>MDSX01101184.1_pt1 | contig 36179 bp, 24 predicted proteins | sample 811141 | NCBI WGS metagenome assembly MDSX01 (sample SAMN05326642, study PRJNA326480) | marine metagenome | isolation source: seawater | place: Atlantic Ocean: South East | collected 2010
ATGATGAATTGTTTGAAGAATTATTTAATATAAATAATAAATTATGGGAATTAGAAGATATGATAAGATTTAAAAGCAATAATGAAATATATGATAATACATATATAAAATGTGCCGAAGATATACATAAGACAAATGATGAAAGATATAAAATAAAAAAAAAAATAAATGATAAATATAATTCTTATATTAAAGAAGAAAAAATATATAATGAAAATAGTTATAACAAACAAGATTATAATATGTTAACATTATGTAAAAAATCATTTTCTAATGGTAATTATAATGATGGATTAAAATATATAAATATTCTTAGAGACAAATATATAAACTCTTTTGCGTATAAATCTTTTCATATTGATATATTTTTTACTGGTCAATGTTACGATAACATTTTAAATATTAAATCAAAATATTATTATATAATAGATAATGTAATTAATGATATAGACAAAATAAATATAACTTTAAACCAAATTAAATATTGTAAATTAATATACACTTTACATTGTTTACAAACGTTTCAATATAAAAAATGTCATAATTATTTAAAATACTTAAATATTTTCAAAGGTCCTAATATTAATCCGGAGACAATGAAATTTTTTATGAATAATGATGTAAATAAAACTCTTTTATTATATGATGGCGGAGGTATAGGAGACAAATTAATGTTATCAAGATTTATAAAAAAGGTTAGTAAAATATATAAAAAAAATAATATTATTTTTTTAGTAAACGATGAATTATGTTGGTTATTTGAATATATATTTAAATATAATACAAATGTAAAAATTATATCTTATCATTTTAAACATTTAATAAAAGATTTCAATTATCATTGTAGTTTGATTTCTTTATTATATTATCTAGATTATGATTATGAAAATATATTTTTTGACCCATTATTGATAAATATAAATAATAATAGTCCGCCTATGATTGATTATAAAAAAAATACTTATATAATTAATTGGAAAGGTAATATAAAAAATTCTCACGAATTGCACAATAGGTCTATTCCTATAGAAAAACTTGTTAAACTATTTAAATTGTCTAATATAAACTGGATAGTAATAACAAAAGAGATAACAAAACAAGAATTGTTTATTCTAAATAAATATAATATACAATACTATGGAGATAAAATAGATATCGGTAAAAGTTTTTATGATTCAATAAATATTTTTAAACAAATAGACGGCGTGATAACAACCGATACATCAATCGCACATCTATCATTAAATATGAATTTGAATACATATGTATTGTTATCAAAAGGATGTGATTGGAGATGGGGGAGAGAAGATGAAAGAACCAAATGGTATCCAACTGCGAATTTAATTAGACAAAAAGTACACGGAAATTGGGATAATGTTGTTGATAGAATATATTTAATGTTAAAAAATAAATAAACAAAAAATTTATATTTAATTATATGAAATTTAATATAAATACGGTTGTGTATCTATTTAATTATACTTTAATTTATCACGCATTGTATTACTGTCCACCGATTGAAAAAAAGTTTGCGTATTTAATAAAATTATTTCATGGAATTTAATAAGTTATAATTTCTAAATCAGTCAGTTTCCAATATTCTTTTTTTCCATTAGGCAAGGGTCTCATAATAATAATCGGTATTTTTTTCTCTAAAAGTTCCTTTTCCGCTATAATATTATTATCTATAATAATAGTATTTTCAATATTTACATAGGGTTTTGCGCCATTATTTAATTGCGAAATTCTAATACCTAAAATTCTAGTTTTTTCATATTTTGTTAAAATAGGTATTGTTGCGTGATTTTCATCTATAATATTATTATCGGAATCTCTTTCAACATTAGATAGCACATTTATATCATTATATGTATCTTGTAATATTTGCGGATGAGTAGTTTTTATATATTCATTTTTTTCATTATAATCAAATTTATGATCTAAATTATACTCTTCGTCCTCATCTTCATATTCACTTGTATCATCATCACTCAATTCAACACTATAATCACTTTCGTCATCGAACACATTATTTATTTTATCATTATTTTGATTTTTTGTTTCCTCTTCACCTTGAATATCTTCATCTTCTTCAACGTCATCAATATCACCAACCACATCATCATCTTCTTCAACTAGTTGTTCATCTCCATCACCAATTTCATTATCATCACCACCACCATCTTCTTCTTCTTCTTCACTTATACTTCGTTGTTCATCTTCAAAATCAGACACATCATTTTCTTGTTCCATTATAATGTTTGTTAATATAAATATTATATATATATTTATATTCAATTTTATTTAATATTTAAGGTAGCCAATTATAGTTACAATGACAGCAAATATATAAATATTTCATATTAATATCATCTATTCTCATAGTTATAACATCTTGTGTAGTTTTTTCTTCTTTATTACTTTTACAATCCATGTTAGGACATTTAATATTAGAAGTATGCGGCAAAGTTACATCATATTTAATATATTCATTTAAACTAGTTTTACTTTGCTCTTTATTTTTGTTATATTCGAATACTTTCAAATTATTTTTTTTAATTTGAGCGGTATCTTCGAAATTACAATTTTTACAATAATAAATTAATTCTTTATTTTTTTTTTTCATATAATACATGTTATCGCATTTTCTACAAAAATTCATATTGTTATAATTATATATTTTATAATTTTTATTTTTTAATTCAATTTTAATTTATTATATTTATTTAATAAATAATCATAATTTACATATGTTTTTAAATCATATATATTTAATAAATTTATATTTTTTTTAAAATTTATATTTTTTTTTATATATTCTAAAATATTATCTTTATTTTCAAGAAATTTATTTTTTATAATATCTTTTATTTCTTCATTTTTTACAGGAATTGAATCTGGAAATAATAAATAATGTAATATTGTAAACTCTATATTTTTATAATATAATAATTCATTATACAAATTTATTTCATTATCATATTTTGGTTTAACAATGCCCGGTTCATTTAATAGCGGATATTCATTCAAAGTTATCTGAAGTGTTATTAATATAGAACGAATTGACTGACATGCACTCCATTTTTCTCCAGTCCATGTATTTAATATTGATAAACAAACCTTTCCATTTCTGTACAAATTTGGATTAAAACGAGTAATTCCATCATTAGTCAAATATGTTACTTTAGGAGGATTAAATGGATATTCTTCAGTAAATTTAAAATTAAATAAATAATTACCATATTGATAAGGCGTATTTTTAGGACCGATAATTAAAGCATAACCATTGTGTATATCATCTTCATCTGGAAAATAATAAATATTTTCAATAGGCGATTTGTCTAAATCTTTTATATCTAATATAATACGTTTTATACACGCATTCATATTATATAACTATTATTGTTTTTAAGTTATTCATTAAAATTAAATAAAAATAAAATTGATTATAATATTTAATCTAAAGAATTATCATAGAATATATTAAACGATGTCGCTAGAACTTTTTCTCAAAAAATTCATAACAAAAGACAAAGAAAGTATAAATTATATAAAAATAGGAAATAATGAATTAAATGTTTTTGGTAATAAATACTCTATACAACAAGATTATGTTTCAGATTTTTATGATATTTATAGAAAAGAAGTTTTTTCAAAAAAAAAAGAAGCATATTTAGTTGAGAAACAATTGGATATTGGAAAATATCTTATAGATTTAGATTTTAGATATGGTATGAATATAACAAGTAAACAGCATAAAAAAGAACATATTGAATCGTTTATTGAAACATGTATAAATATATTTACGGATATTTATAAATGTATTAAAAATAATGCAATTAAATTTTATATTTTTGAAAAAGAGGATGTAAATTGTTGCGATAATCTTACAAAAGATGGTATTCACATTATCATAAATATATTAGAAGATTATGGAACAAAACAAATATTCAGAAAAAAATTAATTGAACAATTACCTATTATATGGGATGACTTGCCGCTAACAAATAGTTGGGATAATATAGTGGATGATGCCGTGATTAAAGGGAATGTTGGATGGCAGTTATATGGTTCTAGAAAACCCGGTAATGAACCATATAAATTATTGTATTACTATGAAACAAATATTCAAGATTATAATACAGTTCAACTAAATGAAATCAAAATAGAAAATTTAAATTTTGATATATTATTTCCCGAATTGTGCGCAAGAGATAAAACTAAATGTAATCAATTTAAAATAAAAGATGAATATATCACAGAACACGATAGTTATCTAACAAGTAAATTAAAAGTAAAAAAGAAAAATAATGACTGTAATAGTATATGCGATATTTCATGTGAAACTGATTTAGATTCAATGATAGATAATCTATTTCAAGATACCTCAATTGAATATCGAATAAAAGAAATACATCAATATACTCTTGCTCTACCTAAAGATTTTTGGGGACCAGGTTCTTATGATAAATGGATACGTGTATGCTGGGCTTTAAAAAATACAAGTGAAGCATTGTTATTAACCTGGATTAAATTTTGTAGTAAAAGCGATGATTTTGATTATGCTGCAAATAACGCATTAGATTATTGGAATGATGGTGAGTCATACAATAATTCTGGATTATCTTTTAAATCTATCATATACTGGTGTAAAACTCACAATCCTACAGAATATAAAAATATATATCAAAATACAGTAGATTATTATATTTATTATTCATTTAAAAATACTACTGATCATGACTTGGCAAATACACTTTATCATATGTTTAAATCACAATATGTATGTACTAGTATAAAAGATAATATATGGTATGAATTTAATAATAATAGATGGGAACCAAATGATAGAGGAACTTCGCTGCGATTAAAAATATCTACAGAAATGTACAAAAAATATGAAGAAAAATTATTTATCTATCAAACATCGTGTAATGCTTCACAAAACGGAGTGTTAACTAATAAAAATGATAAAGATAATAGTTTATTAGACCCTCTTCAAAATTCAATTCTAAATAATTATAAAGATACTGATAATGATGAACAAAAAGACTATATAAAAAAAAGAAATGAAATGAGCAATACATGTAAATTATTGAAAGACACTAGTAAAAAGAATCATATTATGAAAGAAAGTCAAGAAATATTTTGGGATAAAGACTTTTATAATAAATTAGATAAAAATTCATATTTAATTGGATGTAGAAATTGTATAATTGATTTTAAAAATAAAACACACAGAAGAGGAAAACACGATGATTATATTTCTAAAAGTACCAATCTAACTTATCATACTTTGGATTATTACAAAAAGAAATCATCCGAAATAATTGACGAAATAACAACTTTTATGGAACAATTATTTCCAAATAAAGAATTGAATCAATATATGTGGGAACATCTTGCTTCAACTCTCATTGGAACAAATGAAAATCAAACATTTAATATTTACACTGGTTCTGGCGCAAATGGTAAATCAAAATTGGTTGAATTAATGAGTTTGGTTCTAGGAGAATATAAAGGAACTGTTCCTATTAGTCTAATTACTCAAAAGAGAAGCAATATTGGCGGCACTTCTTCGGAATTATATAATTTGATAGGAACTAGATATGCCGTGATGCAAGAACCTTCTAAAGGCGATAAGATTAATGAAGGTATTATGAAAGAATTGACCGGCGGTGATCCTATCCAATGTAGGGCATTGTTTCAAAATAGCATAAACTTTATACCACAATTTAAACTAATTGTATGTACAAATACATTATTTGATATTGTTAGCAACGATGATGGTACCTGGAGAAGATTGAGAAAAGTTGATTTTGAATCTAAATTTACAGAAACTCCATATGAAGATAGTAGATTTCCTAAAAAAGAATATAAATATCAATTTAAAATAGATACAAAACTTGATGAAAAATTCAAAACATGGGCACCAGTACTATTATCTATGCTTGTTGATATTGCATACAGAACTCAAGGTAAAGTAAAAGATGTTAATGCTGTAATTGCTTCTACACAAAAATACAGACAAGAACAAGATGTATTTCTTGAATTTTACAATACATATTATATTAGTGATCCAAATAGTAAAAATGTTATTGGTATTAGAACAATTACAAATAAATTTAGCGAATGGTTTGGTCAACAAGGTTATAAAACAAAAATGGTTCAACCAAGAGCACCCGAAGTCACTAAATATTTTGATAAAATTCATGAAAAGATTAAGGGACATGATGGTGGATGGATTGGTATCAGAGAAAAAACAGAAATATACTCATCTGAATTATCAGAATTTACATCTTAAAAATAATCTTCTGTATAATAATTTTCTTTATGAAATTTTAAATTATTTTTAAATGAATATTTTGGTATATTATAAACTAATAAATTATAAATTTTTTTTATTGTAAATACTATAAAATTATAAAAATATTCATAAACTAAAGGAAAACTAAATATAAATATATATAATAAAATTACATATCTATTATTTAATCCTAGTGAATTTCTTGCAAATAATCCGATTAGTACACTTATTAATATAAAATAATATATTATATTTGATATCGCATTTATATATGTAATGTTTCCTAATTCTTTTGTTCTATAATATATTTCTCTTCTGTTTAAATTTGTATCTATATTTTTAAACAAAGTATTTTTATATAATTCATAAACATAATTTAAACTATTTTTTTCTTTTTTATAAAATTCTTTAATGTATGTTAAATAATTTTCAGAAGTTTTGTCTTCATCTTCATCAAGATATATGTCTGAATCTTCGTCAACATCGACGCTGTTTATCTTTTTTTCAATGTATTCTTCTCTCAATTTTTTTAAATATTCATATATCTTTTCTCCATATTTATTAACAAAATATTCTTCCTCTTTATCTAATAGTTTATTTATATATGTATTTCCATTTTCAACTTCTTTATAATAATCATCCGATGAAACTAAGGTATTATTATAGGGGCGTGAGCCTTCACTTATATCATCTATTTTTGACGGATCTATAATATAACTATCACTATCTTTATCAAATATAATCGGACAATAGTTCACTATAGATTTACTTCTTGTATTATTTATAAAATCATCCACAGGCATAGATACGCTCATAATTATATTATATTAATATTATATATTAGTATTTCTTTTACTTTCATCTACTATATTATTAATAGAATCTTTAAAATTTTTTCCTAAATCCGGAAAACATTTTGAACTTATAATATTGTCCTGTAATCTTAATTCTATAATATCATTAAGACCTTTTATTTTTGTAATACCATCTCCTGTATTTAAGTAATTATCAGAATATAGTATATTATTTATATTATATGAATCATAGTCTACATTATCTCTAAAAAATATATCTACTATTTTGTAAATAAATGTTACCAACGCTATTGTTATACCTACACTAGTAAATAATATAAAATATGTATTATTTATAAAACCAAATTTATATATAAGACATATAGTTAATAATGTTAAAAATATATAACTCATGGTTTTTAAAATATATGTTTGATTTTTTAATTTTTTTTCATAAAACGTATTTAATTTTAAATTTCGTTTTTTTACATTATTGTCATAATATAAATTTTCTAAATCTTGTATATTATTTGAAATATCTATTTCTGTTGCTTCTTCTAATATTTTTAAATTATTAGAATAGTCTTTCAAATGTTCATTGCGATGTTTAATATTGTTTAAAAAATTACTTCTATTCTCATAATAACCTAAATTTTCTTCAATATTTCCGCTACTATAATTTAAAAAATCATTATATAATATTTCTTCGATTTTATCAGTATGAATCGTATTATCATTATGATAACCTCTTAGAGATTCATCAGTATTTTTATAATTAATTAATTTCTCTTTTTCATAATCAGATATATTATTTATAGTATTTTCGATTTTATAATTATTATAATAATTTCTACTACTTTCATTATTCCAATAATTATTATCAAATATTTTATCCATATTTATTTTTTCTTTTATAGAATCTTCTGATTCAACATATTTTTCTATATTTTTTAATACATTTTCTTCCATTATTATAATATAATTTTATTTTATAATTTTATTATAATAATCTATACCTCTTTAGATATTTTTTTTTTTAAATAATTTTTATATTCTTTAACACATTCGTTATCTAATAAATTTACATCTTTTAATCTTGTAGCATTTTTATATAAATCGCTATCTTCATTATTACTAGATAATCCTACTTTGTAATTATTATTAAAACCATATTCATCTATATTTGAATCGTCGCGCGCTAATATATCATACAATTTATATATTAAATAAATAAAATATATAGAAATTAGTATACCACATGTTATAACATATAATGTATCATAAAACAAAAATTTAAAATATTTATTAAAATATGTTAATACAAACAATAATATAACAACTAATACTAAATAATATAATATATTATTTAATGCTTTATTCTTTTTATAATAAAAATAATTTATTAACATTTTTTTTTTTGATTCAGTATATTTATCTAAAAGATTTCCATATTTACTTGATATTTTATCATTTTGACCATTCATATATGTATTAAAATGACTTTGATTCCGATATGTATCCATACTTCCTATTACGGTATTATCTATTTTTTTTAAATTATTTATTATTTCTTCATTAATTTCTTGGCGATTATTATCTATGATATCAGTTATTTCATTTAAAGACGGTGACTTACTTTTATCTATTTTATTAATTACATCATAATTATAATTATAATTATATGTTTCATCTTTTATTTTATTTAAAATTATATTATTTTTTTTTATTTTATCTTCTAAATTACTTAAATAATCCGACATTTATTATATTATATAAAAGTATTATTTTTTAGTGTAATGTAACAACATTATAACACTTGTTATTGATAATATACCCATAACTGCTAATTTATAATCACTTTCTCTTTTGAGATTTCTATATTGATTTTCACGACCTTCTTCTAAGTTAATATATTTATTTACTTTATCTATGTTAACTATATTTTTTTTATAATTTTCTAATATATTTTTTTGTAAATCTTCTTTCATTTCTGTTGATTTATTTATAATATTCATCTCTTCTTCACTTAATTCATTATATGATTCTATTAAATTTTTTAATATATTATTATTTTCTTTCCTTAAAGTGTCATACTTTACTTTTACACTATTAGATATATTATTTAAAAATGAACTTGTATCAAAATTATCTGAACTTAAATAATTATTCATTAATTCTAAGTATTTTGTATTTGTAATTGTGTGTGTTTTTTCACTATTTGTTATATGAGAATAACTATTTATATCAGATGAATCACGCTTTATTGAATACCTTTTTTGTTCAAATTTACCTGATTTGGCTTCGCCCGTATTATCTGTAACGCATTCTCCTGTATGTGATATATATAGATTTTTAATGTCATCTATCATATAACATTTTCCACCAGTACCCGAACCGCAATTATTATCAATAGATAACCTTCCTAAACAACTCTCTTGATCATCGCAGTGGGCGTATCCCGGATTAACATATTTTTCGTCTAAACAATATCTTGTGTCAGAAATGTCATAAAAAGTGCTATTTTTATCTATTAAATCATCTTCTAATTTATGAAATTTTCCTTTTATATCTACATATCCAAATTTAGATATATTATTTGCAATTTTTTCATTATCATTACTTGTATAATTTGGATTTTTATATAAATAAAATTCATTCGAACCTGTATCACCATAATTAACATTATCAATTATTTGAGAAGAATATTCTTGTTCTCCCGAAATTCTTCTTAATCCATCGTTTTTAATTTCTTTCTTTTTTTTTGTTACATATATCAATTTAAATTTACCATTTCTTATAATTAAACACATATCATTGCTATCTGTCGTTAAATATAAATGTTTACTACTAGATTTTATATTTTTATCATATAATAATCTTAATTTGTCTATACTATTAATTGATGTATTAATTATATCATTTACACTACATAAACTGTTTATTTCATCACTCGTTTCATCATCATCATAATCTGATGATATAGTTGTGTTTATAACATTATCATTTTTAAAACTCGTAATTTGCGAAAGATTTAAACAATCGTTGAAATTTTCTAAATCATTTTTTGTTATTTTATTATGTTCTAATGAAATTAATTCCAATTTGTCTAAATTTACCACATCACCCCCCCCCTCATCGAATAATTTTAAAAATACTTTATCATTTTCAATAATTAATTTACAATTATATTTAAAACTACATAGATCTTTATCACTTTTTGTACAATCACCTAATTCAAAACTATTATAATTCAAACTAACAGGTTGTGAACTTAATGTATCCTTTGTATTATCTAAACATTTGTATTTATAATTTACTAAAAATTTATGTTCACTATTGTCTACCGCACATTGATAGGTTGAATCATTGGAATAATCCCCAGACCAGGTTGTACTGTTTATAAGTTTTTGATTATTTATAAATGCTAAATTAGTATAATCTTCTATATCATCAACCTGTATTCTATTACCATCTATATTCGTGTAATATATCATTTTGTTTTTATTTAATATATTTTTTAAAGTGTTATTTTCTTTTAAAAAATTTTTGGGGTTTGGAATTTCAAATCCTTCTCTATTTTTAAATGAATCTTTTTGTAAAATACTAGCAGGTCCTGCCGAGTCTATTGAATATGATATAGTTTCATCTTGTATTGAAGCAGAAAGATGACTTATTGCATCTTTGTTATTTGTATATATATCATTTAAGAATTTATTTAATACTTTAAAATAGTATATTCTAAAAATACCATTTTTTAATTCATCTATATTAGTATAATCTTTAAAAGATAAATTTTTTATTAAATTTTTTCTTTTAGTATTTATAATATCATTTTTTTTATATCTATTTATATTACTATATAGTTTTACAAAATATTCAACTCTTTTAATATTAATGTAATCGCCGCTTTGAACTGGTTCTCCTTGCGAATTAAAAATATCATTCATATCATTCATAATAGTATATAATACGTTGTCATCGCTTAATGCACTTCCAATAAATTCTATACCAAATTTATCCAAGTTTTTGTATACTTCATTATAAAAGACCCTTAAATCATTTATTCCTCCGATACTAAAAGCAAAATTAATATCATTTATTTTATTTATTTTACTTTTAATACTATCAAAATTATCATATAAAGTTGTTATATTTTTATATGAATATACTGTAACATTATTTATAAGGTTATTTATATTATTAATATGATGTATGCAATCGTCATAAATATTATTATCTTTCAAAAAATCAAAATTTTTTGTTTTATATTCAAAATCTTGAAAATATGTATTAAAAGAATTTAACTGTTTTATATTTGTTCCTAAAAAATTTTTATTATTAATGTATAATTCTAAATTTAAATATATTTGATTATTTTTAAATTCTTTGCCTAAATTATCAATATCTGCTGATTCAAAATTTAATAAATAAACATATAATAATTTTTTATAATATGTAATAGGATTTTTATCTATAAAAAAAGTTACAAATTGTAATAATCCTATATCATTAAATTCATTATTTCCTAATAAAAAGTCGATTTTATTTTCATCAATAATCGCAATAGATAAAGATTTTAAAAATGTATTATTATTTTTTGGTGTATATTTATTTGATTTAAAATTTTCATAATTTTTTTTTAATTCTATGCAAGTTTTATATAAATTGGTAATAACTCTTACATTAGCGGACTGTCCTTTAATAAATTGATTAATATTAATTGTAAATGGTAACAAAAGTTTTTTTTCTATGTTATTAATATTTATAAGTAAATTTCTATAATATCTTGCTACAGTTTTTAATTCATCAAGATTATTTCTAAAAGTAGCATAATCTACTAAAAATTCATAATTATTATTATATCTTGAGACAATATCAATTTCTACATCTTCTAATTTTTTAGATAATAGTGTACTATCCAAAAGTTCTTCATTGGTTATATCAAATTTGCCTTTCTCATCTATTAATATAGTATCTTCTATTTTTATTTGTTTTTTTTCAGATTTTCCATTTTTTTCAACATTCAAATTAAATTTTAAATTATACAACTTATGCGTATCATCATTTTCATTATTATAACTTCTAAGAGATATTAAATTATTATTAGTATCTGATTCATGATTTACAAATAAAAATTTGTAATTATCAATATCTTTTTTTACTCTAAAATTAAATAAAGTAGCTATATTTTCGTTACTAGTCAATTGAAGACTATTATGATCTGTTTTTGATAAATATTTTTCATTACCTTCACTACCTTCACTATAAAATAATATGTAACATTTATTAAATCTACTTTTTGTATTTTTAAATTTTAAAATCCATTTTGATTTTCCTTTTTTTTCAATTAATATATCATTATTTTTTTTTTTTAAATAATATTTAATGCCATCATCTTTTATTATTGATAAGTAACAATATAAATATATATGTTTACAAGTTGAATTGTTTCTATATACATCATTTAATGTTGCATCTGTTAGTCCTTTGCTATAATCTTTTTTTAATTGGTTGTTTTCATCGTAACATTTTATTCCAGGATTTACTAATTCCAGAATTATATCATCATCTGTAGATGAACTATAATTAGTTAGATTTAGCATATTATTACCACGTTTATCTGAAGATTCATTATTGTATGTTAAATTTATAACAATTCCTTCATTAGATTCACCTCTAATACTTTCATTTGTATCATTATAATTATCATCACGTATTTCTGATTTTATTTTAAATTTGCAATTATCTGTACCACAATTGTCGATACTTAATTTATTATTATTATTATTTATACATAAACATTTATTTTTAATATTCTTCTTATTATTAAGTTCGAATGATACATTATAATCAGTATCTTCTAATATGTTAACAGTGTCGTTATAATTATATTTATCGATACTTGATATATTACCATTCATTGGATATCCACCAATTATTTTTTCTTCTTCATTGTTTAATTGAGATAAAATAGACATATTATATATAATAATTATAATAAAAATAGATTAAATTATTTTATTATGAAGTAGAACTACAATTATCTCTAATGGATTTATTAAATGCAGTTAAATTTATTTCTAATTCAGAAACACCGCTTCCAACTATTGGGTCGCATTTTTCTATATCCGTGTTCGAAGAAGTCATAATTTTCGTAATACTACCAGATCTTTCTGTTAAATAATTCTTAAAAACATCTCCGTAATCTTTCTCATTTACACTGTATAAATTACCGTCCATTAATATAGATAAATATTCACCTTTATTTGGTGTAGGTAAAAGACTATTTATACTTTCGACATCAACTTCATGAACAACCCATACATCTTCAGGATCCCCAGAATCATCGCCATAATAACATTCGCAGTCTGCGTTATCAATATCGTTTCTCAGTTCTTTTAATCCAAAATACTTATTGTTATTCATAGTTGCTTTAGAGTAACAATAATTAAAATGATTCATATTACATTCCGACCCTGTAAAATTAAATGAATTATCTAATTTAGCAATACTTCTTAATGATTGAATTGCATCATATTTTGTAATTTCTGGATATTTATTATACAAATCATTTAAGTTTACTTGATAAACTTTATCTAAATCTTTATTTATATCATTCGTTAAATTGTTTATATCTACATCTTCTAATACATGTAACAATGTTTTTGTATGTCCATCGATATCCACTGTTATTTTACGTGTTTTTTTATATTCCTCGTCTAATTTTATAGTATTGAAACTATCGTCAGACATATTTGTTTTTATCAAGAATTTATCATACATAAGTATATAATTTTTTTTGGAAGTTTCGTCATAATAATGCTTAGGTATGCTAGGAGAAGATGATGAATAAGTATACATGTCTGATCCAGTTCTTAATATTTTAAATATTTCTAAACAATCATTAATTTCATCGCTATTATTTTTATAATTATTATGATATTCTTTATATGCATCGTGAAATTTTTTTAAAGAGTTATTCATATTCTTTAATTCATTATTCATAATATATATATTTATATATTATAAATATTTATACATATTTATACATATTTATACATATTTATACATATTTTTTTATAAAATGTACTAAATTATTAAAGATATAATAGATAATATAAATTATAAATATATAAATAACCATTCTCATCATTAAATTAATATTTTGATTTATGTCTAATAAAGCAAATAAAAAAGAAACAAATATTAAAATAAATATAAAACTCCAAACAATAAATAAAATATAATTTTTATTTTTTATACTGTCTTCCAATAATTGTATATTTTTATTGTATTTTGGTAATAATTCATTTAATGATGCGTCACTTTTTTCTAATTCTTGTATTTGTTCTATATATTTTTCATCATTACTTATATCCATATTTAATATAATGGATTCATTGCCCATATCATCATAATCGCTAGCCTTATTCATATCTTCACTGTTTATCTTTAGTATATTATCATCATCGTAAAAATCACCCATAGCAAATATATAATATATATTTATTTTTTATTAATTATACGATTAGATATATTAGTTACATTATTGAATATTATATTATAGTAATTTGTGTAATACATTAAAAATAAAATTATTATAACAGACAGTAATATTTTTATAATAATAAAATAATATATGTAAATATATTGATTCGTGCTTTCTATATTTTGCGCTTTATTTAAATTATCATTTGCATTCGGTGTATTAATGTTTTTTTTTATTTTATTTCTTAAAAATACTTTAAATACATTTACATCTTCATTTAACGACGAATCGATTGATGGTGTGCCGTTAATTAATATTGTATTCAGTTTATTATTGAGTAAATCAAACATTTTTTCATAATTTTCTTTTTTATAATAATAATTTAAATTATTACTTATATCTGAAATAAATACTATATTATCCATTACATATTAAATATATTATTTAAATTTTACATATTCTATAATATTCTGTTAAATATGAATTTTGTTCATATCTCAAAATTTTACATACTTCGCTCGGTTTTAACAAAATTAGTTTTGCCATTGGATCTATAATACTTATTTCAGGCAATTCATTATCATTATTAATATTATATTTTTTAAATAATTCTTGTTTTTCTTCTAAAGTTAATTTTATATGTTCTAAAACATATTTATGTTCTAAAATATTATATAGCAAATTTTTTATATTATATATAACTACATATTCTCTATATTTTGACCACAATTCACTTATAGTATTTTTAATGGTATCATTAATATTTCCTAATGTTATAATAATTAAATTATTTTTTTTTTTAAATTCATCGGAGTCTTGGTAGTAATCAGAAACAATATTTTGTATTGCACTTTTTTTAATAGAACTTTTTAAATAGTAATACACACTACATTTTTCATCTGGATTATTATTTTTATATACATCAAAATTCAATTCACTTACATCAGATTGAGTATTATTTTTCATAGCATTTATTTCGGATAAAGTAAATTTTTCAATATTTTCTGTATTATAATTAATTTTTTTTAAATATTTTAATATATTTTTTCTAGATATATAAAGTTCGTTAATCAATGTACTATTACCATTCATTATATAATTAAAATAAAAATAATTATATAATATAAATCAATTTTATTTAAATTATAATTCCCTTATACTTTTTTTATTGTAAAATTTTTATTGTCTAAATCTTGAAAATTTTTTAAAACCGCTTTATTTTTTTCTTCTGCTTCTTCTGCTTCTTCTGCTTCTTCTTTGATATTTTCTAATTTTTCTTGTTTCTTTTTCTCTTTTTGAATTTTATCCCATTTACTGTAATCAGGAGAATATGAATCATTTTCTCCATTTATTATAGGATTATTAAATATTGGTTCATATGGTTGATTATTTGTTATTTTTTCTATAATATTTGTTTCCTCTATTTCTACATTTTTAATAAGAGATTTTGAAATAGTCCATCTTGATTCTCCGGTTTTTTCATTGAAAAAATAATATTTATCAAGTTCTTTCTTACTAGGCGCAACTATCCAAGGAGTAACAACTTTCATATCTTTTGTTGCAAATACTTGTTCATCATCAGGTTCTTCCTGCGCATCTGCGTCTTCTTTATAATATCCAGTAATAGGTTTTTCTCTCCAGTCATTTGTTTTTTTTGTAAATATAATAGGTACATTAGATGGGATTCCTTTATTATTTCTTTCTATCAATTCATTAGTCACTATATTCCAATTATTTTTAAATTGATTTTTTTTTAGAGTTTCTGATAGTATAAATAAGCTAAGTTTCTCTTTTTCAACTAAATCCGCATCCCATCCTATCGGATAAAAATCCGGAGGTTTTCCATTTAATAATGGATTATCGCTAAAAAAATGTTCAGTAGGTTCGCCTTTTTCATCTCTAATAACAGAATGATACACTATTATTTTTTTTATATCTTTTTCAATATCATCTTCTTCATCACTTTCATCTTCTTCGTATAATATATCCCACAATTTCATATAATTAGGCATTTTTATTCTTTCTTCAGATGAAACTTCATTTTTTTCTAAATCATTACTTAAATTAGTTTGGATATTATGTATTTTAAAATTCCCATAAATACTTGTATTAATTAAACTATCGCCACTGGCGTTTATTCTTTCTAATAATATTTTAGAACTAGTACCTTCGACTAATAAAATATTTACATCAATAATAACACTGCCGGCATAAACGTTTAATTTAATAATCTCAGGAAGAATTTTTAATTTATTTGCAATATCTTTTTTAAATGATAACTGCATATCTTTATTAAAATCATCAATCATAATATCATTCAATGTTACTTTAAATTTTATTTTTTTTTCAGAATTTGTATTATTATTTATTTCAATTTCTTTTAAAGTTTCTTTTTTAAATAATTTGCTTATTTTTTTCCTATTATTATTATTTTTAAATATATTTATATTATCGCTAGTAATTAATCTTAATTGAACATTTGTACATATTAATTCGTGTATTAATAATTTAAAACAATAAGGTACTTCAACAATACTAAAATCTTTGCCATGTTTTGATATTTTTGATATTTCGTAATTTTCTCTATCTTTGAAATTATATACGATCGGTCCATCTAACGACGGACTGTATAAATTTTTATTTTTCTTATCATAAATAGCGATTGTTCCTGTATGATTACATATGGCCATCTTATATTTATCTCCTCTATTCATTAACGAATCTTTCAAAAAATAAGAACATCCATGGCCAATTATACCATCGCGTTCCATTTCTCCAATCCTTAATCCTCCATCATTTGCTCTTCCGTGATTAGTTTGTCTAGTTAATAGTGTTCGGGGACCCGACCCTCTATAATTTATTTTATCTTTTACCATATGTTTTAATCTCATGTAATACGTGGGTCCCATAAAAATAGAATGTTCAATCATTTCTCCAGTCATACCATTATACAAATATTCATTTCCTGAACTATGCATTCCTGAATTTACCAATAATTCGCCTACTTGATTTATTTTATTAGAATTAGTTGTAAATGGCGTAGAGTCCATAAAAAATCCTAGATCAATACCTAGTTTAGACATAATCGTTTCTACTAATTGCCCAATAGTCATTCTTGATGGTATTGCATGTGGGTTTATAATTAAATCTGGCTTTAAACCATTCTTTGTAAAGGGCATATCTGCTTCGGGAACAATTTTACCAATTGTCCCTTTTTGTCCACATCTTGAACAAAATTTATCTCCCATACTAGGAATCCTCTGTTCTCTTATTTTTATTTTAGCAATACGTTTACCCTCAGTTTCGGTTGTAATATACGATTTATCTACAAATCCCAACTGTCCCTTTTTAGGCATAACAGATGTATCACTTTTTATTTCGGGTTCGCTCTCATTGTAAGAGACTTTACCAATCAAAACAACTTTATCATTAATTTCTGTATTTTCATCAACAATACCATAATCATTTAATAAAGTATAATCATATCCTGGTTTTGTTTTTACATTCATTTCATATTTAAAATTATTTAATATACTATTTGTTTGTGTTGTACCAATATCGCTTGTCTCTTCATATGATTCATACATATTATAATAAGTTGTATGAAACAATCCTCGTTGTAATGATCCTTCATTTATTAAAATCGCATCTTCAGTATTGTATCCGTTATAACACATTATTGCAACAATAGTATTAAATCCATATGGATGTTCTTCATTGTGTATATATTTGTATATTCTCGATTTTACTATAGGATTTTGCCCATAATTTAAAACAACGCCCATCTTATCTATTCTATTTAAAAAATTACTATGATACAATGACGCGGCTTGCTTTGATTGTCCGCAACTGAATAAATCACGAGGTAATTGATTGTGTTCAGGAAATATAATTTGACTACCCATTACCCCAAATAACATTGAAGGATGTATTTCACAATGAGTATAAGAATATTTAACTTTATCATTTAATTGATTACTATTTAAACAAATATAGGAAGATTCTTCTTCGCTTTTGTCTAGAAAATCTAATATATTACTTTTTTTTGTATCTATTTTATCTTTTATATTTATAAATTTTGTCTTATTATAATCATTTATAGTACCATATATACATTGTTTCCATGTAAAATTATTTCTATCTTTTGTATATATATCATTATTTAAATAATTCAAATTACCATTGTTCAAATAAAAAACCGGTCTAACTAATCTACCTTCATCTGAAAGTATAAATATATAGTTATTTTTTACATCAAAATTACAACTAATATAACAAGGTATATAATTCATTCTACGACAATCTAAAAATATATTCTTAAACAACAAAGGATTATCCGTAATAAATATTATATTTCCATTTATAAATATTTTTGTAAATGTATTTAGATTACTTTGACTAGCGGATTCTATTGGTATTATTTTTATAGAATCGCTTTTAATGTTATTCAAAATCCAATCTTTTATTTTATTTTCATCTATTTCAAATGTTATTTTAGCCATCATCGCCATATGTTTATGAAAACCAACATTACCTCCGTCTGGTGTATCTACCGGATCTATAATTCCCCATTGAGAACTATGTAATAAATGTGGTTCAACTAATTTTGAACTAGAATCTATATTTAAATTTATTTTTCTTAAATGAGAAAGAAAAGAATTATATGACAAACGATTTAATGGTTGAATAACTCCAATTTTTTTTGTATGTGAATATTCTCCCCAATTTCCTTTAAATGCCTTTTTAAATCCTTTAAAAATTATTTTATCATTAAAAAATGAATTATAATTATTTAATAGTAACGATTTAAAAAGAGTAGCGGATTCTTCGCTACTCAATTCTCTATCAGGTTGTTCATATTTATTTTGATTATAATAATATTCTTCTTCTATATTTTTGTGAAATTCTTTATACATTATATTCGCATACTCACTAAATAATTGTTTCATCATTATACCACTCGTTTCAACTCTTTTATACTTATAATGATCACGATCTGTGGGTAGAGTTTCTTTATTTATTACTTTTAATAATTCTAATACCATATATCCTAAATATTGACCTTTTGTAAATAAATTTATTTCTCCTATATGAGGAAGAAAATAATCACTTAATATTAATTTAGCAGTGGTAATAGATTGCTCTTTTGTTAATTCTGCTATAAATGTAAGAGCATTATATTGATCATAGGTATTACATGCATCTATAACGCTACTTCTTAATAATTCTAAATAATGACTATTTTTATTTATATCACCTATTATTGTTTCTATAATTTGTTTATCACTGGTGTAACCTAATGCTCTAAATAATATAAATAAAGGTACTGGTTTTCTTACATTTGGTATAAAAACGTTAAAATATTCATTATGATTGTATTGAGTATCCGATATTTTTTTCATAACTCTTCTAATTGCTAAAGTTCTTTTCGGTTTTGATTCATCTTTAGATATTGATCTTATTTCAACACTATAATCATGTATGTTATCGTTGACTTCTCTAATGTAAATCATATTATTTGAAAAAGTTTCTTGAGGTACTAGTGCTTTTTCTTTACCATCTATTATAAAATATCCCCCATAATCATTTTTACACTCTCCAAGATTGTATAAATTTTCTCTATTTAAATTATTTAATACACATAATTTAGATTGTAACATAATTGGAAACATTCCTAAATAATATTTGTCTAAAATAACCTTTTTTGTTTTTATTGGAGAATTTATATCTAAAATACCATTCGGAGTTAATGGGTAAGTCGTAAATACTACCTCTATTTCACAATGAATACTTATACCATATGTAATATTTCTTAATCTTGCCTCATTTGGATATAATATATTTGTTTTACCATTTTCATACAATACCGGTTTTCCGTAATATATTTTGTCTCCTTTTATTCCTCCAAAATAAATTTTCATATTATTTTGAAAATCTTGCGCTTTTTTATCATATCCTATCGAAAATTCAATAGGATTTAAATCATTAAATATATTTTTTATATCATATTCATAAAAATTATTTACACTTTTTAAATGATGTTCTACAAAGGAATTTTCATTGAAAAAACGATCTATTATTTCAAAATTAAATTCTTCCATATTATTGATTATTAATATAAAATAATATTTATATAAATATTATTTTAATTAGAACATATTAAATAATTTGACTTTGATAAATAATTACTCCTAAAAATAAAAAAGATAATAATATTGGTATTAATATTATAAACCATGAAATATTTGAATATCCCGCTTTACACATTAAATCTAATAAAAATGTCCAAAATAATATGTATACCGCGTTTAATATAAATACTAAACTTTTATTTACAACATTACATTTAAAATCTCCAACACATAATATATCGTCACTGTTATTTAAATTTTGTATTCCTAACATTAACATTCCAATTAAAGATATTACAAAATATATCATTGCCGGACTACATAAATTATTTAATTTAAATGAATATTTTATTTTTGATTTCGCCATTTACATTATAATAATATTAAAAATAAATTTTATTCTCCATAATGTTCTTTATATATATTATGTAAATTTGGTCTTACATGTGCGGCAGAATGCGTATCTTTTCTTAAAAATTGGGCACTAGGATTAGGGGGAACATTATGAGGAGTATTTCCAGAAACAATAATAGGGTTATCACTAAACATATTTACAACCCCGGTTCCAAAATATTTCATATTATCAAATAATAATCCTATTTCTGGGATAAACGGAACAGCGCCTCCTTTCATTTTTTTTAATGTTTTGTTATTTTTTTTAATACGCATTTTACTTTTATTTTTTTTAATACGCATTTTAGTTTTATTCTTTTTTACACGCATTTTACTTTTATTTAACTTTTTTTTCTTTAAATTTTTCTTTTTTTCTGTTTTTTTCATATATATATATTAATAAAATATTAAAATACATCTACATGAGTCAACATATGTCTTCTACAACATTGGCGATTTAATTTTAATTTGTCTAAAACAACTCCTTCTATTGACTTATCCATCGAATCATCTGTTAAATATTGTATATTATCATCTGTTATACTCTTTTTATTTTTTTCTTCTGCAATTTCTTTCAAATAATATAAATATTTGTCTCCTAAAACTTTACCACACGTAAAACACTTTACAGGTATAATCATTATTTTTAATATAAATAATGATTATATTTTTAATTCAATTTTAATCTTATATTATTTTTTACTTTATTATATATTAATTCTTTATCAATATAAAATTGTAATCACCGTTTATCGTCTTTCTTTTTTCATATTTCAAATTTAATGAATGTATATTTTTGTGACACTTATAACAAACCGACGCCAAATTAGCATTATGATTTTTATGAAAACTATTATTTATATATTGTTTTTCATTTGCTTCACATTGATATTGTAAATGATGTATCTCATCACCAATATTTTCCCCACAAAATTCACATTTATTTTTAATTTTGTCTTTATTATATTTACATTGTTTTAATAATAAAATATTATTTTTGTTATTTATATAATTATTACGTATTTCATAAGTTCTATTTAAAAAATCTTCAGGCATATAAAGCGATTTACATACTTCTAACCCATATATACTTTCACCCGGACCATCATGCAATCGTCTATCATAATATAATGTTTGTTTTTCATTATCATATTTTACTTTCAAATGCTTACTGGATATTCCATTTATTTTTTTCATATCTTCTAATTTATATAACTCATGAAAATGTGTGGCAAATATAAAACTACTTTTTCTTTTTACCATTAATTCTAAACTTGCTATAAATATAGATAATGCACTTTCTATTTCTGTACCACTACATAATTCATCTCCCAAAATCAAACTATTATTATTACAAGAATTTAATATTACTCGTAGTTCACTCATTTCTACCCCAAATGTTGATAGTCCTTTGAAAATATTATCATTGCCTATTATTCGTGTAAATATATATTTATATGGACTGTATGTAAATGTTTCACAAGGCACGTAAAATCCGCATTGCGCCATTATTACACAAATGCCTATAGCTTTAATTAGAGAAGTTTTACCGACCGCGTTTGTACCATATAACAATATTCCCATCTCATTTTCATTTTTTCCCAATGAAACATCGTTCGGAACATATATTTCATTACTATCCAATACTTCTATTAATAAGTGACGCATTTTTTTAGCAACAAAATAACTATTTGTCTCTTTTTTTATATTTGGTTTACATAAATTATATTTATTTATCAAATTACACCTTGTATTATAAACATCAATTGTTTTGATTATATCAATCAAATCTGTTATATATGTAAAACATTTATTATATATCTTTTCACTAATTTTTTTAAATATTTTTAGACAAATTTCATTATAATTATTAATACTTTTGAATAAATTAAATAAAAGCAAATTAATTTGATTTGATACAATCTTTGTCTCACTTTTATTAATATCACTAAAATCTATTTGATCTAATAAAAATATATATTCTTTTTCTTTATTATCATAAGAAGAATTGAATAACAATGTATTTTTTAACTTTTCTTTATTGGGGCATTTATTTTTATAATATTCAATATATCCTTTAATTATAATAGACCTCTTTTTTGTAATAGACAAATATAATTCACTTTTAGATGGTTGATTTTCTTTTATCCAATTTGTCGTTTTTTTCTTTTTATCAGTATTATTTTGTGTCAATAATTCTTCCAAAAAACTTATAATTCTATTAATAATATCTTTTGGTTCTTTTTTATTTTTTATAGAATTATCTAACTCTTCATATATTCCGCGCTTTATAATCTTTTCTGTTTCAATTTCGTATTTATCAAAAAATAATGTATTTACAAATTTACATTCTTCTATATTTAAATGTTCATTAACAAAAGAAACAAAATTATTATATTTTTTTTCAAAATTTGTTAATAAAAATATCTTATGAATTTTTTTGTCTTTTTTTGTAAAATCATATATTTTTTTTATAATATCAGAAGTACTATACAAATTATAAATATCATTAGGAACTATTGTTTTTGTTTTAAATTTTGTTAATATTTTTTCAATATCTTTTATATTAGTTAACTCTTGATCAAAATTATATTTTTTCTTTAGTGTATAGTCAATATTATTATAAATAGATTTTAGTTTATTTTCATCACTAATCGGATTTAATATTATATCATTCATATATCTTTTACCTATCTTGGTAATACATTTATTTAGTAAAGTTAATACACCGCTTAATTTACCATTTTTATCATAATAATTAATATCTTCATTATGCCCAATAATATTTAATTGTCTTAATGAATGATTCGCGCATACTAAAACATCTTTTATTTCTTCTATTATTGGTTCATAAATATTTTCAACAATATTAACATTATGTTGTCTAACAAAATTTAACAAAAAACAATAACTTTGTAAACATATTGGTTTATCTATTATATTATAATTAAATACTTCATAATTTATTTTTGGAAAAAAATTATTTATTATTTCTTTTTGATATACTTGACTTTCGCAGTTAGATGCTTGTTCAGAAAAAGTATCTGTAATGTCATTTAAGTCAATTACTCTATTTTTTTTATTTGATATATTTAGATATTGAACAATATTAGTTATAACTTTATTATCAATATTATGAATAATTATAATTTCTATAGGATTATATACATTTAAAAATTTTTCTATACAATCATATGTTGTTGGATTATTGTAATAATTTTCATAATATTCGCATAAATTAGAACGTCCATTTAAAATATTAATGTTACTTAATCCAAATATAAATTTTGATTTTATATTTTGTATCCATATACAAGATATATTATTAGATAAAATATTAACGTCTTCTCTAATTGTAGTACCAAGGGAATAAACTCCTTTTAATTTTCTTAATTTTGGACCCTTTGGATTATTTTTATCATCTTCTTGAATATAAGCAACTACTGTATATCCGCTTGGTAATATTTTCTCAATATATTTGTCTAATAAATAATCTCTGAATCCCGCCATTAATATATCCGAACTTTTGTTTGCTATTGCTAAGTCACATATTTCGGAATATTTTTCAATATTATTTACTGTGTTTTTATCTTTTTCATATGCATATACTTCAAAAAAACTTCCAACCTGAAATAATAAAAATGTCGAATCTCCATATTTTTTTTTATAATTCTTATCTTTTTCAAAGTATTCATTTAACATAGACATATTAGTTATACTATCTAGTATTAATTAAATAACATCCTTATATATTTTTTATAATTATATTTATATGAATGCAAACGTAGAATATAATTATAGTGACAGTTTTTATCGTTATTTTATTTTATTTATATTTATCATTTTTTATATATATCTAAAATTTATAAATAAAAAACTAACGAATTCTATATTATATAATATAGATACTGAAAAAAATTTAAAATGTAATCCATTAGAATTAGTTGTATCATCTATATTTAATCCGGATGAAAGCGAATCACAATTAAAAAAATGTATTTTAACAAATAATAACGATTTATTACATAACTATGGAACTGAATTAAAAAAAAGTATTTCAAATAATTATAATAATACGATAGAAAAATGTCAAATTATGGTCGATGATTATAATTTAAATAATTCTGGTTCAAATATAACAAGTAGTGAAGCAGAAAAAATTAAAATACAAATTGATGATATATCGGGAGTTATAGTTGACATATCAAATAATTTAGAATCAAATTTAGACAAAACTAAAACAATATTACAAGATATTATAAGTAATATAAATTAAATTAATAAAATATAATATGTATTAATGATAAATGAGTACTATTAGAGGAAATGATTTAGAAAAAATATATAGTATACAAAAAAAAATATTTAAATATGAAACTAGTTATTTAACTCAACATTTTGTACTATTATTTTTTTTTTTAATTATAATTATTTTATATGTAAATTTAACATTAAATATTGATTTCAGTAGTTGGGAATTATCCAAATGTAATCCAAAATATTTATTTATTTCGGGTTATATAAAAAAAAATCCTGGATATAATGCAACTGATACTACTGTTATGAATTTTTGGGACTGTTTAATTTCTACAAATCCAGGACAATTTAGTCCTGTAAATTTTTTAAAAGATATTATAGGAAAAAAAAAACATACCGAAGATGATAAAAATGATATAATTAGGCGAATAAAAAAAAATTTAGCTGATAAACAAGATTTAGATACAATAAATAAAAATAAAGTTAATAGTTATAAAAATATTGATTTATTAAAAGTAAAAGATATATCAACAAAATATTATTTATTAAGTATATATCTCAAAGAATATTTAAATAATATATTAACATATATATTAAGTAAATTTATTATAAAATTTGAAAAAACAAAAAAACGTTCCGAACTATATATAAAAGAACAGGATTTATCCGGAGTAGAACTTGAAACATATAAAAGCGTTGTAGACGCTTCTCTTAACAGATATAAAGAAAATTCATATTTATTAAATGATTTAATTAAATCTAATTTAGATAGAAATAAATTATAACTATAATATAATTATGAATGTCTTAATTAATAAATGTATGTATATATTTTTATGTATAACAATTATAATAAGTATATCTATATATTTAACAAATATACATCATTATTCTAGACTAATTAATACACATACTGGTGATCAAAACAATAAAAAAATACTAACCTATAATACAAATAAAAATAAATACTCATCTATAAATAATAAATGTAACCATAATATAAATTGTACAAATTTAAATTATATATACACCAGAGGCAATAATAATAAAATCTAATCATGAACATATAATTCTTGATACATTATATGGGATATTACTATATTTTTAAAAATATTAATTATTAATGAATTATATATAATATTATTGTCTAATATATTTATACCATAAGTAAACAATCCTATTAAAAATATATTAACTAAAAGATTTTTTTTGATATATTTATAACTTAATATATAATGATTCGGTACATGTAAACATGTCATATATAAATAAAAAATATCATGATTGTAATAAATCGTAAGTAATAAAATGCTACTTATAATATATCTAGGTACATTTGATATAATAGGCATCTCGTGACGAAAATGGATAATAGATGTTAATAAAAATATTATATTTATACTATTATTATAATAAAAATTACTATTAAAAAATAGTGATGATGAACAAGTAGCACTATTTATAAATAATAAATTCTTTGTAGTGTTATTATCTACAGAATGTATTATGTCGGTAATACCATGTGGAGCAATAATAGTTGTTATTATTTTTTTTTTAATTAAAGGATTTATTATCATACTATTATAAATACATATTTAAATAAGATATATTAGACTCATCGCGTTTATTTATAATTTTTTCAATAACCTCTTTTGTTACTATATAAGGATATTGTATATCGCAAATAATATCTTCGTCAAATAGTTTAGAATTTGGTTTCATCAAATTGTATAAATTTAATTTAGAATAAATAACTTCTAAACACCTTTTCAAATTTCTTACACCTTTTTCACTCGTTGTATATTTTTCAACAATAAATTTTATAATATCATCTTCGATTACTATATCTCCTGATTTTAAATTTAATTGTTCATCTAGTGATGGTAGTAAATAATTCTTACAAATAATTGTTTTTTCATTACAATCGTATCCTTTTGTTTCAATATTATACATTCTATCTTTTAGAATTGGATTAACCTTACTTTCATCATTATAACTAAAGATAAACAAACATTTGCTTAGATCAAAATCTATTTCCGAAAAATATTTATCTTGAAATTTATCGTTTTGTGTAGTATCAGTCAAATGAGTCAAGATACCTGTAATTTCTTCACCTTTGGGTGTATCGCTAATTTTGTCCAACTCATCAAAATATATAACAGGATTGGAAGATTTACATTGAATCAATATATCTACAATTTTACCATATGTACTTCCTTCATATGTATAAGAATGTCCTTCCAAAAAACTACTATCGGTTGCTCCACCCAATGGAATAAATGCAAATTCACGATTTAGCAGTTTACTAACACCATATTTTATCAATGTAGTTTTTCCTGTTCCCATTGGCCCTTTAATTGCTATTGAATTGCCTATTGAAGTAGGATTCGATATCCATTGACCTAACATTTGCATGAATTGCATTTTAGCATCTTTCATGCCATAAACAGCATCATTTAATATTTTTTGACTATTTTCCATAAACTCATGAATCTCTTCTGGTTTATTATCTTTTACTGTAACCGGCATTTTTGATACTTTATTAAATGGTATCTGCATAAAAGTATCAATCCAATGTTTCAGTTTGTTATACTCGCCGCCGCCAGACGCGATTACTTTCATAGAATTTATTTTTTTTAGAGCGATTGATTTAAATTTATCAGGAATGTCTTTATTTTCAAGAAGAGTTAACCGATAAGGTTTATCTATAGTGGTTATATTATTCAGTTTTTCTAATTCATTGATAATATTATTTTGCTGAGTTAAAGTAAAATTTTCTTTAAAGAATTTTACATCATTCATTTTCTTTTTAGCAGAATTTAATTCTATGTATTTTTTTAAATTTTTTTTTTTTTCTTTAGAATCCTTTTTTTTACGTTCTTTTTGAATTTTTTTATTGAATTTTAAACAATTTTTATAAATATTACTTGATGTTTTTATTTTATTTTCTTTTACATCATTCATTAATTCTTCAAACTTCTCAAAAAAATTATCATCATTCTTCAAATTATTTTTTTTTGCACTTCTTTTTCTTGTATGTTTTTTATTTTCTTCTTCTTCATCTTCTTCTTCTTCCTCTTCTTCTTCTTCCTCTTCTTCTTCCTCTTCATCTTCTTCTTCATCTTCTTCTTCATCTTCTTCATCTTCATCTTCTTCTTCTTCTTCTTCTTCTTCTTCATAATCTTCATCACTATATTCTTCTTCTTCTTCCTCTTCTTCCTCTTCTTCATAATCTTCATCACTAGAGTCATCATCTGTATCTTCATTGTATTCATCCTCTTCATCATGATATTCCTCGCCTTCGGATTCTCTTTCATCTATGATATAAGTATCATTTTTTTTTTTCTTATTAGGTTCTTGAAGAATTGTAAATACTACATCTACTATATCATTTTTTTTATTTTTTTTACTTTTTTTATTACTTTTTTTATTATTTTTTGATTTATTTTTTTTACCTTTTATTTTTTTAGGAGAAGTTTTATAATTGGTTGTATTTTTGGATGAAAACAATTCATTTAGCAATTTTTTGTATTCGTTTTTATTCAATTTTGTAATTTCTTCCTCTTCTGGTTCTGAATCAGATGATGAGTTATCATCATTTTTTGAAGAAATATCTTTTTTAGTTTTTTTTTTAACCATTATTTTCTCTTTACTATTATAAAATATTTAAGTTTTTATAAATCAATTTTATATTAATGTAAAAATATATTTATAATAAAATTGAAAATATAATATTAAAAATATTATAGTTATAATAAAATATGGAGAAGAACAATATACCATGTTCAAAAATTATCGGGATTCAATTTAGTATTTTAAGTCCACAAGAAATAGAAAAGATGTCTGTGGTTGAAATTACAAATAAAGAAACTTATATTGGAATAAAACCTAAAATCGGAGGATTATTTGATCCAAGAATGGGTATTTTAGAACCGGGTATATTATGTCCGACTGACGGAATGAATTATATTGATAGTCCTGGATATTTTGGACATATTAAATTAATCAAACCTGTATTTTATATTCAATATTTAGATACGATTATTGATATAATGAAATGTGTTTGTCATAAATGCGGCAAACTTTTAATTTCTAAAGAAGTTAATAAAGAACTTTTAAATTTAAGAAAAGTAAAAAGATGGAGTAATGTTTTAGAATTATGTAAACAACCACACATTAAAAGATGTGGTGATGAAACGACTAATGGGTGTGGTTGTTTGATACCTACTAAAATTAAAAAAGATGGATTTTCTAATATTATTACTGAATGGACTACAGACAATGAGGATGGTGATAACATGTCTCTTAAAATGACTCCTGAAATGGTTATAAATTTATTTAAAAAAATCAGTGATGAAGATGTAAATTTTATGGGATTTTCCAATCTTTGGTCTAGACCTGAATGGATGGTTTGTAAAATATTTGCAGTTCCGCCGCCTTCTGTGCGTCCTTCTGTTAAACACGATGCTCAGCAAAGAAGCGAAGATGATTTAACTCATATCATTATTAATATTATTAAAATTAATAATAAACTAAAACAAATAATAGAAGATAAGAAAATAGAAAAAAATGAAAGCAATAAAAAAATTATAGAAGATTGGACACAAGTTCTACAATATTATGTCGCTACTATGGTAGATAACAATATTTCAGGAGCATCACCTGTAACTCAGAGGTCGGGACGAGCACTGAAATCAATTACTGAAAGACATAAAGGAAAAACTGGTCGTGTTCGGGGTAATTTGATGGGAAAAAGAGTTGATTACAGTGCGAGATCAGTTATTACTCCAGACCCTGAATTATCTATTTCAGAATTAGGAGTTCCTCTTAAAATTGCTAAAAATATAACAAAACCTGTAAAGGTACAAAAACACAATATCGAATTTTTATATTATCTTGTAAAAAATGGTCCTAATAAATATCCTGGTGCTAAAATTATAGAAAAAAAAAATGGTGTTAATATATCTTTAGGTTATATTGATAAAGATAATATCAAATTAGAAATCGATGATATAGTTCATCGTCATATGTTGGACGGCGATGTTGTTTTATTTAATCGACAACCAACACTTCACAGAATGTCGATGATGGCGCATATTGTAAGAGTAATGTATATTGGGGATACATTTAGATTAAATGTTGCTGTTACAAAACCATATAATGCTGATTTTGACGGAGATGAAATGAATCTTCATATGCCTCAAAATGATGAGGCGGAATCAGAACTTAAATATCTTGCAAATATTCCGAATAATATTATTAGTCCAGGAAATAATAAACCTATTATAGGTATATTCCAAGATTCATTAATTGGTAGTTTTCTTTACACTAGAAAAAATGTAAAATTTACAAAAAAAGAAGCAATGAATTTGTTAATTAAAACAAATGTTTACAATCTAATAAAATTATTTGATAATGATATTGATAAATATAGTAATTTTGAAATTCTAAGTGAAATTATACCAAAAATTAGTTTAAAATATAAAACTGATTTATTTAAAGATACCGAAGAAGTAAATACTTCTAATAGAGTTATAGAAATTATTAATGGTGTTATAAAGAGAGGTCAATTGGATAAGGGTGTTTTAGGAAGTTCCAGTAAAGGATTGATTCACAGAATAAAAAAAGATTACAATTCAGAGATTTGCAAAGATTTTATAGATAATTTACAAATAATTATAACAGAATATATGAAAAAAACCGGATTTAGTGTTGGTATCAGCGATTTGATTGCGAATGATGAGACAAACGAGAAAATTAATCAAGTAATTATAGATAAAAAAAAAGAAGTATCTATATTGATAGATAAAATCCATTTGGGAATACTTAATAATAAAACTGGTAAAAGTAATTTAGAATTCTTTGAAACAAAGGTAAATGATATTTTGAATAAGGCGTCTATGGAAGCGGGTAATATTGGAATAAACTCATTAGAAAAAAATAATAGATTTGTTTCAATTGTTACTAGTGGTTCTAAAGGTAATAATTTAAATATTTCACAAATGATTTCGTGTCTAGGTCAACAAAATATTGATGGTAAAAGAATTCCTTATGGTTATATGAATCGTACACTACCACATTTTAAACAATATGATGATTCTCCTAGAGCACGTGGATTTGTAGAAAGTTCATTCATCGGAGGACTTCAACCTGATGAATTATTCTTTCATGCAATGGGTGGTCGCGTTGGTTTGATTGATACTGCTGTTAAAACAAGTACTACGGGATATATACAAAGAAGGTTAATTAAAGGTATGGAAGATCTTCAATCACTATATGATTTTACTGTTAGAAATAATAAAAATAAAATTATTCAATTTAATTATGGAGGAACTAATTTGGACACTACCATGATAGAATCATTGAAATTCGAATTATTTGATATGAATTTAAATGATATATATGAAAGATATAGTTATGATGTAGTCAATCACTTATTTTCTTCAAAAGAAAACAATAAAAGCAAAAGTATTAAAGTTCATCTCAAATTAATTTATGAACCAAAAACATTAACTAAATTTAATAATGAAAAGAGTGAATTAGCAATAAGAAGTAAGTCTGAAATAGATTATTTGACTAATTCTAGAAATACAATGATAGATAAGATTTACACATATGTTTCTGAAAGTAAAATTTATATTCCTATTAATTTCAAAAATCTAATAGAACATACTAGAATTGCATTTAATATTACGGCATATTCATTAAGTGATATTACTCCTATGGAAACTTATGAAATTACTGATAGATATTATAAAAAAATAGAAAAACTATTTAAACCATGTGAATTAATTAAAATTGTTTACATATTTTATTTAAATCCATTTAATTTAATACATATTAATAAATTAAATAAAAATTCTATTATATTTCTGTGTGAAAAAATATTGAATATTTACAAAAAATCAATAATTAATAGTGGCGAAATGGTTGGTATGGTAAGTGCTCAAAGTATTGGAGAACCAACTACACAAATGACTTTGAATACATTTCATTTTGCGGGCGTTTCTAGTAAATCAAATGTTACTCGTGGTGTTCCAAGAATTGAAGAAATTTTATCTTTAACTAAAAAATTAAAAAATCCATCTTTGACTATTTACTTAAAAGAAGAAGATAATATGGATTCAGATATAGCATATAAAATTGCTTCTATGATTGAACATACTAAATTGATAGATATTATTAATAAAGCAGAAATATATTATGAACCATCTGACAAAAATTCATTAATCAGCGATGATGATGAATTAATGAAAGAATACATAGAATTTTCGGATATATTAAAAGAAGCATATGATGAAAATCCCGAAGAAGATAATGAATTGAAAGAAGGGGATGAAGGAGAAGAAGAAGAAGATGAAAACGAAGAAGAAATTAACAACTGGATTATTAGGTTTGAATTAAATGAAACACAAATGTTAGATATGAATTTAACAAATGAAGATATTCACTATACATTAAAAAATCAATATGGTGACGATATTATGTGTTTTTACGAAGATTATAATTCAGATAATAAAATTATTTTTAGAATTAGATTAAATAATATACAAAATCATATTAAGAAAAAAGATGTCTTTACTCAAGAAGATTATATATACTATGTTAAAACATTCTTAGATAAGATTTTAAATGAAAGTATTATTATTGGGGTAAAAAATATATCAAAGGTAAACTTGCGTAAGATTAATAATTATAAAAAATATAATTCTGAAACAGGTGATTACGACAAATATGATATTAATGTTCTTGATACGATCGGTAGTAATTTGGTAGATGTATTAGCGTTAGATTATATAGATAATACAAAAACATTTTCAAATGATATACTTGAAATGCACGATGTTCTTGGTATTGAAGCCGCTAGGAAATGCTTGTTTAATGAAATTTTAGAAGTTATGAATTTTGATGGAACTTACCTAAACCATCATCACATTCATTTATTATGTGATAGAATGACTTGTAACAAAAAATTAGTTAGTATATTTAGACATGGTATTAATAAAGATGATATAGGACCAATCGCAAAAGCATCTTTTGAAGAAACAAGTGAAATGTTTTTACAAGCAGCAAGACATGGTGAATTAGATAATATGAAAGGTGTTTCGGCGAATATTATGTGTGGTCAAGAAGGATATTATGGAACATCGTCTTTCCAGTTATACGCAGACAACGAATTATTATTTAAATATCAAAAAGATATGGTTAACGATGAAGACATTATTGAAGATGATGAATATGATGTAGAAGAGAATGATGTAGAAACTGTAATTAAAAATATAGAAAATAAACAAAAAGACAATTATGGTTCTTGTTCTATAGACAATATTAAAATGACCGATACATTAATCGAAAATTCTAGTTCTTCTAATAAAATAATGAATAATGATTATGATTTAAATATATAAATAAATAAATAATATGAATTATAATTTTCTTTATATAAAATATAAATATCCTTATTACTTAAATAACAATATAAATAATGAATTTACTTTTTCTAATATAAAAAATTATAGCAAATATATTTGTATACAAGAATTAATACATCATAGTAATTTTAATGTAAACTATTATTATTTGTATATACACAATCCTTTATTTAATGGAGATTTAAATAGAACAAGAGAAATTTTGTTTAGTAATATTCAAAAATTTAATATTGCATTTTCAAAACTACTATTTTTAATTAAAAAAAGATATAAAAAATCTAAAAATGACACAAATGTTTTAATGGAAGATTTTAAAAAAAAAAATATAAAAATTATTCAAGATAACAATTTATATATTTTTGATTACTTTGAATTATATAAAATTATAAAAGAAAGTTTTTATTTTAACTGCGATAAATGCCCAAAAAATATTATTATAAAAAATCCATATACAAATATTAAAATAAATTATTATAATCTTATTCAGATATATTTTGAATTATTAAAATATGGTAAGATACCAAATATGTTTTTTTTATTTTTCAAATGTAATTTTTCTAGTAAAATCTTTAAAGAAAATTATTTAATAAATCTATATATAAATAATTTTAAAAATAATTTTTACAACTTATCAAATACGGGTTTATTAAGATATATATCCGATATGTTAAACAGTGATGAAAAATTTATATTATTTAATAATATTAATGATGATTTAAAATTAAAATTATTTAAAAATATTACACTGTTTTACTATTTAAAAATTAAAATAGAATTATATTTTATTTTTGATTATAAAACAATCACAAATAGTTATATAAATAAATATTATAATTATTTAAATAATTTTAAAAAAAATAATCCTTTTTTTGGAAGAATAATTTACAAAAATAACAAATATTCCGTAAATACCGATTATACATTTTAATTATTAGACATCAAGTAATCTTCAAAATCTATATAGGTTTTATTTACTAATGCGTTTTGAAGTTTTTGTTTCAAACTATCAAAAGGAAATCTTAAACTTTTTTTACAACTTGTTAAATATAATTTATCATATCTAGAGGCGGATTTAATAAAATAATAAATTTTATTTTTATTATTTTCTACAAAATTTACCAATTTAATATTATTTTTACTTTCATAAAATATAACAATCGGTATTTTTAAATTATCCGCAATTAATAATATATCTATTGCTGTTATTCTGTAATTTTCATCTTTTATTATATTTTCAATAGTACTGTCTATTAAATTATAACTTCCTTTATTTTGATTTTTCCATATTTTATGAATATTATTATAATATTTTGGATTTGCATATTTTTCATAATATTTTATAAGCATTTCTTTTATTTTATTATTATTAATATCATTATAATTTTTATTATAAGATCTTAATATGTACATTAATAAGTTATAATTACAATTTTTAAACATACTATTAAATGAAAAAAAGATTGTCTTTTCGGGAAAATTATTTCTCCAAATTTTTGTTAAATACTTTATTTCTATACATTTATCAAAATTTATTTTTTTATAAAAAGAAATCTTATGTTCAAGCGTTTCTGTATTCATATTAACGATTAATTTATTATCTTCTTTTTCTTTTGCCTTATCCTTTTTTAATTTAATTTTTATTTTGTCTGTTTTTTTTGGTAAATTTATTATTTGATTATTAGAAAGACTTTTACTTAATTCTATTTCATGATAACTACTATTGTTTTCTGCTCGTAAATTTCTTTCTTCTGCTTGTAAACTTTTACTTTCTATATTTTTTATATTATATTGACTAATAATAGATTTTTCAATTGATCCTTTTATATTTTCATAATCATCCAAAACTACTTTCATTTTATCATTATTTTTTTCTTCATTATCGCTTTCATTATCAGATTCACTATCTATACCATTTTCTTCTTCAGCGGCAGCAGCAACATTTTGAATCGCATTTCTTGCGCCATTATTTTGTGGAGGTTCTTCTTCGGCAACAGAAGCAACGTTCTGAGTCGCATTTCTTGCGTTATTATTTTGAGATACTTGCTCTTCTTCGGCGGCAGCAACACCGGTTTGAGTTGCATTTCTTGTGTTATTATTTTGTGGAGGTTCTTCTTCGGCAACAGAAGCAACGTCCTGAGTCGCATTTCTTGCGTTATTATTTTGAGATACTTGCTCTTCTTCGGCGGCAGCAACGCCGTTTTGAGTTGCATTTCTTGCGTTATTATTTTGAGATACTTGCTCTTCTTCGGCGGCAGCAATGCCGTTTTGAGTCGCATTTCTTGTGTTATTATTTTGTGGAGGTTCTTCTTCGGCAACAGAAGCAATGTCCTGAGTGGCATTTCTTGCGTTATTATTTTGAGATACTTGCTCTTCTTC
>MDSX01066320.1_pt1 | contig 36000 bp, 2 predicted proteins | sample 811141 | NCBI WGS metagenome assembly MDSX01 (sample SAMN05326642, study PRJNA326480) | marine metagenome | isolation source: seawater | place: Atlantic Ocean: South East | collected 2010
AGTATTCAAATTTAGCATTTGATTATAAGATAATGTATCAATGTCGTCAGAACTTAGTTTTATAGTTTGCTCTTTACTTAATATAGTACTAAAATTAACATATAATTCTGAACCAGAAAGAGTTTTTAGAACTTCTTCTCCTTTTTTTATTTCAATACTTCTATCTGGTACTGTCCATGTGGTTGTATATTTATACCACTTCCACCAGTCCCCATACCCACGCCACAGCAAAGAGAAGGGGCCAGTGTATCTCTGATGAGGCAGGTGGTTGTTCTTGAAGTTGTTAAATGCCGCTTCAACCAGCGAACCAGTGCCGGCCACATAGGAATTGTATTGTCGCGTTTCTGTAGCAGTATATTCTCCTTGTTTAAATGTTATAGTAATATCTCCATTGTATATGCTATTAAAAGTAGTATCATATCCTTCGTCTTCGCTAAATTTAGATATGTCAACAATATTAGCTGATATATTTTCTGGAAAATTAATAACAAAAGTATACTCTTCAGCTGGATAAGTACGTGTCTGCGCGGCTTCTGCACTGGAGCCAGTAAATGGATTATCATTCGATGGTATAACATAATAAAATTTATTACTAGTAGGATCTAATGTATCATTAGTTAGTATATTTTCATTATCTATATTTTTAATTTGTAAGTTTACACTTGTTAGTTTTGGATAGTGTTCTTCTGATAATGTTTCAGGTGGCGTTGAACTTTCTTCAACAACACTTGATACTTCTGATTCATAAGCTTCTATAATATTTTTTAATTTATCATTAAATATTTCTATACCATTTGATGGTCTATTACTTTCTTCACGCCAAAATGAACCCAAACTTGCATAATTTGTTCCACCCGCGCCAGCCCCTTGTAAATAAATTGCATATTTATTATATTCATTAATATAATTGACATTACCACCAGCGCCACCTCCAAATTTACCACCACCACCACCGCCACCACCGCGATTAATTCTAAATAATTCAGAAAATTCTTTATCCCAAGTTTTTGGATAATATTGAAGAGTCTGGGCTGGATCTATTGGGTCAGTATGTATACCACACCCGCCATTTTTAAAATCATTTAAATAATCAGTATCAGCACTAACATGAAGATTATAATTTTTATTTTTAATTAATAATAAATTCTTATCTGCTAAATTATCATTATCTACACTCCATTCTCTTATAGCATTATTATTAACTATTTTGATATCCATTCTAATACTATTACGCCAATCAATATCAGATTTTGATACAAATTTACCAAATGATTCTCCTAATAATAATTCATTATTTATTGAATAATTTTTTCGTTTTTTTAAGGTATATAGTTGTTCATATTTTAATGGTTCATTAATATATAATTTTTGATTATTAACTATAATACTTTGTTCTTGAGCTTCTTTTATAAATTCTTCTGGGGTTTTTTTTCCAATTAGAGCTGGTATATCAGATGGCTTATTAGAGGTAGCATCTGTCTTATATAATGGTATATATACAGGATCAAAAGATATAGGCATATTTTGTTCTACTTTTTTTGCCCATTCTTTGTCATGCTCTGTACCACTTGTTGCATAAGTATCAGGATAAATACTTTCAAAAACAGAATTTGATAAATCTTCAAAATCTAAATTTTCAAAATTTTCTTGATTTTTTGTTTTATTATTAACATCATACCAAAAAAGCTTATTTTCATCATTTTCTATAGTATACGAAACATCATAAGTATATATATTATCATTATATATAATATATGGCTTTCCATTTATAGTTTCATCTATATTTTTATTTTCATTACTATCGTCAGAAACATTATGTTCAGCAAAACTTTCTAATTCCGTTTTAAAAGTACCAATTAATTTATTATTTTCGAAAAAATAGTATGTATCTATAAAATAATCACTTATATATATTCTATTTTTAGCAACACCATTTTCAATTAATAAAGCTGTTTTATCTAAGTTAGATGTTTTTTCTTGTCCGTCGTCTAACTCATAAACAATAAATATACAGGTAACATCATAAAGGACCCCGCTAAAGTCTGTACTGGAGGGTTCGTCCGTTCCAATATCTTTAAGATTTAAAGTACCTGTATTATTTGCATTTCCACCATTAACGCGAAAAAATCTATCTGAATTAATTTGTTCACAATATCCCCCGCCACCTCCACCACCCGCTATGGCTATTTCAGAATCATCTTCATCATTATTATTTTTAAATTTAATAGAAGAATACCCGCCACCTGTTCCACAATTTTTATCACCTATTTGATGTGCATATTCAGGTGTTGAAATATTATATTTACCACCCTTGCCAACTTTAATAGATAATTTATAATTTTCTCTATCTTTTGAAATATTTAATGAACCTTTAACAAATCCACCTGTACCACCGGAACCCATAATTGTACCTTCTGTACCACCACTACCACCGCCCGCACCCCATATATAAAAATTAATATAATCACTTTTAATATATTTTAAATCAAAATCAGTATTAGTATCAGTATATATATTATATTTTTTAACTAACTTATTAATAGCATTGTATTTTGATGTATTATTTATAATATTTTTAATATGTATGAAATTATTTTTATTAGATATAATTTCAAATGTAGAATATATTTCTTTATCAATAATATTATAATTAGAATCTCTTATATTAAATTCATTACCAATTGAAAATAAACTATCATTTGAAAATTCTTTATTATTATTTTTAAATTTTTTATACCATAAGGCTATAGAAAACTCTTTAGAATTATTAATATAAGAAATAGTTTCTCCGCTAATTTTTAAATAAGATAGATATGAGATATACAATGAATTATTAATAATTAAATTATAATCATCATTCGCAATATTAGAACCGCTAACAATTAAATCTTTATTTTTAATTTGAGTAGGATTACTATCAATTGTAATGTATTCTGGATTATCAAATTTATACCATAATTTTAAATTATTTATGTCATCATTTAATATAATATATTCTTGATTATTTTGATTATATAGGGTTTGTATTTCACTTATTTCTAAACTTTTAGAATAAAATCTATAATCATCAATACAACAAATATTTGTATTATTTCCAATATATTTACTACCATTTAATAAATGATTAATATCAGATATTTTAGTTATTTGTGTAGTAGAACTTAATATATTAATAGAATCAGAATTATCAATATATATACTCCAATTACCATCATCTCTCCATATAAATACAATATGATGCCACAATTCATCATTATTCAAATTGTATTTAGCATTAGTTTCATAACCAGATATATTACAATTAATTTCAATAGTATTATTATTTTTAGCAATTAAATTAAAATCATTACCAATAGAGAATAAATAGTTATCTGTAAATTGTAGATTTAAATTTTTTATTTTTTTAAACCAAAATGATATAGAAATAGTAGTATTATTAAATAGCTCATTAATAAAATTAGGCAAAATTAAATTTTTAGAATTATTTAAATATAATGAGAAAAATCCGACTTTATTTATTATAGATGATTGTGGTTCATTCAAATATGAATAAGATGGTTTAATTGAATTTAAAGTATTGTCAGAAGACTGATATTTATAATTATCGCCAATATTATTAATAGAACTATATTTAAACCAAGAAACTAAATTGTTATCGTCACTATTAAGTTTAGTGTATGTTCTGTTAATTTTAGTTTGATTATATAATAATGATATATTATCAGAAGATAATACCGAATCATATATTCTAAAATCATCTATATTGCCATAAAATTTAAATATTTTATTATTGCCAATTATTAATTTATAATTTTCATTAAAATTTGGATATAATTTATTATAATATGTATTACTTAAAATTCCATTTATATATAAATACCAAGTGTGTACAGGTGTTTCTAATTTATCTAAATCTGTTAAATTTGGTTCAATTGTCCAAACAATATGATTCCAATTTAAATAATTAATATTATCAGTACATATTGTGGGGTCTAAATTACCATTTTCATCTGATATTATAAAGAAATATTGTAAAATATTTGCATTATTTTTTTGCAGTTTAATTTCAAAAATACTACTTTGGTTAGATACATCGTTTGTTTTACCATATAAAATAGATGCATAATTTAAATCTTCATCTGGATTAGCTTTAATCCAAAAAGATATAGAAATAGGAATGGTTTTGGTGGGAAATAAATTATTGAAATTATTAATATACAATCCAGAATCCACCACATCATCATTTATTTTATTAAATTTTGCAGAACTACTTCCAAATAAATAATTTTCTTTATCAATAATTGGATTACCACTAATATTACTTGGTATCATATCGTAATTATTTACAGCATAATAGTTATTGGCTGCATGTTCTTCATTTCCCAATAATGAAGAATTTAACCCCAAATTAATAATATCGTCAAATTTATACCAAATTTTCAAATTATTATTATCAATATTCAATGTTATATATTTGCTTGGAATTGATAAAGATTTAAATGGTAACATATATTCTCCACTATCAGTATTCAATTGTCCTATATATATTTTATTATTTACTATTGATATATTCTCTCCTTCATAACTATCTGATAACAATGGTATTGATTTAATAACACCATTATCTTTTACAATTGATACATTATCAACCTGTATTTTTTCAAAATTTACAAAATTTTTTTGTTCTAATTCTTCAGTTGTTACATATTTTTCTGGTAAATTATATGTTGGTATTATACCAGATATATCATCACTATTTAAATCGCCTACTATATTATTATATGTCATACTATCAATAATTTTAACATTTTTAGCATGCACCACACCATCATTATCTATAAATATATAGTTATTTACATTTAATTTGTCAGCTATTAATTCAGCATTAATAGTTGTTGTTCCTGTTAATGTTATATTACTATTTTCATCAGAAGTATAAGGAATATTTAAAATATCATTCCATTCAACATTTTGACTATAAGAAAATTCTGGATTTATAGTAATATATTCATTATTTACATCATATAAAAAAGTATTTTTACTAAATTTCGAGATATTAGAATTTGTTTTAAAATAATCCAATATATGTTGATTTCTATTAGATTCCATAATTATTTATTTATATCTACTTTTATATAGAAATAATTAGTTATAAATTATTTTTATAATAAAAAAAAAACACATAATATTATCTAATCTTCTTCTAAATCTTCTTCTAAATCATTTAATTCACTTTTAATATTTTGAAGATGTTTAATCATATATGGTATTAAACCTTCGTAATTTATTGTTTTATAATTTTGTCCGTCTAATAACAAATTATTTTTTACAAGATGTGGATATACCTTTTCGACATCTTGTGCAATTAATCCTACATTCATATTATCCTTTTGTTTTTTATCCTTCCAATCAAATGTTACTGGTTTTAATATCATTAATTCATTATTATATTCAATTGGTCTAATATTCTTTTTTAATTCTAAATCTGATGCGGTAAAATGTGCATATGCAACAATATCTCCTTTACTATATAATGAATTACAAAATATAGTTCCTTGTTTTAATTCTACATATGGCTTGTAATAATAATTGTCCGACGATTTAATATAATTATTAGTTTTTAAATTTGATATTTCAAAATCATTCCATTCATTTTCTGTAAATATTTTAAATTCTCCTACGTTTATATCTATTAATGCTGCTTTTAAATTAGTTATTGATAATACAATAAACCCATTTGCTTCTGATATCAATTCACCATCGGGTTCTATCGTTCCAATATTTTCCCATTTTAAACCCGATGCTTCTTCTATATTATCTGATGGACCATCTATATATTCTAAATTTTTTGTATAATGTTGAGTTAAATTTAATTGATTTTCATCATTTAAACTTATTGGATAATTCGCATTTGATTTATCATTAAATACATTCCATTCTTTTAAAGTATTATCGTAATTTAATATACCTTCATAACTATATAAATTTGATATTTTCATTAATACTATTCCTGAACTACCACTACCAGGGGAATATCCATAACTTATTCCACTATATCCACCTTTATATCCACCACCACCACCACTTCCATTTTCATTACCCCCATGATATTCACCACCTTTATTACTATCTATTAATTGTTGTGTATATATAATATTATCTACTGGTGTTTTACATGCACCACCATACCCATCTATTGGTTTTTTATTCTCGTTGCCACCACTGCCGCCCATATAACCAATTAAATGTAATTTTTTTTCTGGATAAACATCAGTATCTGATACTGGTATATAATTTAATAATATATGACGTTCGCTCATATTTTGTGTTGTATTTTCCACTTCATTATATATCGGGTCTCCTCCTCCGCCTGGTCCACCTGTATATTGGTCTTCTAATTCTCTTATTCCACCCCCTCCACCTCCACCAGCTATACATAATGCAGTAACATTACTTAAACTATATGATGTAGTTTTAGTTTCAGATGGTTCGCCGCTATCACTCGATTCTTTTATAAATATTCCACTAAATCCACCACCACCACCTACTTTATAATTAGTATTTTCTACATTACATATTCCACCACCACCTTGAGTATATCTAAAACTATCTGAAAATACGTAGTCGCCACCTTTACCACCTTGTCCAACTATAACATAAATTCCAGAGCTATTAATTTTTGACATATTTATAGTACATTCAACATATCCTCCTCCTCCACCTTTTTGACATTTTAATGTAGAGGTATTTTCATCGGGTTCTAGTATTTTGGATCCACCTCCGCCCGCTCCCCATAATTTTACTCTTAACAAATTATGAATATTAGTATCACTATCAGTAGGTAATTGTGGATTCCATTTATTTCTTTCACTATTAAATTCAATTTTTACTAATTGTTCACCTTCTTTAAAATTAAAAATTCTTTTTGATATTTCTTCAGATGAAATATCTATATATTCTAATAATATATAACCATCTTGTCCATTTTCTAAATAACCACCATTACCTATATTTGGAGGTACCTCATCATTACTATTACCAACATTATCATACTTTCCTGGTATAAATATATTTGGATATATTACTTCATGATTGGCATCTGTAAATGCTTTAATATACTCATTTCCATCATTAATATACGAAGAGCCACCACCGCCTGAACCAATATATATTACTGAATTCACTCCGCTTCCACCACCACCACCACCACCAGAATTTATTAATCCATCTGTTCCGTCACTATTATAAGCACCATCTCCACCACCTCCTAATCCTCCTATACCACTATTATATAGTAAATCACTTGAACCACCACCTCCTCCTCCTCCAAAATATATCACATCATTAATATAATAACCTATTTCTTCATTGGTATTTAATCCATAATAACTCTTAAAATCTTTATCAATATCACTATCCTGATTTATAATATCGATTTTATAAATACCTTTACCACCATCACCTGCTTTATCAGATGTTGATGTTGTATCGATGCCATTACCTGTATGATATTTAGAAGAACCACCACCTCCTCCTCCAAGATAAGTGTTTTCTGTATTTCCATTATTTTTACCATATTTATAAGTTTTTAACAAACCACTCTGAGGATTTGGAGGAATACCAGAAGAGCGACTTATAGGATTATCATCCGCGTCACTATAATTTTTAGAACCACTATATGCTTCTAATTCTATATTATTGCCACCATTATTTGATATTTTAATTGAAGAACTTCTATCATTTAAATCATTAATTTGATATGATGAAGATTTTGCGGATAAATCTATAGAACCCTTACTGACTTTTATAATATATTCATCATTTTGTTGAACATTAAAATTATCTACTAATAAAACTTCTCCTGAAGCACCACCAACACGATTAATATCTCCACTATCACCTGGGCCAACTAATAATAAACTAGTCATTATTCTATCCGGAAATTTAATATGATATGTTGTTTCAAATTTTTGATTATACAATTCTTTAATATCTTCTACTTCTAAAACTTTATTATATATTCTAAAATCGCTATATTTTTTATATATTAAATCATTACTTATACCTTTATAAATCTTATTTATATAGTCATAATTATATAAAGACATACCAAATTCATATAAATTATTAACATATCCCCCTAATCTTAAATTATTAATTTTTTGTTTATTTAAAGTAATATTAACTCTACATTCTTGAATATTATCTGTTACAGATACTGCACTTGGTAAAACGATAGTTAAACCATTTATAGTATAAGTTAAATGTGCAGGCACATTATTTTTCCACTTATTATTAGGATTTGATATAATTCTTTCTACTATTGCATAATATGTTGGTAGAGGGGTTTCGCTTTTTTTAACGTTTGTATAACCATATCCTTTATATAAGAATTTATAATCTACAATTCCCCCAGTTGATGATACTTGAGTGATAATTGCTTTTGCACTACTAAATAAATTATCTGGTTTATTTTTACCAAGTGTATCCGTATTTTTAATTCCTATATGTGGGAACCAAATAATATCTCCAATTTTATAATATTGCCCTGCATTTGTTATTGTTAAATTATCAATACTTCCATCTATATCTTCAATTTTATATCCATATCCAAATGTGCTAAGTTCTATTTTAGTTATTTTATTTGCAACTATTTCTATTCCAGTTGATACTTGTGCTTTTTTATGATATCGCGTCGTGCCAAGATCCTTAAATAATATATTATATTCAGCTGATGTACCACTATATCCGTCACCGCCATCTATAATTTTAATTGATTCTATTGAACCTTCTAATTGATTATATTTCTTATCATTATAATTTCCATAAAATTTAATATTTTCTATTGTATATTCATTATTAATTGAATTTTTCTTATTATCTGTATTACCTATATTATAATCTCCTTCTTCTCCATCATATTTTTTTAATATAATTTTATAATCTTTATATTTAGTTGAATTATTTTTTAAGTCATTTACAGCATTTCGATGATTCCATGGAAGTTTATATGTATTATTTGCTTTTGCATTAAAATATATATTAATATTTTCTTTATTAATTGGATTCAAATAATTCAATAAATAATTTGATACTATATCCAATTCATTATTTGTTAAATGTGTATCCCATATCCATACTTGATTTAAAGCCCAATCTGATAACTCATGTTTCATATTGATAGCTAAATCATAATTCCCAGAACCACCTGTTCTATCTGCTACATTAATACCATTTGCTAAAATATATTTTGAAGTATCGTTTCTACCACACATAACCAACCATTCATTTACTTTTGGATCCTCATAAGCAGCTGTATTCAAATGTTTTAGTGGGTCCGCATCACTTAATGTCTTCCAGCCGTTGTGATAATGTGCACCACCTCTTGTGCCATTATGGTGACCATGAATAAAATTAGCAGTATTACTATTTAAAATTCTTCCTTTATTACTACCAGTATATCTTGTTATTGAACATATAGTAAAGTCAGCTGGAACGGATCCACTCGGCCATCTCAATTTAGTAGTTGTTGTACCTGAAACATATGGTATAATTGCAGACGCACCATTACCAGATTCTGAACCTATTGTAAATGTCCCTGAACTATAATTTGTATGATTATCATTACCAGAAATATCACTTAATATTTTAGTTGCAGTATCAAAATTTTCAGCAAAATTTTCAGCAAGATAAATACCAAATGGTTTCTTATTTATTATAGTATCATGTGGATATGTTAATGATAAATTAAGACATATAATTTTCCATTTATCATTTTCTAATCCATATAAATTAAAGTTGTTTTCATTGCACCTGGTGTCATCACTTACTTTAATACTTATATCTTTTATACATACAAAGTCTTCAAATTTAATTATAATATTGTGTGTATCAGTATATGTATTAATATCTTGTGGAAATTCTGATGTATATGGAATTCTTATTCCTTTTTTATTATTTGGATAATTTTGGATATTCCATATGTCATTACTAGCCACGCCTTCATCATAATAATTATATTCATTTAAATCAAAACTCATATATTCTGGAATAATTTCAACAAGTTGTTCATTATTTGTTAATGGTAAAGCTGAATGCACTTTAAATATATTATGATATTCTGTTTTTTCTTCTGTATCTGAGTCTGCTATTTTTTCCCCGTTAATATAAATTTCTTTCTTACTATTGCTACGATCTATAGATATAGAAATATGATTCCATTCTTTTATATCTATGCTATCATTAATTTTAAACAAAGTTATATTATCTTTATCATATAATATAAATCCATTTAAGCCATCAGTATCTGATTCAATATAAAAATCATCATAATATAATAATATTATTGTTTCTAAACCCTGATTGCCATTATATGAACCACTGAATATTACTTCTGTATAATATTTATCATTATCATTCATTTGATAGTCTTCGCCAAAATTATCATCGTTATATAAGTTTTTATCAAATTCTGATTTATGCATTGATTGTTTCTTTGTATAATTTCCCAATTTAAACCATAAGGCTATTGTACAATCTTTATTTTCAAAAATATATTCATTTATATTTTCTGGTAAATCTATTATACCTTTTTTATTCTTTTCAAAATTTAAATATCTAATATTAGAATCATCGTTAATATCTTTCGACCCAAATATATCTTTATGATTAAAAATAGTATTTAATTTTAAGCAAGTATCTCCAACAATTGTATCGTTATCATATGTTACATTATTAATAGTGTCTTTTTTATATTTAATTACAACTATACCATCTGAGCCATTACTTTTATTAATTTTTTTATTTAAAAATCTTAATCTTGAAAATTGATATATATTAGTTGAAATTTTCTTTTTAAATAATTCAGATATTTCATCTTCCATTAAAACCTTATCATATATTCTAAAATTTTCAAAACTTCCAATAAATCCACCACCATCAATAGATTTGTTAATATATTTTCTAATAAATGTCTTATTATATAATTGTTTGCTAATATTTATATCTTTAGTTATATTCTCATTATCTAAATATATATTCCATTTATATGAATAATCAATAGTCCATACTATAAAATGCCATTGGTTATCTTTGAATATTTTATTATTCCAATCGCTATATAAAAATGTTTCTTCATTATTTGTAAATTTTAAAGCTACTTTATTCCAATGTATATCATTAGATTTTAATATTATAGACAATCCACTATTTTTTATTGTATACTTATCATCGACCACGCCTTCGTCGTCGTCTAAAGATAGTTCATCAATATCATATCTCGATAAATGTTCATTATAACCATCATCGTTGTGATCATATTTAGCAGTATGTTTATGTTTACCATATATTGCATTTAAATCTTCATATTCTAATAATTTAGAATTTACATCTATATCATCTTCGTTAGATGATAATTTAAACCAAAAAGCTATTGAAATCTGATTATTTGTATTCCATATATTATATAAATTAAAATTATCATTAAATTCTAAATAAGTATCTTTTGTAAATTGTAAATATCCATCAATAATTGTTGGATTATTATTATTATTATTTTTAAATAATTCAAAATCATTTGAATAAATATTACCAATATTAGAGCTTGCTATAAAACTATTATTTAATTCCGCGTAATATGCTAAATCTGAAGAATTATCCATATATAAATTTATATTATCACCATATGTTTCGTCGATTTTAAGTTTATAATACTTATAATTTATATCATTATCTATATCAACGTTATAAGTTACATTATTTAATATTGGAACGTTCTTAATTTCTATTTTTTCATCTATAATATCCCATGTATCATCAGTTTGTTGTTTTCCATATAATGATATTTTTTTTGGATTATTTTTATAATATATATCAGTATCTAAATTACGTGAATTTCTACCATATACAATATATTCATATGGAATAGATGTATCTTTTATTACATTAGAATCTTCTTGATATATTATATTATTTTCATTTTCAGATAAATTAGCATGATATATCAAATTGCTACTATATTCAATATCAATATTATTACCATAGTCACACATTATTGATTTTATTTTATTAATATTTTTATTAGATTCGGATAACAATATATCAGCTTTTTTAATATAAATCCATCTATTATTAACAAATGTATCATCTATTGCTTTTTTTATAAATAACAATTCGTCACAATTTTCAATATCAGTAAATTTTTTCGATATTGCACATTCATTTTCTAATTCATATTGCATAATAAATGTTGGAGTTGTATATTCTTCTTGAATACCTGTAATATCTGATTTACATGTTTGCATAATTGGTTTAAAATAATATTCTTTCGTTTCTTCATTCGAATGTTCTGTTATAGCATAATATTCAGATGCGTTGTTGCTTTCTCTTTGTATCTTAAAATAGTTATTTTTTTCGAGATAATCTATATTATATATAGAATAATCATCAATTGTTATTCCAACCTTTTCGTTAGTGCTTGTATATACAATCGTCCCTCCATTATTTTCCGAAATCGTATTAACTCTTTCGTGTCTGCCTAGCTTCAGTAAATAACCGAAATATGTTTCCAATGCTGGATTAGTTAACAACTCCTTGTCATCTAAGTTACTACTTGGCCAAACTGCGTTTATGTAATACAGATACCATCTAATTGATTTTAAATTTAATATTTTAATATAAATATTATCGCTCAATTCTGATATATTATATTCTACTAATTCTTCTTTAGTAAATAATACTAAATCATTTTCATTTATAGAATTTTGAAATTTAACTGACCTTTTTAATAATGAAAACATTTTTTCATCGGTTACATCTAATATATTAGCACCTTCTGGTTGTGTTGAACCACAATTTTTCCAAATTAATCCAGATAGTAATTTATCTTGCTTATTACTTTCATTTATTATATTTGAATATTCATCTTCTATTTTAATAATATTATATCCTGGTTCTTTAATTTTATTACCAGAAGAATCATAATAATCATCATTACTATTTTCACTATATGGAACATCTTGAGTATTATCACTATTACGATATATAATATTGGCAAATGGCACTTTTAAATAACTATTTGCTAATGATAAATTATTAAATGGTAGCGATTCATTATATAAACATTTATTAAATAAATGTTCATATTCTTTTTTTGAAATATATATGATATTAGTTTCAATATAATTAAACTTTCTAATAACTAATTCTCTTAAATGATATCCAATAACATTATTCGTATATTCATTATTTTCATCAAATCCATATGTTTTAATTTCTTTGAAATTATCTTCAATATTTATATTAGCACCAATATTTGTAAATTTTAATATCTTATTATCTATATCATTTGAATAATAATGCTTAGAATCAGAAGATGCTACCATATTTAAATAATTAATATCTTCAGGTATATATGTAATATTATCATCACTACCATGATTTTCCTTTGAATAATTATCATTATTTATTATACTAAATATAGTATTATTATTCTTACAATCATAATCTACTTCATAATTACCAGCTTCTAAAGTAATATTTTCAAATTCTACATAATCTTTATTTGAAACTAATAATAATTTTACATTTTTAAATTTATTATTTAATTTAAAATTCATTTTGCGCAATGTTGGGTAATAATTTTTATAAGGATTTATTGAATCGTGAAATTTAGTATTTAATAATTGATGATAATTCGTTGGGAACAAATCAAAATCCCATTTCATATAATATTTCTTTTTTTCTTGGTTTTTAACAAATTCTATTTTGGGTTTTAAATAATTTGTATTATTTGATTTATAAGGCAATCGAGAATCTATTTCTATTCCATATGGACCTATTGAAAACTCCCCATTTATATCATACATTTTATCAAGTTGATATTGTGTTGTCGTTTTTTGATATAATGATGAATTTCTAACCCATACACAATATCCACCACCTATATCACCTACAAATTGTTTAAATTCTGTAATACCTACATTTTTTCCTTTATATAATAATGGAGAATAAACATCATTGGGTAGTATATTATAAGATTTTTTATCCAATTTTGTCTTAAAATATTCGGTTTCATTTATTTTTATATGTATAATATTATCATCTGTTTCATTAATATTACTTAGAGAATTTTTTATTTCATAATTATCATATTCAGAGTTCGATAAAATAAATTCACCACTTATTTTATAAAACCAATTTGACGTTTTCTCAAACCAATATCCATAATGTAAATTTTCAGATTCTATATTTATATATTGCTCTCTCGATAAATTTAAAATTTCTTTAGTTGTTTCAGTTGATTCCATATTACCATAATGATTATCTAATATTTTACTTAGATAATCAAATTTTTCATCTTCAAGTTTAAATAAAATTTTTACATAATATTCTGATGCATTTATTAATTTATAATAAGTTCCCACATTCTCGGTCGAGGATATATAATTTCCAATTGCTAATTGTGTTTCACTAATATTATATGGTGCCATATCGTGTATATTATAGGTTCCATCGACAGATCCAGCATTTGTATCTAATATACTCAGCAATGGCGTTATATTATTTTCTGATTCCGAAATATTTACAATCTCTGTTCCTGATGGTTCTGTAGCAACATTTTGCCATTCTGTTGTAGCAACTTGTATATAATTACCAATTTCTAAATCACTATCATGCATATTATAACTATCAAACTCTTGAAAAGTCTTTTCATAATACAGATTAGTAGATGATAATGGACCATCGCTCCAATTACATAAATCAATTAAGAATTGACTTATATTATTTGTTATTTTAGTTGTTGCATCTATTATTTTATTATATTTTTCCTTATCTTCGTCATGTACTAATCCCGTTATAATTTGATAATAAATTCCTCCATGTAGTATATAATTGTCTTCGACTAATGAATTAGTCGATATATAATATTTTTCTATATTTATAACATCATATTCTTCATTAAGTTGAGAAGCTTTTGAACTTAATAATATACCCAAGTCATTTATATTATTTACTGATTCCGAAATATGTACAATCTCTGTTCCTGATGATGGTTGTGAAGCAACATTTTTCCAAGTTGTACTAATATAATCTTGATATTTCCATGTAATACCTTTTCTAATTTTAATATCTTCATTTTTTGGATTAGTATCTTCATTATATTCCCATGTTAAACCTATATTTATATTAATATGTTCTTTTAACTGCAGATTTGTGATTATATTTGCAGAAGTAGTTGATGGTATTACAAATTCATATTCCCAAACCATTGTTTTTATATATTCTGGCATGGTTAATATATCATCATTTTGTAAATATACACGAGGATATTCGTTGCCATTACTGGTATTGACAACATTTTCTGATATATATTTCACATCAATGCCATTGTTATATCTCAATTTTAAAGAAGAACTATTTACTACCATCTTTTTATCTGCGTGATTAGTTGTTAAAGCATCTTGATTTTTATTAAAATACATCCAATCTATAAAATTTAATGTACTTAGACACATTTCATCATATTCAAAATTTAATGGTATTCCTTCTGTTGGAATATCATCTATTTCTTCCCATATTAAACCATTACTAACATTGCGATAATATCTCTTAATAGTTATATAATTATATGTTTCTATTTCAGATTCAAAATTTCTAATTTCTTCTTGTGTAAAATCCGTATGTGATAATTTTAATTCAGAATACTCTGTAAAATTTGTAGCTTTATCATAAATTATTTTTTTTATTTTATTATTATTATATGGTGTATATTCTTCTTCTTGAATATTATTAACACGAATCCATGTATAAATGTCAGAAACTGGTCTATAATAAAAATTATTAGTTAATTTAATATAGTTTTTAAATACATTCAACCATGGTTCATATAACCATTTTTTATTATAAATATGCGTTATTTGTTTTTCAACCAATTCTTTATTATACATTCTAAAATCATTAATATAACCATAAAATTGTTTATTATCAACATCATCCATTGGTCCTCCAGCCCAACGCCCTATAATAAATGTATAAGTTTGATTAAATTCTGGATAATTTACAGATGTTGAATATGCAGGTGTCTGATATAGAGAACCATCAATATATATTTTCCATTCATTTGTAGCAGCACTAGTGCCTTTTTTAATAACCCATGCAATGTGATACCACGTATATCTATTTAATGAATCTGTTGTATATTCATTGGAAACACTATTTTTGCATGAAAAATTAAGCTTAAATGTATTTTCATCATTATGTTTATATAAAAGTTGCAATGGATTTTTATTATCCATACTTTGATCAGTTGTACCATAAAATATTCGACCATCAACATTGTCTGCATTATGTTCTTTAACATATATCCACGTACATATAGTTAATTCATTGGTAACATCGGTATTAAATTTATTATGTATCTTATCTGATTCATCATCAATATATATACCATAACCGCTCTTCCCCTTGAAAGAAATATAACTATCTATTGTCACACCATTCGAAATATTATAATTTTTACCAGTATAAATTTCAGGCAAATTATCTCCCATATAATTAATAATACCATCATACTCACTTCCATATTTTGAACTATTATAATATTTATATTTAGACATTTCTTTTGAATCTTCAAATTTATACCAAATTATTAAATTATCTGAATCTGGTTTGGAATATTCTTCCCAATTCTTATAATTTACGTCCAATTCATCATCCTTTATAATTAAATCATCTACAATTTTTATGAATGCATTATTAAGTATATTTATAATATTACTATTAGTTATTAATTCTTTTTCATCAACATCACTAAAGTTAGACACGATTGCAATATCTTTATCATTCTCAGGTATGTTTAGTTTTATATTTGTGGGTCCTAAATATTTCCATTTATATATATTTGGTTTAGGAACATAATGTGATATCACTTCAATATAATTATTATTATCTAATTTTATATTATTAGGATTATAATAATATGAAGTATTATAATTATATGAAGTATTATATATCAAATTAATATCATCTTGATTTAATGCTCTTCTATATATACGAAAATCGTTATAATATCCTTCCATGGGATAAGCTGTACCCTGGTCTCCATGTCCTATCTGAAACCCATTGGAACTATCAGATTTTATTACCTGTCTATCTACATCCCCATTTAATACACTATCTTCATAAAATCTTAAATCATAAGTATATACATCCGATGAATGAGAAACATAAGTCCATACAAAAGTATATAATCTCCAATTGTTATCAGTAAAATCACCATTTAATGCTAGGGTATAATCAGTATCAGTTGAATCACCATAATTATAATAATATATATATAAATATTTATTTGAATGTATGTATACCCTTATACCTGCTATATTATTAGTATAGTTTGAAGCATCAAATAATACATTCCAAGTTCCAGAAATACTATTACCTCTAAACCAAAATGATATTGTGAAACTTTTAGTTAAACCTTGTGTTAAATTACTAAAATGAAAATTAGGTATAGTTAAAATTGTATTATTAAAAAGTGCAGATTTACTAAAGTAATAATTATCATTCATATCTTCAAATACCACAGAATTTGTTCCACTATCATCCAATGAATCAATATCACCATTCGCACTATTATTTAAATTATTATCCAACTTATACCAAGCTACTAAATCGTCTTCTATATTTTTAAATTCATCTAATTCAAATGTTACCCATTCATATAAATCAAATTTAGTAATATTTTTATTTAATTTTAGTTTTAACTTATCTAATTTATTTGATGTTAAAATAGGTTTATAATAATTACTATCTACGTTAATATAATGCTTATTTGTTAAATTTGTATTATAATTATCAGACCAATCTTCTCTATTAATTGTTACATATTCTCCAATATCTGGAATAGAACTTTGCCTTAATGCATCGCGTAAGTCTGTTAAATTTACAAAATCATCACTGGTCATTTCAATCATATTATCAACTAATGGAGGTTCAGTAATACCAATATATATCCAATTTAAAGCAATTGGATATTTTGTTAAATCGTTATTATATACATATGGAATAGATTTAAAATAATTACCATCAGAAACAGGTATACGGATATAATTATTGATATTAATTATATCTAAACTATAAAAGTCATTATCACTTAATATAATATCATCAGCTATTAATTTAGTTGTTAATAAGCTTATTGTTTTTTCACTGAACCCATTATCAGTATGAATTAAATGAGTAGAATCAGATTCAAGTGGCACCACAGAACCAATATTTTTCCATTTTTTTCCCAATTTAAATTCTTCCCATTTCAATCCATTACTGCGTGGTAAATAATATTTGTCGTTTGTTATTATGAGATTGTTTTCTTTTATTTCATCTATTATTTTTAATTTATCGTATTCATACATTGTAAATACTAATTGTGGTTCTGATTCTGATAATTTATCTTTTAATGTTTTATAATAATTACTATCAAATATATCACTACTCCATGCTGTTGTAAAATCATATGTGTTTGTAAATGGATTTGATGTCTGTTCTACAAATGAACTATTAAAATGGTCTATGTATTTAGCAATAACTATAAAATAGTTATTATCACCTATATCTACATAATCACCTATATTTATTCCTAAATTTTCTAAATCATACTCCTTATATTCCTCATCTGTTAATGTAATATTATAAGAATAAACCTTAAAATAAAGATCCTCCTCCCCCTTTTTAATTTTAAAATAATTGTTAAAATTTAAATCAATCTTATCTAAACCAAATTCAATATATTCTTTATTTGTTAATGTTATTACATCATTATCATTGTAATCATTATAAGAAAATTTACTTTTTAGTTTATCTAAATTATCTTCTATTACATTTAATGATTGTGAGACATTACTTAAACATTTCCAAAACATACCACACTTCGATTTAAATTTAGTTTTAAGTTTATCACTAATTTTTTCAGATATGTCATCGACACTACTACCAGATGGTGTAGTATCAGTATAGCTCCAAAATTTACCTTTTTCATCTGCTAAATCTGTCTCAGTATTACCTAAATTTTTTATAGTATAATTTGTTTTAATTAAATCCATGAAACCATGGGTGTCAGGATATAATTTATTATCATTATTTTTAACATTATAACTAGAATATTTTACCAAATGCCAACCACCCACTCCTGTTAATCTATCAATATGATTTGCAAATTTAAAATTAACAATTGGGTGATAATATTCATCAACCCAGTTTCCCTCTTTATGTGAATCTCTTAAATAATTCAATAAATAATCTGATACTATATCCAATTCATTATTTGTTAAATGTTCCTGCCATATCCATACTTGATTTAAAGCCCAATCTGAGTTATCATTATGTCTCGTATTGATACCCAAATTATAATTCCCAACTCCTCCAGAGAGGGTTTCATGTTCTACATTAATACCATTAGCTAAAATATATTTTGAAGTATCGTTTCTACCACACATAACTAACCATTCCTCTATTTTTGGATCCTCATGAGTCGCACCATTAATTTGTCTTAGTGGGTCCGCACCACTTTTTGTCTTCCATGCATCATAATGTGCACCACCTCTTTTGCCAGAATAGTGACCATGACTAAAATTACCAGCACTATGACTATTTAAAATTCTTCCTTTATTACTACCATCATATCTTGTTATTGAACATATAGTAAAACTTGATGGAATAGATCCAATTGGCCATTTCAATTGAGTAGATGTTGTACCTGAAATATATGGTATAGTCGCAGACGCACCATTACCAGATTTCCAACCTTTTATAAATGTACCAGTCGATTCAATTGTATCATTATTATTATAAGAAATATCACTTAATATTTTTGTTTCTGTATCAAAATTTTCAGCAAGATAAATACCATATGGTTTCTTAATTTTAACTAAACTATCTAATTCTAAAGAATAATTATATAATTCTCTATAATATTTAATATATTCTATATCTCCCTTTAAATAATCCGATGTAGGATGTTTATCAAAATATTTAGGTACATATCTTAATAAATCCCAATTATTAATACCTGTTATACTTGTAGCATAATTATTTAATTTATATTTAGATTCAGATGTTAATGCATTTTTAATATTAGAAATATCTTTATATAGTACTAATACATCGTAACAACAATTATTATCTTTTTTCATACCAGGAAATAAGTATTCAATTTCATCATTGTCTTTATATTCGTATGCTTTTTTTTCTGAATATAATATTACTAAATTTTTATCTAAAAAACTTCGCGGATAATATAATATCATTGTATATTTTATTATAACAATCCCTTCCTTGCCATCTCCACCATTGTGATATTTATAAGCAGATGCTGTTGCACCCCCACCACCAGAACCATGATACATTGCATCTTGTCCACTCATGTGTGCAATATTACGTACACTTTGACCCACATCTCCAAAATATGTGGCTTCATCTTGTCCACTTTGCTCTTTAAATTCATACCAATTTAATGCACCCGTAGTTGGTGTAATATATTTGGTATCATTTACATCTGCGGCGTCTATTGTTTCATTTAATTTAACTAAAGAACTTTTATTGTATAAACGATCATCACCTTCGTCTAAACCATATCCTCCACCATGCCCTCCATCTCCTTTCTCTCTTCCAAATCCACCCATATTACCTAAAGACATTGGTTCACCATAATCTCTTAAATATTTATCCAATGAGTATTCATTGCTATTAAACCACCAACTGGGTTCACCTTGATACATTTTACCACCACCACCACCACCACCACAAACTTTTAATATGTAATTATCATTTATATATATATTTTTACCAGCACCACCCATACCAGGTTTAGGACATTCAGGAGCAATAACAAACCAATTCTCACCAGCTTTAATACGAATATTATTATTCATTTTATTAGTATCAAAATCATACTTATTGATATTAAAAGAATCAAATTTATCTTCTGTTATTGTAATAAATTGCCCAACAATACTTTGTGTATTTATTAAATATTCTTTCAGTAAATTAACAAAAACTATATCTAAATCGTGAGAAATATCAGCATATTTAGAATTTCCTGACAGGTCTTCAGTACCCATATTTTTCCATCTTAAAGCTTTCTTATCATTTATACGAGTAATCCATTTGGCATTATTATTATAATTATTTAAATAATTTTGACCTATACTGGAGCGATATTTATCATTATATATAACGCGGTGTGAATTTGTTCTAATATTATTATCTAATCCTCTTTTTAATTTATTATCATCTGGCATTTTGCGGCCCCAACCATTAAATAAAAATACTTTTTCTGGACTTTCTGGATGCTTTACTAAATCTTCCTCTTTCTCTACACTATTAGTTGTATAGTCAGGCTCGAACTCTGTATAATCTAAATTATCAATGACTTTATACCATGGTTCGTAAGCATCTATTTCGTGTAATCTATTTCCAAACTTTATATCTGTGTAACTATTATCCCATATAATTTGATTCTCATAAAAATCAAAATCAATTGAATTCGTTTCATTTTTTCTTTCCCAATTACAACCTTGTCCTCCTCCCGCAAAACATGTCCAATGTTGACTTGGTATTCCGCCATTATATCTACCATTCCATTTATCAAATGTCGAATTATAATGTATAATATAATTCATTTGTGTAGCATCAAATGCATAAAATTCATTTTGTAAATCATTATGATTATAAGGCTCTTCACTATTATAATAGTCTCTGTTAAATTCTGAAATATCCCATTCACTCCATCTACCTCCACCCCACATACTTCCACCAGCCAATGAATCTATTCCACCACCTTTTTGTACTTTATAAATAGTAGTTTCATCGGTTTTATTTAAAGATAAATTATAAATATAATCCCAACCTGCATATTTTGCAGTAGAACCACCAATTCCCCCCAATGCTTCCCATCTTTTATTTAATGGCCATGTTCCATTGAAGCCGTTTTTATTACTATCATAATAATTATTATTTCCTTTATATATAGCTTTTATATCTGATTCATCCACAAGTTCATATGTATTTTCTTTAAACATTCTAACAAAACTTTTATAACCATCACCTCCTCTATCACCAAGAACTTTTTCCCTACCTTCATATTTATCATAATTAATATTAATTATATTTAAATCAGCGTTACCAGCACCACCAACACCACCTCTCCCTACATTAATATCAAAACCAGTTTTTTCATCTAATTGAATATTTATCTCTTGACATTCTCCGGAACCACCACCGCCTGCTCCACTCGACTTAACACCACAACCGCCACCTCCTCCACCACCACCTATAATAATAATTTCTAAAAATGTTCCAGCCTCAAAATAAATATTATAATTTGTTAAATCTGGTATAAATTCTGATGCATCTTTTTGATAAGTAAATTCTATATAATTTGAATAATATTCTGTATTATTAAATATTTTATTAATATTTGCTTTATATTGTATAGTTGGTATAGTTATTATATCTATTGGTGTAAACAAAATTAGTGGTGAATTTTCATCATTATTATATATAAAATTAGATAATGTTATATTTAATTCTTTATTTTTTTCTAAAGCTATCCATGTAGGAAATTTATATGTAATTAATGAATTATCTTCATTTTTATAATATTTACTATTATCTTGATAATGATTTGTTATTTGTTCTATATTAGCAGATATATGACCTTTTTCGTCGTGTCTTAAATTGTACCATATATTTTTTTCTATATTATTTAATTTAAAGTAAGATATTTCTGATATTTTAATATAATTATTTATATCTAAATTATTAATATCATAACTATCCCATTCATCTTGTGTAAATTGAAGTTCCTCATTATTTCCATATTTTACATTTAAATCACTCTTTAGTACATCATTTATTAATTCTATTCCATTTGATGGTTCTATCTCTGTATGTTGCCAATATCTTCCAAGTTCGTATGAAGACTTTATATAATTATAAATATATGGTTCTGTATTACTTGTAGTATAATGTTCTGATGAAGATGAATAATCACTTCCTATTGAATTAATTATTAAATTATCATCTTCAAATTTATTTAATGAATATATATTTGAATTATTATTTAATATTTCTTTATTTAGATATATCCATTCGTCTTCATTTTTAAATTCATTTTTAACAAATAATATTTTATCTAATTTATCATAATCCCATCCTATTGACCATTCATTATTATAATTATATTTTTTACCTATTAGTGATTTTCCTTTTAAATAATCATCATTATTCTTATCAAAATCATAACCACTAAACCAACTTGATGATTCTTTTGGTAAATGTTTAACATGTTTCCATCCATGTAAACCTGTTTTATTTTCTGCAATTTTACACAATGATTTATCTGATTCAGATAATATTGATGTTGTAGTAAACATTATATTATTAATGTTACAAGTATTATCATCAAGCAATTCTATTTGTATATCTTCATTTAAGTTATATGATATATTATTTGTAAAATCATAATTATATAGTGATTTTCCTTCCAATGATAAACCTGATATTTTTTCTAAATCATTATTATATATTTCACTTTCTAAATATATACTTTCATCATTATTTGAACTATGTATACTATAATTTTTAACTATTAATTCTGTTATATTTAAATATCCTCCTCCGCCTCCACTACCTACACCTGTTGCATTTTCACCTTCGTTATATATATTATTTTCTGTATTTATATATCCACTATTACCACCCCCTCCTTTACCTCCTATATTTATATCACCATCTTTAATTCCAGCTCCACCGCCTGCTAAATAATATTTATCATTATTTTTTTCTAAATATTTTTCAGGTATTCCAAAATAATCTATAATAGATTTATTATTTAAATCATACTCACTTTCTAAATAATATTCTAATACTATTCTTCCATTTCCTCCCATTGATGTACCATTTTTATCTCTATTTAACTCGCGATAATCTTTATCTTCATCTAAATAAGGTCCTCTAATCCACACACCTATACCACCTCTATATTTCCATATTAATGAATCATACTGCCAATTATTTTCACAATATAATGGCATATTTTGACCTATATTATTATTACCACTATCATGATTATATGTCCATATATTCGGACCTTTTGCGTAGTTAGTACCTAATTTTGAAATACTATTTATCCATTCTACTTCTTTTGAAGTATCTGGTATATAATAATCTGTTTCTGATATTTTAATATAATCGTCAACTCGTAAATCATTTATTCCACAATTTAGCCATGTTTCAAATGAATCAAACTCTGCGACATCAGATTCATGATTAGTTTCAATATAATTTTTCAATGTATCATTAATTAATTCTCTTCCTTCAATTGGTTTTTCTGTTATTTTTTTCCATTTTAAACCAAATTGATATGAGGTATTTATAGTAATAGTCTTTTTAGTATTAGAATTTGTTTTAAAATTATCATCCCAATCCTTTTTTTTAAAATATACCCAAAATTTCAAATCCATCGTTGCAATAAAATAATTTTCAAAATTATCCCCGAATGGTATTGTCCATTCATTTGTATTATCAAATGGTATTCCGCGTTGGATTGTTCCTGCTAATTCATCATTACAATTAAACCATTGTATAGCATCTTCATTTAAAAATCTAACTAATCTCCAACCATTAAGCTTGGTTATATTATATATATTAATATCTCCAATATCATTACCACCACAAGCAATAGATTTTTTATAATATATAGAATTCATACCTCCTGGATAATTTTTATAATTAGATTCAACACTAATATTATGTATATATTCAGAATTGATGAATGATGAACCTCCGCCACCAGAACCTATAATAGGATATTTATCTGATGTAAGAGTTTCTCGACCATTATATTTATATTTGATTGTAATATCATAATATTTAGTATTTGGCAATGATTCTGATGATGGATCATCATACCAATTAATGCATGCTTTTACAGAATTAGCTATATGTCTATTGTCATTAAATATAGCAAAATATTTTTGTTGTGTATTGCATATTTCGTTTATTTTTTCTTCACTTATAGGATATTCTGCTGATATTTTATTATCAATAGAATTCCAATATTGAACTCCATTATTACCATCTCTACGCCAATTATTATTTGGTGTTGTTAAAATCGGTTTAAAATAATTATTTCCTAAATAAGTAATTTTAATTAAATTATAATAATAAAGATTTTGGATGTTAAAAGAATTCCATTCTTCTTCTGTAAAAGAAAAATCAGCACTTATACCATCTGGTATATAATAATCACCACTTGATTCGGATGCTCTTATATAATGATTTGTTGTTAAATTTGTATTGGTATAATCTGTCCAGTCTTGTGGAAGTATTGTAAAATTAGTTTCTACGGATGAACTTAAAGCAGTACGCAAATTATCTAAATCAGAAAAAGTTGAACTATCTATTTCAATACCAGATGGTAAATTTGGACCAACTTTTTTCCATTTTAATATTGATTTATTTGTCAATTCTTGTTCTAATAATCCACTTGATATTATTAAATCTTCATCTTGTTCTTGTTGTCCTATATATTCCCATTTTGTACCATTAATAGTTAAATATCTAATACTTGAAACTATTTTAGAATCTCCTTTTATAACATCTACACCATTTACATTAGATTCTACATCATATTGTGAATAACCAATTTTTATATCAGGATATACCCATATTCTATTTATCATTATGCCACCGGATTCAATATAATTATCATTAAAATTTGATAAACTTTTATTAGATTCAAATACAGCATAAGTATCTCCTGCTGAAAGCGAATTATTTTTTAAATTATCTAAATTTGTCTCTATTGTTGTTGAAGTAATATGATATTTATATTGTGATGTTGTTAATATTGATATATCTACAATTTTAGTATTATCAAGTATTATTTCAGGTCCATAAAATTCACCAGTTTTACAAAATTTTCTAAAACTACCACTACCACCTCCATAATAACCAGAACCACCACCACCACCTATTGAAAAATCATCTACTAATTGTTTACCACCACCTTTATATTTACTTCCACTTATTGATTCATAATCACTATCATTATAACCATAATTGTCAAAATCTATATTAATTCCACCCATACCATCTTCTTTTCTATTTAATAATTTTATGGCATCTAATCCATTAATAATTATATTATTGTTATCACGATATTTATTACCATTGCCACCAGCACCACCGCTAAATAAATCAGCATTTATATTACTTGTATTATAACATAGACCTGCTCCACCTCCACCACCAACTACACATATAGGAACTGCTGCATTTTGAACATTATCACCATTTAATATATCAATTCCAACAATATTTTTAAAAATACCACTTAATCCACCACCATCTCCACTATATAAATCGCAAAAAATATCTATATCTTCCAATAATTTATTATCACTACCACTGGCGCCACCACCACCAATTCTATAATCGTTTGTATTTTGTATTCCACCTTGACCAATAACTAAATCTAATTTATTTAATTGAGAAACATCAATTTCACATTTAATAAACCCTCCAGAACCACCATATGATACTTTATATTTATCTAAACTACAATAACTACCGCCACCACCAGCACCCCAAATATATGCCGTAATTAATTTATTTTTAATATTCTGTGGCTTAGACCACGTATAAAATTTTTCATTATTTTTAAAATCGTACTCTATATATTGAATAATACTATCTTTATTAATTATTATTTCAGATGTACCATCGCCATTAATATTGCCAGAACCACCACCATAGGATGTATTAATATTATTAATATCAATAATATTTTTGGAAATATTACCAATATTATCCAAGCCATTTAATATATCTATTTTATTATTATTAATTTTACCTCCACTACTGGCACCTAAACTCATTACATCAACATTATTATTAATTAAATTTGGATAATATAATTTATTATAAGGAGGCCATTTAATTTTAATATTATCACTATTAAACATATATCTCATAATTACAATACCAGAACCACCATTGCCACCATAATAACCAGAAACATTATTATTAGGTATAAGATTGCGTCCAGAACCACCACTTCCGCCACCACCAGTATTAGGTGTTGCATGTAAACCATTTCCAATAATATTTTGCGAATTGGCTCCACCACCTTTGCCTCCTATAGGATTTAAAATATCTTTAAGGTCTGAATGCCAAGATTTTCCACTTGCTCCACCTCCACCAAAATAAACTTTATTATTATCAAGATGTCCAACATTTAATAATTCTTTTTCAAAATCATCACTAATATAAAAAATAGTATTATTATCAATATCGCTAAAATGCAAATTAAATCTTTCTTTAAAATTCACAATATTGGGCGGATTTAAATCAAAATTATCATGATATTGTTGATATTTATAACTATATGTGTTATATTTACCATCAGCACCATTACCTGCATCATAAATATTTGTTCCATCATATGAATTATTTCCTAATAATCTTTCAATTGATTCATATTGAGGATAATATTGATGTAACTTATTCATAACATTATAAGTGTCTTTATTTTGAATTCCTATATAATCATTAATATAGGAATTCGAAATATAATCATGTCCGCGAAATCCATATTCTATACCTCCCCAGCCTCCAACACCTGCTCCACCTGGTCTCTTATATAATGGATCAGAATTTGGATATGAACTATCTGACTTTGTAAAATAATCATAATTAAATCCATTAAGTGTTTTAGTTTCATTAAAATCACCAATTGAATTAACCAGAATATTATTAAAATTATTACTAATAAAAGCATAATAAGCAATACCTGCTCCTCCTCCACCTACACCACCATTAGCCATATAAGTATCTGTAATATTTTTTTGATTACCATCATAATTATAAGAATCTATTGAACTTTCATATCCATTTTTACCATATCCTTTAATATCTTTTTCACTAAATGTATCTGAACCAGTTGCTACATCTGTAGCGTCATTACCACCTTTTCCTCCACTGCCTACAATAATTTTAAAATTATCTTCAGAATTAACATATTTTCTTTTAACATAATGAATATCACCACCCGCTCCACCACCACCACAACCATAATGTGTTTCTGAATTATCTTTTGTAATAATAGAGCTACCTTGTCCACCACCACCACCTCCACCTACTATTAAAAATTCAACTATAGCATTTTCATTAAATTTTATATCGTATTCTGTAAAATCATTATTACTTCCATCATTATCATATTTAAATACAGATATAAAATATTTATCATATAATTCATTAGTATCATAATTTATACCAAATTCACCACCATTACTTGATGAATTAAAATAAAAATTATAATCATTAGCAAAAGCTACAAATGGCACATTATTATTATTTTTAAATGTTGGAAAAGGATTTAATTTAATATTATTAATTTCTCCATAACCACCTCCATAAGCTATTTTATTATATGTATTAAATATTTTATCATTTAATAAATATGATTCGCTACCATTTTCATATGATTTATGTGCACCTTTGCCAACATAAATATCAATAATATCATTTTGAATAGCATTAAATTTATATGTAATTATACCACCAGCACCACCACCAGCTAAATTGCCAGCACCACCACCGCCAACTAATAAAACATCAATATCATTAATATCATTATTAAATTTAATTTCATTATTTTCATTAAAAACAAATATATTATATTCGTTGCTTGTAATAAAACTATATTGTGAAGAATTATTTGTAATAGAAATATTATTATCAATTAAATTATTATTAGAATTAAATTTATAATGAACTTTTAAATTGTCTTCATCAATATCTAAAATACCATATATATTTTTATCATATTTAAAAATTATATTACTACTTGTATTATTAATAGGATTAATAGAAACATAATTGGATGTTATAATTGGTTGTTGTTTATTAAGTATTTCAGTAGGTATTGATAAATCTGAAAATGGTAAAAGATAAGTTTCTGTATCAGTATCATAAGTGCCAGCATTTATTTTATTATTATCAATTGTTATATTTTTACCAGCAAATTTTGTAGGAATATTTTTATTTATTAAAACATTTTTATGAGGGTGTATATTATAATTTAAATAAGCTATTTCTTGTTGGTGATCAAATATAATATCTTCAAATAACATTGTAAAGGTAAGCAATGTATGACTATCATTAATTATTAAATTAAATGTACCTGCTTCATTCTGAGTAGCATAATCAACATGTTGTCGTAATAATCTATAATTTAAAAATATATCAAATGATGTTAAATTAATAATTTTAGGTTTATTAGCGGAACCACTAAATATAAATTTTATATATTTATTGTCATCAGTAGTATAAGTATTATAATTTATACTATTAGAACCAGTTATTGATTCTGAATTTTTACCATCTATACTTTTATTAATAATATTAGTTGCTATATCACTATTATTATCTATTTCATATCTAAATTCATTATCACTTCTATTACCAATACCCCAAGCTCCAATTCCATAAAATAATATATTATTACATATTTCCATAAAACGATTACAATGTCCTAAATAATATTTAAATTTGATATTATTAATTACTTCAGTTGATGAATAAGATATATTATTATTAGATATTAAGTTATAAAGTTCATCATCATTATCTATTTTAGCAATAGTATCATGATCGATTGGTATATTGCCTAATAATTTACCAATATTATATTCAATATTCAAATTTGAATTTAAATAATAACCATCTTTTATACTATTATCTTCTGAAGTTTTAATAAATACTTCACAAGTAACAGGTGGGCGACCTATAGTTAAATCATCACTAAAATATTGATTTTGAGCATATAAATAATATTCATGTACAGGTTCGTATTTATTTAAAGAATTAGTAACATATGAATTACCATTATCTGTATTGGATAATTTAATAGCTGGTTTAAAGTCTTGTGAAATAGATGGCAATGATACATCTACATTTGTTTCTCCACCAGATGTTTTATAATAAGTAAATATAGATTTTGTACTATTATTCATTTCTTCTGATTTTATAACTATCCATCTATCTTTATAATCACTGCAATATTCACTATCTCTTGTTATAAAAAGATAATATTGTACTTTTTCTGGTGAAAAAGGTATAGCCCATTCTTCAAAATCATTATTTGAATCTCCTATACTAATATTACCATTTGGTGGTTGTGATTCTCTAAATGTAATACCAGAATACCAAGGTTTTAATTGATTAAAATTAAATTTATTTGAATATTTATTACCTGGTAAATTTTTAATTTTTGTCCACCCAAACATACCAGTTAAATTTTCAATATCTTCATTTATACGTTTATTATCTGGATTATCTACACTTATATTACTCCAATGTAATACATTATCAAAATTTCCTTCAAGTTCAGAAAAATCAGTATAAATTTTAGGTTTAATATCTAAATTATTTATATTAATTTTACCTTCTAAATCTTGAAATTTTGTAGGTATTATTGGTTTATCTACAATATCATACCATGAAATTTGTCCTTTATCTTTAAAATCATTATATGTATATTTAATAATAGGTGCATCACTTATCATATCCCATGTAATTTTACCATTTAATTCATTTAAATTTTTAGGTATATTAAAATCTGTAATATAAAGAGACTCGTTTGTTAAATCACTAATTATCCAATCTTGAATATTTTTATCAAATCTTAAATTGCCTTTTAATTCTTGTTGTGTATTTTTGTGATTATATAAATCTAATATATTCAAATCTGTTAATATTGTATTATACATTCTGTAATCATCAATATTTCCATCAAAACAATAATTATTATTTAATATTGATGTACAACCCAATGTAAATGTATAATCAGTTGTAATAATTGGATAATATTGATTTGTACTTGAATGATAAATTGTACCATTAATGTATATTTTCCAATTATGAATCGGTTCAGTATATATTCCTGAATTATTTGGTTCAATTATCCAAACTATATGATTCCATTCTAAATAATTAATATTTGATGTTTTTGTATTAAAATTTATAAAATTTTCATTATTAATAACAAAATGATATTCTTCATCTGATGGTTGAAATAATATTTGAAAAGAAGACTCATTTATATTTAAACCATTTTTACTACCATAAAATATTCTACTACTATCACTATTTCCTTTAGAATTAGCTTTAATCCATAAAGATATTGTTATTCCAGTTGGTGTAATTATATCAGAATCTATATTATAAAATCTATTAAAAAACATATTATTATTTTTTTCTATATATACACCATTATCTATACCATTGAATTTTATAGAACCTATATCGAATAATTTATTTTCAATATCTATTATTGGATTACCTATCAATTCTGATGTTATTTCTGTTTCAATATTATTTGATGTTAATTTTCCTATATTATTACTATTATCAAATTTATACCATATTTTTAAATAATTTTCATCTTTATCTAATATTCTATAATTACTGGGTTCAGACAATGATGTAAATGGTAATAAATAATTAAAATAATTATAATTATTACTTGTAGTATGATATAAATCGCCAACATTAATTTTATTATTATCAATATATATATTTTCACCCGAATGATTACTATTTTCAAGTATTATTTCGGATGATAACTTATCATTAATAATTCTTATTGTTTTATTATCTATTTTTAATTCAGATTGACTTAAATAATTATATGTATTTAATTCATTCTCTGTAACATATTCGTTTGGTATTTGACTATATAGGAATTGTCCTATTATATTACTTGCATTTATTACTATATTTAAATTATCACATATAATATCACCAGTAGTATCTAATACTTTTGTTATAATAGTTCCATCTTCATTTAAAAAAATGTTACTATTTATTATTAATTGCTTAGTATATATATCATTTGTTATAAAATTTTTATTAATTTCTATATTACTTAGATTTGTTATATTAAATGGGATATCACTTATTTTATTTATATCAATTATAGCATCTGTTTCTTCCGTTGAACCAGATATAAAATCTTCTCTAATATATAATTGTTGTGTATTTTCATCAAAACCAAAATTTGCAGGTTCAAATTTAGTAATATTGCAATTTGTATTAAAATAGTCAATAAATTTGGGTTTGATGTTTAATTCCATTAATATATATAGATGTTTCTATTTATAATATTTAAATAATATTTTATTAATAGAGTTCTATAAATAAATGGATTTTAATAAATCTTCAACTTTATTAGATTATTTTAATACAAGTTGTAATATTACTAAATTAAATCCAAGTATTTTTAATTATAATGAAAATACAAAAAAAATTATTATTAAGGAAGATTTTATTTCAAAAGTACCATTTCATAATATTGATAATAATCCTATTAATTATTCATATTTTACTGATAATTTAACTACATATGCTAATTATTATAGTAGTAATAATGTTATAAATGCAAATCATTTCAATATAAATAATATTATTTATATGAATAATGATGGTAATATTACTACAACTAATAATATCCATTGTGAAAATTTACATTTTGATAATGAAAATGATTTCTTTATACATACTTCTAATATAAATAATATTACATATCTTGAAGGATATTTTACTAATAGTTATTTAAGCAGTTTTAACTATTATACACAAAATACATTACCGATAGATAATGAAACTATCGTTTTAAATCAATATAATGAGTTGGTTTCTATATCATCTATTATCACTAGTAATTATGAAGGTCAAAATATTAAAGTTGAAAACAATAAAATTAATATTGGTCATAAAACTAATGGTATATATAAATTTCCATATAAATCTTTAAATTATCCCAATAATATTGATATTAATCCTAATTTGATTTCATATGATAATATTATTATATATCAAGATGATTTTATATATTATAATTATACTGATACTTCTATTATACATACTTTAAATATATCCAAACAAGTTTCAGCTGATATTTTAATTGTTGCTGGTGGTGGTGGTGGTGGATATACTGGTGGTGGTGGTTCAGGAAGTTGCATAGTTTACAAAAATTATATTTTCAATATAGGTAAGTATATTATTAATATTGGTAAAGGTGGTAATAATACATATAATGGAAGTGATACTTATTTAGCTATTCCAACAACACCTATTGAATTAGATACAAGCTATTCTACTGATAAAATAAAAATTGTTTATAAATTAAATAATAATTTATATGATTATTATAATAATTATAATATTAATATAGAAGAAAATTTTACTGATAACTATATATTTGTTAAAGAAACTATATTATCTAATAATGATATTACTTGTTTAAAATTAGAAGAAGGTATTTATCTTAATTTAAATGAATATGTTAATAATATTTTATTAACATATATATACTCTATCACTTTATGGTTTAAAATTACTTCTAATACTAATTATATTTTTGGAGGATATTTTAAAAATATTAATTATAATACTTATGATTTAAATGTTCTTAAATATGACCATAGTACTAATCATATTTATTGGTGTAGGAAAATTAATAATAATACTTCTTATTCTATTGATAAAATTCAACATACTATTAATAATCAATGGAATCATATTACTTTGATATCTAATATTACTAATGGTATCATTGATTCTCCTAATATATATATAAATAATTTTAAATGTGATGTATTACCTGCCAATGATGAAAGAGATACTATATTCTCTGATATTGTTGACACATTTGATGTACAAAAAAATACTTATTTTAAATTAGGTGGATATTTCAATAATAGTTATGGTACTAAACATTTCTCTGATTTTAGATTATATAATTATGTTCTTAATGAAAATGAAATTACTTATATTTATAATTATATAAATCTTGATAATTCTGGTTCACAAACCATACCTTCAACTATTAAAAATGAAATTTTTAGAGCTAAAGGTGGTGGTGCTGGTGGTTCTGATAATATAAGTGGATTTGATGGTGGTTCTGGTGGTGGTGGTGGTATTGGTAGTGGTATTATACCAGGTAATGCTTTAAGCAATAATTTTGTTCCATATAACAATACCGCAATCGATTATATTGAATCTGGACCTACTGCTTCTACTAATTTTACAATTAATGCTAATAATGGTAAAAATTTAGGTGGTGGTGGAGCTGGTACTGATATATCTTCGTATTCATATGATGGTGGTACTGGTATTTATAATACTATTATTGATGAAATTGATTATAATTTAAAAGATTTTTTTCTTTTACAAAATAATTATATTTGTGGCGGTGGTGGTGGTTATATTTCGGGTTCTATTGGTGGATTAGGTGGTGGCGGTAATGGTAATAATAATGGTATAGGTAATGATGCATCATATTATGGTTCTGGTGGCGGAGCTGGTAGTATAATGGGAGGAAATGGTTATGGGGGTATTTTAATCATTAAATTTTATAAAGATATTAGTTTAACTACAGGTTTATTAAAATTTAATGCTATTGATGGTTGGAAAATAGGTTCTATTATACCTAACACTTATGCAGATTTAGATGGTAAAATTTCTTGGGACAAAATTTCTAATAAAAAATTTATTCCACAAAGTATTGAGGAACTGGGCAATGATATTTACATGAGTAATTTAGATTTTACATTTGATATTAAAAAAAATTTCTCTGATTTTGCCCATCAAAATATAAGTAATAATATTACTATTAAAAATTTAAGAGATTTTAATAAAAATACCTTAAATGATTTAGATGGCAACGGATATATACATATTGATAATATTCAAGATATTAATCCTCCATATACTACATTTAATGAATATTTAGAATCTATTCCTGATAATAAAACAATTACAATTTCTGATAATAAATTAGGTATTCAACATTTACCGGAAAATAATCAGCTTAATAATGTAAATATTACAATATATGATGATAAATTTAATCTGGGTTTTAAAGATGAAAATAGTTATTCTTTTAAATTTCCTTATAATTCTTTAAGTAATCCTACTAAAAATAATTCTGATAATCATGGATTTATTCAATATATTGATGAAGAGTGGCAATTTAATTTTAAGAATATTGTTGATATTAATCCTTCTAATAAAAAATATATTAGATTTAATAATTCTTATCAGTTAAATTTAGCTGATAATATTACATCATCTACAGATATTACTAATATTATTGAAAATGTTAATAATAATCCAGGTTTAATTTTTTGTAATTATTTATATAGTCGTTATGATATTGTTTCTTTTTCTACAACATTATCATCTGATTTTAAGTTAAAAAAAAATATAAAATCGTTAAATTATTCTAAAGAATTGATGAAATTAATTCCTATCAGTTATAAATGGATTGATACTAATAATGATAATTTTGGTTTAATCGCACAAGATGTAGAAAAAATATTACCGCATCTTATTAAAAATAATTATTTTATAGATAATAATTACTATAAAACAATTAATTATAATGGTTTGATACCATATATCATTAAACATATACAAGATTTACAATTAGATGTAAATAATTTAAAAAAAAAAAAATTAAAATATAATATAAAAAAAAAATACTAAGATATTAATTTTCATAATAAAAATAGTACATTTCTTTATTTTTATAAAATAATATAAAAGGTTTTTAAAATTTTTAAATTTATAAAGAAATGTACTATTTTATAAACTATAACTTGATTTTATTACAATCTCATACTATTTGTATTTTTTAAATATATTATTTGCACTGGTTCAATAAGGTCACAGATTCCGAAGGAATTTTATTATAAAAATAGTATATTCCTTATTTTTATAAAATAATATAAAATATTAACTTACGTCATTTCACGATGATTTTTGGCATTTTTCACACATTTTTTATTCTGCAGTTTAGTAATATTTATATTTCTTATTTTCAGGTTTTGAATATATTCGTGTTTTTTCGTAAAAAAATTTTCAAAAAAATAT
>MDSX01105451.1_pt1 | contig 35943 bp, 27 predicted proteins | sample 811141 | NCBI WGS metagenome assembly MDSX01 (sample SAMN05326642, study PRJNA326480) | marine metagenome | isolation source: seawater | place: Atlantic Ocean: South East | collected 2010
ATCTTTGCGATTTAACGAATTAGCTTGTGGAGAATACCTATTGAAGGGGGAACATCTTCAATTGACCGGAGCCTTTAAAGCTAGAGGAGCAATGAATGCTATTCTTGTTCATCAGAGTAAAGCCCTTTCTTCGGGGGTAATTACCCATAGCTCAGGGAATCATGGCGCAGCTTTGGCATGGGCAGCATCTCAAGTTGGGGCAAAAGCCTATATAATCATGCCTTCAAATGCTCCTAAATCAAAAATCGCATCAGTACGACATTACGGAGGGGTTATTACCTTTTGTGAGCCCACACTTGAAGCACGAGAAACTACCGCGACGCGAATACAGAAAGAAACAAGCGCATACCTCATTCATCCCTATGATGATTACGACATCATTGCTGGTCAAGCTACCGCCACTTATGAACTCCTAAAGGACAATCCAGAAATAGAGCATCTATTTGTTCCCGTGGGCGGGGGAGGCCTCCTCTCAGGTGCAGCACTCGCTAATTACTACTTTGGTAATGCTAAACTCTATGGTTGTGAGCCAGAACTCGCAAGGGATGCCTATGACGGATTTGTTTCGGGAAAACGTGTTCTGGTCAAGAACTCGGAAACCATTGCCGACGGCCTTAAAACCTCTTTGGGCAAGAAAAATTTCCCGATAATCAAATCACATGTTAACCAGATTATTTTATTGACAGAAAAGGAAATAGAAACTGGTTGGCACATTTGTCTCGAAACTACTAAGCAATTCATTGAACCTTCAGCAGCCACCGGCGTTGCAGCTGCCTTAAAGATGAAAACAAAAGGGGTATGCGGGATATTATTATGCGGAGGCAATATGGATGTTCGAAAATTTACGCTACGATAAGTCTGTTAACGCTACGATAAATTGATGGTGTAAAGTTGCCCAACTGTTATTATCCTTGACTATCAATTTGAAAGATTTATTGGGTTTAACCACATCAATGTAAAGGCATCGTGAGCTTCACGATGCTTTTTCTTTTTCCATAATCCGTACTGATTTTCCATAGGTTTGGCCTCCGGCTTGCAGACCTATTAAAGTTAATTCTCTCGCGAACCAAGGCTAAACCTATTCCTGTTCCTGGTATACGTTCTAAAAATCCATAACCCGAATCCTCGACTGTAATTACAACCGCATCGCCCATAACTTCAGAAGAAAGTTTAATCCAAGAGTTCTTCTCCGAAGCATTACCTGAATATTTGTAGCTATTTTCTACTAATGGCTGAAGCAAGCCTGTAGGAATTTTAACCCCTTCAGATTTTTTACCAATACTCTTGTGAAAAACAACATGGCCATAACTACTCTTTTGTTGCAGGGCAACATAATTTTCAATTCGATCAAATTCTGCCCATACCGTGGTTTTTTCCTCGTCCGAACTATCTAAAATACTCCTTAGGTGCACACTCAAAAGCCCTAAATACTCTTGCGCCTCATTCCATTTTTCTTGGCTAATAAAGCCGTTTACGTTATTTAATTGATTAAACAGGAAGTGAGGCCGAATTCTATTTTTATAATTAGCTAAGAGTATATTCGAATTCTGTTTTTCAATTGTTGCTTGATTTGCTGAATCTTGAGCCCGAAATGTAAGAACCAAAATCAAAACAATAAGTAGTACTGTAAATAGCGCAACAACATAGGTAAATTGCCTGAATACTGCCTGTTTCTCATACGTCAAACGCTCCTCAGAAAGCCTATTAAACTGATATTTTAAGAGCCTCTTCCTCAATGATTCCTCTTCATGTATACTCTTCTCTAATGCATCTACCATCCTAGACAGTCCTTCTTCTTGCGTTTCGTTTAAGATTAAGAAATTCTTTATGCTCTTTCTGGCCGCATAGGCCAATCTATAAAGCCCGTTTGATTCAGCAAATTGAACACATTCACGGAGTTGTTGCGCGTTCAAGGCCCCCATATTCAAAGCACGCCGATAAACATGGTTTTTATCTACAATATTGTCTATCTCATTAACGGTCTCAAGTGATTGATTCATTAAATCCCTCCCCATATCAATATACCCTTGAGACCCTTGATCTTGAGTCTCATAATCTTCAAGGCCCTCCATTGGGACAGATTCTACAGAACGCTTTGAAATCTTGGACATTCGAGTTCCAATTTCATAATACGCAGAGCCCAATACCGCCTGAGCTTCAGATAAATTTTGATAATTAGATTTAAACTTTCTTATAAGTGGTTCTTCAATTTCAATTACTTTTTCATATTGACGAGCATCTAGCAAATACGTTGCATAATTTCCTTCAGCAGAGTTTCTTAAATCTTTATCAGCCAAGGAAACGGCCTGTTTTGAAAATTCAAGAATTATATCAATATCAAAACCTAAATTCCAGTAAATATGAGCTTTCAAATAAAGCGCTACCGGCTGCAATTGTTGTATATTCAATTTATCAATAACAACTTCTGCCTGCCTGAGATAAAATAACGCTTCAACAAATTGCGATTCCTTAGTAAAATGTTTAGAAAGGCCGATGCAACCCCATGCGGATTTAAATTCTTCGTCACTAGCAGCGAGTTTTTGAAAAATCTCTACTTTTTGGCTATGATTGTCCTCAAGCTCAACAGAAACCACCTCTGCTGGTACGGGATAAGTATCACTGCAAGAACTAAATCCCAGAAAAACAGCAAGTAGTATAACACACTTATGGTTCCAAACCCAACTCATCCAATCTCGCTTTTGAAGCATCAATTATTTCATTATTTACTAAGGTTATCTTTGGTCTTGAACCCCATTGAATAGATTTAACTGCATCGCTTCGGACTATTATGCTTTTATGTACGCGCCAAAAACGATTACTTAATCCTTCTGAAAAGCTTTTAAGTGTTCTTGCTACTAGGTGTTGTTCCCCGTTTTCGAAAATTATATTTGTGTAATTGCGCTGACCCGAAAACATTACTATTGTACTCTCTTTAACCAAATGAAAAGAACCTTTTACTGGTAATTTTACTTTGAAATCTTCATAGACTGGAACGGGGCTTAGCGCAGCTATTTTATCCAAAGATTTTTGTAGGCGACTATTTATTACTGGTTTTAAAATGTAGTCCACAGCAGTTTCAAAAGCATCCAAACTGTAATGACTGTGGGCCGTTACAAAAACAATGTTACCAACAAATAACTTTATCTTTTTTGCTACTTCAAGGCCTAAAGCTCCAGGCATTTCCATGTCTAAGAATACTAAAGCTGGCTTTTCCTCTTTGCACCACTCAACAAAAGGTTGCGCATACATGAATCCACTTACCTCAGCATTTTCCACAAGCTTTCGTAATTGAAAGACCAAGCCTTCAACTGCAAGACGCTCGTCATCTAAAACTCCTATTTTAGCTGCATTTATCATACTCTGTAGCCATCCATCATGCGGGCTACGTATTTTCCTATTACATCAAACTCTAAGTTAACCCTATCTCCTTTGTTCAACGTCTTGAAAACTGTGTTTTCATAGGTAAAGGGTATAATCGCCACGCTAAATACTCCATTTGAAGAATTTACAACTGTCAATGATGTTCCATTTATAGTGACCGACCCTTTTTCTACGGTAACATTTCCCAAGGAGGGATCAAAGGAAAACGTGTAAATCCATGAACCGTCATTTTCTTTTATATGATCACAAATTCCAATCTGATCCACATGACCTTGAACAATATGCCCGTCCAATCGAGCGCCTAAAGTCATGCACCGTTCTAAATTAACACTATCTCCCTCGATCAAATCACCAAGATTTGTTTTGTCAATAGTTTCTTCAATCGCGGTAACTCTATATGTACGATCTCCGAAAATTTCCACAACTGTAAGACATACGCCATTGTGAGCAACGCTCTGGTCTACCTTTAGCTCACCTGCCAAAGTAGATTCTATATACAGTTCTAAGTTGGATTGACTCTTCTCAACCTTGGCTACTTTGGCTAAATTTTCAATTATTCCAGTAAACATGGAGCGCTTCTTTATGGTTTGTTAAAATAGTACATTTGACAGATAATCGATTTCACATGAACATCACCACCTATACTCCTGAATACAATGGCGCTTCCGCTATTGTTTACAAAAAAGGAAACCTACCGAATCTTTCTAAGTCTATTCAAAATAGAATTGAAAGCTACGGGGATAAATTTGAAGAATCTTGGATGGAATTGCAAGACGGTAATGATACCCTCTGGGCGTTCCAGCTAACCAAAAAGCTAAGCGATAGTGAGCGTTCTGAAAAAATGCGACTTGCTGGGAATTCTTTATCCATAAAGATTAATGCATTGGGACTGGATCGTGTCAAGCTAGAGGGCGCTTACCAAGCAGAAATATGCGAAGGGGCAATACTAGGAAATTATCAATTTTTGAAGTTTTTCAGCGACGCTCATAAAAGACGAAATTCATTCGTTAAGATTTTTGTTGAAGACGAAAATTCAAAAGACATCAAACGCATACAACATGCCACACTTGGGACTTTAATTGCGCGAGACCTCGTCAATAGACCGGTTATAGATTTAACCGCTACAAAGTTGGCTGAAGAAGCCAAAGAAGCGGGCAAACGTCATGGGTTTTCAGTTGAAGTTTTAGAAAAAAAGCAGATTGAAAGTCTTAAAATGGGCGGTTTGCTTGGCGTGAATTACGGTTCTGTAGAACCGCCAACTTTTACCATAATGGAATATAAAGGTAAAGGAGCCACAAATTCACAACCGATTGTTCTAGTGGGAAAAGGTGTTGTTTATGATACTGGAGGACTAAGCTTGAAACCAAGTAATTTCATGGACACTATGAAGAGCGACATGGGTGGAGCAGCAGCCGTAATTGGGACAATGTCTGCAATTGCTGAGGCAAAACTTCCAATCCATGTGGTAGGTTTGGTTCCTGCGACTGATAATCGACCAGGACTAAATGCGGTGACGCCTGGTGATGTGATTACGATTTCCGACGGGACTACTGTGGAGGTACTAAACACAGATGCAGAAGGCCGATTAATTCTTTCAGATGCTTTGGTGTACGCAAAGCGATATAAACCCGAATTGGTCATTGACTTAGCTACTCTAACAGGATCAGCTGCGCGAGCAATTGGAAGGTACGCTATTGTTGGTATGGGCAATGCGCCCAAAGAGAAAATGGAAGCATTGCAAAAAAGTGGCTTTAAAACGAGAGAGCGCGTGGTTGAATTTCCATTTTGGGATGAATACAAAGAATTACTGAAGAGCCCTATTGCTGATCTAAAAAATATTGGTGGTGCAGAAGCTGGTGCGATTACCGCGGGTAAATTCTTAGAGCATTTCACAGATTATCCATACATCCATCTAGATATTGCTGGTCCTGCTTATTTGGCTAAACGAATTGGTTATCAAGTAGAAGGGGGAACTGGAATAGGTGTTCGTCTGCTTTTTAATTATTTAAGCAACTCTTAGAATGAGCGAGAATAAGACAAATACACCACAAGGTGATTCTGATGAAAAAGCGGGGAATAATAACAAAAATCGCAACAGAAACCGCAACAGAAATCGTAAACCAAAAGAAAATAATTCTGAATCAGACGCGGGGAAAACACCAATAAAGTCCGAAGGAGAATCTCAGAACAACCGTAAAAAACACAACAATAAGAACCGCAACCGCAACAGACAGAAGGGGCCAATCAAGGATGTTAAAGCGTCTCCTTTAAGCGATGAACAATCAAAAATTCTAGAAGAACAATCGCTGTTGTTTAATGAGAATATTAAACCTGGTGAGATTCAGGCCAATACAGCAGATGTTCTTAAAAAGCCTGTCATCGGAATCACATGTGGCGACCTGAACGGAATAGGCTTCGAATTAATTATCAAAACGCTCGAAAACAAAGAGGTATTAGATCTATGTACACCGGTGGTTTTTTCATCAAGCAAGGTTGCTTCTTACCACAAGAACGCACTAGATAAAAGAGATTTCAACTTCTTCATTTGTAATAGTATTGATGATATTCGAGAGAAAAAGCTCAACTTATTGAATTCTTGGGAAGATAACGTTGAGCTCAATCTTGGTATACCAACAGATGTAAGCGGAGCATATGCCCTTAAAAGTATTGATGCCGCAATTAGTGCGGCAAAGGCCAATAAAATAGACGCAATTCTGACCGCACCCATCAATAAGCATAATATTTCTCAATCATTAGAAGGGTTTAAGGGTCACACGGGATATTTATCGGAAGCGTTCAATGACAATGTATTGATGATTCTTTCTTCTGAAGAACTAAAAGTAGCAACGGTTACTGGCCATGTTCCCATTTCAAAAGTTTCCGAATCTCTATCGAAAGAGAACATCACACGTTCCATTGAACTCTTGGCGCATAGCCTAAAAAGGGATTTTCGCATTTTAAATCCAAGTATTGCGGTCTTGGGCTTAAATCCTCACGCGGGAGAAATGGGTACCATAGGAGTTGAGGAAGAAGAAATTATCAAACCTGCGATAGAAAGCGCTAATAACATTCAGGCGATTGTTAGGGGACCTTTCCCCGCTGATGGGTTCTTTGGTCAAGGATATGATACAAAGTTTGATGCGGTTCTAGGGATGTACCATGATCAAGTGTTGGTGCCATTTAAAGCACTGGCAATGGGCAAAGGAACGAATTTTACATCTGGGCTCTCCGTGGTACGAACATCACCTGATCACGGAACCGCTATGCATCTTGCAGGAAAAAATGAAGCCAGTGAAAACTCTTTTCGTTCTGCATTATTTACAGCAATTGACGTTGTCAACAATCAAAAAACCTTTGATGAGATGACAGCAAACCCCATCAAAAAACAAAACGATAAGCATTAGAAGTTTTCAACAATTTGAATATCTTTGCACGCTCATTCAGATGTGAAACTAATGAAGGCTAAAGACTTTATCATATCCTTTAGGGGTTTAAAGCTTGGTACTCACGAGTTTGAATACGATTTGAATGACACGTTCTTTACTCTTTTTGAATTCTCAGATTACAGCGGTTTGCAGGGCAAAGCAGTAATTAAGATGTTGAAAAGTGAAACAGTGTTTGATCTTGATTTCACTTTCAGCGGTTCTATTGTAGCTCCATGCGACGTTACCAATGAACACTTTACTCAAGCACTCACGAATAGTTTTGTAATGCAAGTAAAGTTTGGGGAAGAATATAACGATGAAAACGAAGAGCTGCTCATTTTGCCTCATGGAGATCATTCGTTCAATATCTCTCAATTTTTATTTGAATTGGTTGTTCTTAGCATACCGCCCAAATTAACTGGGCCAAACGCAGGAAACGGCATTGAGGATTTTATTGAAGAAGAGGAAGAAAAAATTACTGATCCTAGATGGGATCAATTAAAAAATTTGTTGAACAAATAAATAACATTTAGATATGGCACATCCTAAGCGTAGACAGTCAAGCACTAGAAGAGACAAGCGCAGAACGCACTACAAAGCGGCCGATCAGCAATTAGCAATTTGCCCTACTACTGGTGAAGCACACCTTTACCATCGTGCACATTGGCATGAAGGAAAACTTTACCATAAAGGTAAAGTAGTAATGGAGCAAGCTTAATTGTTGAGTTAAACAATTAATTTTTAAATAAGTAGCCCCTCAAAAGGCTACTTTTTCTTTTTTAAACGGGGTTTTTTAAATAGGTCACCTATTTTAGCCCCCTCAATGAGATAGGATGAAAGCAGCAATTACAGCCATCGGAGGGTACGTGCCTGAATATGTTCTAGCTAACAGCGAGTTGGAATCCATGGTCGATACCAATGACGAATGGATAGTTTCTCGAACCGGAATCAAAGAAAGGCGCATTTTAAAACCTGAAGAAGGGCGTGGCGCATCTTATCTAGCCATTAAAGCAGTAGAAGCAATGAAAAAGGAGTACGGCGTTCGTGTAGACGACGTTGATCTCGTCATCTTAGCGTCTGTTACTGCTGATATGCCCGTTGCTATCACATCAGCCTACATTGCTCAAGAAATTGGAGCAACGAATGCATATGCTTTTGATTTACAAGCTGCTTGTTCCTCATTCCTATACGCCATAAGCAATGCTGCTGCTTATATAGAGTCCAAGAAATACAAAAAAGTTTTGGTTGTTGGCTCGGACGTGATGAGCTCAATAGTTGATTATACTGACCGTACAACATGCATACTGTTTGGTGATGGCTGCGGAGTCGCCTTGATGGAACCAAACGAAGAAGGTCTTGGTGTTCAAGATGAAATCCTTCGAACAGATGCCGTTGGTCGTGATTTTTTACGCATTGAAGCAGGCGGTTCTTTTCTACCTCCTTCGCATGAAACTATTGATAAAAAGCAACATGCTATTCGTCAAGAAGGACAGAATGTTTTCCGTTTCGCAGTAAGCAGAATGGCTGATACTTCAGCAGAATTGCTTGAAAAAAATAATCTAACCGGTGATGACGTAGCTTACCTAGTTCCACACCAAGCAAATCTTAGAATTATTGATGCCACAGCTCGTCGCATGGGGCTAACCAAAGAGAAAGTAGTCGTAAATATTGAAAATTACGGTAACACAACCTCTGCGACCATTCCATTGGGAATGTGGGATTATAGAGATAGATTCAAAAAAGGGGATAATATCTTCTTTGCAGCTTTCGGAGGCGGATTCACCTGGGGAGCTATGTGGATCAAATGGGCAATCGATAAAAAATAACTCGTAAATTTATATTCCTAAATAACACGAACATGGACTTGAAAGAAATCCAAGCACTCATCAAATTCGTTTCAAAAAGTGGCGCTCATGAAGTGAGTCTAGAAACCGAAGATTTCAAGATTAATATTAAAACAACTTCTGGTGCGTCAGAACAGCCAACTATCATTCAGGCGGTTGCCCCTCAAACGGGAGTGCCTGTCGCTGCTGTTCCAGCAGTTCCAGCGAGCCCAGCAGTTGAAGTTGCTTCCAACTCTGAAGATGAAGACAACAACTATATAGAGGTAAAATCACCTATGATTGGAACCATCTACCGCAGCCCTTCGCCAGAACAAGATGCTTTTGTGAAAGTTGGCTCTGAAATCAAACCAGGAGATGTTCTTTGTATTGTAGAAGCCATGAAGCTATTCAATGAGATTGAAAGTGAAGTGAGCGGAAAGATCGTTAAAGTTCTAGTTGACGATCAAAGTCCTATCGAATATGATCAACCGCTATTTTTGGTTGATCCCTCATAAAACTGCGAAAACACGCTCGTTATGTTTAAGAAAGTACTCATTGCCAATAGGGGTGAGATTGCACTGCGCGTAATCCGCACTTGTAAAGAGATGGGCATCAAGACTGTTGCTGTTTATTCTCAAGCAGATGCAGATTCATTGCATGTTCGTTTTGCGGATGAAGCCGTATGTATCGGTCCCGCAGCCTCTTCGGAAAGCTATTTAAGTATTCCAAATATTATCGCCGCGGCAGAAATAACCAATTCGGATGCTATTCACCCCGGTTACGGTTTCCTAAGTGAGAATGCCAAATTTTCTCGTATTTGTCAAGAGCACGGCATCAAGTTTATTGGTGCAAGCCCCGATCAAATAGACAGCATGGGCGATAAGGCTACTGCCAAGGAAACTATGAAAAAAGCTGGGGTACCTTGTATACCCGGTTCAGAAGGAATTCTTGCGACGTACGAAGACGCTGTTGCAACAGCCCGTAAAATTGGCTATCCAGTAATGATGAAAGCTACTGCCGGTGGTGGTGGTAAGGGAATGCGTGCAATCATGGAGGAAAACGAACTTCAAGGTGCATGGGACAGTGCTCGTCGTGAGGCAGCGGCAGCCTTTGGTAACGACGGCATGTACATGGAAAAGCTCATCCTTGAGCCTAGACATATTGAAATTCAAATCATTGGAGACAGCTTCGGGAAAGCTTGTCACTTAAGCGAACGTGATTGTTCTGTTCAACGCCGTCATCAAAAATTAGTGGAAGAAACACCCTCTCCGTTCATGACGGATAAACTTCGCAAGAAGATGGGTGAGGCCGCAGTCAAAGCTGCTGAATTCATTGCCTATGAAGGTGCCGGTACAGTGGAATTTTTGGTGGATAAAGACCGCAACTTCTACTTTATGGAAATGAACACTCGTATCCAAGTAGAACATCCTATTACAGAACAAGTTGTAGGGTTCGACTTAATTCGTGAACAAATCAAAGTGGCTGCTGGAGAGCCTATTTCTGGCAAAAACTACTTTCCTGAAATGCATAGTATAGAAGTTCGAATTAATGCTGAAGATGCATTTAACGACTTCCGTCCTTCTCCGGGAATGATTACTTCATTTCACGCCCCAGGTGGTCATGGAGTCCGCCTTGATACGCATTGCTATAGTGGTTATGCTATTCCTCCGTACTACGACTCTATGATTGCCAAGTTGATCATTACAGCTCGTACACGTGAAGAAGCTTTAGACAAACTAGAGCGCGCGCTTGATGAATTCATAGTAGAAGGAATTAAAACAACGATTCCATTTCATCAACAATTATTGGACAATAAAGATTTCCGTAATGGAATTTACACGACTAAGTTCATGGAAGATTTTGAACTCCAAGAGTAAGTAATACGCATATTATAACTATGAAATAAAAAAAACCTCGCAGAGAACTGCGAGGTTTTTTTATGACTACATTTTAGAAAAGTTTTCGAGGAGCGTGGCAATACGGCGTACCTCCTTTATTATCATAATAATCCTGATGGTAATTTTCTGCAGAATAGAACTCGGCTGCCGGAAGAATTTCTGTAGCTATATCGTAACCCTTCTGAATCAGCAAATTCTTTAATACAAGCGAGGTTTCTCGTTGCGCTTCATTCTGAAAAAATACAGCACTGCGGTACTGAGGACCAATATCTGGTCCTTGTCCATCGCGCTGAGTTGGATCGTGGGTTTCAAAGAATACTCGCGCCAATTCCTCAAAGCTTACTTGAGAAGGATCATAAACAACATGAACAGCCTCATAATGACCCGTACGTTTTGTGCATACCTCCCTATAACTTGGATTCTTGACCATCCCCCCTGTATATCCGCAAGTAGTTGCCAGAACCCCCGGGATTTTCTGTAAATAATATTCTGTACCCCAAAAACATCCAGAAGCTAAAACCGCTACTTCTTGGCCTTCACCGGGTTCAGGAATGACTGCCATTGCATACGCATCACTCATTTTCTTGTTGGTTTGTGCTGTGCAGCTCAGGATTAATCCTAACACAGCCATAGTTAATACTCTTATCTTCATGTGTAGATAACGCAAAAAGAGGCCTCCTGTTTCGTGATTATTGTAAGGAAATGTGAAAAAGAATCAATAATTAACGAACCCCTTTGCTAAAAGTACTTCTGCAATCTGGACGGTGTTAGTGGCAGCACCTTTGCGCAAATTATCACTAACAATCCAAAGATTGAGGGCATTATCGGTCGTAAAGTCTCTCCTTATTCGTCCCACATAAACCTCATCTTTTCCCTCCGCCATTAATGGCATTGGGTAGGTGTTAAATTCTGGTTGGTCTTGAAGCGTTATGCCTTTCGTATCGCTCAAAACCTTGCGTATATCTTCCATCTGAAAAGGCTGTTCAAACTCAATGTTGACACTTTCACTATGTCCACCTTGAACTGGAACGCGCACAGCAGTCGCGGATAGTTTAACCTTGTCGTCTCCAATGATTTTCACAGTCTCTTGAGACATCTTCATTTCCTCCTTAGTGTAGTCATTCTCAAGAAAGACATCGCAATGAGGAATGCAATTTCGATCAATTTTATATGGATAAACCATATCCACATGTGCACCTAATCGCTCACCTTCAAGCTGATCTACGGCTGCTTTTCCAGTACCTGTAACGCTTTGATATGTGCTCACAATTACACGCTTAGCACCATAGGCATTGTGTAATGGGTTTAGTGCCATCACAAGCTGTATGGTGGAACAATTAGGGTTTGCGATAATCATATCACCCGCTTCCAACGCATCTGCATTGATTTCGGGAACAATAAGTTTTTTGTTTATATCCATTCGCCATGCGCTGGAATTGTCTACGACACGTGTACCAACTGCTGCAAATTTTGGAGCCCACTCTAATGATATATTACCTCCTGCAGAAAATAATGCAATATCCGGGGCGGCAGAAACTGCATGCTCTATATTTTGAATTACCCAAGTTCGGCCACCAAATTGTATTTGTTTACCCACGCTTTTTTCTGAAGCAACAGGGATCAACTCCGTTATAGGAAAGCTTCGCTCTGCTAAAACTTTCAAAATAATTTGTCCAACCATTCCGGTTACGCCAACTATTGCAATTCTCATAAATACACTAACTTATTTAGAACCCTACAAATCTAATTCTTATTCAACTTATGAAAACAGAACTATTCCGACATGCAGCAATGTTTGCTATTTACCTTACTTCTATCTCTGCTTTAGGTCAATTCTATCAACTTTCAGACTCTTTAACATCACAAAACCCTAACTGGACTGGCGATACTGCATGGATGAATTATACCAACCAAGGATTGCGAACTAACGCTCCTTCTGCAGGTTCATTGATATGGCGACGACCTAGTCGAGTCAGTTTGGATGCAGAATGGCACCTAAACATCAAAATGGATTTCAATCCTTCAAGTGCTAACTATTGTGAATTCCGATTCCTAGAAGAAGGCTCTAACTATTACGCGATTCAATTAGGCGGAAATACGTCAGACAACCTAAGCTTGATGCTTCATACCTCTTTTAAAGACAGTGTTATTGGCCAAATTCCAAACTACTTGAATACAACTCAGACGCACGTATCCCTGAAAATATTGCGGGACTCCGCAGACCAATTCTCGATTTTTGATGATGATTCACTTCTCTTTACTTGTACTGATGGCACGCTAATGCGAAGCGACTCTTTAAGTATTTATGCCCGATTTACTTCTACTCGTGTAGATAAATTTCTTTTTTCAACATTACTGGCTGAAGGTTACGATTTCCCTGACACCATTGGACCGTCTATTCAAAGTTGTGATATTCTAAATCCGTTTTCGATTCAAGTAAAATGGAACGAATGGTGCGAATTAGCCAATGGTTTTAAAGCTTATCTACTTTCCGATGGGGTGTTTAAGGATACATTGACCATTCGCAGCCATTTTGACGAATACTGGTATTTAGAAAAATCCAGTCCCATTCCTACTGGTTTTTATGAAATTCTAATTCCAAACGCATTGGATGCTGAAGGAAATTTAAGCACCATCAATACACACAAAATTGAAATTAATTACCCCACGCCAAAGACATGCTGGATTACTGCTATTCACCCTTTTTCTTCTGCAGGGGTTTATTTTATTGACGTACAATCAGATCAGGCCATAGCTAATATCAATTTATCCGTTTTAGAGCCCTCTGGTAAAACAACTCGATATACCTATGATTTAGACAGCGGCCATACGCGGTTGGTTAATGATTTAAGGCTTCCTGAAGAAGCTGTTCTAACTATTCAAAAAGACGGCATTATTCTATGCGTACAACCGTATAAAGACATCTTTGCACCTCATCAAAAACTTGGTGATTTCCTTTTAGTTGCGCAATCCCTAACTGGCCTTGCGAATCAATTCAATGTGGAAACCATTTCATCTTATACTCCAAATCAGGTTTTGGAAGCTAACCTTCCTAATCAGGAAACTATTGCCTTTTTTGTTGACTCTACAGGTCAGGTATATAGCAAGTTTTCTTATTCCGTATGGCCATACCTTGATCTCTTAGAACCTTCCATTCTTTCCAATGTATTCGACCCTGAACGACCCTTTTTACTACCTGCAGGAATCAGACTCTCCAAACCACTTGGTGATACTACATTTCAATTTCAAACTCCACTCCATTCGGACAGTACACATCTGTTTTTAAGCGAGGTTCATTTTAATCCTAACTATTTAGATGAATTCATTGAGCTGCATAATAACAATTCATTTCCTGTGATTCTCCGTGATTTACAACTAGAAAAAATCCAGAACTCGGAACCCATGCCATTGAATTAATTGACCCAGATTTCGCCCGATATAATTCACAAGACCCCTTATATCAGCTATTATTACCACATGACTTTTTATCGCTACCAGCACCTTTTTCTTTACCAAACGTTAGGTGTTCGATTCGTCTTTATGGAAGATTTGGCGCCTTGATTGGCCAAATGACATATGCGCCCTGGGAACAGGAGCTCTTTAACAGGCACAGCGCAGAAAGAGTTTCCTTTATTCTTTCAGGAGCAGACACTCTCAATTGGACTCCACATCACTACTCTATTTCTAACCCAACAGAGGCCAGTCCAGACAACCCAAATTCAGTATCACAAGTTAGTTTGCACTTACCCGCAGGTGAAATAGAATTAAGCCATCCGCACATCTCATACGACCCTCTTAATTTCATACCAACAACTAGACTCCGAATTCTTGCACAAACAGATGCAAGACTTACGCTTTCAGTTCATTCACCTTCTGGACGACCTATCACAAACGTCTATATTGATCAAGCAATTTGTGCCGGTGAACAGTACTTGGAAATTAGACCCATAAATTGGTGGAATAGCAAGCCCCCAAGTGGCGTGTATCTAATCAAAGTATTGATCTCTGATAATCAAGGGGTTTCAAGGAAAATACTACCAATAAGTATATACAATCCTTCCTAACTCATTTCTTCAATATTGCGCTAAAGACTGTACATTTGTCGCAATAAAAGTAAACGCTATGAAGTTTGGTGTAATTACCTTTCCGGGGTCAAACTGTGACCAAGACATGATTTATGTATTGGATACTATCATGGATTATGATGTGGTCAACCTCTGGCATAAAGACACTGATCTTCAAGAGGTAGATTGCGTAGTTCTACCTGGTGGATTTTCATACGGAGATTACTTACGCTCTGGAGCTATAGCCAAGATGAGTCCAATTATGGGCAGTGTCATTGATTTTGCGAATAACGGCGGTTATGTATTAGGGGTATGCAATGGATTTCAAATACTAACTGAAAGTGGCTTATTACCCGGGGCGCTGAGGCACAATAACAGTCATAAATTTATCTGTAAAAACGTATTTATCAAACCCATAAGTACTTCAGCGGGAATTACAGCAGATCTTGACCATAATCGCGGCTATAAAATACCAATCGCTCATGGCGAAGGAAACTACTATTGTTCTAACGAAACTTTAGAAAATTTAAAAGCAAACGATCAAATTCTCTTTAAATATTCCAATCAATCCGGTGATGTAAATGAGGCTGATAATCCTAACGGAGCCATCGAAAATATTGCAGGTGTCTGTAATGAAGAAAAGAATGTTTTTGGAATGATGCCGCATCCAGAACGTGCTGCTGATTCAGAATTGAAAAATGAAGACGGTTTGGAGCTCTTCAAAAGCATGATTAATCATATGTCTATAGCCTTGACTTAAAGCCTATGAAATAAAAAACCCTTCTGAATTCAGAAGGGTTTTTTATTTTAAACTCAATAGGGTCTATTGCAATATCAACGGGATGTTATCTATAACATCGTTTTGAATAAGTTGGACCATGTAGGCACCACGTGCCCAATCTTGTACATCTATATCTAAAGAACCATTTATAGCGGTTACTAGCATAGTGCGGCCAGCTGCATCAAGAATTCTTAAGTCAGAATTGCCGTCTATGCGAATCGTTAAAATATTTACGGCTGGGTTTGGGAAGACTTCATAACCCGATAAAAGTTCCTCATCTAATCCTATATTATTAACGCTGTACACATCAGAAATGTTAGAGCATTGGATATTTGAGGTGATTTCTACATAATAATCACCATTGGAGCTGGGTATATAAGTAGAAGCGGTAGCTCCTCCAATAGGGCTCGTGTTAGCGTCAAACCATTGGAAAGTATAGCTTCCTGGCGGCGTTGTGGCTTCGAGCTCACCTGTTAAAGCGTCTTGAGACACAGTAGGCTTATTTGGAGCCGGCTGTACACTCATAGAACGTTGCTTTGTATTTGAGCAACCAGTTATTGGGTCTGTATAGGTGTAATAAATCCAATGTGAACCAACACCTGCAATATTTGGAAAAATGGAACCGTTGGACACACCCGTACCAGAATAAATCCCACCAACGGGAAGACCTCCTGTCAGCATTTTTGGGTCTTCTAACTCACATACATAACCTTGTGAGGCTAGGGTAACAACAGGTAGGGCGTTTACCGTTATTGTAAGCGAATCGAATACCACCTTAGAAGAAACACAGTCGTCTGAACTTGTCATTTTAACTTTGAGTATATCTCCATCCAATAACACTCCTGCAAAAGAAGTGCCTCCGGAATAAACAACACTTCCATTGATCATCCAATCAAATGATGGCGATAGCCCGCCGTTCGAATACGTTGCTGAAGCAAAAACACTATCGTTTTCACAAACCGTGGAGGAATTCACTGCAAGAGATACAGAGGAAGCTGGAGCTGTTTGGATATCCACATAATTAACAAGTAAAACAGAATCTGAACCTACTGCATTACTCACTACAAGTTTTACATCATAAATCCCTGGAGCAGCATAGATTACTGAAGGGCTTGCCAAGGTTGAAGTTGACGGTGTTCCTCCTGGGAAATACCACATACGAGTTGTTGGCGACGGCGTAGTAAAATCGTAAAATTTCAAAGTCTGTCCCACACATGCAGCGGTATCACCCACCAAGGATGCTACAGGAGCAATTTGGGCTTGACCACTGATATTAATATTATCAATGAAAATATTGTTTCCATAGCCATTTACCGCAACAAACTTGACGCGCATGCCCGACATTCCGCTGTAAGCGTTCAAATCAATTGAAGGACACGACACATTCGCGTTCCCAAAACACCAATTAGATGCACTATTTGGCACAAACGAACTGGATAACTGCCCAGCAGTACTGAAAGAAGCATCGTCCGATCTCCAACTAGCCAATTCATTCCAACTAGAACCACAATCTCCGCTGATATATACCTTCAAGCTATCCGTATATCCTGAGGAATAATAGGATGAGGCATATTCAAAAGTCATTGTAACTAGGGTATCATTAGAGAAATCAAGAGGCGGGCTTATTAATTCATCTACCTGACCGTTACTAGAGTATGAATAATGACTCACACTCATAGCTGTTGAACCTGGCGTTGACCCAGCAACCGTCGCGGACGACCATGTAATACCGTTGTCCGGGTTAGAGATTTCCCAGCCATTAAAGCCATTTTCAAAATCTTCCACGAAGGGTAGCATTGCTCCACCTGCAGAAATAGCTTGAAACTTAGTCGTATCATCTGTTCCGTAATTATTACTCACTGTTAGAGTTACAGTATAATTTCCCGTTGAGCTAAATATAATCTGTGGATTCTCTGAACTATCATTGGTTCCTCCAACAAAACTGTGTGAAGACGGGGTAATTTGCCAATACCATGACGTTGGCTGTCCTGTTGATGCATCTGATAATTGAATGGTGTCAAGCAATCCACATGTATTGTACGGGTCAGCATTAAAAATCGCCTCCGGTGCCGTACTCAAGCCTGCCATCATAGGACTTTGCCAAACGCCTCTTCCAAAGGTACCAATACGCAACAAGGACTGATCTTCATATACCTCAAGATCACTGACTATAACGTTTGGTAAATCCTTATTGAAGCTGACCCATATAGGATAAATTGAGCTCTTATAGTAAACCCCTATGTCTGTTCCAACATAAACGCCATCACTACCATTGCCTTCGAAAACAATTGCCGTCGCAGGGACATTTGGGAGCCCTGTTGAAATATTGGTCCAGGTTAAACCTCCATTAAAGCTTTCCATCGCTTTCTTATTCCCATTATATCCGCCAATAGCAATAGCAATGTGATTTTCATCGTCCGGGTCAATTGCTATACCTAACACATTTGACCCTGGGACCAAACTCCCGGTTGGTGTAATTGTAGACCAAGTAGAACCCGCGTTGATGGACTTATATACGTTTTGATTGATGAGTACATAAATGAAATCCGTATTGCTTTTGGCGACTTCAAACTCGTCAATATTTGAGTTCCCGTTGACATTATTTGTTGACGTTGCAGTCCAGCTTTGACCTCCGTTTACAGATTTCCATAATCTTGTGAAACCAGCATAAATAGTATTTGAAATAACAGGATCGGCATTAAATGGTGTTACCCAATTCCCAGAACCCGCAGGCGATAGGTTATTAATCGGTGAGAAAAAACTGCCGCCATTATTACTCCTGTAGAAATCTCCATAATAAACAGAGGTATAAAGAATATTGTCATTAACGGCATCCACACCATTGTCCATTCCATCTCCACCAGTAACCTCTGACCAGTTGAATGTATTCGAACGTAAATGTGAACCATTATCTTGAGCACCGGCAACAATTAATGAAGTATCTGAAGTGCTTTGGCTTATTTTATAATATTGGGAGATGTTCATTCCGTCATTCAACTCAGACCATGATGCACCGCCATTATTTGTTTTATAGACCCCGCCATCTGTGCCCACATAGAGCTCTGAAGTATTTGGTCTGAATATTGCGTCGTGGTGATCAGCATGAATATATGGTGTAGAACCTGCACCATACCAATGACCAACTATAGACCAAGTGGAACCCCCATTGGTAGACTTCCAAATATTTACTCCCCCTACATAAATGGTGTTTTCATTATTTGGATCACACGCAATAGACATATCGTACCATGCCTGTCCTCCAGATCCTGAACCCGTGTTTGACCAACCCATGATATTAGGGGTGGAACTCATTTGCGTCCAAGAGTTTCCTCCATTTTTAGAACGGTAAACTCCACCATAACCATTGTTGCTATCGCCGTAAACTACGTAAAGGGTCCCAGGGGTATTACTTGCGGCTAACTCACATCTGTTCTTTCCACTTGTAGGTAGACCGTTGGATAATTGCTGCCATGTATCCCCAGCGTTAACTGATCTATACACCCTGGGTGAGCCGCCTGAAGTAGTGGCATAAGCAGTATCTCCATTGCCTATATGAAGTCCATAAAATGACCCAATTTGCTCTAGTGTAAAACTGTTACCTGCATCAGTAGACCTGTAAACACCTCCGTTCGTGGCGGCAACAATAATATCTGTATTATCCGGATCTATATTTACACGGCCAATTCTTAAATTCTGACTCACATTAAATGACAGTCCTGTTGTTCCCCAGGTTAAACCACCATCAGTAGACTTTAAAAGACCATAACTGTACGTATCGGCACCATCGCGATCTCCCGTGGCTAAATACATGATATTTGGATTGGTTGGATCAATTGCAAGATCACTTATTCCAAGATTGGTAAGTTCGTTTGTAAAGGTCTGCCAGCTCTGTCCATCATTATAGCTCACCCATAGACCTCCGGCGGGTGCTCCTGCATAAATAGTATCATTATGCAAAGGGTGAAATGCTACGTTGTTGATTCGGCCTATTCCACCGCCAGAAGGAGCATTAAATGGGCCCATAGCTTTCCATTGGCCATATTCCGTTGCGTTTTTATTTTTCTGGGACTGAATAGCTTGATATAACACGCTTGGATTTGGTCTTACACCATCTGCGCCAACGCGCTGACCCATCATGTATTCCCAACGACGGTATTGTTTGATTCCATGACCTTTTTCATAGGCCACACCCTTATGGGCTCTTTCAAACTTTGAGACAACCGTGTTAAAGTTCACTCGATAATCTTGCATGGCTTCAACCCATGTCATTTCTCGAATCTCCTTGTCTGTTAATGTTTTAGACGCAGATTTTTGTGCTTTTAATATAAATGTGGCGGCAATAAAGGCTAACGATAAGGTAAGTTTTCGTAGCATGTGAATTTGTTAAGGAGGCTAAAACTACAAAATCTGCTCTTATTTATTCATTCGTTTCCGCAGTGATTATAAGCTTTAACTCATTGAGTTGCGTTTCGTCAATAGTGGCAGGAGCATCTATCATCACGTCTCGTCCTGAATTATTTTTTGGGAAAGCAATAAAATCTCGGATGACTTCTGCACCTCCAAGGATTGCTACGAGTCGATCAAAACCAAAAGCTAAACCTCCATGTGGCGGGGCGCCATATTCGAAGGCACTCATTAAGAATCCAAACTGCTTCTCAGCCTCCTCTTTTGAGAAACCAAGTAAGTCGAACATTCTGCTTTGTAGCGCTCGATCATGGATACGTATGGAACCTCCGCCAATTTCATTTCCGTTTAACACTAAATCATATGCGTTTGCACGTACTTTTCCTGGATCTGTTTCAATCAATCCTATATCCTCGGGCTTAGGTGAAGTAAACGGGTGATGCATTGCGTGGTAACGCTTTGATTCGTGGTCCCATTCTAACAATGGAAAGTCAACTACCCATAACGGAGCAAAATCCTCTGGATTGCGCAATCCCATTTCTTCTGCAATATGAAGTCTTAACTCAGAGGTAGCCTTTCTAGTCAAGCGCTCCTCGCCAGCTAATATTAAAATCAAATCCCCTGAGTTTGCTCCACATGCTTTAGCCCACTCTGCTTGTTGCTCTTGCGTGTAAAATTTATCTACAGAGCTCTTGTAAGTACCGTCCTCATTTACCTTACAATACACCATGCCTTTCATTCCAATGTCCGGACGCTTTACCCAATTAGTTAATCTATCAATCTGCTTACGCGTCCATGAGGCTGCACCGGGAACGGCAATACCCAATACTGTCTCTGCTTGATCGAATACCATGAAACCAAGATGCTGAGTGAGCAAATTTAAATTCGCCAACTCCATACCAAAACGGGTATCCGGTTTATCATTCCCAAATCGTTCCATGGATTCCGCATAAGTAATGCGAGGCACATTGTCAATTTGAACACCCTTAACCTCGTTTAAAAGGTGAAGCAGCAATCCCTCAAACGTGTTTAGAATATCTTCTTGCTCTACAAACGCCATCTCACAATCAATCTGCGTGAATTCAGGTTGACGATCCGCTCTTAAATCCTCATCACGAAAACATCGCGTAATCTGAAAATACCTGTCATAACCGCTAACCATAAGTAACTGCTTGAATGTCTGCGGACTTTGTGGTAAAGCATAAAATTTACCCTCCTGCATACGAGAAGGAACCACGAAATCTCTTGCACCCTCTGGGGTAGATTTAATTAAAAATGGTGTTTCAATATCCATGAAACCCTCTTGATCTAAATATTTTCGTACCTCAATATTTACGCGATTTCGCAATGCTAAATTTCGTTGAAGCGGAGTTCGACGCAAGTCTAAATACCTGTACTTCATTCTTAATTCTTCGCCGCCATCGCTCTCTTCTTCAATTGTAAACGGTGGCGTTTCGGATGCATTCAGTACGCTAAGATGAGAGCTCTTTAGTTCAATATCCCCTGTTGACATATTCGCATTTTTACTATGCCTTTCTATCACTTCACCTTTTATTTGAACAACCCACTCACGGCCTAATTTTCTTGCCTCTTGCAATAAATTAGCATTCCACTCTTCATTGAAGGCCACCTGAGTAATGCCATAACGATCACGTAAATCAAGAAAAGTCATTCCCCCTAATTCACGCGAGCGTTGCACCCAACCCGCTAGTGTAACTTCCTGTCCTATGTGTGAGGCGCGCAATTCGCCGCAAGTATGAGATCTGTACATCTTACTTTATGTTTGAATCGCAAAAATAGCCAAACTTGTGAGGCAAATCCCTATTTTGCGTTGAAGATGATAGAGCTAGACAATCATAGCATATTCATGAAAGCCGCGCTTGCTGAAGCACGCTTGGCTGAGCGTAAAGGTGAAGTGCCTGTTGGAGCCGTAATTACGGCTAATGGACGCATTATAGCAAGAGGGCATAATCTAACAGAGCAACTTACGGATGTAACGGCACATGCAGAAATACAAGCAATAACGGCAGCATCAAATTATTTAGGTTCTAAATACCTACAAAAATGTACACTGTATGTAACCTTAGAACCCTGTCCTATGTGTGCTGGAGCAATTTATTGGTCACAAATTGGTCGTGTTGTTTACGGTGCCAATGACGCTAAACGAGGGTTTAAAGAACATGGGGGTGAGCTTCACCCTAAAACGGAAATAATTTCCGGAATTATGCAACCAGAATGCAGTGAAATAATGACAACTTTCTTCCAAAGAAAACGCAAATAAACCCATGACACTAAGCACCTTAGACCTTTTTGTACTCGTCTTATTGCTCTCTGCAACTGTGCTTATAGGCATGTATTTTGGTCGAAGCAAAAAGTCCTCAGTAAGTGAATACTTTCTAGGTGGACGTTCGCTCCCTTGGTACATAGCTGGAATATCAATGGTAGCAACAACGTTTGCTGCAGACACTCCTTTAGCCGTAACTGAATTGGTAGGACAGTATGGAATAAGTGGAAACTGGCTTTGGTGGAACCTACTGGCAGGAGGAATGCTCACTACAGTGTTTTTCGCGCGTCTATGGCGTCGTTCTGGTCTCACTACCGAAGTAGAATTTATTGAATTCAGATATTCTGGCCGCCCTGCTGCGCTATTGAGAGCATTCAAGTCCATCTACTTAGGAGCATTCATGAATATTTTAATCATGGGTTGGGTGAATGTTGCTATGATTACACTTTTGCAAGGCTTCTTTGGCCTTTCCTATTTAGAAGCCTTCACTTGGACAGGCATTGCTCTTGTTGGAGTTGTTATTTACGTAAGCTTCAGTGGTCTAAAAGGAGTGGTTTACACGGACGTTTTTCAATTTGTTCTTGCAATGGCAGGATCTATTGTTTTAGCAATATATGTACTCCAATCTCCTGAAGTAGGAGGTATTTCAGGGCTAAAAGAAGCCCTTCCACCAGAGACTTTTGAGTTTTTACCTTCAATAGGAAACGCAACTTCATCCGAAGGCAGTTATCAAATAACGCTTGCGTCTTTTCTTGCTTTTTTTGGAATGGTATGGTGGTCTTCTTGGTATCCTGGTGCTGAACCAGGAGGAGGAGGGTATAGTGCTCAACGAATGTTGGCCACAAAAGACGAACGTTCCTCTTTTTTAGCGAGCGCCTTATTCCAAATTGGGCATTATGCCGTAAGGCCTTGGCCTTGGATTTTAGTTGCCCTTAGTGCCATTGCATTATATGGGTCTAAGGGAAATCCCGCAGAAGACTTACCGGATTTTATTTCTTATGAAATGTTAACTGAAAACGTTGGTCTAGAAAGGTTAACCCAAACGGAATCAAGTGAATATAATGCATGGCTAGATTCATGGAGTAACGTGTATGGTGAACAATTGCCTCAGGCAGTTAAATACAATCAAGATTATCGTTTTGGCTATATTTTTATCATGCGTGATTTTATGCCTAAAGGCCTACTAGGAATGCTGTTAGCCTCTTTTTTTGCTGCTTACATGTCCACGATGTCAACTCAATTAAATTGGGGTGCCTCTTACTTAATTAATGATTTTTATTTACGGTTCGTTAATCCCAATTCGCCAAGGAAAAAGACCCTGAATATGTCCAAATTAGTAACTCTCCTTCTTGCGATTCTAGGTTTATTTGTCACTTCCATGATGGACAGCATTGCAGGCGTTTGGCAGTTTATTATGGAATGTGGAGCAGGGCTTGGTTTAGTGCTCATTCTAAGATGGTACTGGTGGAGAATTAATGCTTGGACTGAAATCGCTGCCACCTTAGCGCCATTCATTGGTTACGGTATTGCTCATACTCTGCTTCATTGGGCTTTCCCCAATAGCTTCTTTTTTACCGTATGCTTTACAACAGTAGCATGGGTTACGACCATGTATTTAACTAGTCATGAGCCGTTTTATACACTAGTAAAGTTTTATAAAACGGTTCAGCCTGGAGGAGCTTGGAAACCTATTGCGTTGAAAGTAAGTGAAGCAAACCTGCACGGTCCATCATCCCTCATGCTACTTCTGCATTGGATACTTGGAATTGCGGCCGTATATGGTGCACTCTTCACAGTAGGTGCGTTGCTGTTTCGTTAAATAAACAAATAAAAGCCCGACCTAAGCCGGGCATGATTTATTTAAACTAATCGAGAGTTCTCTTAACCTCCACCATTTCGAAGGCCTCAACCACATCGCCCACCTTAATATCATTGAAGTTTGCAATGTTTAGACCACATTCAAATCCTTGACGGACCTCTTTGGCATCATCCTTAAAGCGCTTCAAAGACCCTAATTTACCGGTATAGACAACCACTCCATCACGAATAACTCTAACATCGTGATTTCTTTCTATTGTACCATCAGTAACCATACAACCTGCTATGGTTCCCACTTTAGAAATCTTGAACGTTTCACGAATCTCAGCAGATCCCTTAATTTCTTCCTTAACCTCAGCACTCAACATCCCCTCCATGGCGTCACGGATTTCGTTGATTGCATCGTATATGATGGAGTACATTCTAATTTCTACATCTTCTTTTTCAGCAAGTTTACGAGCTTGCGCTGACGGGCGAACTTGGAAACCAACAACAATCGCTTCTGAGGCTGTTGCCAAAAGAATGTCGCTTTCGGAAATTTGACCAACAGCTTTGTGAATAATGTTAACCTGTATTTCTTCAGTTGTAAGTTTCTGAAGTGAATCCGACAGTGCCTCTACAGACCCGTCTACATCACCCTTTAAAATTATGTTTAACTCTTTGAAGTCACCCACTTTCAATCGACGACCTATTTCTTCGAGGGTCATTTTCTTCTGCGAACGAACACTTTGCTCTCGCTGAAGTTGTAAACGCTTTGCTGCAATTTGCTTAGCCTCACGTTCATCGTCCATAACAATGAACTTGTCACCTGATGTAGGCGCGCCATCAATACCAAGAAGGTTTACAGGTTCAGAAGGACCAGCAATCTTAATGCGGTTACCTCTCTCATCCAACATAGCTTTAACCTTACCAGAATATTGACCTGCAAGAACATAGTCTCCTACTTTCAAGGTGCCCGCCTGAATAAGCGCCGTACACATGTAACCACGACCTTTATCTAAAGAGGCTTCTACAACTGTTCCGCTTGCATTTTTATCAGGGTTTGCCTTTAATTCAAGCATTTCAGCCTCAAGAAGTACCTTATCAAGTAATTCTTTGATATTCAGACCTGTCTTTGCAGATATTTGTTGACATTGGATGGTTCCTCCCCAATCTTCAACCAAAACATTTTCCTGAGACAATTGCTCCATGATCTTATTGGGGTTCGCTACATCTCGGTCTACCTTGTTAATCGCAATAATTATAGGCACTCCAGCTGCTTGAGCATGTGAAATTGCTTCCTTCGTCTGAGGCATAACGGCATCATCAGCCGCAACCACAATAATGGCTATATCTGTAACTTGAGCACCACGAGCACGCATTGCAGTAAATGCCTCGTGTCCAGGTGTATCTAAGAATGTAATTGTTTGACCGGTGTGCACTTTAACATTGTACGCACCAATGTGCTGGGTAATACCCCCGGCTTCACCTGCAATTACATTTGCTTCTCGAATATAATCTAGAAGGGACGTCTTTCCATGATCAACGTGACCCATCACCGTGACAATTGGTGAGCGGGACTTAAGGTCTTCTTCCTTATCTTCTTCTTCTTGGAAGGTTTCGGTAACCTCCTCATCAACAAAGTTTGCACTGTAGCCAAATTCTTCAGCTACCATTTCAAGCATTTCGGCATCCAAACGCTGATTCATGGTGACCATGACTCCTACGCCCATAAGCGAACCAATTACATCGTTGACGCTGACGTCCATCATATTAGCAAGCTCCGTAACGGTAACGAATTCCGTTACCTGCAGTACTTTACTTTCTTCAGCAGCTTGCATGTCAGCAAGCTCCTCTTTTTCTCTGCGCTCTGCACGCTTATCACGTCTAATCTTGGCGCCTTTATTCTTTTTGCCCGAGGTTAGTTTTTCTAGCGTTTCTTTTATCTGCTTTTGGATTTGTTCGTCAGTCAACTCTTGCTTCTCAACCACTGGTTGATTGCGTCGACCTTTCCCTTTTCCACGATTCTGATTATTACCGCCGCGTTGATTGCGGTTTCTTGGATCCGTTTGAGCTGGTGTAGCACTTCCTGGACCTTGGGTTTTTATACGTGTTCTTTTCTTTTTAGGTGCCTTCGGCTTTTCAACGGGAAGTACAATCTTCTGTCCTGTGAACTTCGGACCATCGATTTTAACGTATTTCGTTTTATGCTCGGCATCCTCTGGTTTGACGGGTTCTGGCGTCGTCTCTTCTTTTTTCGTTGGAGCTTGTTCTTGTATTTTTGCACCCCCCGCAGACTTCTTAGGAGCCTTTACCGTTGGTTTGTGGCTCTTTTTTTCGGGAACGGGGTCCTCTTTTTTAGGTTTTTTCTTGGGCTTCGAAGCTTCTAGATCAATCTTACCCATAACCTTTAGTTCTCCAATGGCTTCAACTACAGGCTCCTTTGTTGATGTTGCAGGTTTTTCTTCTTCCGAAGCATTTGCCTCTTGGGAAGGCTTTTCTTCTTTCTGCTCTACAGGCAGCTCTTGAATCGTTTCAACCTCGACAGCTGGATTTTCAGACGCTTCGTCCTTGGTTGTACCGCGTAAGGTTTCTTTTTCTTCCTTACCCTGCTGACTCACCTCTTCAGCAGCTTTCTTACGCTCGAGATCGTCGGCAAATGTGGTCCTTAAGACCTCATACTGCTCCTCCGAAATCTTAGTGTTTCGATTATTTGGAATGTCATGGCCGTTTTTTTCTAACTCTTCTACCGCACGATCAAGTGAGATATTAAGTTCTTTGGTGGCCTTGCTTAATCTGACGCTACTCATAGAGTGTCTTTACTATTTTTATTCTTCCTCAAATTCTTGCTTCAGAATTGAGAGTATATTTTCTACTGTTTCCTCTTCCAAGTCGGCTCTAGAAACCAATTCAGCTTTAGTAAGCTTCAATACGCTTTTCGCTGTATCGCAGCCTATTTTTTTCAATTCGGTAATTACCCAAGCTTCGATTTCATCACTAAACTGGTCTAATTCAATGTCATCTTCGATTTCAATATCATCGCGATAAACATCTATTTCCATCTCTACCAACTTACTTGCCAAGCGAATATTTGTACCTCCTCTTCCAATAGCTAAACTTACTTGATCTGGAGCTAAATACGCTTCTACACGACCTGCATCTTCATCTACATTCAATGACGTCACTTTAGCGGGGCTCAAAGCTCGTTGAATGTATAATTGAAGGTTGTTGGTGTAATTAATCACATCAATATTCTCGTTTCGTAATTCGCGGACAATACTGTGAATTCTGGACCCTTTCATACCCACACAGGCACCTACTGGATCAATTCGATCATCGTACGATTCGACTGCAACTTTGGCTTTCTCACCTGGGATTCTGACAACCCCTTTTATTGTAATTAATCCATCGTATACCTCTGGGATTTCCTGCTCAAATAATTTTGCCAAGAATCGTTCATCTGTTCGTGACATAATCACGACGGGTTTTGTACCACGAAAAACAACCTCTTTCACTACTGCACGAATTGGATCTCCTTTTCTGAAGAACTCTCGTTCACCAATCATTTGATCTTTTGGAAGTATTAATTCGTTCCCTTCATCATCATAAACGATAACCTCGCGCTGTCGCACGTGATGGACTTCTCCAGTGATGATTTCACCCTCAAGGTCCTTATATCGCTTGAATAACTCAGAGTTGTCATGCTCTTGAATTCTGCTGACCAAATTCTGTCTGAACGCTAGAATAAATCGACGACCTAAATCTATCAGTTTTACTTCAACAGATACATCTTCACCTACCTCATAATCCGGCTCAATTTTTAGTGCTTCCGTCAACTCAATCTCTTGATTCTCATCTTCAACTAAACCGTCTTCAACAACAACTCTGTTGTGCCAAATCTCTAAATCGCCTTTATCGGGATTTACAATCACATCAAAGTTTTCATCAGTCTCGTACTTTTTGCGCAATTGATTGCGGAAGGCTTCTTCTATAAAAGCCATCAAAGTAGTTCTGTCGATGTTCTTTTCCTCTTTAAAAGCGAGGAAGCTTTCGATAATCGCTTGATTTTCCATTATCTATAAAACTAAAACTTCTTTTTAAACCTAATCGCCACTTTCGCCTCAGCGATGTCAGCAAATTGTATTTCTAATTCAACATTCGGAGCACTTTTCTTCTTATTCGGTATGCTTAGAACCAAATAATCCGTCTCCACTTTCTCCAACATTCCTTCTTCTTGGCGGTCTTTGAATTTTACTTTTAAATCGCGACCAATATTTTTTTTGTATTGACGCCATATTTTCAAGGGCCTGTTTAAGTCTGGACTGCTAACCGTTAGGTTAAAATCTTCAACATCACGATCCAAATCAGATTCAATTTGACGATTAATCATCTTAATTTGATCAATCGAGAGACCTTTATCTGAGTCGACATAGGCAACAATTATGTTATTTGGTTTCAGTTCTAACTCTACCAAAAATGCACCATTGTCATTGGCTGCATTATCCACAGCGCTTTCTATTTTTGCGTAATCCATCAATTAGCAGCAATAAAAGAGGGGACCGAAGTCCCCCTTTTGAATGCCAAAAAGTTTCGACAAATATAGTTATTTCCTCGGATATACTACTCTCACAGATGCATTTGCTTTAATATCAAAAATTAACCCCTCAATTTAGTTCTTCTATTCCTGTTCCGCTTGTTTGACTTCAACAATATGTAGTATGTTTGTATTAGAGACTTAGAGTAGATATGCTCAATTTAAATACTCAAATTAAACTTTATCCGTATTTTTAATTCAACTCATAAGAAGTACATCCCACACCTACTGAACAAACCAAGAATTAAAAGCATTTTAAAGCTTTAAACGTTAATGGAAACGAAAAACGTTAAAATACTTGTTGTAGATGATCACGCTATTGTTCGTGATGGAATAAAAACCATGCTAGAAATGGGTGATTTTGACCACTACAACTTCACCATACTTGAGGCTAGTAATGGGGAAGAGACTATGTCAATGCTGAAAAGTAATGCCTTTGACATTGTCTTAATGGATTACCAACTGGAGGAGATGGATGGGTCCTCGCTTACAAGTGTTGTAATCAAAGAATATCCCGAGCAACAGATTTTAGCCTTATCAAACTATGACGACATAGGATTTGCCGCTAATATGCTGAAAGCAGGAGCGCGAGGTTACATGACAAAAAACGTTGGCCCGGGCGAGTTATTAGAAGCAATTACTACGGTTTTAAGCGGAAAACTTTTTTATGTTCAGCACCTGGCAAACGAACTGATAGAGAAAAATATACTGAACAACGGTATTGCCGAAAGAAATAATGATAACCCAGCTGTTGCCCTATTAAGTAAGCGTGAAATAGAAATTATTCAACTTATTTGTGAGCAACTAACCAATGAGGAAATTTCAAAGAAGCTTTTTCTAAGCAAGAGAACTATTGATAATCATAGACAAAATATCCTTAACAAATTGGGAATGGCCAATACCGCAGGTATGGTTCGTTTTGCTGTGGAAAATGGACTTGTTGCCTAATTATCAATTGATTTATAAATAAAAAAGACCCGAAACTTTTAACAGTCTCGGGTCTTTTATTTTATAGAATGGGGTCTACCTATTCTACCACAATCTTAATTGTTTTCAACGCACCTTGGGTGTTGGTTATATTGACAAAATACATGCCGCCCCTCATCTCTGAAGAGTTCAATTCAACATTACCCTGCATGTTATCCATAGCAGAAATAATACGGCCTGTAATGTCCAATACGCGCACTGAGTATTTATCTCGGCTCCCTAAAGCAATCGTTGCTGCCTCAGTCATTGGATTCGGGTAGATTGAAACCTCATCTAAGGTATTCTCAATAACATTAATGAAAGAACAGGCACCGTAGATGTGCTTCACAGTGTCTGCAGTACCCGTGCGAGCAAAGAATCGATTAAAACCACCTACTCCATTGTCTACTCCACAATCTGCCGGCACAGGTTCATGATTAGCACCGTCCGCAGGATCGCCATTTGAAAAACGATATTCCATTGTACCTGGACAATACTGAGCAACGGTAGTGATGTATTGACCACCTACTGAATGCGGTACCATGGCAATAGCATTTGAGTTCCATTGGGTAAAATTACCCATCAAGTAAATGGTATCTGCTGGAGTGAAGGATGCTTGAGTGAAATCAACAATGAAAGTCACATCTGCAGTTGGAGGTATTGTGGCGCAAGGTCCATACGTATCATTACCAAAACAGCGCGGCGCCACAACAGAGTCAGAGCCTATGGTAATGATTTTATTTCCACCGCCTTCCCAGTTCGTCGCGCCAGCAACATGGTAACGCGCTTTGAATTGGAAGTCGCCTGAATCAACACTTGAATAGGAGATTGAATAAATGCCGTCATTATCTGGATCAGACATTGATTCTCCGCCCCATCCATTAATTGGTCCCGCAAGAGTCACTGAGTCAATAGTTGAACAAGCGGTTAATGAGCTAACGTCAACATTTACCGTGATATCATATGTTGGGACAACAACACAAGGACCACACTGAGCATAGCATACTTCATAAAGCCCGCTTATAGCATCTGTATAGAATCGGTTGTCCCCTTGGCTAATACCCGCAGTAGAGGCCTGACACGCAGAAGGGACTGATTCTGCAGAGCCCCAGTCTTTTCCGTTGATAAACTTAAAATATACAGAGTCTCCCGGATTAACATAGGCAATGTATCGATGAACGCCATCAAAATTGACCATCATGGTTTTTGAAGGATCCCATCCTTGGAAATTTCCAGCAATATGTATTGAATCTGGGCTCGCAGACTGCAATGACATATCCACTTTGAATTGAATAGCCTTCAATCCAGCGGGAGCTGCGCCTGCAAACAACAGAGCGGGTAATATAGTGTCTTGAGAAATGACTGCCCAACGGTTTCCGTTGCCGTTAGTACCCACACTAATCTCTGCTGGTACCGATTCATCATCACCCCAAGCATTACCGTTGAGGAACTTATACTCAAGTTTGCCAGGACTAACCGCCACAGTAGTTTCGTAGACAGTAGTTGTCCCAACTTGAGACAACGATGTTCCCATAGGATCCCAACCTTGGAAAGACCCCGCAACATGAACGCCATTTGCATTAGCCGCTCCAGCGCCTAAGTCAACTCTAAAGGTCACGTTGTGAGTTTGCGCAGTTGCACTTACTCCGAAGAATAGAGCGACCACTAAAATGTAAAACTTTTTCATATAGGTTAATTTAATTGTTATAAAGTGTATTTGAACCTTTTAAAATTAATTCATAGGATTGGTAATTAATAGGCATTATTCTTTCGGTTCTTAACCACCTTAGAGCGTTTTCCTACAAAAAATGAAAAATTCCGCCTTATTTAAGGAGGCTCGATCAAAAACTAAAAACTACATTTTCTAACAAATGCCCCCCAAACTTCCCTAAATATATCATTATTAGCGGTTTTTTTACTAATATTATATCAATAAATAGTCCTTGGGTAGGTTTCATAAACAACCGAATACAATGAAAGCGACGATTGAAAATATAAGAATTGCAGAAAAAGACCGGAGTTATCATAGCTACGTCCTTACACAAACCATAGGGCAGCTTGGAGTCTCTGTATTTACGGACTATTGGCATTATCACCCTGAAATTGAAATCACCTACATAGTTAAAGGAGAAGGCCTTGCTTTTATTGGAAATACCGTTGTTGAATTCAAGGCTGGACAAGCCTTCCTCTTAGGACCTTACCTGCCTCACAACTTTGTTGCAACGGACGAGGACGAAATAGTTATGGACAGAGAGTGTTGGGGGCTTCAATTCACCCAAGAGTGGCTTAATTCATTTAAAGAAAGTGCTGCCTTAGGACCGCTTTACAGGGCAATGAGCTATGGACTTGACTTAGGTTCTCTTTCAAAGAGTGAACAAATTGATTTTTCGAATATTGTTGGAACCAACTCATTACGCAGCATGGCATCCTTTTTTAACCTCATCGCATCAATAGCAGAAAGGCAGAATTTAAAGACAATTTCAACTACAAGCGCTTATTCAAATGTAATGAGCCAGAAGATTAGTCAGCGGATGGAACGTGTTTCAAAATACATTCAAGACAATTACCAACGCTCCATTACCTTGGCAGAAATTGCGGATATAGGGAGTATGACGGAACAAAGTTTTAGCAGATGGTTTCGCCAAACTTCTGGGTTAACGTTCATAGATTACCTCATGCAATTGCGTACAACTGTTGCCTCTCACCTATTAATAAATACGAATAAGCCCATGTCTGACGTTGCAGAGGAAAGCGGATTCAATTCAAGCTCATCCTTTAACCGATCTTTTTTAAAGGTCAAGGGCTGCTCCCCTCGTGAATTTCGTAAAAGAAACAAGCCCGCTTAATTGCACTTTTAACCCTCCGGAATATATGATACTGCCTTCTTATTTTTGATGAGAAAATTTGAAGCGGATGCAATAATTAAAGAGGTCCCAGCCAAGAGCATGGCATTGATTGGCTCTTCTCCAAAAACACCTTGATAGATAATGGTTAGTGATGTGGCTGCTACAATTTGTGGTAACACTATAAACATGTTAAAAATACCCATGTATACGCCCATTCTTTTAGGGTCGAGCGTTGAGCTTAACATGGCATAAGGCATTGAAAGAATTGAGCCCCAGCTAAACCCAATACACACAAAGCTAAGAATCAACATAGTGGGATTATCTATTAGATACATGCTAATGAATCCTATGCCTCCAATAAGCAAGGAAAACATATGAACCAACTTTCTATTGATTCGTCTTTTTGCTGTCCAAACAGTAAGAAGAAGAGCGAATACCATGGAGCTTAGGCCGTAATTACCCATAAATGAGCCCACCTTATTTGATGCTTCATTAAATGCTCGGTCATCAATTTGATAATTTTGTATCTGCTCAGACGTACTTACTGCAAAGTCTATTGCCTCCGGTTTCGCCGCATTGAAAATATGATCCGTAAGTGCTGGGTTGGCCATAGACCACATACAAAAGAAAGCAAACCAAGAGAAAAATTGCACAACGCCTAATCTCTTCATTGTGGTAGGCATTTCAGCTATGTTCTTGAATACTTCTCTTAGCGTATTTCTAAACCCTGATTTTTCAATTTGCTCTTTGCGAAAAGCTTCAATATCCTCAGGCGGATATTCATCTGTTGTAAATACCGTGTACAAAATGGACAGAATAAATACAGCTGCGCCTATCCCAAAGGCTACTTGAACGGACATAGGAATAACGCCTGGTTCTGCTTCATTGCTTACTCCGAATGAACTGACCATTAACGGTAAATTAGAGGCAACCCAAGTGCTTACTCCAATTATGAGTGTTTGCACCACAAAACCAAAACTACGTTGACTATCCGGTAACTTATCCGCCACTAATGCTCTAAAAGGTTCCATGCTTATGTTCATACTAGCATCTAGAATCCAGAGAGCACCAGCCGCCATCCATAACGCAGAGCTATGGGGAACAACTAATAGGGTAAGTGATGCTAATATGGCGCCAATCAAAAAATAAGGACGACGGCGACCATAACGCACGTGCCATGTATTATCGCTCATTTGACCAATAATGGGCTGCACAATTAAACCTGTTAAAGGAGCTGCTATCCATAATAACGGGAGGCTATGCTCGTCAGCGCCAAGTGTTTCAAATATGCGGCTCATGAAGCCGCCTTGAAGAGCATAACCAAATTGTATTCCCAAAAAGCCGAAGCTCATGTTCCAAATTTGCCAAAAACGAAGTTTAGGTTTGATCTGCATAAGCTAAGCGCTTGTGTACTTCAATTATTGACAGAAAATTGGAATGATAACCGCGTCTGTCACTCTATCCGCTCCTGTTGCGAAGTTTTTTTTCATGACAACAAATTCTAAAAAGTCTACCTCCTTATTTGGGTCAAGAATAAAATGATCAGCCGGAACAAGAAGCATTTCAAAATTAGAATCGCCTATGTATTCCATATTTAATTTAAGATTGGTCCCAACGTTAAATGCGTTTTCAATTTGAACGGAGGTTCCGTCTGTATAGACTGCCTTTGCATAGGCATAGCAATCGTCTTCTAATAGATTCTGCATGCTCACTTTTTCCTCTCTCCAATTTTCATAGCGCAATGTAACTACGTCATCAATTTTAACCTTAGTAGGGAAATGATAGAATGGATTACGCTCAGTTGCAGGTGGATCAATAGCTACACTTTGATCATCTGTCTTAACGTCAGGGTCTCCATAACCACCGCCATCTTTAGCCTTTATTAGGAAGTGAATGTCTTCCGCATAAACCGTAGTTGCGTCAACCTCATAAAACAAAGTAGGTACAATCTTCCAACTAAATGTGCCGTTGGCATTTTTAGTCATTTTCAAAGTATCATTGGAATTTTTCCATGGCGCTGAACCAACCCCATTCACAAAAGGGTGACCGCCCGGGTGTTCAGCCGGCTTCCAAGTCCATATATACATATCTTCACCCGCGTCTACCGCATCCTTTAGAAGTCCCTGATGCTCTACGGAAACATCTAAGCCATTCGGGTCAAAAATAATTTCTAGTGAGTCAGCTGGGTCTATGTTTTCATCGGGTATTGTGGTGATTTGAGCTGTTACGGAAAGACTCAAAACCAATGCGAATGCTGTTGTTATCTTTTTCATACGAATCTATTTCCTAGTAAACATTAAAGTGTAAGAAACACTCGGCTTGTCGCAACGAATACGATTATACACCACGCTAAAATTTTGGTCTATTGTGCGCGGCATATTACCTAAAGGCAACACGGTCGTCAATGTATCAAATTGTGTTAAATAAAGTTCTGATGGAAATTCAGGAGTATTATATTTCCATGTTCCCCCTGCACCAAATAAATCAAACCCTGGACCTTGTGAGGAAACACTGTAAGTACTGTCCGTATTGAACATTACCGTCCATTTGTTTGATGCGTTTTGGTAAATCCGGCTTATATCCCTGGTTTCCGGAACCGGCAAGGTCACGTCTGTTTGATCTGCGCCTGTTAATTCCCAACTACCAATAATTCCTGCTCCCGCCTCATACGATGGTCCAATTGGTCCAACTTCCGGCTTACATGCGCCCAAAATCAACAAGGCGCTCGCAATAAATAGTGTTACTTTTTTCATTTTATCTAACTGCATTATTGGCAGCCTCCTTCGTCATTATATATAAACCCTTGCGCCGTGCCTTCAAAATTTGGAAACTGAAGCACCATTCCGGGACAATCCCAGTCGACGCCACGGATTTTCTGAATTTCACCTAGCACACCTCTGCGCTTAAGCTGGAAGAGGCGATCTCCTTCACAAGCCATTTCTAATCTTCTCTCTGCCATTACCTCATTTAGGCTTAATGAACCTAAAACCGGGACACCTGCTCTAGTTCTCAAGTCATTGATAAACCCTAAGCCGCTACCGTCATTATCGCTATTTAAGCGAACGTTACATTCTGCATAAATGAGGTACATTTCCGTCAAGTGAATGAGTGGAACATCAATAAAGCTTGCATCAAATTTACTAATCATATAAAGCTCATCTGGTGTTCCAGCGTTGCGCATGTTATACCACAAATGACCTCGGAAATCATTGGTGTCCGCGGTAGCAGATGTAAACAAATCTGCGCTTGCTTTTAAGGCAGGATTCGCGTTTGGGTCGTCCGAACGATAATTACCCACAAATCCTGATCCGCGCTCATCCACTAGGGTGTCACTACCTACAACTTCATTTGTGCTTACAAGCGTAAATATAAATTCCGCGGGTAAGCTCCCGTTTGCATGGTCATTGAAACGTTTTGTCAAGTCCTGCTCTAAAGCATACGCTCCAGAGTTAATTACCTCCGAGGATTTTGTTTTTGCACTGGAGAAATCTGCCATTTCCAAATACACTTTTGCCAATAGTGATTTGGCAGCCATTTGATTGGCAAAAATACCGTTGTCCACAGGTAAATCCTGTTCCGCGTCTAACAAGTCTTGTTCAATTGCAGCGTATACCTCCGCAACCGTGGCGCGCATTTGCGGCGTTTGATCCGCGCTTAACTTTAACGGAATACCTAGATGA
>MDSX01003742.1_pt1 | contig 35823 bp, 23 predicted proteins | sample 811141 | NCBI WGS metagenome assembly MDSX01 (sample SAMN05326642, study PRJNA326480) | marine metagenome | isolation source: seawater | place: Atlantic Ocean: South East | collected 2010
CCTCAGCCGCAAAATCGGACATTCGGACTTATACCCAATGACGCCGATTCCGGGCACTTACATAAACAGCACACAACTGATAATGACTGACCCGTATGTCCGAAAAAAAACCGTGCCCGCTTGCACGCATACGAACACACCGACTACCCATTAAATCGAACGACGACGACGTCACGCGCGCGCCGAGATAAGATTGGCGCCCCGCCGCCGACGCTCGCGCGGCACAGCGACGCGTCCGACCGACGCCCGCGCGCGAAGCCGACGACGAAGACGCCTTCGTCAACGCCCGCGATCGCGCGTTCGATCTCGAACGCCGCACAGACGACGATGAGCGCGTTCGCGATGCGAACGTTGACGGCGCGCCCGACCGCGGCGCGCGCGAACGGCGCGCGCGCGACGACGACGCGTCAACGCGTCGCGCAAACGCCGCGCGCGATCGCGCGCGCTGGTGGGATCTCCGCGAACGCGACGCGGGACGTGAACCGCGGGGCGAATGCGTGCGCGAACAAGGCGATCGCGATCGACGGCGCGGCGAGCGGCTCTGACTCTCTGGCGACGATGACGACGATGACGTACAACGAGACGGGGAAGTGGCGTGAGAACCTCGATCTCGCGGGATGGGCGGCGGAAATGCGCGCGATAGAGAAGGAATTCAAGGCGCCGGAACACTTCGAGGAGGATGTGAAGCACTTGAAGAAGATTTTGACGTGGGCGAACCTGTGCTACTTTGGCGGATTGGCGGCGCTGACGGCGATGCCGATGGTGGGTTTGAACATGCCGGCTTGGTTGAACGGGATGAACCCGATCGCGGCGTTCATGATGTCGACTGCGATTTGCGCGAGATGGACTATGGTCGGTCACCACACGTGCCACGGTGGTTACAACGCGGCGCAGAGCACGAACGGGGAAGTCACTGGTCGATTCCACCGCAGAAAGTTTGCGCGCGGTTTGTGGCGACGATGCACCGATTGGATGGATTGGATGCTCCCGGAGGCGTGGGACGTAGAACACAACCACTTGCACCATTATCAACTCGGCGAAGATGCGGATCCGGATCTCGTTGAGCGCAACATGCAAGAGCTCCGCGAAGGTAACACCCCGATGGTGTCGCGTTATCTCCAAGTCGCTGGTCTCGCGCTCGTCTGGAAGTGGTTTTACTACGCGCCGAACACGTTGAAGGAACTTCTCGCGCGTAAGGAGCGTGAAGCCGCCAAGGCTGGTAACTCCAAGCCAAACCCGTTCAAGACTGGCAGCCTTCCGTCAACCGTTCTCACGGTCGCTCAAGGCGCGTTCAAGGGCGAGTTTGCTGCTGTGTCTGAAACCATCAAGTGCTTCGCTCCATACGCGCTCTGGTCTTTCGCCGCACTGCCGGCGATTGGCTACGCCATCGGCGGCCCGAAGGCTGCGCTCGCCTGGTTCATGACTTCCGTCCTCGCGGACGTTATGACGAACGTTCACTCGTTCATCATCATCGCCACCAACCACGTCGGCGACGACATCTACCGATTCGAGACGGAAACGAAGCCTCGTTCGGATGATTTCTACCTCCGCGCGGTGATCGGCTCCGCGAACTTCAAGACTGGCGGCGATGCGAACGATTTCATGCACGGCTGGTTGAACTACCAAATCGAGCACCACATGTTCCCGGACATGTCCATGCGCGCGTACCAAAACATGCAGCCGCGCGTCAAGGCTGTGTGCGAGAAGTATGGTGTCCCCTACGTGCAAGAGTCCGTGTTCACGCGTCTTGGACAACTCGTCGATGTCATGGTCGGCAAGCGCACCATGCTCGTGTGGGAGAACGGTGATTAAATTATAAATTATGACGACTCGTTTTGAAACGTCGCCGCGAAGCGAGGTTCCAATTAAAGCTGATCGCCTTTCCCCTGCTTTTGCCTATCTCCACATTTGATTTATTTAGCGTTTTAAACAATATTGGCTATGTTGCTACTGCACGCTCAAGTAAAGAGGTTCTTTCCCGCCCTGATTCGCTCGCTGCCAACACTCGAGCTCCTCGCGCCTTTCCCGGGCGTGCCATCGGCTGAATCCCCTCCCTTGTTCCAGCGTCGATTGTAGTTTACCAAGTACTCTTCCATGGTGCTAAGAGTGAGATAATCCTGTCCAGGCATGATTTTATCGTTTTGAATCTGTATTTCTTTGAGCAAATCATCAGATATCATCTCCTCGTCTTCATCTGCTACACCGTTCCTAGCGCTGCTGTCGAAAAGTTCGATGGCATTGGTCTTAAACGGGTGTAAACTGACGCCGTTGGAGAACAAAATTTCAATCCGAAAGCGTCGAGGATCTGACGGAGGAACATGGAAACGTTCGAACATTCTAAACACGATGTGGGTAAGATAATCGAGCTCCTTCTCGCGCTTAAACAACGCTCCCAAGGCGTCGTCGATGAGCGAAGGCCTGACGGTTTCATTCGTAGCACTCACGCTTGAGTTTGCGCTGGTAGCATCCTCTTCCTTTTTCGGGCTCCCTAGCGGCAAACCGGGCGGTACCCTGCTCGCGCGCGAGCTTCCCTTCGTAGAAGTGCGTTTTGTCGGACCCTTTGCATCGACGTCGCTTTCGCTATGTTCGGTGTGATACGGAGAGCGACCTCGCTCGCGATCTTCTCGAGGCTTGTCCAGGTGCGCGTACTGAAGTACATTGATGAGCGAATGCAAGTGAGATTCAGAGGTGAAATAAAGCCGCGTGCGCACGTGTCTGAATGGGCTATGCACACCGTGCGCCGTGGCGTATCGCAAATTCAATCGAGTCGTGTTCAGCTCTTCCTCTTCTTCTTCCTGCTCCTCACGTTCTCGCTCAGTCTCTTCGTCGATCGTTTCGGCCTCGTCTTCTTCATTTAAAACCGGTATCTTTTCGCTGATAGAAACACGGCGCATTTCATTCGATGACATTCCACCGCTTTCGACGGCGAAAGATTCCTCGCGAGTGTTGTTCAAATCGCTTAGCAATTTTGCAATCAAGCTGTTGGCAACGGTGCCCCCAATTCGTAGCTTGCTCGAAGCCGTCGTACCGTATTCATTCGGAACAATGCAATCTGCTAGCTCTTTCGCGATTTCGTACAACGCCTCGAGTCCCTCTAAAGCCAAATGTTCGTTATGAATGGCATCGTATTTTACCGCGTCGTAGACGTCTGGTACTTTCGAGATGTCAAACCTAGCTTTACGCGAATGGTAAAGATCTTGCTCTAACTTTTTCCATCTGGAATACATGAGCAAAAAGGACTCACCGCCAGCGGGAACGATCATGGTTTTAAGCTGTTGAATACCTCCTTTTGGAAGTGAACCACGTGGGGCGACGGCGGAATGCGTGTCGGCCCAGTTGATTCTAGTGCCGGAATCGGAATCATATCGCACTTGGTGGGTAGAAAGCATCGTTCTAAGCTGCACCGAAATTGATTTCGTGAGTTCATACAGCATTTCGAGTTTCTTGAGTGGCTGCTTCGGTACACCCATGAGATTGGTTGAAAGCGTGACAGCTTTTTGAGTCGTATCGTGGTGGGATGATTCGCCAGCGCTTTGAAAGCGATGCGCAGCCATAACCATTTGTGTCACCACCTTGAATTTATTCAGCGAAGCAAATCGCAAGGTCTGCGACAATCCCCCAATTTCTTCTTCGGTCGGCTTTTTGTCATTCAGCTGTGCATCTGGCTTGTATGTCATCGCCGTGAACAGCTTGTGCTTTGAGTGTAAGATGTCCTCTTCCACGTCATGAGTCACGAAATCCAACAACTTTGCATCTTTGGTAACGAGAGAAGCGAGAATCGGCGTGAGCTGTCCATGATGGGTATCGAGGGCGAGTAAACCTTTCGCAAAAGCTGCAGCAGTGATCTGCACTCGACCTTCATCGGAGGAGTAAATCTTCAAATCGTGGCGATAGGTTGAATGTAATCTCAGTAAACCATCAGCGTCCGAGCCGTAATAGTTACCTCGAGGATACATTCGTACTCTAAATGCCTTACCGAGTGTTTCGGCTTGATATTTACCCAAATAAGTCAAAACACCGCCGAACTTGATGATGAGGAGAGCCTCGGTGACTTTTTCTGTGTGAGAGTCTAGCGTTCCAGCATCGATTGTCTCCCACTCAAGAGGTTTGAGCTGCGCTTTACGATTGATACCACTAAAGTGTCCTCCTTCTTCGAGAATCGACACTACTTGTTTCCACGCTTCGAGTTCTTCTTGCGCCTCTTCATGTCCCTCCTCGTCTTTCGGCGCCAAGGTTTGCTTAGACAAACTTTTGTAAATGTCCCTGCAAATATTCAAGAGTTCTTGCAATGTCTGAGGCGTCTTCAATTTAGCTTGCTTGCGAGTTCGACCGTTCGTGCATCGAAGCATGAGATCAAGAAGTTCACGATTTTTCACTCTCAGTTTCATCTTTTGCTTGGGCGTGCGATCGCCGTGCCGAATGACGCCGAGTACGGCGCGCAACTCCTCAGGCGGTTCCTTGGGTGATGGCGCCTTCTCGAGTCTGGTTTCCTTCAATTCGGCATCATTACCATCTAAAATGATATCAGGCTCTTCAACACTAGCCGATGCCGCGGCTTTTTGAGCAGGCTGAGTGCTAAAGTGATTCGGCGCTACGGCTTTCAAAATCATCGCTCGCAAGCACACCGAAGCGTCGTCATAGTATTTTTTGGAGTTTTTCACAAAACTCCATCCATTGACGTCACAAACGTAGCTTCGACCTTTCGCACGAAGTAAATCAAATCCACAAACTCGCTGCCCAAACGCTATACACACACGGCGTGCGATTTCTTTCTCCTCTGGCGTCAACAATACCGGGTAACGCACCTCCTTGCCGCTCTCGTCTCTCTGCACTCTTCCATCGACGACTGGACTCTTTCTAGCTTCGGCGTGGGCGTAATTCGGACCAACAGTATACACTTTTACATCTGTACCGTTCGTTGACATGAAATCTTCGTAAATGAAAGATGTCGTCTCCCGAACCGGGGCGTAAGACAACTCGCCCGCCGCGGTGGTTTCAGGAGGAGGGTAGTACTGACTCGATTGATTACCAATCTTCCGAAACAAGCGCTTGTACCCCCCACCGACGCTGTGTGGGTAGTAGATAAAAATGTTATGATCCTCCGCGTTCGCCGGCTTCTCCACAAAGGGCTTATATATCCTTTTCCCGTTGATTTCCACGTACTCTTCGTCCTGTGAGAAATTCTTTGGCTCGAACGTCGGTTGATCGGGCAACGCCACTTCATCCCCCTTCGGCTTCTTCCTGAGCGCCCCCTTCTTGATGTAATCGTTACGATTCACCACCACGTGATTCGGCACTGGAATATCGTGTTCCTGCAACCGCTTATACACCAATCTCCGATCCAGCAGCGTCCACTGGTCGTTCGGCTCGTTCACCACAAAGGGCTTGTGCATCTCCACGTACCGCTCCACCTTTTGCAACGGAAACCCATTGCTGTAGAACGCGATCAGCGCGTCCACCTTGGGCCAATTTTCCACCGGTTCGTTCACCACGCACTCGTCCCCGAATATCACAATCTCAAACTCCCCGAACGATTCGATCCGCGTCAGGATCTCTCGCATCGCGCTCGAGCGCGACTTTTTATCCATCGCGCACACGCCCAGCGTGACGATCGGGTGCTTGGACGCGCTCGACGCGCCCGAGCGCGAGCTTTGCTTCCGCGCGTCGCGCGTCGGCGCCGCGTGTTCGGACATCGCGCGCGTCCGTCTGGGAATGACGCTTCGGGCGGGCGGGCCGCCGTCCCGGTCGTTAGGACGCGATTCCCCGCATTCGTCGACGACATGGCGCGGGATGGCGGCGTCGCGGGCGCGGGGCGGGGACGACGCGCGGCGCGAGCGATGGGGTACGCCGCGAGCGCGGTCGCGACGGCGTGCGCGGTGAAAAAGGCGTGGGACGTCGCGTTCGCGCGCGACGACGGCGGTGACGCGGCTGAGGAAGCGACGACGACGACGACGACGACGACGACGACGACGGGAGGACGCAATCGACGAGGCGTGCGCGTGGACGGTGGAGACAGCGCGGAAGTCCTGCGCGTTGGGTCGTTCGGATCGCGCGAGAGTCAGCGCGGGATGAGCAGCTCGACGAGTCGAGAGGATGAATTTTGGAGCGACGAGGGCGACCTGGAGGGGTCGCGGACGTCGGGACAGTTTTTCGCGAGCGCGAGTGGAGAAGACGTGAACGATGAGAACACGCCTAATTTTTTCGCGAGTACGAAGTTTTTTAGCGTGTTAGAGTTGGAGTTGTCGAGAGAGCTGTTTGAGGCGTCGGAGGAGGAGGTGTTGGCGCCGAATGAAGTGCTTTTTCGGCAAGGAGACGATAGTTCGAGTGGGATATACGTCGTCGTCGAGGGATCGGTGGGAGTGTATTTGCAACCGACGAATGGAGCGCCACCTGTGATGACGAATATTTTACAAGAGGGAGAGTCGGTGGGAGATATAGACATCCTCGACAGCGCGAGACGAAGCGTGAGTTGCATCACCATGCAGGGCGGGGCAAAGGTAGTGCGAGTCTCACAGCGCATCTTCTTAAACTTCGTTCGAAAGCATCCGCACACTTTGCAGCTGTATTTGCAACAAGCGATCGCGCGATTGTGGCGCGTGGCGCAGTTTTCGCTGATTGATTTTCTTGGCATGCCTCGGCAATCGCTTCGCGGTCAACCTGAGGCGGACGACGCATGCTCGCTCGCAAATTCAGATTTCTTGGAGCACTTACCGACCGTGGAGAAGTATTGCGCACGCAAACAAATAAAAAAGGGTGAGATTATTTTTGCCGAAGGAGATTCTACGGATGCGTTTTACATCCTTCTGAAGGGATCGATTGCGCGGGAAGCCATTCCATGGCCGAAAGGCGACGGGCTGCGTGGGAAGCCGGTGCGAGCGTTACAGTTGATCGGTTCGGCGCACTTTATGACACGCTCACTCTTCAGAGAAACCCAACAGGCGGATGAAGATTGTGAAATGCTCGTCATAACAGGAGAAGTTCTCGAGCATTTGTGTACAGCTGAAACTGAGGCATACATCTCTTTGCTCCGTCAAACGTCTTCGTCTCTTGGCGTTCTCATTCGTAATTTCATCGGCTTCGGTCTCAATCGAGTGTGGCTGAGAAGCGGAGATCACGTCTTTATGACCAATGAAGATGCCACAAGTATGTTTGTCATCATCAGTGGACGCGTGCGTTTACGGTTTCCACGTCACACGAGTAGTGGAGATGAAATAATTCGGGAACGCGGTCGAGGCGATACCATCGGAGAAGCGCCTTTACTCGCGCATGGGAAGTATTCCTCAACTGCAGTCACTTCACGCGATACAGAACTCGTCAGAATGTCGCACGGAGCGCTGAAACTGATCAACGCGCATCACTCTGAGGTATCGAGTCGACTTCTTGAACTCGTCGCTTGCAAACTGCAGAATAACCTTCGAACTGGCGACCGTTCGCTCGCTGAGCTCGTGACGATCTGCCTCATACCTGCGGGCCCACGCACACAAATCAACGAGTTTGCAAGCGCTCTTCAAAGTGCGCTTTCCATGTTTGGATCCACACTGCTGCTAACGAGTTCAGTTATCGATGAAATTTTCGCTGACGAAACGACTCATCGCCTAGACAACCTGTTTTACCGTTCAAAGCTCACTGGATGGATGGCAGAACAAGAGGAAGTGCATCGTTTCATCGTCCTCCAAGCGGATCCGCGTGCATCAAGTTGGAGTAAAGTTTGTGCGAGCCAAGCGGATTGTGTATTAGTCGTGGCACACGGCAATCATGAGAATAAGATGCCGCTTCTGTACGAGCAACGACTACTTTGGCGCACACGAAACAGCGCACGTCCAGAACTGGTACTAATTCACGAGCCTGGAAGCACGCCGTCGCAAACAAAGACTTGGCAGGAAAACAGAACTACAATCAAACGCCATCATCACGTGAGACTAGCGTCGAGGGATGACATGTCACGCCTCGCGAGGTATGTGTCCGGACATAGCGTTGGCGTGATCTTGACCGGCGGAGGCGGCGGTGGTTTGGCTCATTTGGGCGCGTTACGTGCGCTCGAGGAGAATGGAATTCCAATCGATTGTATCGGTGGCACCAGTCAAGGCACGCTCACAGCAGGGATGTATGCTAGGACATTATCAACATCGCACATACTCCCAATGCTTCGCAACAACATGCACGTTCTGAACTCTCCTCATCATTTGCTCACCGATCTCACACTCCCGCTGCTTTCGCTCTTTAGCGGCAAGGGCTTGGACACCATCATCAAGAGTTCCGTGGGCGCTGATACCTCCATCGAAGATCTGTGGCTGAACTTTTTCTGCTGTAGCACAAATTTAAACAAACAGTGTTTGAATGTGCACACTTCTGGACGTCTTTGGCGGTGTATTCGAGCGTCGATGACGGTTCTCGGGCTCTTGCCTCCGGTTCGCGACGAGAATGGTGAGTTACTCGTTGACGGGGGCTACCTGAACAGCGTTCCCGTAGACGTGATGCGAAAAGAGATGGGAGTCGAGACTGTGATCGTTGTGGACGTAGAAGACAAAGATTTCATTAGCTTCCGCGATCTCACGCCGCACGATGGAGGCATGAGCAGTTTCGGCTTGCTGTGGGATCGATTGAACCCGTTTGACTCGCGCAAGTCAAAGAGTGCCTCAGAACGACTGGATCACCCATCGTACGCGGACGTTCTGAACGCATTGACGGCGACGACGACGAAGAAGCACCTCGAGCTCGTCGCGCGAGACCATCGAATCAACATGCACCTCCGACCTCCAGGCGTGTCTTCGTGGATGGCTCACGGCTTGACGTTGTCTCAGATGGACGCTGCGGTGCGAAAGGCACAAGCGTACACGAACACCGCCATCACGAACTGGAAGCACAAAGCGAAGGAGGAACGGCGAATTTCAGACGTCGACGTCAACAAACCTCACGCTGAACTCCAAATGGCCGCATCGGCGTTTGCCGCCGTTAGCGATCCCGAGTCGCCAAACATCTCTCCTCACGTCTCTCCGCGCAACAGTTTCGATAGAAACCGCGTTTCACCTCATCGCTCACCGCGAACGAGCGGGTCAAAGTCAACGAGCTTGCCCAAACCGCCGAATATGCGCGTGAACGTTGTCACCGAGCGAGCTTCGGACTCCATGAAGCAGCGCACGACTCGCAAATCCGGCGCCACGCCTCGCGCCGCCCTCTTGCCGAGCAACGACCCCGCCGAGACTGCGTCTACGCTCTCTCCGCGTCCTGGTTCCCAGCTTGTTCGCACGTTCACTGATCACAGCCAATCAGACGCTCCCTTAGCGATCGATCCAGCGCTGTTCATGAGCACGCAATCGCAAAATTAATGTCCGCACGAGGACAGTGTAACAACAGAAAACCAACCCGCCCAGACGCCGCACTTTAAGACGCACACACGATGCTTTCCGCGTCGCAATCCATCTCCAGCGTCCGCGCATTCACGCGCACGTCGACCGTCACTAAGCGTGCGTCTAGTGTCCGCGGTCCGGTCAAGGTACGCCTTCGCGAGACGACGCTTCGCGACGCGACTCGACGGGATGACGATGACGACAGCAGCCCTCGCCTCGCCGCGAACGAGTCCTCGACTGACGACGCGTTGTGACCGCAGGTGAACGCGCTGACGTGCTCGACCGCGGATTTCAAGGTTGGACTCTCGCTCGAGATCGACTCCAACCCGTGGAGAATCACCGGTGCGTGCGGGCGATGACGAACGGCACGCGTACGCTTTATCCACTCGCAGGCGCGAGAGCGACGGCTGCTCGCGCAAATCGCTTAAATGCACGAAGACGAGGCCACGACTGACGGAAATCGATCGTCGATTGTCTTGAGTAGAATTTATGCACGTACAGCCCGGTCGCGGGTCGGCGTTCGTGCGCACGAAGCTCAAGAACTTACTCACCGGGAACACGAACGAAAAGACGTTTCGCTCTGGCGAAAAGTTTGAGCTCGCCGAGGTGACCAAGGATACTATGCAATACACGTACATGGACGGCGACGACTACATGTTCATGAACATGGAAACTTTCGAAGAGCTTCGAGTGCCGCCGTTAGCGGTGAGTAAGTTTGTGAAGGAGGGCATGGACTGCGGCATCGTGCAGTGGAAAAGCAAAGTCATCGGCTGCGAGGTGCCGAACCCGTACACGTTCGAGGTAGTGCAGACCGATCCGGGATTGAAGGGCAACACCGCGAGTGGTGGCGATAAGCCGGCGACTATCGAAACCGGTGCGGTCGTGACCGTGCCGCTCTTCGTGAACATCGGCGACTCCATCATCGTGAACACGGAAGACGGCACGTACAAGTCGCGTGCTTGAGCTTATTGTTTGTCATAAGTCAGCGCACCTACATATTCTATGCTCCCTACAAATGTCCGCGGCGAAGCGTGCGATAGACCCGATCGCCGTCGCGGCCCGTAAGCTCGGATACGTCGCGCGAAGCGCTCTCAAGCTCGTCGAGTTGGACGACAAGTTTCGTCTCCTGCGCTCGAAGAGCCGCATCCTCGATTTGGGCTGCGCGCCCGGGGCGTGGATCCAAGCCTGCTGCGCGCGCGGGGAGAGGCACACGGAAGTGTTAGGAGTGGACCTTCAAGACGTGGAATTATCGGGGATGCGCTACATCGATGAGGCACGCGTGAGAACGCTCGTTCGGGACGCGCACGAAGCGACTCTGAATGAACTCGGCGGGGCGCACTCGTTCGATCTAATTCTTAGCGATATGATGGCGAACACGAGCGGCATTGCGAGCGTAGACGCGGCGGCGTCGTTGCATTTGGCAGAGTGCGCGGTAGATGTCGCGATGAGTCGCGGCGGCGGCGAAGGCGCGTTGCGTTTGCGTGGCGACTTGGTAGTGAAGATTTTAGAAGGTGACGGAAGCGTAGAGGCACTTGTCGCAGCGTGTAAGCCACGGTTTGCCAAGCTAAATTGGTTCAAACCGAAGGCGACGCGAAGCGAGAGCAAGGAAATTTATCTAGTTGCTCGCGGGCGGACGTCGTGACGCGTCTAACTGTAGGTTGTCAATATCAAACTAGTATCTAGAGCGAGATAACGTCGCATACGCGAGACCGACTGCGCCAACGCACACACCGGCGACTAAAGCGGCTTCAATCGTAAAGTACCGCGCGTACAATGCTGTCGTCTCGGCGGATGAGCACGGAGTGTCGCTTCCGCACGTCGAGCAACCGTTCGCCTCAGTCTTCTTCATGCGAACGCGTTTGCCTTTCGTCAGCTTCTCACGAATGGCTTTTGCCTCCTCTTCACTCGAAATAACGTTAAGCTTTACCCTGGCAACGGTAGGATCAACTTCTAAGACTTCTAAAACTCTCGCCTTGCAAGACCAACGGGCCGCTTCGTAAATTTCAACCATGGCACTCCGCCCCATCAAGCGCGCTCTTTGGTCTTCGCCTCCAGGTAAGAGTATTTGTGTGTAGTTTTTCGTATGAGCGACGAGCGATATGCCGTCGCGCGCGATATCACTCACCCAAACGCGTTCGGTTTTACCAACCAAGTGCTCGTGAGGCATGTATGACTCGAAGAGCGCTGTGAGCTCGCGCGAACGTGCCTTGACTATTTGTGTCGGCACTCGCTTCATCTTCGCCGCGGGAGTCCCAGGCCGAGGATAGAACTGCGAAATGTGAACCTCTGGAAATTTATATTCTTCAATCAGGCTCATGGTTTCTTGCCATTGCTCGTCGGTTTCCCCCGGGAAACCGCAAATGATATCCGTCGCGATGACCATGCCTGGCACGGCGGCGAGCAACGTATCGCACACGCGTTTGAATTCTTCCACCGTGTACTCGCGCTTCATGCCCTCCAAGACAGCGTTGGATCCACTCTGTACCGGAATGTGCATCCAGGCGTACACTGATGGATGCCGCATCGCTTCGGCGACGGCGTCGAGGTGCGCCAAGATGTACGGTGGGTTCGTCATGCCGAGTCTAAGCATCACCGACCCATCCGTGGGCAAAACCGCAGTGATGGCGCGAAATAATGCGGCGACATCGGTGCCCAAATCGATCCCATACGCGCCAGTGTCTTCTGAAGACAGCCACACTTCCGAGACGCCCTCCGCCATCGCTTGTTCGACTCGACTCACCAACGCAGAAATCTCGTACGACCCGAGATCACCGCGCGCGTGTTTCGTCTTGCAATACGTACACGCACCTAAACAGCCCGTGCTTAACGGCAGTATTTCCACGAACTCGTTCCGTCGCACCTTTGGCAAATCGAGCGAGGGCAAGGCTTTCTTCTCCAGCATCCGCACGGTGTCGCCCGCCAACGTTCGCTCCATCGCCTCCACCACGCGATCAATCTGCGTCACGCCCAACAGGCTGACATCTCGTAACTCCTTCGCACCCTTATCGCCCTGCGGCACGCATCCCGCGATGACCATCGCTTTATTCGCCGCTTTGCCTCGTTCGATGACGGTGTTCATCGCGCTCTGGCTCGGATTCTTCACCGTGCACGTATTCACCAACCACCCATCCGCCTTCTCCGGCGCGTCCACGAGTTCGTACCCGTACCGCCGCAATTGTCCCGCCATGAACTCCGAATCCGAGTGATTGTGCGAGCACCCAAACGTGTGAACGAAAATCTTCGCCGTCCCCGGCCGGCGCCCGCCTCCGCCTTCGCCTCCGCCTTCGCCTTCGCCTTCGCCGTCACCGCCCGCCCCCCCCCGCCGCCGCGCGCGCGCGTCCACCACCGCCTCCATCGCTCGCGCGCTCCGTCCGAGCCCTCGCTCGGCCGTCCCCACTCCCCCCGTCGCCGCCGCGCCCGCCGTCGTCGCCGCGCCATCGCGCGCGTCCTCGCCGCGCCGCGCGTCCTCGCCGCGCCGTCCCGCGCGCCGCGCGACGTCGAGAAAGATATCCTCCACGTCCTCCACGTCCTCCGCGTCCTCCACCGCCATCGCGCGGTCGCGCGGTCGCCGCGTCGCGCGATGGCGCGACGGCGCGACGGCGCCTCGCGTCGCGTGCCCCGCGCCCTATGTATACATGCGCGAAATTTCACGCGTTTAAGCCCTCCAAGACGCCATCAACGGCGAAACGACGCGCCCCTTCGCGAAAAATCGAGATCTCACCGAATCTTCGCGTCGCGCGCGCCGACCCCCCCCCGAACGACGAATCGCGACTCGACGGCGCGATCCATTTCCCGCGGTCCGCGCGCGTCCACGGGGCGCGAGGCGCGGTGGAGACGGCGCGGCGCCCTAACCGCAGGACGCGCGCGCGACACTCGGCGACGCCGCGCGCGCCGCTCGGACCTCTCGATTCTCGCGCGCGACTTCGCGAGGGATCGAAAGGAAACAAATCTCGGACGCTCGCGTCGAAGGTCGCGCGAAAAGGCGCGACGCGCGACGCGCGAACGCGTCGCGACGAGGTGCGGCAACGGAATCAGACGCGACGCGCCCTCGGGATTTCGCGACGGCGCGCGGGCGGTGGGGACGCGCGCGCGAACGCGGTGAGCCCTGGGAGACGATCGGAAACGGTGGAGGGAAAGATTGAGCGTCGATCGCGCGCGCGGGGGGGGCGGGACGCGGCGACGCGCGCGCGGGGGGGGGCGGGCGTCGGCGGTAACCTCGAAACGGGGGACCGAACGCGTGGACACCCGGAAAGATTTCACTGGGATTTTCCCGGGGCGGGGGGTCATTTCTTGAGTTTCGACTCGTGGAGGGTCGGCGAAGGCGAACGAACCGAGATCAGATCCCAAAATGGCGTATGGGTAAACAGTGCGAAGTGACTGACGACACGTGGCGCGCGCGCGAACGACAGAGGACGGACGAGTGATTGATATCAATTTTTTGCGCTAGACGTCGGGTCTAGTCGCGTTGTCGTCGTAAGGAACCACATCTAGATCGATCGAGCGAACACATTGTTCGACGACCGAACGCACATTTTCTCACCTTCATTAAATTAACGACAAACGCCGAACATGTCGACGTTGGATTTTGGCTACGGCGGCGACGCCGGTTTCACGTACGCTAACCTCGGGTTGCTCGGGAGCGACTCGGTGAGCTGGACGTTTGAGGAGGACAAATTCTTTGAAACGAGTTTGGCGCAGTACGATGGGTCTTGGCCCATCACGGGCGATGATTACTGGGGCCAACTTCAAGAACAGATGCCGCAAAAGGGCGTCCACGACTTGAAGAATCGATTCAGCAAGTTGGAAGAAGACGTGCGAAATATCGAAGCTGGTCTCGTACAGCTTCCAGACTATGACGATGACAGTGATCACCACGTCACCGCGGAAGTGAGCTTCAACTTTGCGCCGGCGAAACCTCTCAAGGCGACGGCTCCGCCGCCAACGCCGGCGCCCGCGCCCGTGCAGGCGCCGGCGGCGAAAAAGTCCAAAGCTGCCCCTAAGACTGGCGAACAAGAGCGTCGCAAAGGCGTTCCATGGACTGAAGAAGAGCACAAATTGTTCCTTCTCGGTTTGAACAAGTTCGGCAAGGGAGATTGGCGAAGTATCAGCAGAAACTTTGTCATCTCACGAACGCCCACTCAAGTGGCATCCCACGCTCAGAAATACTTCATCAGGCTTAACAGCATGAGCAAGAAGGATAATAAGCGAAGGTCGAGTATTCACGACATCACTTCTGCCACGGGCAAGGACTAAATTGGTCCTCGTGCGCGCCGACGATGTGCATCACATCGAAAATCGTCGGCTGGCTTGCAACACGGAGAGAGTGCGAACTTCACCTCCATCTTCCTGTACACACCAACATCCCATCTCGGAAGAGAAAAATCGAACACACAAACACATTGTTCGCGCTGTTTTTTTTGGCTTTTCGCTGCGTACTCATTAGAATTTGCTTACCATTGTACAATACTGCACTAAAATCGATGCAACTACACAACTCGCGTCGCGCGCTGGCTAAAAGCGTCGTCGCTACTCGCGCTCGCTACTTCATTTCACATCTTTCACCGCCGAGAGCAAATCGTGAACCACAGTCGACTTCGCCGCGCTCACTTTCGCTTGAAGCTTCGCCATCTCCTCATCGTACTCCGCTTTCAACCTCGAATCCGTCTCCGCCTTGTTCCCGGTTTGCTCCGCCACCATGCGCGCGTACCGCGCCTCCCGCTCCGCCCTGTACGCCGCGATCTCCCCCTTCGCCTCCTCCACCGCAGCGCGCAACCGCGCCGTTTTCTCTGCGTTTCACCGCGCATCGCGCGCGCGCAGTCGTCAGTCACCGCGACGCGTTCCCCCCGTCGTCCGTCGCCCCGTCGTTTCGATCGCCCTCGCGTTCGCACCTTCGCGCGCCGCGCTCACGATCGCCTGCGCCTCTTTCTCCGCGAGCATGAGCTTCGAGATCCCATCTCGCGACGCGTCCATCCGCGCGACGATCGCGCGCCCCGTCGCGTCGCGAACTCGCGCGCGCGCGCGACCTCGGTCTCCCTTTCGCGCACGACCGCAACACGGACCAAAGACGATCGATCGACGAAAACCCTCGCGCGCGGACGTCACACCGCGCGCACGATGTTCGCGTCCTCGACGACGTCCCTCGCGCGCCCGACGAACTCGTTCGTCACCGGGAATAACGATGGATTAAAGCGAACGATGATGCGCGGCGCCGCCGCGGTCAAGCGCGCGCCGCTCGTCGTGGAGAGTACGTGTCGCGACGCGACGACGCGAGGCTGGGGTCGGGCGACCCGCGCGCGAATGCGAGCGTCGCGCGCGCGCGTTCGCGCGCGGGGCGTCGTGAACGTCGCGGAAACGCGCGCGGCGAAATATTTAGCGCGCGTTCGCGGCGGTGCGGACGATGACGATGGACGGGCTCGCGCGCGCGATTGGGTGATTTGGATGGCGGACTGACGGTCGCGATTTCGCGCGCGGAAACAGACCTTCACGGGATGTCCGGACGCAAGTGCATGTTGACGGGGAAGAAGGCGAACAACGGTCGCACTGTTTCGTTCTCGCACATTCGTAACAAGACGCTGCAGCAGGTTAACTTACAGGTGCGTGACGCGCGAGGACGATGGCGAAAGGCTGGGGGCAACCCTGAAACCCTGAACGGGCGCGCGCGACGACTTGGCGACGCGCTGGACGAGTGTGTGAGTGAGAGACTGACGGAGAGAATATTTTATCGACAACAGTACAAGCGCATCTACTGGCCGGAGCAAAAGCGCTACGTGCGCCTGCGCATCTCCACCAATGCGTTGAAGACGCTCAACAAGCTCGGGTTGGAGGAGATGGCGAAGCGCGCCGGGTTGGATTTGGCGTCGTTGCCGTACATTGATGCGGATCCGGAACGCAAGCAGTGGTTGGCGGAAAATGGTTCGGAACCGGTGAAGCAGAACAAGCGCGCGCCGAAGGGCCCGAAGCCGCTTTACATCCCGAAGTGGAAGGAGGCCAAGTTGGCGAAGATGGACGCCTCGGCGGCGGCGGCCGAAAAGAAGCGCTTCGCGGAGGCGAACAACATGATTGTCGCTTAATTCTTTGGCTGAGCTTGGCTGTTTGGTATAATTTAGATTCGAACGGAAGATTTTGTTTAGAAGAAGCGATTGCGATGTAATCAAAGTCTAAATCTTTCACTTAAAATCATCTTCGCCGCACCCATCACCCCATAAATTTTAAGCAATAGTCGGCGCCGTCCTCCGCGCACATCCCAAAGTCTTGCGGTCGACTTCCGATCGCAACTGCGGTTTCTGCAGCTTCTCTGTACGCGATCGGATTCTGCGCCACGGCTTTCGCGATGCCTTTGGATGCATCGTTGATTCTCTCATGGGCGACGTGCCAGCTCGAGTCGTACGCCGGGACGCCCGTGCGTTTCGTCACTCTATTTTTCAGCTTCGTATCGTCCACTTCAAATTTGATCCCATACGTGTCGTGAGATGCAATCAAAGGCATGATGTCTCCCACGCTGACCTTAAGTTCCTCGACGTACTGCACCGCCTGTTGCCACGTCTTCCCTTTTTGCGAGCCAACGTACGGCGAAGTCGTCAATTCGTTTTCGTCGTCCAACTCGAGCTTGAACCAAAAGGCCACAGCGTTGAATATTCCATCCTCATCGACCTCAAACTCCATCATATTTTGCGCCGGGTTCAAATTTTCGATGTACTTGTTGAAATCAAAGTCAAACACCGGCTTCCATGGCGCAAGGGGCTTCCACTTCTCGCGGCAAAGCTCGAGGTTGATGCCCTCGTAGTCGTCTCGCCAACGCCAGCGGTTGGCCTGAGAAAAATCAAATCCCGAGACTTCGTGAGTTCGCAACTGAATAGGTTGAGCGTATACTGTCGCCGCTCGAGGTATAAGCGTCGCATCTGGGGCAAGTAAACGATGCTTCGCCATCCCAACAATGTGCAGCGCGCCCTCGCCGATCAACCCGCTGTCAAACACCTCATACACGAGCACATTCGATTTCCTCTCCATCTCGGGCGGGTTGCCGTCAGGTTTCAAGCCGTGCTTGATCAATCCTTCCGATTCCTTGGTGAACAATCGTCGAGCATCGCGATTGAGATACATGATGGAAGTTCCATAACCGTTCATGCAAACCGTTTCCTCACCCGCGTCGCACATGTGAGGGCTCATCTCGACCGCATACACAGAATCGGCACCGGCACGCATGGCAAACATGGAAAGTAGTCCATTACCCGCGCCGACGTCCAAGACTTCATTCCGCAACTTCAGTTCTTTACGACGTGCTATCGCGCTCTTGATCGAGCATTCGTATGCGTTGTTGCGCGAGGCGTCGTTCAACATGTCGTAATGCCAACTGGGAATATTGGCGTGCCGTGGACGCGTCGAGGGCGGGGTCGACGAAAAGTAAAGTCGATCAGAATCGCGCTGAATTCGAAGTTCGATGGATTCACCGCACTTGATGGGTATCTCATCCAAATACTGCACCGCCGCGCCCCAAGAGCTCGCCGCGGCGCCCCGATCGCCGTCGACATCGTAACTTTTCAGCTCGACTCCATCGCAAAGCTCACACTCGAACCAAAAGGCAATCGCGTTCCATGTCCCCTCTTTAATCGATGTGACGTACGTGATATCGTCTTGCTCCATCGAGCTCGAGGGCTTCTTGCCGGCGAGCGCCGTCGTCAAGCGTTGTTGCGTGTCAATATCTGACACGTCGAAAGGATCAGAAAGCACAATGTGAGGTTCCGAAAAGAGGTCTAACTTCGCTGCTTGCGGGTGCCATCTATAAGCATTCAACGCACTCAAATCAAATCCGCTGACTTGATCCAAACGAAGCTCGATGAGTTGAGCCTTTACTCGAACGCGAGAAGGAATGACACGAGCGCCGGGAGTCGCCAACTTCTTCTCTCCCACGTGATCGATGGCTCTCAACAGCCCTAATCCGAACGTCGCGTGATCGAGTAAGTCCGTGACTACGAGATCGGACGGCTGAGGTACGATTTGCGGCTTGTCGTCGCTTGCGTCATCTTCCTCCACGAGCGAACACTTGTCGAGTTTTTGATCTAGTAATTGAATCGTCCCTTTCGCAAACTGTCCAGCGTTGGATTTTAAAACTTGTTTTGCCAAACGATATAAAAATCGGTTTCGTTCGACGCCTATCACGCTCTTCAGCCCTGCCCGAGCGGTGATGAGCGGCAAGATGCCCCCCCCTGCCGAGACGACCAACGCCGAGTTTAATTCCCCGGGTTCAGCGTCCGCAACCGTCAACTCTATCGCCTCTTTATACGCAGCGATGCGCACGTTATCCTCGAGCAATTTTAATGCTTTCTTGGGCGCCCCGAGCTCGCTCAACGCGTGCGCGTAAGCGATGATATTCAACCTTCCGGGATCCATGTCGAAGAGACTAGCGTCGAGTTTTCGCAAACACATCTGAGGAATAAACGTCGGTCTCCACTCGTAATCCTCCAACTCCCAATCCGGTCCAGACATTGCCTGCTTCCAAGAGTTAAGGGTCTCCGTGCGACGATCTTCCGCGCGCGCTTGTCGAAGTTTATACGCCAAATTCCTCCGCGCCGCTCTCGTCTCCGCGACGACGCGTTCGCGCTCGTCCTCGTACAACACTTCCGCCTCTTCCAGCCGCTCTTTCATGTCCACGCTCTCCGGCGCGAGCTCCAATCCACGTCTAAACGCCGTCACGGCCTTACCGCTCTCAAAAGCCGCCATGAGCGCGCATCCCAACCTATAATACCCTTTCGCCCACGTCTCGTCCGCGCGCACGCACGCCGCCGCGTCCCGCAACGCCTCCTCCACCAACCCCATCCCCAGCGCCGCCGCGCTCCGATTCGAATACAGCGTTTTATCGTCCTCGCGTCCCGCGATCGCCACCGTGTACGCCTCCATCGCCTCCCCGTACGCCCGTCTCGCGAACGCCTCGTTCCCTCGTCGTTTCGCCGCTTCCACCGCGTGTCGAAGCGCCCCCGCGTCGATTTCCCGCGCCTCCGCGCTCGAGCGCGCCATCCTCACCCGCGCGTCGTCCTCGCCGCGCGCCCACCGCGCGTCGCCGAGTCGCGTCCTCGCGCGCCGCGACGTCGCGTCCTCGCGCGCGCTCGAGCGTTTCGAAAAAACGCTCGCGCGACGCGAGACCACACACACGGACCTTTTTTGATCGCGCGTCCCGCCCGGGACGCGCGCGGCACGCGCCTCCGCTCGCCTCCGCTCGACGCGCCGTCTCGCGACGCGCGAGCGCGCGCGCGCGCCATGGCGTCGAAGATCAGCCACATCCCCGCCGTCGTCAGCTCTCCCGCGCTCATCGCCGCGCTGCTGAGCTTCAGCATCGCGCAAATCGCGAAAGTGTTCACGCACTATCACGCCACGGGCAAGGTGGACTACTCGCGGATCGTCGGCTCGGGCGGGATGCCGAGCTCGCACACCGCGCTGGTCGTCGGCCTGTGCACGTCGATCGGACTGAAGGAGGGGATGCAGTCGAGCATATTCGCGCTGTGCCTGGTGTTCTCGCTGGTGGTCATGTACGACGCCACGGGGGTGCGCCTGCACGCGGGACGACAGGCGGAGGTGTTGAATCAGTTGATCGTCGAACTGCCCAGGGATCATCCGCTGACGGATTCGAGGCCGCTGAGAGACACGTTGGGACACACGCCGATACAGGTGGTGGTGGGGGCGATATTAGGGATGTCGGTGGCGTACGCGCACTTCGTGTACTGGATGTCGACGTATTCGCTCTAGCGTCCGAAGACGCGCGAGCGCGAATCGTCGTTCGTTCGATCGATCGCTCGACGCGCGCGGGACGCGCGCGCGCGATCGACGACGGCTTTCGCGCCGCGCGTCTTCGGACGCGATCCCGGTCGCGGTGCGTTCGCGATCGGGAATCATCTAATCTAATTCACGTAGTCGCGGCGCCGAGGCGTCGTTCCTTGTCGCACTAGAAGCTAGAAAACAAACTCGGGCCGCACATCGACGCGCCATGCCGCGCGCGAAGTCGTCGTCGGAAACCTTCGATGCGCTTTACGACGAACTCACGCGCGAGCGCGCGAACGAGGCGAGCGAGGCGTCGACGTCGACGAGTTTAAAGTCGCCGAACGTTGCAAAAGATTTGCGCGAGCTCGTCGAGCGCGTTCGGATTCCTCGCGCCGAGCGCGCGGCGCCGGCGAGCGAGCTCGACGTCGAGGAGGACGAAACGTTCGAGCGCGCGTTCGAGGCGCTCGCGTCGCGGGAGGGAGGGAGACGGCGAAAAGAGACGCGGAGGGAGGACGCGGGGGCGAATTCGAGTCCGCGACCGCGCGCGCTCGAGACGCCGGAGACGCTGTTACGTTTACTCCGCGAAGAGCAGCGCGCGCGCGCTCGAGTGGAGATGAAGTTAGATGAATTAGAAGCGGATCGATCGAAGCGAGACGCCGAGGCGTGGGAAGCGGTGGAAGATGCGCGATCGACGGCGAACGAGTGGCGAGAGCGGTGCAAACAGTTGCGCCGCGACGTCCCAGAGCGATGGTTGGGCGTGTTCGAGTCGTACGACGACGAGATCGATCGACTCGGGAAAGAAAACTTCGCGTTACGAGAGTGCCGTCACCTCGAGCTCGCCGAGAGGCTGTCCGCGAACGAGGTCTCGGACGCGAACGAGGAGTCGCCGCGCCTCCGCCGCGCGCTTCGCGCCGTCACCCTCGAGCGCGACGCCGTGACCGTCAAACTCGCCGACGTCGCCCGCCGCGAGCGCCAGATGAGTCTCATCAAGCGTCACGCCGAGGGCGTCTCCGCTCGTCTCGCTCGCGTCGAGCGTCTTCTCGTCTCCGAGCGCGCGTCTCGCGCGTCCTCCGACGCGCGCGCGTCTCGCGCCGACGCCGCCGTCGCCGCCCTCATCACCGATTACGAGTCCCAGCTCACCAGCGCGCGCGCGTTGATCGAAAAGCTCGCCCTCCGCTGCGACGCCGGGGACTTGATCGCCACCGCGCGCGAGCACGACCGACGATTTCCCGCGCGTCGCGCGTCCTAGCCTTGTCCGCCATCCCCCTATAGCCAAACAGTCCGACCACCGTTTCATCGCGCGCGCGCCCGCGTCGACGTCGACGCCGCGGCCGCACTTTTCGACGCCATGTCCGCCGCGCGTTCGACCGCCTCCGTCCTGACCCCGCGCGCGGCGCGCCCGCGCGTCGAGCGCGGATCGCGCGTCGCGCGACGCGCCTCCGCCGTCGCCGTCCGCGCGAGCGCCTACGGTGCGACGACGACGACGCGACGACGACGCGACGACGCGAGATGGATGGATAGAGGGTTCGCGAGATGCGAGATGCGGGACGCGGGACGCGCGACGCGGGACGCGACGAACGACGCGCGCGACGCGAACGCGAGACTGACGACGCGATCGCGGGTTTACGCGACGCAGACGTGACGGTGAGCGACACGAAGGCGAAGTTCTTGCAGGCGTACCCGTACCCGATCCCGTCGGTGTGGTCGACCGTCACGCAGGAGCTGCTCGTGCAGGGACACTTTGCGAAGTACAACGCGAAGAGCGAATACAGCGAACTCGCGTCGCTGGGATTCGTGAGCGTGTTCGATCAGCTCTACGAGGGATTCCCGAGCGAGACGGAGAAGGTTAAAATTTTCAACGCGTTTTTGGGCGCCCTCGGGGAGGACGCGGCGAAGACGCGCGCGGACGCGGAGGCGCTCGGCGCGTTCGCGGCGTCGGCCGGCGGCGTGGATGGCCTGAGCGCGAACCCGATCTTCGCGACGATGGCGGCGAAGAGTGCGGAGAATAAGCTCATGTACACCAAGTACATCGCGATCGGTATCTTCAGAATGTTGGAACTCGCCAAGGCGACGGATCCGAAGGCGCTCGAAGCGCTCGCGCAAGCCGGCGGATTGTCTTTCAAGAAGGTGAACGGGGATCTCGCCATGTACAAGGGTTTGCTCTCCAAGCTTGCCTCTGCGAAGGAGTTGCAAGAAGAGTTCTTGGAGCGGGAAAAGCGCAAGACGGCGGAGCGCATGGCGAAGAAGGCTGAAGCACAGGCCGCCGCGCAAGCCAGCGAATAATATTCTCAATCTTCACGTTGTAGTAAATACTCCATTGATCAGCGCCTGCGCTCGACTAAAACTCGCGCGAGCGCGCGCGATGTCCTTCACCGAGGCGTTTAAAGCGATACCCCAGGTATAAACGCGTCTCGGCGCGCGCGACCCGCGTCCGAACGTCGCCCCCATCGCTTTTTATCCAACTCTCTGACGCGACGACTTTCTGCGCGCAGGACCTCGCACGGTGCGCCACGCCCGCGCAAAAGCTGAAGAGATGCACGCAACTGGCGAAACTCATCGTGGATGAAATCTCAGGGCTCGTCGTGAAGGTACCGTACGGGTACAGGGCGATTAGGACGCACAGAAAGCTGCCGAGGAGAGGCGAGCGGGACGGCGCCGCCGCGAGCGCCGCGCGGGATGGGGTGACGTTGTCCCGTAAAGTTCGCTACGACGAAGGTGAGAGATGCGTGATGGATATTTACGTTCCAGATGGCTTGGTTGCGGGCGCGAACGCGCCGGTGTCGCTCTTTGTGCACGGCGGCGTGTGGGCGAGCGGCGAGGCTTGGCAGTTTTCTCCGATGGCGACGGCGCTCGCAAAGGAAGGAGTCATTTGTTGTGTCGTCACGTACTCGTTGTTTCCGAGAGCCGATGCGATTCAAATGTGGGATGAAGTTTCGCGGGCGCTGTCTTGGACATTGGATAATATTGGTGAATACGGCGGCGATGCGAACCGCGTTTCCATCGTCGGTCACTCGGCTGGGGCGCAACTGTGCGCCAGGGCGCTTCTACAGCGCGCGGGAGTGCAGAACGTGAAATCGACGACGAATAAGCGTGAGTGGCACGCCGATGCGAGGATGCCTCGGAAGTTTATCGGCATCGCGGGCGTTTATGACGTTGGGTATCATTACGACTACGAAGACTCGCGCGGCGTCGCCATCGTGAGCACGATGGCACGAGCGATGAATGGAGCTGAAAACTTTGACGTGTGCAGTCCAGCACAGTTGATGCCGCAGCGTAGTAAAACTGCTGAGCCCGCGATTCCAGGGCCTACAGATTTAGTGGGCGATTCGATGTCCAAGATGGCTGGATTCCACAGGAGAAGCGTAATTGCCGCCGACGCGTCAACGGACGCTTTCAATTTCCCGCCGACAGTCCTCATGGCGGGCTGCGCCGATATCACCGTGCCGTGGCACGAGAGCGCGGACTTTTACTGGAGACTTCAAGACGCTGGGGTGTCGTCCAGGTTGCTACTGTACCTAAAGGAGGGTCATGTCGATTTCGTGCTCAACTGGAATGAAAAAGGCGGCGCAAAGATGCCGGCAGAAGAGGAATACTTGGAGCCTTACGCGCGTGATTTTGTCCGCGTGTTGAAGGACTAGATGACTAATTCTTAGCCGTTAGCACTAAACTGTTCGTATTGTCGATACTACAAATGTTAGATTACGCAGCCGCGTCGCCGGCGTCACCTTCCATCGCGTCGTCGCCTTCCTCTGCGTCCTCGACATCGACGTCATCGTGCGCTTCACCCCTCGCCTTTGCTTGTGCGCGGCGCTCGGCGATCTCTTCTCGCCTTCTGCGAATCGTTTCCAAAGCTTTTCTGATTCTTTCGAGTTGCGACGCGCGCCAAGCGTCCAACTTTTCCAAACTCATTTGCGAAGCTGCGGCGTCTTCGCTCGTGGGATTCTTCGGCTTATACACGAGCACGGGCTCAGTCGTGGTCAATATACCCCCATCATGTATTTTAGATTTCATCTCTTCGTATTCCGCCTCGATCAATGCTCCCTCTGTCTCCTTAAACTTCAAATCCAACTCAAACTTTTTCCTTTCGTCGGCTTCGCGCTTTTCTAAAAACGCCTTGTACTGCGCCTCCTTCAATTCCCGACTAATCTCCTCGTTCTTTCCCGAAACCGCTGCCTCGATGGACTTTCTCTTCGCCAAAACCTCTTTTTCCTTCTCTTCTATGTTTGATTTACTCTTTCTCAGCGTCCCGAGAAGTCCCGCGAACAGACGTCGCTCGCGCTGTCCCGCCTCTGCCTTCGGCCTCGGTACCGCGCTCGCCTCATCCATCTCGCGATCGTCCGCTCCGTCCTCATCGCGCATCACCCGACGAGCTTTCGCATTTCGCACCGTGTGCGCGGATTTCGCGCGTCTACTCGACGCAAGCGCGCGTAATCTCTCGTTCGCCTGCGCGTTCCGTCGAACGAGTCGCGTCGTCAGTGTCGGTCGGTTTTTATCGTCGCCGTCGCGTCGTTCGAGAAAAACGAGGTCGTACCTCTCGTCGTTCACCGCCTACGGCGGTCAACGCGCGTCGAAGGTCGTCGACGGAGGACATTATTCGGGCGATCGGGCGCTCGCGTGTGATGCTTGGCAGTTTCTACTACACGGTGTCGTCGCTCCTAAAACGGTTCTAATCACGTAAACATTCCCTCCGGCACGCCTTCCTTCTTCTTGTACAAAACCTTTTCTTTAGCCTTGCTGAAGTCGGCGTGCGTTACTTGCATTCGGCGCTCACGTAAGGCGAGCAAACCGGCTTCGGTGCAAAGCGCCTTGATGTCGGCGCCCGAGAGTTCGTCCTTGGCCATGACAAATTCCTCCAACTGTACGTCGGCGGAAAGGTTCATGCGCCCGGTGTGAATGTTGAAAATGTGTCGCTTTGTCTTGACGTCCGGTAAAGGGAATTCAATCTTTCGATCTATTCGACCCGGGCGTAAGAGCGCGGGGTCGAGCGATTCGATTCTATTCGTAGCCATGATGACCTTGACGTCGCCGCGCGAGTCAAAACCATCCATCTGGTTCAGTAACTCTAACATCGTACGTTGGATCTCGCGCTCGCCGCCCGATTGAGAATCGTATCGCTTCGTACCGACGGCGTCGATCTCATCCATGAAAACGATAGAGGGACTCATCTCGTCGGCGACGCGGAAGAGCTCGCGCACGAGCTTCGGGCCGTCGCCCAAGTATTTTTGAATCAATTCAGATCCAACGATGCGCAAAAAAGTCGCGCTCGTTGAGTTCGCCACCGCCTTAGCTAACAGCGTCTTCCCAGTTCCCGGAGCTCCGTACAAGATCACCCCTTTCGGCGGCTTGATGCCGATGTCTTCGTACAGTTCGGGGTGCGTCAGCGGCAACTCCACGGCTTCCTTGATCTCTTGAATCTGATCCTCTAATCCCCCAACATCGGCGTACGACTCCAACGGCGCCTTATCAACCTTCATCACGCTCACCATGGGATCGACGTCGTCCGCCAGAGTCCCCACGACGGCAGAATTCTTGTGATGCAACAGCACCGCGCACCCCGGTTCGAGCTGACTCTTGTCCACGAACGACGCGATGTTCACGTAATACTCCGGCCCGATCGACGACGACACGATCCCGTGCGTGTCATCGATGATCTCCTCCAACGACCCCACGCTCATCGGCGCCCCCCGCATCTCGTCAATCTTGCTCTGCTCGTCCTCGTCCCGCTCCTCTCGCGGCTTCAACCGCTCCTGATTCCCCACGAACTCCTCCTCCATCAGCAAATAATCCTTCACCCGCTCCAGCTTCAGCATCCGCAGCTTACACTTCGACTGCGGCGCGACGTTCGGCAATCGCGTGCTGCCCTCGATCCCGGTCTTCTTCTTCTTCTTTCCCACGCGCATCGGCGGCGCGGGCGGGACGTACTTCTTCTTTTCCTTCTTCTTGCCCCGGCCGTGGCGTCCGTCGGCGCCGTCGCCGCCGTCCGCGCTCTGTCCCTGGCCCATGTTCGCTCGCGCGCGCGCGTCGCGCGTCGATCGTCGCCGTCGCTCGCGCCGTCGCTCGCGCCGTCGCCGTCGCGCGTCGAGACGCGTCGCCGTGTGGCGCGCGCGCGCGCGAGATCGGCCCGCGCGCGTTTGACCGAACGGCCGGCGCTCCGTGTTCGCATGTCTGTACGCGCAAACAGTGTAAACGCGCGGTCGGTCGGACCGTCCGTGCGACCGACCGGACGCGTTTTCGTACGCGCAAACAGTCTGGCGGATGTGAAGCATGCGCGGTCGGTCGGACGCCCAACGGCACACGGGCCGTCCGCGCGACGGATCGCCACCGTCACTCGCGCGCGCGCGCGCGACGCTCGCGTCCCGCGCCGTCGCGCGCGGCGTTCGCGCGACGATGGCGGACGTCCATCGTTTCGTGTTCAGGCTCGCGTGCGCGCTGTGGTTCGCGCTCGGATGCGCGCTCGGACGCGCGAGCGCGTCGTTGGGACGGCGCGCGACGACGCGAAAGGATGCGAACGAGACGTCGGCGACGGCGTCGAGGGCGAGACGCGCGGCGAGCGCGCGCTCGGAGACGACGACGGGGACGGCGAGCGCGGCGCCGATGGATTTGGGGGAGAGCGCGAGCGCGGCGGGCGGCGGCGAGGCGGACGGCGAGGCGCGCGACGGCGAGGAAGCCGAGTCGGCGTTCGCGGGGATGGACGACGAGATGGAGGACGCGTTCGTGGACGAGAGCGAGACGCGCGGCGATGGGGACGACGGCGAGGGAGCGAGCGAGAGATTCGGGAGCGCGCCCGCGACGTTCGCGAGTAAGGAGAACGGGACGGCGAAGACGGGCGGGGACGTCGCGGCGGAGACGTCGCGGGGGGACGAGTCCGGATCCGCGGCCGAGGACGAGAGTGACTCCGCGGAGACGAAGGAAAAGATGTACTTTGTCGCCGAACAAGTGTCGGAGGCCACGAGCGCTTTAAACGCCGCGGACGACGAGCGCGCCAAAGCTCGCGCGGAGGCGAATAAGATTGAGTGGGAACGACGCGCCGAGGAGCTGGCGAAGCAGCGCGAGGAGGCGCGGCGACTGAAGCAAGCGGCGAGAAAGGAGAGACGCATGATGGAACGCTCTCAGACGTTTAGGCAAGAGGCTGAAGATCGCGCCAAGGAAGCGGATTCACTGAATGAATATCGCGTCTCGGCGCAGACGGCGCTCAAGTCGGAGGGGTTGTATTTCATAGCGGAAAACGGCGATTTGGCGACGTTATTGCTGCGGTTGGGAACGCACGAGGACGGTAAGAACATCGAAACTTCGTACAAAAAGGCTTTATTGAAGTTTCATCCCGATCGCTCCGCGGCGCGCGGAGGAACGTTAGAGGACAACGCGCGTTGCGAGGAAACCTTCAAACTCCTGCAAGCGTGTCGAAAGGTTTGGGAAAATATGGGCAAACCCAACAAGGCGTTCACTCGCGCGCAGCCGTCGATGACGAGGCAGTGGACTCGCGCGACGAGTTCGAGCACGCAGACATACTCGACGTCTCCACCGAACAATAACGCCGCGTACGAAAGCTACCAAGCTGGCCGACGCTCCGCTGAAGCTGAGGCGCGAGATAATCAGTCCGAAGTGAACGCCGCGTTCGTACAAAAAGCCAAACAGGAAGCCACTGAGGCAGAAAATCGTATGCGTACCGAAGCTGCTCGACGTTGGCGAGAGTTGCAGAGGATGCAGCGCGAAAAGTCTCAGCGAGAGTCGAAAGCAGAAACAACACGCGTCGATTCCCTACAAAAAGCGCGAGAGCGAGAAGAGTTGCGCAAAAAATTGGAGGAGATCAAGCGCACGTCCGCTTCGTTTCCAATGTCAGAAAATGTGTCTCCCGCGAGCGAAAGAACTAATCTCAGCCCAGGTGTGAGCAGAACTTTGTCTGGCACGCGAGTTCACGTGAACGTGAAGCCCACGGTGTCGCCGGGCATCGACGCGTACGACGCCGTGAGCTCCCAGTCGGCGCGAGCGACTTCACCGCGTAGCCCGCAAACGAAAGAGCAGACTCTACACAGGCTGTGAAGTCTATACCAATATTAGTCCGTTGTTATATTATGCATATGTATTGAATAATTTTTGTCTACAGCAACGCTTCAAAGTCCGCACGTGCGGCCTTGATGGAATCAATTTCTTCAGCTTGCTTAGCGATCTTGTCGGCGTTTTCGTTGCGAACCTTCTCCGGAACCTTGGTCTCGTAGCCATCTTCTTGCGTCTTTTTGACGAGCGCTTCTGTCGATTTGGTGAGCAAATCAAGCTTCTTATCGAGCTTGGCAATTTCCGTCGCGGCGTCGACGATTCCCTTCAAGAGAACATAGACCGTCACGGACTCGTTCACGATGCTCACCGCGCAACCCGGCGGCGCAGATTCACCTTGAGCCAGCTGTTTCAACTCACCGACGCCCGCGAGAGAGACCAAACCTTCTGGATCAATCTTCATCGCCGCTTCGCTGTCATCCGTCTTGACACTGTAGAAAACATCCGGTCTCGCTCTGGGAGGAAGGTTGTAGTTGGACTTCAACGATCGGAACGCCTTAACAGAGTCCATTATGATTTGCATCTGCGACTCAGCCGTGGCGTTGGCCCAAGAATCGACCGCGACTGGGTACTCAGCAATCATAATACTCTTCGGTGTGTTCTCATTGCGAGTGCGCGGAAGTCGCTGCCAGAGCTCTTCGGTGACGAAGGGCATGAACGGGTGGAGAAGTCTCAAACCAGCGTCGAGGCAAATCCAAAGCGCATCTCGCAGTTGTTTCTTCGCCATTTCATCCGATCCACTCATAACAGGCTTGATGATCTCGATGTAAACGTCACAGAGTTCGTATTGCCAGAACGCGTACACAGAGTTCGTGGCGGTGTTAAAATCGTACACTTCCATACCCGCGTTTGTCGACGCGCATGTTGCATTCAAGCGGCTGAGAACCCACTTGGCCGCGAGCGGAAGACTTTGTACATCGAAAGTAGCGTTGAAATCGGCCGGCGGCACGTATTCGTCACCCAAATTCATCATCGCAAACTTAGTCGCGTTCCAAAGCTTATTACACCAGTGGCGGTACGAAACGACACGGAGAACGTCCAGGTTGATGTCACGACCTTGAGCGGTGTAAGACACGAGCGCGAAGCGCATAGCATCGGTCCCACATTCTGGAATGCCATCGGGGAAGTCAGCCTTTTGACCCGCTTGCGCCTTTTTGCGTTCCTTCTCGTCGAGGTTACCGCCGACGAGAGTCTCGTTGAGGGCGGCCAAGTCGATACCTTCAATGACATGGAGAGGATCGATGACGTTACCGAGAGACTTTGACATTTTACGACCATGCGCGTCACGAACCATGGCGTGCAGGTACACTTGTTTGAACGGCACCTTACCAGTCAATTTCATGCCCATCATTACCATACGAGCGACCCAGAAGAACAAAATGTCGTGTCCAGTTTCGAGGAGGGACGTTGGGTAAAACTCGGCCAAATCCGGTGTCTCGTCGGGCCAGCCAAAGACGGAAAACGGAAACAAACCGGACGAGAACCAAGTGTCGAGCACGTCTTCGTCTTGTTCGAGTGTGAATTCTCGACCCGGGAACTTCTTCTCGGCCGAAACGCGCGCTTCATCGGCGTCACGACCGATGACCCATCGATCCATCTTCTCAGAGCTACCGCCTGGCATCCCACAATCGTCGTCACCTTCGCCGGCGAAACGAACGTAGAAGGCTGGAATACGATGACCCCACCAAAGTTGACGGGAGATGCACCAGTCACGAATGTTCTCCAACCATCTGAACCACGTCGGTTCCATGAAAGTAGGGAGAATTTCAAGTCGCTTGTCGCGAGCGGCATCGCACGCCTCCTTTGCCATGTCTTGGCAATTGACCCACCACTGCGGCTTGAGCATCGGTTCGATGACATCCTTACTACGGCTACAAAGACCCAAACGCATCGGGTTGTTCGCCTTGCCCCGGTAAAGACCAAGCTTGTCGAGCGCCTCCGTGATGGCGACGCGGCACTCAAAGCGCTTCATGCCCTGGAATTGCTCGCCGCCTTGCTCGTTCACCAATCCTTCCTCGGTGAATACGTTGATAAACTCAAGATCGTGACGCTTACCGGTGTTGAAATCGTTCGGATCGTGGGCTGGGGTGATCTTCACGCAACCTGTACCGAATTCCATGTCGACAAGTTCGGCGTCGCAAATGATGGGAATACGACGACCGTTGAACGGGTGAAGAACGAATTTTCCGTGTAAGCTCTTGTAGCGTTCGTCTTCGGGGTGCACCGCAACAGCGGTGTCACCAAGCATGGTCTCAATACGCGTCGTCGCCACGACAACTTCGCCTTGCCCGTCTTCGAACGGGTACGCAAAGGATGTGATGACGCCGAACTCGACCTTTTTGGTGTGCCCCGGCACCGCGAGCATCGTCGGCCCATCGAGCTCGATGTAATCCACCTCGATATCACTGATCGCAGTCTTCAACTGACAACTCCAGTTCACCAATCGATTGTCGCGATAAATCAAACCTTCGTCGAACATGCGCACGAAGGCTTCCTTGACGGCTTTGCTCAACTTTTCATCCATCGTGAACGCCTCTCGAGTCCAGTCCATAGAAGAGCCGATTCGGCGAAGCTGATTGCAGATCTTGCCCCCATACACGTCTTTCCACTCGAACACGCGCTCGAGGAACTTTTCTCGCCCGAGATCGTGCCTCGTGACGCCTTCCTCGCGCTGCAATTTCTTCTCCACCACGGTTTGCGTCGCGATGCCCGCGTGATCCGTCCCCGGAACCCACAGCGCTTCATATCCCTGCATTCGTCGCCACCGCACGATGGTGTCTTGAATAGCGTTCGTCAGCGCGTGTCCAATGTGCAACGCACCCGTGACGTTCGGCGGCGGAATCACGATGACAAACTTTGGCTTATTCGTCCCCATCGTCGGCGTAAACATCCCGCACCGTTCCCACCAGTCGTACCACGCCGCCTCCACCGCCACCGGATTATACGACTTCGCCATCGGCGTCCCCACCAAATCCTTCATCTCCCCCCTCGGCGTTTTCAGCGCGCTCTCCAGCGCTCGCACGTCCTCCTCGCTCGGCCCGCTCGCCTTCTTCTCCCTCTTCGCCTTGCCCTCGCCGCCGCCGCCCGCGTCCCTCTTCGCCTTTTCCTCCGCCGCCTTCGCCGCCTTCGCCGCCGCCTTCGCCCTCTTCGCCTCCTTCTCCGCCAGCTTCGCCGCCTTCTTCGCCGCCTTCTCCGGATCGATCGTCGCCCTCTCCATCAGCGCCGTCGCCGTCGCCGTCGCCGCGTCGTCCATCGCGCCCTCGCGCGCCATCGTCCCGTCGTCCCGCGTCGTCGTCGTCTCGCGTCGAACGCGTCGCCGCGCCGCGTCGCCGATCGACGTCGCGTCCCGCGCGTCGAGCGTCCACGCCTTCGCGCCTCCGACGACCGACGGCGCGTCGCGCGATGCCGCGCGCGCCGCCGAGCCGCCGACGCCGACGCGATCGAGCGATCGATCCGGCGACGCCGCCGGCCCGCGCGCTTTTCCGTGTGCGCAAACAGTCACGCGATCACGATCTCGAAACGCCCGTCCCATCGAGCGTCGTATTGAAGCGAACCGACCGACCGCGCGCGCTTTTCCGTGTGCGCAAACAGTCACGCGGTCACGATCTCGAAACGCCCGTCCCATCGAGCGTCGTATTGAAGCGAACCGACCGACCGCGCGGCGCGGCGCCGTCGAATCGCCGGCGCCGGACGTCGCGCCGCGATGGACGTCGTCGTCGTCGCCGACGCGCGCGACGCGAGCGCGACGCCGCGTTACGTGCGCGTGTGGGATTTCGTCGCGGCGCGCGCGCGCGAGCTGCGCGCGACGACGCGCGCGATCGAGGGACGACGCGCGCTGGGCGTGGAGACGCTGGCGAGACACGCGCGAAGACGGGCGACGTCGCACGCGCCGCGAGCGACGCGGCGAAGGCCGAATTTGAAACGGCGACGCGCGGCGGCGGCGGGCGAGGACGCGACGACGGAGGGATGTCGACGACGCGCGCGGCGACGAGGGCGTCTGAACGCGGCGAGGACGCGCGCGGGAGGCGGGACGGCGGTGAAGGCGCTGCGCGCGCACGCGTGGCACGCGAAGAGGTGGGGAGGGTGACGCGAGACGACGCGCGCGAACGCGAGAGACGCCGGTGATGACGAAATCACGCGCCCAGCCAATCCGAGAACGTTTCGGCGTTCGCTGGAGACGAGCGTATAGAGTTACCGCACGGTACATCGACTGAGGCGTTTGGAAGCTCGATTTTTGAAGACGAGGCGAAATGTTGGAGAGATGACTGACGGCGCGCGCGCTCGCAGGTTCGCGATGCGAAAGCCTCGCGGGTGGGGATGGGTCGTCCCCGCCGCGAGACCGGGGCGAGGTCGAGGTTGGCGATTCATCATGCGTTCGATATCGCAAGCCGCGCTCGCCCACGATTCCTCGTACAACGCGTGTTTCGTCGTGAAGGGCGCCCGAACCGACGTGCACAAAGTTTTAGCAAAGACGGCGGCTGAAGAGAAAGCGCTAAACTTGCGCGCGTTCAAGGACGGAGAACGCGCGATTGCGATTCACGTTGTGGATTCAAAACGTCGCGTGATTTGTCCGGCGCTGGTGTACTGTACGCCGAGAGAGGAGACGTTGAGCGTCGCCGAGGCGCACGTTTGGGTGCACCCGAGCGCGAAAGAGTCGGCGTCAGAAGCGTTTCGTGACGCCGTCGCGGTGCGAGTCGCGACAAACACGAAAGCTGACGTAGAAGTGGAAGAAAGTGACGCATTCGCGCGCATCGAAATCATCGGTGCTAAAGCTTTCGAGATTGTGCAGAAACTGGCTCCGGATTTAGATTTTTACTCGAGCGCGCATACTACCCGAGGCATCCGTCGAATCGTTTGTCCAGACGCTCGTGCGGCTGCTTGGGGCGTTCAAACCGATTCGAGTGAAATGCGGGTGCCGACGGAAGTTGCGCCGACGCAAGCCGAGTACGACGAAAGTCGACGCGCATCGCGCGCGGCTGCGCTCGAGCGACCATGGGAGGAAACGGCCGCCGTCGGTGTCAAATCATACTCGGCGACGCTCATCAATCGAGGTGTGACAGCGATAGAAGGGTACACTCTGATCGTTTCTTCGTCTTGGATGCTTCCCGTTTGGCACGGCGTGTGCCAAACCGGCGCACGTCCGGTGGGAATCACTGAATGGTCGTGGTGTGCGCAACGTTTTGCGCGCGCCCTATTCCCGGACGATTACCTCGACACCCAAGCTGGAGCGGACAAGCGTCTGGAGATTTTCGACGATATTCTCGACGACATTCGAGCGAAACCAAAAAGCAAGGTTTCTCAGTGCGATTTAGCGCTCGTGCGACACGCCGAGCCGTTCGTAAAGGTGAGAAATGTGCTTCGAGTGCGCGATGAGAAGTTGGAACGCGATTCGCATCCGCGCGACGCGATGGTTCGCGTCGCCCTGCGATGTCCGTGGTCTGGTCAACCGACGCTCGGTGCGGAGATCTTCTTCCCCAACGAAGCACAACGCGACGCTTGGTGTGTCAAAAAGACGGACGACACGACGCGCCGTCGTGATCGGACGGTGTCGGGTCTGTTCTCGCAATGGTCGAAGAAGGACAAAGCGCTTCGCTCGGAGCATCGAAGCGACGTGAACCTCGGCGACGTCTTCGGCGACACCATCGGGCATATTACTTCTGTATCCGCACCAGCGGCATCTGTCGGTCTAGCGTCCGGTTTGATTCAGGCCAACGCAGTGAAAATGCTCACTGAAAACTTTAGTCGCGGCAAAACGAAAGTGTTCGTCATGCTTAGACATCCAGGGAAATTGGCGGTCCCCGCCGAGGCAAATATTGTCGTCAAGGCGACGCCGTTCGACGAGCCTTGGTTTTGAGATTAGCAAACGTAGTCAAATTTATGTATCATTTGTGTATCATACAATTGTGTTGTGTTTATTAATGCCCGCCCTTATTAATGCCCGCCCTGCTTTATCTTCTCCACGCACTCCTCCTTCGTGATGTTTGGATTTTCTAGCGCCCACTCCACGGATTTATCGATCCACTTTTTCAACTCTGGACCTCCTTTCGTCATGTTCAACGCCGCCATGACGTCTTGTCCGGTGACTGGTGGCTTAGTCTCCCAACACTCGTTCAATTCGAGCGATGCAACTCGCTGCTCGACCGCCTCAAATTTACTTACGGCGGCTTTCACGCCCGCGGCGACGCGCTCGCGCACATCCGCAGGCGCGGCGTCCGGTTCGAACGCGTATTCGCCTGCCCAAGTCGGGACCTCGGCATCGCTCATGCCGGGCACGACGGCGCATAAAGCTTCTAAGAGCACGGCAAGACGCCACGTCTCACCCATCTTTCGCAGCGCTAAGCCGCCCTCAAGCCGAGTAAAGTCTTTGTTCGTCAACAAGGTTTTTGCGAGAGCCATCGATTCATGCACGTGCACCGTCGTTTCCGCATCTTTCGAGCGGAGCTTGAGTGCGTTACTGATGATGTCGCCCACCGCGGGAACCTTCTTTCCTTTCTTTCCGTCCGACTGCAATTCGCGGTACGGCAACAACCACGAGGCGAGATACAACCACACCTGCTTCTCTTCGTCCATCCAAGCGTCGGTTGATGCGATTTCTTCGAGCGCGCCTTCGACGCATCTCGTGGAGTATTGTGACAAGCGGTCCGCCGCGTCCGTGACGGCATCCACAACGCTTTGCGTGGGAACCTGTAAGACGATCGGGGAAATCTTGAACGCCGCCATGAGCGCCACTGCGTCCGCGGGAGAGCGTCCTTTGAGCATCCCCAAGACTTCCTTTCCAAAACGCTCTCGACTCACTTTATGCTTCAATGCGTGTTGCACGTCCGGATCACTCGCGCTCGCCCCGATCTCTTCGTCTACATCGAAACCGAATCGCGCGGCGAAGCGAACGGCGCGCAAAATCCGCAACGGATCGTCCAAAAACGTCGTTCGCGGCGGGAGCGGCGTGCGCACGACGCCGCGACTCAAATCCTCAATCCCGCGCTCGGTGAAATCCTCCACTTTTTTCTCGTTAATGTTGTAAAACAAGGCGTTGATGGTCAAATCCCGCCTGAACGCGTCGTCCTTGGCCGTGCCGAACTGCATCTCCGGAATCCTACTGTCCTCGGAATAGTTTTCCGAGCGCAAGTTTACTAAATCCAACCACACGTCTCGCACGCGCATCGTCGCCGTCTCCAAGTGCTTACTCTGCTCAGGATTGCTCTGAATCACTCCGATCCCCTTCGTCTCCATCCCCTGCGCCTCCAAGTACGCGTTCACCTTCTCCGCGAACTCTTTCCCCAACATCGTATCCAGCGCCACGTCGATGTCGTCGCTCTCGCGTCCGACGAGCTTATCCCGAACCCACCCCCCCGCCACGCGAAGCGTCACGTCCAGCTTAAAGTGTTCCACCACCGCCAACAGCGTGTCGAACACCTCCCTCTCCTTCGCCGTGCACCGCACCTCGCCGATCGTCGCCCCCTCGAGTCCTCCGCCGCGCCTCGCGTCCACCCGTCCCGCGAAAAATCGCATCCCTCCGCCTCGCCCGACCCTCGCGCGCCGCGCCCGCGCCGCCGCCGTCTCCGCCGCGCTCTCGAAATCCGCCCGCGCGCGCGCCGTCCCCGCCCCCCGCGTCCCGTCGCCCGCGACGCCGTCGCGTCCGTCGCGCCGTCCCGCCGCGGTCGTTTCGCGTCCCCCC
>MDSX01063494.1_pt1 | contig 35811 bp, 29 predicted proteins | sample 811141 | NCBI WGS metagenome assembly MDSX01 (sample SAMN05326642, study PRJNA326480) | marine metagenome | isolation source: seawater | place: Atlantic Ocean: South East | collected 2010
CCGAGCAAAAGAACAACGAGAAGAATACTCGACCACCTTCTGCCCATGAAGACATGACGGGGGCGGTTATCCTTCAATGCTCCCCTTCATCTCTATCTTTTCGTTGAATATTTCCAAGATGAAGCTACGGCGATTTGCCTCAAAGTTGAGTTGTGGAATGGATGAAAACATCTCCTTGAGGCTAATAATTCGTGTCATGTGGAGATGGGTTCAAGTGCTTTACAAGATGTCGAATACCTACATGGCGAGCGCGTGGAAGCCGACAATTGTGATTCTCCTCCTCTGTATCGCGACGGTACCGATGACAAATTCCGCTGAAGAGAGTGGTCCTATTCAAGCCTCTGAGAGCACGGTAGCTCTTCAGCCATCCAACCCTGAGGCGGGAGGTTCCGTCACCATTAACCTCCAATTATTCAACAGCGCGAACAGTGATGCTATTGATGTTGAATATGCCTTCTATCGGAATGGAATTGGGCCAAACAAATTACTCGAATCCTCTACCGTTGATATCTATGCAGGTGAAACCGCTGAAGTTTCGACCGTGTGGCAGGGTCTTGTGGAAGGTGAGCACGAAGTTCACATTACTTTTGAATATCCCCGCAATTCAGGAAATGAAGCCCAATTTTATGTTGACTTTACCGTAACTGGCTTGCCTAACCTCAAGGTGACTGAGACTCATTTGTCTCCTTCATCAGGCATCCATTCAGGCGACACAGTCAATCTCTCCTCCTTGGTCAGAAACCTTGGAAGTGAGCCTGCGGGCGCGAGTACACTCCACATTGATCTTCCTGGCTCCAATGATTTGGACATTCCAACACCGCCTATTGCCGCAGGTTCCTCCGAATGGGTGAACACGACCTTTACGGCACCTGCAAGCGGTTCTCATTCATTGATGGTTACACCTGACTATCAAAATGCTGTCCATGAGTCCTCAGAGATGAACAAAGTGGTTGAGGTTCCTTTTACCGTTGACACTCGAGTCGATTTCTTCCACGTTGGAGAATTGGATGTGAGCATCGAAGAAGGCGCTCTTGAGGGACCTTGGGTCGTCTCTGGAAGGATTGCGCAAACAAATGGCTCTGGTTTCTCGGCAGTTCCACTTCAGTTGCAAATACAAAATCCATCAGGTGGAGTGGTTTCAACCGCACCTTTCACTGTTAATCTTACAGGAAGTGGATATGCTGAAGCGTTATGGAGCCACGTTCTCACCTCAACTCAATTGGATGCATTGCCGGTGGGTACGCACACAATTTCAGCGAATATTGACCCTTTCGGAACGGCAGATTTCATCCAAGAATCAACCTCAAATGATATCATTTCAAGCAGCTTGTCAAAATTCCCTGTGCCAGATGTATTGGTGGACTCAAATGCCATTGCATCGTCTCCTTCGGTAAACTCTGGTGATTCGGTTGAATGGAGTGTGAGTATGCTCAACACCGGTGATATTGAAGTTTCAGGAAGGCTCTATTATACCTGGGAAGGAGTTGAATCAACATCTCCAATAATCTATCTCGATTCTGGCGATGATTATACTTGGAGCGTCGATTTAACGACTGTTGTCGGTGCTCATGATGCAACTTTTGAGGCGCAATGGGTTGCATCCGCAAACAGTTGGGATGCAGATCCGAGCAACAATGTCGCTTCGGGCATGGTATCAGTTGAGGCAGAATTACGACTTTCTTGGGCTGTTTCGACGCTTGAGGTAACTGATTCAGATGGTTCCGCTGTTGTTTTACCAATGACGCAAGGTGAAACCTATACGCTTAAAATTGATTTAACAAGCGTCGAAACTGGAGATTTGACGTATGATTGCGTGGACGGAGCCGGCGACATACTTGCAACGATCAATGCTGAAGTGGTTAACCGCGGAGACAAGGTCAGTCTTGAATGCCAATTTAATGCATCAGCACCGTCAACTGTTATTCTTCTTGTTCCTTCTGATTCTACCATTTCTCAAACCTTCACACGAACCTTCAGTACGGTAATGAGCGATTCAGACCTTGAAGACCTGAAATCAAATTCCGAGCTTGGAACTTTCACGCTCATCGGTATAGGTTCAGCTCTCCTCATTGCTGTTTTAGCCGTTTCAATATACCTTACGAGAGAATCTGAAGATGATGTAGAACGAGACATCTTTGAGTATTGTCCTTCCTGTGATGGGGAACTTGAAGGTGATGAAAACCGCTGCCCACATTGTTCATTCAATTTGAAGAAGGCTCGAAACCAATTCCACGAGTGTGAAGAATGCGGTGAATCAATTCCAGACCTCCTTGATAATTGCGTATATTGTGGGGCTGAACAAGATGTATCCTCATTCTTTGAACAACGCCAACGCAAGGAAAAGGTGGAGAAGCAGATTGTCGCTCTTCCCGAAGAAATTGACGAAGATGCTATTGTCACTGGCACAGAAAACTTTGCTGAAGCTGTTCAAGAATTTGGCTATGATGAGGACCAGTTGGAAGAGGAATGGGACGAAAACATCGAGAGTGCTGAGGCTGAAGTCGAAGCAGCCTACGATCGAAGGAACGCTGATGAATTGCTCCGTGAAGACATGACGGAAGAAGAACTTGAAGCCTATCAAAACTCGGTTACTACAACGCTAAAGAGCATGAAGGACCTTGGTGATGAGACCAATGACATCGATGCAATTCTTGCATCGAAAGGGGAAATTGTCGCCCACAAGGATGACGGAAAAGAACTTTCAGCAAGCGATGCAGACATCCGAGGAAGATTGTTTGAAATTACTGGTGAGGAAGGAATCATGCCTGGCGATAAAGTCAATGTCGGTATGCAACTCACCGATTCCGCCTTTGCAGGAAATGAAGTTTCTGAAACAACCTCTGATTTCACTGTCATGGACGATGATTCACCGATTGCCGTTATTGACGAATTAACACCGGGTAAATCCAAACCAACGCGCCGTCGAAGCGCACGTCGAAAATCTGCTGAATCCGAACCCAAACCGGAAGTTGCAGAATGCGGTGCCTGTGGTGCAGATCTTGCAGTTGATGCCACTGAATGTGGAACCTGTGGCGCGAAGTTTGAATGATGTCCGTCGGCTTTCATAGGGTTCGTCATTGCTTTTGCTCGGCAACCGCTAGCGTCATTCGGACAAACACCGCTAAGACTCTAAGGTATCAAACCCTTGTATCATGCAACATTGGATTGATATGTGGGTGAGACTTAGCCTGTCCATGAAGAAGAGTTGGTGTATGCCAATCCTCATGGTAATGATTTTTCTTCTCAGCAGTAGCCCTGGATGTTTGGGGCTTCTTCAAGCCCGTGAGGGCATTGAACATTTACGCGGCCAGCCTGACCCCAAGTCTGAGACAATCGTTCTCAAGCTGGAAAAAGTATTCACCAACCCAACTGAATGGGAAGTATACGAAAACTCAACCACTTTTTATGTGGACGAAACCGTTTCGGAATTAATCATGTGGCGGCACACGAGATTTACTGCTTCAGAGACTGTGGGTTGTTTTGAGAACTTCACTCGATACGTCCGTGCTGAGTTACAGACTCCCAGTGGACAGACGGTTTGGGAAATTGATGAGTGTGTTTCACAAGACCCTATCACGAATGAAATTCTACCCGATACTTCAGGATTTGAAACTGGGAATTGGAATCTCATTATTTCTGCTCGCGGTGCAGGAACCGCAACCGCTGCCGTCCAAGATTTCGTTCGAATCGATATTACACTCAAGCGTACGTGTATCCAATATCCTCTTGAAACCGACTGTATCTAATCAAGAAAGAGAGTCACTGCAGGCATACAGTCGTGAACAGCTTCTGCACTTGCCTGGGCGATGATGATTTCGAGATGCCCCTCCTTGGACCATTAAGCGTTGAATTTCTTGAACAGCACCTCTCAGTTCCTGTTTTGCAACATCGTTCCAGGGTATTTGGTGAAGGTCTTTTTCTCCGTAACGTAGGACACCGTATGGCGAGCTTTTGTTGGTATTTTTTTCAACAAGATGAAGATAGGCGAGTAATTGCATTCGATGTGATGGATGAGGGTTTTTGGGAACCCGCCCCGTCTTTTGTTCGACCGGAATAAACTCTCCATCGACAATGACAATCTGGTCAGGTTTTCCACGCAGACCAAGTTCTTGATCAACCAGGAGGTCAGAAGTCGTATCTCCATCGGAATAAGCCACTTCATCTTCAGCCTCGAAGCCGACGTCACTTTTCATCGAACTAAGGGCATTTTCGGATAATAACATTCGTTGGAGTTGCCATGAGGCTGCCAATGTCCAGGCCATCGCAGTGATGAAAAGAATGAATGTTGCTTGACTGCGATCATCGGCGCCCGCAAGAGCGATTGCGTGTAATCCGAGTACGATCGAACCAAAAAGTAGACTTGCTTCAACTCGCCCAGCCTCAAACCATCCTCCAATGAAGCCTTTCGGTTCCCAGAAGTGAGTAAAATCATTGTTTTGAGATAAAAATTTAGTTTTTTGTCGAGGAATTGTTTCTCGTAAACCGACCCATGAACGCCAAGGTACTGAAATCGCTATGGAACCTACAATAAGCATTGCGACCCCCCACATTGCGAGATATCGGGCCATGAGTAACGGTGTTGTCACTTCATCTATGAAACTGAAAGCGATGGCATCGACGGTCAAGGCGATGATAACTGAGAACCACCATGTCCAAATTGTAACTGAACGGCGCATTTGCGTTTGAATGAATTGAAAATCTTTCATTTTTTCATGAATGAGAGCATGTCTTTTGATTCCTGCGACGATGGCTTCACCCTGGCCAGAATTACCTTGCCGTGATAACGACCAAGACAGTGGACAATATTCGTAGCGTTCCAAATCACTTGCACTCACTGGAAGTGCGATTCCCTGTGCATCACGCCAGGTCCCGTCTTCTGAAAGAGTGGCGTTCAGTAACGCATCCCCACTTGAAACCAACCCCATATCTCACCCCCCCAATGCGTCTACAGGTATGCCTCAGGTTTTGAGTTCTTTGATGGTAAGCCCGCCTAAATCACCTCGAGCATCAAGAAAAAATCATTCCGCTCCTCTACGAAGCGGTTTAATATGGAGTCCAAGTCGGACGAATGCTGAGGAAACACCATGTCCGAGGAAATGAACTTACTCTTGCCCTTCGAATCCTATGAAGAGAATGCTGTCAACATTGGTACTCAGCAAAAGAGTGCCGATATGGCACGCTTCATCGAACGTGTTCGTGAAGATGGATTGTATCTCTTGGATGTTAACATGACTGACTCTCGAATACGCTCAATTGCCGAGTTCCTCAACAAGTATGACCCTGCTCGAATCATGGTTGTTTCTGCTCGTCAATACGGCCAACGCCCGGCTCGGCTCTTCTCAGAAGCCATTGGAGCGAATGCGGCTGTTGGAAGATTCATTCCCGGCTCACTGACAAACCCTGTTCTTCGTTCTTATGTCGAGCCTGATGTTTTGTTCGTAACCGATCCAGCCGCTGACCAACAAGCACTACGTGAAGCAGTGAACTCAGGTTTGCCAATCGTGGGTATTGTTGACGCAAATAACAATCTCCGTAACGTCGATGTTGCGCTTCCTGCAAATAACAAAGGTCGTCGTTCCCTTGCTTTGGTTTATTGGCTTCTCGCTCGTGAAGTTCTCAAGGTTCGGGGCAAGATGACCGATGAAGATTGGGCTGCTTCCCAAGATCTGGAAGAATGGCAATCCACATTTTGAAGTCCTCCAGAGCGTATTGCTCTAACTTTTGTTCAACGCTTTTGTTGATGTAACTGATAAACAAGTAAGCGTTGCCATATACTAAGGGGGATTTTTTTGTCAAAGATGAGAAAAAATCGAAGTTTCCCCGTTCGAGCGTTCCTTTACGCTCTTCGAACCCCCAAGCGACTGTTTGATCGTTTTGTTTTCTACCCAATGCTTGATCGAAAAATAGCAAGCAGTGATTTACAACTGTTCGTACACGACAAGGAACGTGGTCTTATGCGAATTTTGAATTATGGTGAACGCCTTGACTGGAGTTTGATGTCAGGCAAAGCCTGTGATGCTGTACCTTGGCTTGATAGGATTCAACCCCTGATTGATAAGAAAAGTATCGTCTTTGATGTTGGAGCGAACATGGGAGTTGTTTGTCACTGGTTTGCTGAACGCTGTCACCAAGTCCACGCTTTCGAACCCCACCCAGTGAACATTTCTACCATTCAATCTCAGATGGAATTAAGAAATAACCCCAACATCACACTTCATCGCTATGCACTTGGAAAAGAAGAAACTCAAATGGAATTATACGTCAAAAGTTTTCACGGTCATCACTCGCTTGGCGATGTAGATAACAGCCCAACTGTGGATAAGATTCTCGTTGATGTTCGAACGATGGATGCTGTTTTTGAAGAACTCAAACTTGAACGAATTCATTTTCTCAAAATTGATGTCGAAGGATTTGAATCAGATGTCCTGTCGGGCTCATCTTCGATTTTGAAGAAGAAAAAGATTGATTATATTTTATTTGAACTGCAAGAAACTATTTTGAAATCCATTCAACGAACTTCCGAAGAAGTTTTCCAAATTTTGTTTGATTCTGGATACCAAATTATTGATTTGAACGGAAAAATCATGGAACAGGATTCCACCCAGCCAATTCCGAACGGAGATTATCTCGCTTGTATCGACGGTGCTGATGCCGCTAAAAAGCTGGCTTCCTCACCGTTTGAACTTCTGTAATCGAATCTATTCAGTTGAATTTGCGGATAAATAGTCGGATATGCCATGTGCAAAATCTTCAGGCGTGGGTGCTCCGTGCATCATGTGACGAATTTTTTTTGCACCCGGTAAACCCTTGGTGAAGGCTACCGCATGGCGTTGCATCCAGCGTGGTTGAAGGCCCATTGTCATATGTGAATACTCGATGTATTTGTCCCAGCACCACTTTCGTGTTGCAAAAGCACGACCGATTTCAGACCGCTGATACCAGTCCTCACCCATGTCTCTTATCCAAGGTAAATCCTCTTCTTTCATCCATCCCAATCCGACCTTAATCTCTCCAAATATCGCCGGTCGTCCTATTGCGCCACGGCCAATCATGAGCCCTGCAGCACCTGTGGTTTCCAAACACAATTGAGCACTCTTTGAATCTACAACATCTCCATTGGCAACAACAGGCACTTCTACTCCATCGACGATATCACGTATAGAATTCCAATCTGCTTCCCCAGAATATCGTTGACGGAGCGTGCGCCCATGGACACACAGCCGAGATGTTCCAATATTTTCGAGTTCTTTGCAAATGTCGAGAGCATTGTTTGCACCTTGGCCTGTACCCAATCGCATCTTTGCGGTTACGGGAATGTCAATGCGTTGAATTATTCCATCAACCATCGATACGAGATTTTCTGGTTCACCCATTAAGGCTGCACCCGCACAGATTTTGGTAACCTTTGGTGCCGGGCAACCAAAATTGAGATCGATAATATCGGCGCTCGGCGCTAACATCTCTGCGGCCGTGGCCATATCTCCTGCATCCCCGCCAAAGATTTGGGGTATGAACGGAATTTCTGTTGCGTGCGACTCCATTTTCCTCCAAGACATTGCTGCCTCGCGAGTAAGTGCGGTGCTGTTGGTAAATTCAGTGATGGTGACATCCGCTCCACAGTCTTTGGCCAGTAATCGAAAGGGTAGGTCGGAAACACCTGCCATCGGTGCAAGGAAAAGCGGTCGGGCCTCACCCTCCCAAGCTCCTGGTTTTGCCCCGATGTGTTCGCTCATCATCAAAGCCTCAGAATCTTTGTTTTTCAAGGATTGGCTGTTCCTTGTATTTCATGACCTCTTAGGAAACCATTGCTTGCTCAAGTAACTGAGCAACTCTTCGCATTCTTCGTAGGGTTCTGTCTATTCTTGCAGCAATCTCTCTGTGAACTTCTCCTGAACTGTAGCCCGCCATACGATGGCCTAATGGTAGACGTCCTCCTAACAGATTGAGTAAGAGCATTTGTTCATCGGTTGAAATGCCTTGCGTATATTTTTCAATATCTTCGACTTTCAATTTTCCTTTTTTCAAGCTTGAGAGTATCGATGATTGTTGTTTTGTGTTGAGTATTCTTTGAAAACCACCTTTTTTCAACATCCAGTCTTCACCTCGTCGTTGATACTGAGTGGTCATTGCGGTCCAAAGTGTTACATTCAATCGGTCGATTCTTGGAACTCGTTGAACCATCCCCGTCGCACGAAAACGCTCAAGGATTCTACCAAGACGGGGTTTTTGTTCACCGAGAAGTTCACTTGCTTCATCTAATGAAAGTGGTACGTTTCTGTTGAGGAGTAATTGAAATAATTGTACCGAGATGGATTCAGCGTTTGCCTCTTTCCCAGGCCTTTCACCAAGTAGTCCAAAGTCGCCCATCCATTGGGAGAGGAGATTTTCTTTACTCCCCGGCAACAAAGGCCGATGGTCAACAATGCCTATGCAAAGGGCTGGTTTATCGCTTACAACTGGCTCATTGCCAAGGTTTGGATTTTCTCGATTCCAAAGTGAATCGAGCATAGTCATTCGTTGTTTGACAATTGTTTCGCACTGGAGGCTAAAAAATTCAACGGCGTTTCCCAGCGACCCCCCTCTTAGAAAATATCTTCTCCATCCTTTACCTTCATTGGAAAAACCGATTATTCCGGCCTCAACAAGCCGAGTGAGGTGGTGATTCAAAGAAGCAGGTGTCAAGGCTAATTCATCTGCTAACATCTGTGCATCCCAACTGATATCCGGTTGAGCGAAAAGATAGTCCCTCAACAACCGGTGAACTGGGCCGGCAGTTCCTTGATCGGCAGTGGCCTCTCCACGTTTGCGAACAAGGCTCAGTGTGTCGATAAACCAACCAACAAGGTTGTCGATTTCACGCTCGCTGGTTGGTAAGGCTACCTCGGTTAATCGAACGCTAAACATGATACCCAGTTTTTGCTTCTGGCGAAGGTCTTTGAAGGCTATGCATTATTTGTCTCTCAAGAGCCGAAAAATAGAGAATTTATCTTCTCTCGTCTTGCCAATCATAATCGATGCCCTTTGTTCCATGCCATTCAATTTCCATGTCAATGTGTGGCATCATCTCAATCCGGTCTTCGCGAAGTATGCCTCTTCTGCGAAGTACCTTTACAGCAGAATGAACCGATGCGCGCGAACGGCCAATACGTCGGGCAAGTGATGCCTGTGAACGGGGAACACCTTCTTTTTTGATGTCTTCAATAATCAACTTTTGAACAAGTGATAGCCCGATTGGTAGAGCAGAAGCAGCACGTTGTTCATCAACACAAATACCCCTGAGAATTTCGACTTGACTCGGGGCTCCAGCAAAATAGCATGTTCGCCCATTTACCGGTAAGACCGTCACACTGCGACGACTCTGTAATACATCCAAGTGATGGCGAAGGGTTCCGTTAGCGGCGTTAAGGGCCGATTGTAACTCCCGATAGCACAAACCTGGATGGTGTTCCAGAGTCGAGAGAATTCTTTGGCGTAAAGGGTGTTCATGTGACCTTGCTTTCGTAGATACACTGCCTATGGCAAAGGCACCGACTGCTGAAGCTGCGGCTGCAACGCCACTTGCAAGCCCTACCACTCCTCCAGCAGCACCAGCTATTCCTGCGGACAACCATGGCCTTTGACGGACCCATTGTGCAAGAAGAGGCATGAAGTGGCCTTAGCTTTCTCCTTTCTTAATTCATCCCTTGAGTGCGTCACACGAAAGAGCCTCAATCATGTGCTTCAACCGTTCCTAAATGGATTTTCAAATGAGCAACAAGAGGTGAGAGAAGTCGACCGCACGTACGCCCATGTTCGGTGAGAAGATACGTCACGCGTATTGGCGGTCCATCTGAAACTTGACGAGAAACAAGCCCTTCATCGGCTAAATAGCGCAATTTATCAGAAAGGGTTCGAGATGAAATTCCTTCAAGCAAATTTTTCATTTGATTAAATCTTCGAGGGCCTGAGATATAGAGGGCAGAAAGAATTTCAATTGTCCACCGAGAGCCAAAAACACTCAACGCTTCACCAGCTCGACAGACTTCGTTGTGCAAATTATTCATCGGATTCAGATCTTGTTGAGAGCCTAATATGCCGCGGATATCGCCTCCGATTTTAATTGCTGATTCTATCGATGAACGTACCATGTTATACTCTTCACGCGGAACTTTGAGTGGCGGAATTGACATTGTAATTCTCCTCATTTCCACGCTGAGTGCTCAACTACTTAATTCCATTTTAACACTGATTCAGATGTGAAGAAAGGCTATCAAACTTGAACAGTTTCATCTTACATTTCAAGAAGGCGTGCCGTTACGGTTGTTTATGGCCAAACAGGTGTTGCTGGTGCGAGGCGGTGCTTTGGGAGTCAATACAGGAATCGGTGGAGCGCATCACAATCTCTCTACATCTCTCGCTCAACATCATATTCAAGGTTGGACCAGTTCGACCACCTGTGAATATCCGTTTAAGAAAAGAAGAAATCCCTTTTCGCGCATTTTCAAACGTTGGTATGCTCACCCAAAACGCGTTGCGAAGGTTCTTCGAAAGAAACACAATTTCAGTCTCCTCCACGTCACAGACCAAGAACAAGCTCACTTGATTCCAGAACAGTGTTCTCTTCCTGTGGTCGTTACCGTTCACGACTTGTTCCATTTTTTCCCAGAAGTTCTCAAAATAGGTGATGAGTCTATCGAAGTTGGAGAACAAAATCCTCGCTGGTATCGTCGCAGAGACCTTTCAAAATTACGAGCGGGTCTTGCTCGGGCTGATGTGTTGGTGTGTGGTTCACAGGCAACGCTCACCTCCTGCCAAACTCATTTCCCCAATGTTCGTTCTGTTTGCGTTCCCCTCGGATTAGATGTCAAATCCTTTCACCCGCAAAATCAAGTAAAAACCGAAGTTTTGGCACCTGCTTCTCACCTTTCGAAAGCGTGTCACTTACTTCTTGTTGGAAGCCACGCACCCCGAAAACGAATCAAGTTTATCTGTCAGGTACTCGGAGGTTTGGATGCTGAAGTCAAAAACAACATCACTGTACATCATGTTGGGAATGAATCATGCCCTTATGGAGGTCCGTCTGCATCACAATTGGCTGAAAAATACGGTGTAACGCATTGGGTCTCACACGGTGGAGACCTTTCAAGTGCCGCACTTATGCAAATGCGGCATGCATGTGAGGCCCTTCTCTTTCCAAGTGCCAGTGAAGGTTTTGGTTACCCTCCACTCGAAGCAATGGCAAGTGGTACCCCCGTTTTGTGCTCCAATCTCCCTTCACACAATGAATTGATGCCTGACGACACATGTCTTCCTCCAGAGGATAAAGAGGCGTGGACAGAAGCCCTTCTTTCGGTATATACGAACTGGCACAGTCGAACAAAGGACGATGAAACACATGTGTGGCCTAAGCCGCGTTCAGGTTTGATGGAATTTGCATCACGATTTGATCAGTCACGATTTTGCTTACGAATGGCGGAAGTGTATGACTCATTGTAATCAATATACTCATATGTAAAATCAAAGCGTCGAAGAATATGGCCGGAGAGAAATCCCATGATGGCATGGACTCAATCAAATGGTTTCACTCAATCCCTCTCAATGATGGTATTGTGACTCCCGGCCTGGATGCATCAATGGCAAAACTCGAACAGATTTGTCTTCCCGATGACCTCACTGGAAAAACTGTTCTCGACATCGGCTCTTGGGATGGATTTTTCTCTTTCCAAGCCGAAAAGGCTGGCGCTAAGCGTGTTCTTGCAACAGACCATTTCTGTTGGAGTGGCCCAGGGTGGGGGACAAAAGACGGTTTTAATTTCGCTCATAAGGCATTGAATTCAAAGGTTGAATCGCTGGATATTGATGCCATGGATATCTCTCCAGACAATGTTGGTGAATTTGATGTTGTGATGTTCTTAGGAGTCTTGTATCATCTTCAAGACCCGATGGCAGGTCTTCGTGTGGCTGCGAATGTCTGCAAAGAATTGCTCATCATCGAGACTGCAGTTGATGACTTGCACCGGTGGAAACCTTCAATGGTTTACTATCCAGGAGATTCTTTCAACAATGATGATACCAATTACTGGGCGCCAAATGTTGGTGCCATGAAAGGTATGCTCAAAGATTTGGGATTCTCGAGAGTTGAAGTGGTCTATCCGAAGAATCCGTGGATTCGTTATTCACTGCCCGTTCGATTATTCTCCTCGATTAAGGGAATGTTCACTGGACGCGGTCCTTTTCGACAGACCATCAATCAAGGCCGAATGTCATTTCATGCTTACCGGTGAGTGAGAACTTCTCTCCGCAGTGTTCTTGAATCGGGTTTTGTTGGACGGTTTATGCAACCTATTCAGCGCGTAGCCATTGTCGGTGCAGGTAACATGGGCTCTGGTATAGCTCAAAAGACAGCTCAGGAAGAATTTGATGTTCAAATGGTCGACCGCGAACAACAATGGGTTGACAGAGGACAGGGCATCATCTCGAATTTTCTTTCTGAAGCGGTCGAGCGACGTATCTTCTCACCGGCTCAAGTCGAGGCAATTCAAGGGCGGATCACCGGCGTCGTTGGCGTTGAAAACACGGCAGAAGATACCGATTTAGTCATCGAAGCCGTGTTTGAAGATTTCGACATCAAAACCGCAGTTTTCAACACGCTTGACAAAGCATGTGGCCCAAATACGATTCTCGCATCAAACACCTCTTCTTTGTCCGTTAATGCATTGGCTGAAGCAACTGGTCGAGCAGACAGATTTGTCGGTTTGCATTTCTTTTACCATCCTGCTAAAAATCGACTTGTTGAAGTGATTCCTGCTGAATCTTCGAGCTCAGAAACAATTGAAAAAGTGGTTCAGTACTGCAAAATGCTTGGAAAAGTCGTCATTGTTTGTGCTGACCGGCCTGGATTTGTTGTCAATAGATTCTTCGTACCTTGGTTGAATGAAGCATGCCTTCTTTTGGAGGAAGGTGTGGCTACTGCCGCTCAAATCGATGCTGCAGCATGCAAAGCATTCCGTATTGGATTGGGGCCATTTGGTTTGATGAATCTTACCGGTCCGCCTATCGCTCTTCATTCAACTGACTATTTGGCAGAACAATTGGAGACTCCACGTTACAACGGTGCGCAAAACCTTCGCGACTTAATCGATGCGAATGACCAGTGGAGTCTCGAAGGTGATGAAACCTATTCTGAAGAACAGTATGCTGCTATTTCAGAACGCTTGTATGGTGTTGTCTTCGGTGTAGCTGCTCAAATTGTCGACGAGGGCGTTTGTTCGATGGAAGATGTCGATCGTGGAGCGAAAGTTGGACTTCGTTGGGCTCGTGGGCCATTTGAATTGATGAATAAAGTCGGTGTTGATGCCTCCTGTAAAATGGCTCAATCGTATGCAAATCTGGCTGCAGAAAGTGACCCTGCTCGTGCGTGGAATGTTCCTGAATTCTTCGTTCAACAAGGTAATGAACCATGGTCTTTCTCAACTGTCGATACCTCTGTTGAAGATGGAATCGCCACTGTCACCATTAACCGTCCAGAAGCGATGAATGCTCTCAACGAAACAGTCATTTCTCAACTTGGCGCTGCATTGGATGAAGTCAATGCAAATGATTCGGTTCACACGATTGTTTTGGACGGTGCAGGAAAGGCCTTTGTTGCAGGTGCTGATGTCAAATTCTTTGTCGATAAAATCCGTGCAGATGCAATTCCTGATATCGTTGATTTTACAACTAACGGGCATGTTGTCTTGGACAAACTCGAATCCTCAAGCAAAACCACTGTTGCTTTGACAACTGGACTTGCACTTGGTGGTGGACTTGAACTGGCGTTAGCCTGTGATTATCGCATTGGAACGCGACGAACTCAATTCCGCTTCCCTGAAACCTCTATTGGAATCTATCCGGGACTCGGTGGCTCTCAACGACCTGCTCGCATATGCGGTGTTCCAGCTGCACGATGGGCCGTTTTGGCTGGTAATTTCATGGATGCTTCCACTGCTGCAGATCTTGGCTTGCTTACTCATTTGGTTGATGTTTCAGGTGTCAATGCTTGCGTTTCCGAACTCGCTAAGAGTGGAAAACCTGACAACAAATATCCCGGTCAACCTGCTCGTCCAGACAGCGTCGTTGCTACCTTCGCTCGCACTTTCTATGCTGATGAAAACATGTCAGATTTGATGGCAGGTATCTGCCCATCAGGTTTTGATGCTGAAGACAAGAACATCAGTCGTCAACTCAAATCGTTGTCGAGAGCCGCTCCTCATGGATTGCTGATGGCCAGTAATCTCATCGATGAAAGTTTGAAAACAGACCTTGCCCAAGGACTACAGTTGGAACTTGACGGCCTCACCGAGATATTTTCAACAGCTGACTCACTTGAAGGTTTATCCGCACTTATTGAAGGTCGAAGGCCAACATATACCAATGCGTAATTACGCCCATTGGTTTTGAATATCGGACATTTCTTTGATGAGAGCGACGACGTCAATTGTTTCTTCTTGCTCATGAGCAAGTCCAATTCGATTACGCACTGCCTCAACAAACTCATCTTCCGGTTTTTCTTTGAGGATTTCTTCAATGAATTTGGTCAGTGTTCGTCCTTTCCCTTGTGCAATTGCAATACGTGCACGAAGTTTTTCCGCCTCATCTTTGGGTTTTCGAACACCGCTCATTGTACCGCCTCCTCAGCGTTGAAATGGTTGGCATACCAATCTTCCCAGCCGATGACTTCTTCATCAGACCATTCGCTGAGTGGTCCGTTTTCAGAAATTCGGAGAGTGCTGGATAATACAGGAAGCATGGTTGCATTTTGTGTGCATTTGACTCCCGGAGAACCGAGTACCATCGCCTTTTGAACGATTCCTAACCCGATTGACAAACTGTGTGTGTCGGTTCCAGACCAATAGGCTGAAAATCCTGGATGTGTGTGAACCCAGAGTTTGAATGGAGCAATGCATCCAACAGGGGGTGAGAGTTGAACCTGTCCAGATGTGCCCCAATCAATCGATATGACGTCTTTTGCATCGATAAGTACCGATGTCTCAAGACCTGCAAGGTAGGATATTGCATACACGACATCCCAACGTCGGTGCTGAGAGGCACGGTGTTGGACATCGAGCAGAATTTCATCATCAATTTGACGTTGTTTTGCCATTTCAGTGACATGATCCCAGACTTCTTGAGTGATGTCGAGTTGTTCGAGATTTGGGATGAAAATCATGCCTTCACCTCCGCAGTCTTCTTCTGTTGTTTCGGAAATTCAAAGCCTCCGTAGGTCAAACTGCCCATGGATTGAACAGGGCCACTCCTGCCACGGAGATTCTGAACGAGCCATTGCGCACCAAAAGTTCCAGCAACTGAAAAACCGAACTCAAGATTACCCGCATCCAAAGCCCCCTCAACTTGACAGCTCATGGGCTGGTGATTCGGCGTCATTTGTTCAACCAAGGAAGCATCGGAATCTGAAGAAAGAATCATCCATCCATCGCCTGAACATCGAAGGTCAATCCATGGCACATCAAGTGCATGAACCAAACGACGAGGTTCTGGTCTGTCTACACAAACCACGACGAAATCATAGCCAGAAAGTTGATCAGCATTTCTCAGGTTTTCATCTTTACCAATCAACTCGACATGCACTCCTTTACCAGCAAATCGACTTGCCAAAGCAGTAACTTTGTGCTGGCCGATTTGTTCCTCAGTAAAGCGTTGATGTCCAAGATTAGATGCCTCAACAATGTCTCCGTCCAATAAGGTAATTTTTGTATCGATTGCTGTACGTTCTAATGCAGGTACGAGTAAATCGACCAAGGTCGTTCCAATGCCACCTGCACCAACAATAAGCACGTTTTTGTTCACAACTTCTTTTTCCATACAAGAGCAAGCAATCGACCACATATAAGGGTCTCAAAGGTTCAGCATTCGTTCGAGAGCTGCGATTTGAACTTCAAGAGTGAAATGCTTCTCAACATAGGGCCGCCCTGCCTCTGCCCAGGCTTTACGCAGGACGGGGTCTTTGGCATCTAAGTAGGCTGCTTTCCACGCTGCAAGGTCGTGTCGAGGCAACAAGAGTCCGGAATCAACCGGAGACATTGTGCAGGCAAATCCACCTTCATCGACCATGAGTGCAGGAACGCCAATGGCCATCGCTTCGATTGGTGTGAGTCCAAACGGTTCATGATGAGCATGGCTAACCATTGCTCGTGCTCCTCGAATCAAACCACATAACTGTGTTTGAGAAAGTCGCGGCATGCACATAACGTCTACACCAGTTCGCATTCCTTCAGCCATCAGCGCTGCTTTATCGCCCTCTTCTCCCCCTCCAACTTGAACGAGAGTCAGCCCGGTATTCTTCAGTGATTGTAACGTTTCCCAAGTACCTTTAACATGCGAAATACGTCCGACTGTAACCACATAATCCTCCGGTATATCACCTATTTCTTTGAGCGATTTTTCTTCACTTTTCGGCGCCTTTTCCGGCCAGAGTTTCCAGTCGATGACGTGCATCACATGCGTCGCTTCTAAGGGTCTTCCTTTCGCATCACGTTGTGGAGGCTGACCATTTTCTTTCGATTCGTCACTTGCAATACCATACACTTTTTTCAAGCGTTTTTGAATCCACATTGAGTTCCCAGAGATTGTAGAATTTGCACGTTGAAGAAGTTGTTCGACAAATGCTCTGTCTCGTTTTCTTTGGCGAGTAAACAGTAGTTTTGTCAGCCACAGTGGACGTTTAGGTTGACCATCGAGATGACGGTGAAGCACGTCTTCATACAACCATCGAGGTGGTTCTAAGCAGTGATAGTGAACAGGAAGATTGCCAGGAATGAGTGGAAGAAGTTCAAGGGTTCCTCGGCAGACCGACATATGAACTGCGTCAAAATCATCCCAAGGAATGTCAATGCTCTCCCACGTTGTTTGAGCAGTTGTACTTGCTTTGGCCATGATTTCGGCAAATGCACCTGACGGCCATTTCATCGCAGACGTAGGTAAGAGCAACTTTACGTTCGCATCATTGAGTAATTCTTTTGCTTCTCTTGGAAAATCTAAACTGGCCAAACTGACTTTCCAGCGTTGAGAGGTTGCGCGAATCAGTTGAAGCAGTTCTCGCTCAGCCCCTCCCAGTGATGCGAATGAACCTCGAACAATGAGGACGCGCTTTTCGCTCCCTCCATTGCCATTGGTTTCAGCCATTAGCCAGTACAGCCAGCGACTCCCCTTCAAATCCTCCCTCTTTCGGTCGATTTGAGGTCAAGTTTCGTCATCCGAACGCGCGACCGATTCAAAAAGGGACGAGCCTACGGAAGGCCATGGGCGGAAAGACAGCCATGGTTACTGGAATCACAGGTCAAGACGGTTCTTACCTTGCAGAACTGTTGTTGGAGAAGGGCTATACGGTCTATGGATTGGTTCGACGAGTCTCTCAACCTACTTCTGGTAGAAGCCTCATCAATCACTTGATGAGCAATGAAAATTTCAAATTAGTCAACGGCGATCTTGCTGATCAAAACTCCATCGATAATGCAGTTGCTCAAGCACAACCTGATGAATTTTACAATCTCGGTGCTATGTCCTTTGTTCCAGAATCTTGGCGTTCTCCTATGATGACTGCTGACATCACCGGTTTGGGTGCGCTTCGATGCCTTGAAGCCATTCGTAAGCACGCTCCGAACTGTCGATTTTACCAAGCGGGTTCCTCTGAGCAATACGGTAAGGTCCGAGATGTTCCTCAAACTGAAATGACTCCTTTCCATCCACGCTCACCCTACGGATGTGCCAAGGTATTCGCATTTGAGATTACTCGAAACTACCGAGAATCGTATGATATGTTTGCGTGCACTGGAATTCTTTTCAATCACGAAAGCCCACGACGAGGTCTTGAATTCGTCACTCGCAAAGTCACTATGACCGCTGCCCGAATCGCTCACGGATTTGATGAATGTCTTTGGATTGGTAATGTCGATGCAAAGCGCGATTGGGGATTTGCGGGCGATTATGTTGAGATGCAATGGCGCATGCTTCAACAAGACAAACCGGGCGATTATGTCGTAGCAACTGGCCGAACACACAGCGTTCGAGATATGATTACTCTCGGTTTCTCTCATGTTGGGATGGACCTGACTTGGTCCGGTGACGGCGTTGATACCATAGCAACAGACCAAAATGGAAATGTTCGAGTCCGTACCAACCCGAAATTCTTCCGTCCTGCAGAAGTTGATTTGCTGATTGGCGACCCTGCTCTTGCTGAGAAAGAGCTTGGTTGGGTTCCTGGCACTTCTTTTGAAGAACTGGTTCAAATGATGGTTGACTCAGATATGTCGCTTGTCCAAGAGGCTGTCGATGGGGGTTATGCACCGCCAATTCCACCAGAGTGAGGTGCAGCCAGAACATGGCTCAAGACCCGATTCTCTATTCGTTTCGTCGGTGCCCGTATGCGATGCGAGCTCGAATGTCGATTATTCGTGTAAATTTTCTCGTAGAACTTCGAGAGGTCGTCTTACGAGACCGTCCCGCACACATGATGGAAGTATCACCGAAAGGAACTGTTCCGGTTTTGCTCCTTGATGATGGTACACTGATCGAGGAAAGTCTCGAAATTATGCAACACGTCCTGGGCTGGACTCTCTCTGAAGAAGAACAACATTGGATTACCAGAAATGATGATGAGTTCAAGTATCATCTTGACCGCTACAAATACCCTAATCGATACCAAGATGTTGATGAAATTGAACAACGCAAAGCAGCCTCTTCCTATCTCAAAGATTTGGATGCCCGTCTCGCATCACAACCTCCAATCAGTGAGGCATTGAGTGATGCTCTTTTTCCATTTGTGCGACAATTTGCGAATCACGACCGAACTTGGTTCGATGCACAAGTTTGGAGTCACGTTCTTTCATGGCTCAACGATAACCTTGAGAGTGAACCTTTCAAGAAGTGTATGGAGAAATACAAACAATGGAATCAAGGCGACAAATGCGTATTTTTCCCGCAGGTTTGAAACTTCTACCACGGAATAAATCACTCACTTCGGCGAAGAATTGCGGCTATGAGTGTTACAATGATTCCACTGAGAGCGCCAGGTGCTGGAAGGTTTTTATTCACCGCCAATCCTTCTTCTTCCACCTCAATTTCCATTTCGGCCACATTCACTTTCACACTGTCCGAATACGATTGCGAATCATCCGGCCATGTGAACAGTACTTCCACGACTACGTTGCATGCACTGGTAGTTTGACCCTCTGTAACTTCAACCGAAATTTCAGAAACAAGAGTGACGCCAATAGCCATAATTTGGTCTGCGATTTTAGGAGATTTTTCTGTAAAGGTGAGGAGAGGGCAGTTGCTTGATATCGTGACCCTTGAGGCTTGCTCATTGACATTTCCATAATTTGAAACACTCACTTCAAGCGTCGAACTTTGACCGGCTTGAATTGTATTTTCAGGTCCTTTCAAGTCAACGATGGGGTTGTGAATTAAAGGAATCTCGATATCAATGGTTGTAGAATCGCTATCACCTGGTACGCTTACGGGAAGCCCTTGGCGAGAAGTCACAGTACCAACGGCTTCAAACTCTCCGGTTGAACCTGCGGTGTGTTCAAACGGGTTTACGTTACTAAGCATGACTATGATCTCTTGGCTTGAGCTTCCCTGAATTGTCGCACTCTGCGGACCAGAGACTGTAGCATCAAACGGGGCAGTAAATTCGAACTCGATGGTGATGCTGATGAGATTTTCATTGACGATGAAAAGAGGTATATTCAGTCGCCCATTGTTATCAACGGCAAGTACCTCAGTCTCTCCTTCAGCGTCTCCAGCCTCTATTGACCAGCGACTGTGAGTTGGGGAGTGGTCCGCAAGTGCTATTGGGGAACCGATTAAGACGAGTAACGTGACCACAATTACGTAGGCAGGAACTACTCTCATACACATACCAGTCGGTCGCGATGTTTAGAAGCATCGGCGAATATTTCAAACAGAACAATCAGTGGGCGGCCTAATTGAGCAGTGATGGATGTAACCTTTGTGTGGCGGACTGTAAAATGACAAGTTAGTGAAATTTTTACTCGCGTGTAGCCGATTAGATGATAGAGTACAGTTCGCTACAAACTATCGTGACCGAAGTTGGATCACTAATTTCGTATTATTGGCGTTTATTTACGAATATTGATTTTTTGGCTGGACAACCTTTCGGCTTCTGGACGATGGTTTCCTTTTTTGCAATCTTAAGTGGGTTCGGACTACTTTTCCTCACCTTTTTGATTTACAGAGCAGACTCGAAGAATCCTAAAAATCGCTTTATTGCGATGATGCTCTTCACTGAATCAATTCGTTGCCTAACAGTTGCGATTTTCTGGGCTTACCCCTATGAATTTGAACAGATACAATCCTTGTATTACATACGAGTGTTGTTCTATACGACTGGAATTATGTTATTTTTCCTATACCTCAGTGCTCCATTCTTCTATATCGAAAGCCGCTTTTCACAATGGGTTGTCAAATCATATAACTACCGTGCACAGATATGTATTCCTCTTCTTTCCTTTGTGTTACTTCTCATTGCCAGTATGTCAATGGGAGGATTCCATGATGCCTTAGGAGAGGTACTCTGGATTTACTGTGAAGGGCCTGGAGAAGGCATTGGGGGGGTTGCATCAGGTGACCCCCTCACGTACGTTCCTTATTGTGATGAAAGCCTATCACCCCAATACCCTTTGATGTGGTCTACGAACCTGCTCGGACCATTGGCAACAATCATCTTCTTCATCCCATTGATCGCTGCCATCATTACAACACTGATGATTACATTCACTACCAAAGAAGTTTTCAAATCTGGTTCGAAATCCCAAAAGAATGAAATTTGGGCAATTCGTTTAGGTTTTATTGGGAAAACAGTGTTTCAGTTCTTATCAATCATAGCTTTAGTCGCTTTCTTTTCATTACTTCCTGTAGCTTCTGGTCCCGAATTAACATGGTTTAACAACGACGTATACAGCTATGACAACATCCCTACTTGGGGCATACTCATCGGTATCATCATTCCACTTATTTCTATGAACCTCGTCTTGGCAGCATTGTTTGAAGGATTTGTGTTTTCGTATGCAGTAATGAAGCATGAAGTACTTGGTATTGATGAGAAACTGAGGAAGACATTCACAACTGCATTGTTTGCGGGTTTAGGTGCAGTTTTGTTCCTTTTCGCCACTGAATTGATGGAGAACGCAGCGGGAGTAGGGTGGCTTGGTGGTGTCATTATCGGTATCCCATTCATCATTCTTCGAAAACCGATATTTGCTGCCTTCTCTAAAATTTCAATTTCAGTTTTGCCGGAAGCGCATACTACAACTGAGGAAGCTTATCTCGAATCTTTTTCCATCGCCATGGACGATGGAATTGTTACAGACGATGAGCGGAAAATGCTGAATATTCAAGCCAAAACATTGGGCTTAGACGAGTCGCGAATACTTCATCTTGAAACGTATTACTTGTCTCAAATGGAAGAGGAATGACCCTTTCAAGCTGTGAAGATCAATCATTCGGCCGATGGTGGGCCAAATCTTTGAGCCATTGCTCGAAGGAATGCAGATTCATCATCGATATATCCCATTGCAAGTCGGAATGCGATGTTTACACTTCGGTGTACAGACTTGAACGTGTGGTAGTTGTTTGCATACCAGTTGTCTCGCTTCGCTACTTCCCAAACATTGAGGCCAGGGATATTATTTCCAGTTCCATCCCCGAAGTAGTTGTACTTCGTACAGGTCAATACTGGCTTTCCTTCAACCCACTTCATTTTTCCAGTGCGGTCAACATATTCCTTTTCATAGCACATTCCAGCGAGTTCACTCACAGACAAACTTTCGAGTCCGAATTCTTGCAACATCCCTGGTAGAATCGCCACAGTACCGGTTGCGTCAGCTTCGGCATCGTGTGCTCCTTCAAGGTCAGTTCCGACCCAACGTTTGTGCGCATCCACAAGTTTTCGACCTTCGGATTTATTCCAAATGACCATAGGATCAATGAATTGCTTCCCAGAAAGTATAGTCGGGTCTTCACCTATTCGAGCAAGTTCACGCTCTAATACAGTGAGATCAAAATCAACATTGTAACCAAGGACATAATCAGCAGCTTCTACATCATTTATGAACGACTCAAGCAGATCTAAACTGAGAGGAGGGTGGCCTGCAACGTCTGCCATCGAAAGATTATGCTCATCGTGCCATTCTGATTCCCATTTTATGGTAGGCATGCACTTGAAACTGTGTGATTCGGTTAAACCTCCACTACCGTCCCACCATCCCCAAGCAAGTTGGATGAGTTGATCGTTGTCTTCTAGCCCAGTCGTTTCTGTATCAAAAACGAGAATCTTTTCCCCTGAATCCGGTCCCATAGTATTTCACAAATGTAATCGTTTTACTCGTCCTTAATCAATGATGCGATACGGCTTTTCGAAGCCGTCACATAGTTTCTTGTATGGAATGAATAAATTGAATAAAAAACCAACATAAATAAACACAATCACAATGTTCAATTTCATGCGCCTTTGTCCTGCATGTTCTATCGCAGTCGAAGCATCCTGGGATATCTGTCCTAAATGCTCACAGGCGTTGAGCGCTCGGGCGATTGAACAGGCTGGAGGAGTGAAATCGAAGGACCCTAACTTTGCTACGAATTTGGGATGGTACTACCACACCATTCCGTTCATCACTGCGATTACCGCTGCCATTGCAGGTGATGCTGCCGTGCAATCGAGTGGCGCACTGGTCAAAACGATATTTCCACCCCTTTGCCTTGTTTTTGGAGGGTTTGTAGGATTGATAATTCTGAAAGAAATTTCTGAAATGGGACGCAACAAAGACTCTGATTAGTGCTGACGGGTTCTTCGCTAATAACGAACCTCTGCAAGACACACGACATTCACGCTTGAGTCGAGGAACAAGACTTCCACTGCGAGGAGGAAGGAATTATTCTATGCTCGCAGGCATCGATGAATGATGTAAGTTGATTCGCAACGCTCCGTTCGAATCAACGATATATCCAAATGAAAACTCAACTTTCACTTCTTCACCGCTTGGTGCAGTGAAAAAATAATTGCCCATGGATATTGCCGTATTTCCGTTGATGATGACATCCTCATTTTCAAACCGTACTTTTGTCCAACTCTTAATTGCAAATCCTTTGTCTTCTGAAAACTCGCTATTGCCTCCAACGAAATAGGAAAGTGCGCCTTCAAAAGTCGGTCGAAACTGCTTTTTTACAGCGAAGGTCGGTTTGAACAAAACCGGTCCAATGTCATAGGAATATAACGATTCAACGTGTGTTCGAGCTCTTTGGACGAAGTCTATTCCAGCATCATGTGCAGCGGCTATCTCTACGATTCCTTGTCCCCAAGCTTGTTGGGCTTTCTCAACATCCGCTCTTGTCAACATGGTGTCACCATCGTTGAGGGATGGTTCAATCGGCACTTTATGAACAAAAGGGTCCCGATTGAATGCTCAGGAAATTCCTCAATCGCAGCAACTTGGCTCGTCATCAACTTGAGCGCAGAAGCAGGTCACGCTTGGTACCATGTCTGCACGGGAGGAGCGCTCTTCGAATAAGGCGGTGACTTGAGCGAGTTCCTCAGGTGCATCGCCTCGGGCTTCAAGGCAGAGTTTGAGGCCCAAGAGACCCCACATGTTGTCCTTCCAGAGTTTGATGTCTTCACGGTAGACGGCTTCAGCTTCTTCGATTTCGCCTTGCTCAAAGAGCAGAGCACCGAGGATGTGACGAACAGGTTGCATTTGGCCCCATGGTTCGTTGTAGGCAAGATTGAGTGAGAGGTCAACACCACGGCGGATGTGATCGAAGGCAGCAGTGAAGTCTGCAGCCTCTCCACGAGCCTTGGCTTGGAATTGCTTTCGGTATTCAATTTCACCTGCGAGAACAGCAGCATTAACCAAGAGGATACAAGGTCCTTCACTTGGATCTTGATACATCAAATTGTTGTGCAACACACGGCCTGCGAGTGCAGGATTCTTGAGTGCTTCTTCAAACAGAACTTGTTCTGCTTCAGCCTCAGCGACCATTCCCTTTGATGCAAATGCAACACCACGAGCGTAGTGTTGTGTTGCTATGGTTGCAGGGAATACGTCTTTGTCCGAATACATAGGTTCAGCGATGATTTCATCCCACTTTCCGAATCGAATCATGACGTGCCAAGGCATGGTGACGTAAGATTCAAGGAAAATAGCGCCCATTGGAATGATTCCGGCAAGCATGAATTGCACACCTGAATTCTCATCACCTGCAGGTAAGGTATCGACGGCTTTACGAGCATATTTGAGAGCAGTTTCGTATTGTCCCTCGAACATTGCACACCAAACGACGAAGTGGTGGTTGTGCATTCTGTAGAACTTGTAGAATTGCGATTCGTTACCTGTAATTTCGACATATCGGTCGTCAGCTTCGACAGCAGCGATGTTACAATCGATTGCTTCTTTCCACTGTCCGACCCAAGCATCAATGTGGGAAGGCATGTGGACGAGGTGGCCTAATCCTGGCATGAGTGTGCGAAGCACATCAGCAGCAGGCAATGCTCTTTCTGGGAAAGGTGATAATTCGAGAGCGTGACAGTAGAGGTGGCAAAGTGCAGGGTGAACTTTCGCTTCTTCACTGCTTTCAAAAGCATCTTCCATAACTTTGACAAGCAACAATGTATTGTCGTCAGCGGGGGTTATTTCACCAGTTGTGGTGTTCTTATCCCAAAGTTGCCATGCTTTCAGATTCATGAGTGCTTCAACATAAACCGCTGTAACATCGAGATTACCGGCGTATTTTTCGTAAAGAGGCGCCATTGCCTCAGCAAATGCGACATTCAACTCAGGGCTGTTCCCCATGTTGAGGACAGACGGGTCAGCAGCGTCACGTGCTTCAGCGGAGTGCCGCTTTGAGAGTGCGTCGATGAGGTCTTTTTCAAGTTCAGTACAGCCTTCTTTGAGTGTTAATGCGGTCTGAATGTAGTCGTGACCAGATCCAAGTCCGGGACTCCAGTTGTAGTTTGAAGATACACAGTATGCGATTCCCCAGTATGCCATGGCGCAGGTCGGGTCGAGTTCAGCACATTGGCTGAAACAAGCGATTGCTTCTTCGTGGTTGTAGTTGAGCATGTGGCCAAAGGCTTTGACATACATTTTTCGGGCATCTTCATTGGCGCAAGTGATGTTTGAGGCAAAAAAGTAATTCGACTCAACGCCGAAGTCATATTCAGTAGGTGCAAGGTTCATATTTGACTCTGGAGGCTGTACCATTTAACTTCAACGGATTTACATTAAATAGGATGCATTTATTCAAATCTTTACCTTTTCAGTAAATTTGATTACAGAATCAAGTATTTCCCCTCCCTCTTTCTTCGTGATGCAAAAAGGGATTCCCTTAGAAAGAAACGGCGAGGTGGGTTAACACATGTCGAGGAGGCTTTCTACACCACAAGAGCGCCTCCTTCGATGCTTAGGTAATTATTCCCAAACGTTAGAGAAGGCCTGGGATGTGACTCGTGAAATATCTCTACCAGGATTAAGTGAATCTCTTGGCGTTGTACGTTCCGCGTTAAATGCACCGTTGAACTCCTTGGAGGATGAGGGTTTGATTTTCAAACGAATGGCACATGTGATTGGTGGGGGTTCGCGTCGCAGAAATGTCTACCACCTCACCGAACAAGGGCGTCTTCTTCTTGATTCGTTGGGTGAAGATACATTGAAACCTCGAAAAAGCAATTCGAAAGGCCGTGTTTTCGGGGATATACCTCAAGCAACCAAAGTTTTCGGACGTTCCGCTTTGATCCAATCAGCGCTTGGATTGCTCACAGAGCATCATAATTTTATCTTGAGTGGTCTGCCGGGTATTGGTAAAACTACGGTTGGTGTCGCATTAGTCAATGAACTCGCTGCGGCGGGTAGAACCCTTCGCTGGGTAAGGGCGGATGAGTTTTCTGACATTGAGTCTCTTTGCTCTGGGTTGGATTTCTCTGAAACTCTTCCATCAGATTTTGAAGCCATGAGCGAATACATCGCTCGTCATAGTGCAGATGAAATTTTTGTTTTTGACGATGTTCATCTTATACCGCAACGCCACCTCTCGAGGTTCCATTTATTCTGTAAGCGGATGGAAGAATCTCATGGCCCAAAATTGATTTTTATTGGAAGAGAACCACTGATTTCCTTCGAACACGTCAATCGTCTCCCAATTCCTCCTCTTGAAATTACTGAGGCAGTAAAACTACTCGGGGAACTTCAGAGTGAAAAAGAACGGTTGCACATTGCTGAACGTCTTGGAGGTCACCCTTTAGCAATGCAATTGTATCAAAAAGAAACAATTTTGCCAGAGGCAAATGCCGATGTCCAAACATATGTTCAAGACGTTGTTTTGTCGACTTTAGATGATTCAACTCGAGCAGGTTTAGATCATCTCGTTTTGCTCCCCCGCCCGATTGAGGCCAGTAAAGCACACGATGACAAGGTTGTCGGGACACTCGATGATTCAGCCTTTTTACGATGGACTCCGGGGACCAGTAAAATGGAGTTGCAGCATTTAATACGAAATGTTCGTCGCTCGACAATGACGAAACAAGAAAAACTGAAACTTCACAGTGAAGCTGTAACTCATTGGGAATCGTGCTCAACAACTCTTGAAGATAGAATCATTCTTCTCTATCACAGAATCAGTGCTGAGTCTGACGACTTAGATATGCACTGCAATGCTGCTTTTGACGCACTTTCATTGCAGCATAGTCACGTTCTTTCGGTACTTCTTGAACAAGCAATAGAAACATCTCACAACCCATCTCATCTCCATTATCTTGCAGCAAAAATCGCCATTGAAAGGGGTGAGCCATCCCATGCACATACTCACCTTGAATCGATTGAAGACGCGGGTTCTTTCAATGAGATTGCAATGGGTCTCGCTTACATTGAGGGGCGAATTGATGACGCCAAATCTGTCATGAAAAGTGGTTTAGAAATGGGTACTCAGAAGCAAAAGAATCAGCTGGCTATCGCAGCAGCATCCCGAATGTTAGATGACCGTAGAGGTCCCCACCTTGACAAAGATACAATTCGTGAAATCAAATTTTTCCTCAGTCATGTTGTCCTGCCTGAAGACTCTGGAGAACGAACTGCTACCGTCGTCGCACTTACCATGGCTCAACACGCACTGGCACTAGCCCAAGCCGACTATCTCAAGGCGGAAACGTTCCGAGCCACTCTTGTTTCTATCGGAGGGGTCGATGATGCCTTAGTCTTGGGTCTCGAAGCCAGATCTGCACTCTCCATGGCTATACAGACCGGAAAAAACTTGTCTGAGGCAGTAAAAATCACCCGTAAAGCCATCGAACAGCAAACAAGTACAACCCACAGTGATTCGATTCGCTTGGCGCTTGTTGAAGCTTTGTTAGGGCATGATAATGTTCAAGCAAAGGCCGAATTTCATTTCGTATCTCGGCCCGATGAATCTGTAAAGAGCATTCTTCATCATCGGCTTCACGCGCGTTGGTGGATGTGTACGTCTGAGCTGGAACCGAAGTTACGACAAATCGCCTTGAAGGAAGCGATTACGAAATATCGAGCAGCAGGTTGTCCTCGTACTGCGAACATGCTTGAATCACGCCTCCACTCTATACTGTAATCGTTTTCGAGGCTAATAAGTACGGCTTTTTGTTGTCGAGAGACTGTCATGCGAATGAGACTGCTCCTCACATATCATAGAACCCTTCAAATGCTTTTTGATTTAGCAGAAGTTATGGACATTCCACCTCGTTCTTCATCTGGTGTTTGGGTTGTCCTGTTTTTACTCCTCGCTACGCCTTTTACCGGTGTTTTTTCTTCGATGTTTGACGCTGACGAAAAGGCATCTGATTTTGACGAATTAGCACTCCCAGATATGGTTCAAGCACGCGCCCAAACAACTTGGACAGGTTCGGTTACGGTAACGTCTTCATACACCGTTTCGGTTTTTGATGAGTTGATTATTTCGCCGTGTACGGAAGTGGAAATGGGTTCTGGTGCTCGTATTTTTGTCGAGGGTCGGTTGACAATTGAGGGTACGGTTGCATGCCCTGTCACGCTTACCTCATTAACCGGTTCAGACCACGAGGGGATTCAGTTTAACAGCAGTTCAAACAATCGTGGTTCAATTCTCAACAACGTTTCCATTGAAAATTCCATTTATGGAATCACGATGTATGGGTCAAATCCAATCATTCACAACCTCACGATTCTCAATCCTGACCGAGTAGGTATCGATATGTTTAGCAACTCTGCTCCACAAATCTTTGACCTCATCATTAATCAAGCCGGGAGAGTACTTCCATTCCAAGGAGATTGGCGATATGGATTAGGTTTGTCAATCGGTTCGGGTTCAACTCCAATCGTCGACGGTGCTGTGTTCACTGACCATCTTACTCGAGCAGTCAATATCTGGGGCGGCTCGGGAGGCGTTCTTCGAAATCTGGTGATGAGTAATATAAGTGGATCCAGTTGGGCAATTTCTGCAGGGGTTTGGATTGAAGATAGTCAACCCTTACTGATGAATTTGAGTGTAGACCGTTCCGACCATGGTATTGTAGTTCGCCATATCGACGATAGCGGATATACTCGCGCAGTTTTCCGAGATTGTACCGTCAGCAATTCGATGTATAGGGGCGTATATGTCGATAAAGAAAACCATTCAAATTACACGAATTATGAAACTGCAGATTTTACCAATTTGACGGTTACCGGAACGGGTGGAATTGGCGCAAAGACTGCCAATATTGCTTACGCAGCAATCGATGTTAACTCGACGGGTGCTTGGTTTGAGAATACACTCATTGAAGACTCGACATCGACAGGTGTGCGATTGTATTATGCTGATGCATCAACGACGTTCAGGAATCTCACCATACGGGATTCCGGCGATCCCGGAGAAGGTCCTCACAAAGCCGGGCTTGCTATAACTTGGATTTTTACATCGGCTCCCGTTTTTGATGGGCTTGAGATATCGGGCTCAGTCGGCCCTGGAATACACTCATACAAGGCAGAATGGGAGGCAAATGACGTGTATTTGCACAACAATTCTGAGGATGGAATGTATCTGGATTATTCTTCTGTTCACATCACAAATTCAACGCTCGAGAATAACAGTTATTCGGGTCTTCATTTACTTGATAATATCGACACATACCTTGACAACCTGACCGTTCAGTATAACGGTTACAGTGGAACGACTGACGGTCAAAAATCTGGGATACATTTTGACCGTTCCAAAACGGTAACTCATCCACAACTGGATGTCATCTGTTCGAGTTGCGAGGTAACTCATTCTGCGGGTTCAGGAATTCATATTCACGATTCGGCTGACTTATGGTTAAACGACATCTATCTCGCCGATAACGGGGCGAATCATGCACCTCTCTTTGTAGATAATTCAGGTTTGAATCTTGGCCAGCAGGGTGGAATAATCAGTATTTACGGTCTTGAAATACATACTGAAAGGGGAACTGGAACAGGCATACCAGCTGTTGAAATTCTACAAGCAGCAGCGGCAATTGATTCGCTTGCTATGTATGGTAACCATTCAGGAATCGATTGGAACGGCCAAAATCATAACAACTACCCTTCAATGATGAGTAACTCCACATTGAGCGGAACAGCATGCCTTCAACTCTCGAACCATCTTGATTTATCGGGAGTGGGAAATACAATTTCATCATCATGTACGGGGACCATTCAACTTGTAAACAGTCAGGTGAACTGGTCAGGATTTACTGACTTGGGATTAACGCCCACGATCCTTCAACTCGATTCAAATTCTAATTTACACCTCCATCAACCCGTCAACTTTGATTTCAATCAATCTTATCCAACCATTGCCTCAGGAGCGACTATCGATGTCGCTTACGACATCGATGTCTGGGTTATTAACAACAACAGTAACGGTATTCCTGGTGCGAATGTTGGAGCCTCATTCTCTCAATTCGAATCTAATGTTCAGGATTCTACCGATGGATTTGGCTATCGCCCACTCCCTAATTTCATTGGCCAACGTTGGACCAATACTGGTGCCTCAAGTTTCACAACGGTCACTGTTTCTTGTGGCTATGACAGCGTTTCCAATTCGACGTCAGTTACGCTTGATCAAGACCGTTTTGTTCAATGTATTCTGCCTCTTGAAAATCAACCACCCTTTTTGATCTGGTCAACACCGGAAAGCAGCTCGGTATATCCATCTCAAGGAGATGTTGTGTTCAACGCTTCAACCTCATGGGATTTGGATGACGACCCATTGACATTCTCATGGAACAGCAGTTTGGATGGGGATATTCTCTCTTCATGCACAGGGACATGGCCATCTCCAAACGGTCCTGAGAATGGATTTGCCTTTACGGCAAATGGTCAAGACGTCTATTCATGCTCATTGTCTGATGGTATTCATGACATCACGCTGGTCGTATGTGATGACAAAGGAAACTGTGTATCTGAAACCCGTACCATTGAACTTGTAAATCAAGCACCAACAATTGTCTTTGATGTCACTCCCGCAATGACGCCATGGTCTGAGCTTGTTATCCCTCGAACCCAGCACGTCCAAATTAATCTATCAGGAACCTTTGATCCAGAAGGCGATACTCTGTCGTGTTGGATTACACGATCGTATCAACAGGGTTTAGGTCAGACGAGCGGTTGTCCTACGGAGATTTGGATGAATCTTTCAATGACTGAAAATGTACCTTCTACTTTTGACTTGGTTATTCACGCCTCTGATGGACTTAATGCGCCGACAACGTACACGATTCCGGTTGAATTGTTCAATGAAGTTCCAGAACCTGTGTTCACATTAACCCGACTTGGAAATGCGAGTGAGGACGAAGTCACTCTCGACGGCTCAGCAACTGTTGACCCAGAGGGAGATACTCTGGAAGTTGAATACTGGTCGAGTCTCGATGGGCAACTCTCTTGGAATAATACCGAGGAAGGAAAGATTTGGACAGGTCACCTTTCACGAGGAGTTCACTCTATAGAAATGAGAGTTGTTGATGTTCGCCCAGAACATATCAACGCGACGAGAGTAACTTCTCTTCTTGTTAATGTTGAAAACTCCCTCCCTCGGTCTGTAATCAGCACGCCACTTTCCACTCAAACATACGATTCTTCAGAGTTGATTTGGTTCTCTGCAAACGGATCGGGTGATTTTGATTCTGCGTGCGCCACGTTCCCCATGGACGGCGATTGGCATTGTGCTCAAGCAGAACCGTTCAGTGGTTCAGAATATCTTGTCGTTGTTTGGAGCAGTGATTTAGATGGTCGACTCACTCCCGAGGGCCAAGATTGGTTGATCTTTGAAGAACGTTTGAGCGCTGGTAATCACACGATTACATTGAGTCTTGATGATGGAATTCACCAACCTGTTTACGTTACTCGAACTGTTGAAGTCCTTCCCTCAGCACCGCAACTCAATCTCTCGACTCCGGTCGATGGTGATGCGTATTCTTCCAGTTTCCCCATCCAATGGGATGCGCGAGAATCGGTAGATTATGATGGTGACAATTACACCATGTCGATACGTAGTAATTTGCTTGACGAACCCCTCTTTACCGATGTATCACCTTCTCAAGTCTATACTTCATCACTTCCAGCAGGGGAACATACCATCAAAATCACCCTTACGGATGTTAGCGGTATGGAGCAGATTTCCTTCTTGAGTCTTACAATCGGCCAGTCAGACCCCGTTGCTGTTCTCGTCCAACCTCAGAACTTACTGTCTGTTGCTCCAGGAGAGTCAGTGATTCTTGAAGAACAATCAACAGATGCCGATGGGGACATGGAAGTTCGAGAATGGCGTCGTTGGCTCGTGACCGGTGGTTACGAAGTGATCTCAACATTGAGTACAGATTCCATTCAACTCAATCCTGGCCAACACCACATTTCTCTGTATGTCAAAGACAGCAGGGGTGCATTCAATGAAGCCCATACCAACGTTACCGTTCAATCGAGTTTACCAGAACTTTCCAACCTCAGTTTCATGCCTGAATCATTGATTGCTCAAGAGAAGAACACTTTCACTGTCCGAGTAATGATGAACGACCCTGATGGAACGACTCAAAGTGTTCGAGCGACCGTTGTTTTTAACGTTCAGAATTGGGCATTCAATCTCACCGATGAAGACGGTGATGGCTATTGGGAAGGCAGTGTTGAAATGAATCCTGATGCTGCTGGTCGCCCTAATTTGAAAGTTATTGCAACCGACGGATTAGGGGATGATGCAATGGTTGACATCATCAGTATCACCCTGTATGTTGAGGAGGCAGAAGCCGATAATAGAGTTGCCATGTTCGTTGCGGCGACCTCGGGATTCGTTGGTTTCCTTGTCGTAATTGCAGTCATTGCCTTACGTCGACAGAAGAAGGCTGAACTGGCTATGATTGACACGTGGGATTCGTTCGGTAGTGTCTCATCTCCTGCCAGTGGTCAAGAAAAATCAGACAAGCTTGAGGGTGGCGCCACGGATGGGGCAAAAGAAGTTCTCGCTGAAGACGAGAATATCGAACAGCCCGAACAATCTGTTTCGCAAATCGATGAAAAAACGAAACCTGTTGCAGGTATTGATTTGGATTGGGATGATGTCTGAGTACATGTCGCTCAAAAATTCTTTAATCTACGTGAGAAACCACACATTATGGACACGTCGTGTTTCAGGGTAACTCAGCCTGCTCAGTTCTCTTTGGAAGCAATGCCTACGGCAGCACCGGATGAGTTTGATAAAGCAGTCTCGAAGAAGAAAGTTAAAACGCTCACAAAGCGAATTCAAGAACTGCAAGAATTGATGTGGGCGGAAGATAAACAACGGCTTCTGGTTGTTTTGCAAGCCATCGATACGGGTGGGAAAGACGGAACCATTCGATCCGTGTTTGGAAGAACCAATCCGCAAGGTGTCAAGGTTCAATCGTTTAAACGTCCCACTGAGTTAGAATTATCCCACGATTATTTGTGGCGAGTTCACCCTCATGTACCTGGAAATGGCGAAATTGTGGTATTCAATCGTAGTCATTATGAAGATGTTTTGGTGGTGAAGGTTCACGGTTATGCTCCAACTGATGTCATTGAGAAGCGGTATCAACATATCCGTAATTTTGAACAAATGCTCTGCGATGAAGGCACGACAATCATCAAAATCTTCCTTCACATCTCTAAGGATGAACAGAAAAGACGCCTTGAAGATCGATTAAATCAGCCCGAAAAGAATTGGAAGTTTGAGATGGGCGATATCAAAGAGCGTTCATTTTGGGAACAATACCAAGAGGTCTTTGAGACGATGATACAGGAAACCTCAACTGAAAATGCTCCATGGTATGTCATTCCTGCAAATAACAAGAAATATCGTAATGAAATAATTTCTTCGATCGTTGTCGAAGCACTTGAAGGACTCAACATGCAGTGGCCAGAGCCTGCCGAGGGTCTCGAACATATACGAATCGAGTGAGAATCACTTCTTTTGCTCAGGTAAATCCTTGTTCAAAGAATCAGGGTTTGATTCACGTCCGCCCCATGGGGAAACGGTTCGATGCAGTCCGAGTCGTCGGGCGAAAAGGAATTTGAAATTTTTCCAACCATCGCCCCACGTGTGAATTTCAGCTTCGCCAACTCTCGGGCGGTAAGGGACGGATATTTCGACAGCCTTTTTCTTGCCAAGAACTCGGCGTGCAAGGATTTTCATTTCTTCTGAGAGAGGCATGCCATCGTTGGTTGGCCGCATAGCGTCATTATCAAAAATAGATTTTCGGAAGACCCACATTCCCGATTGAGAATCTTTTATTCCGTATCCGAACAACATTCGAGCAGTGAACGAAAGTGCCCAATTTCCAAAACCGTGGATTCCAGACATGGAACCATCTTCAGCTAAAGAAAGACGGTCACACGTGATGAAATCAAGGTCATCATCAAGTAAGCGCTTGACCAAGGTGGGAACCAATTCTGCAGGATAGGTGCAATCGGCGTCCATCGTGACAATAATATCATTTTTTGCGACATCAAAGCCAGTTCGATAGGCTCGCCCATATCCCTTCCTCGATTCAAGGTGGACTCGAATTTTCTTTTCCAAAGCGATTTCTCGAGTTCGATCGGTTGAGTTGCCATCAACAATCATAATTTCGAGGTCTTTGCACCATCCGCGAGGAATTGCATCGATAGTAGGACCGAGTGCCTCTTCTTCATTTCGGGTCGGAAGAATCACGGTGACCGTTACAGGGAGTTTATCGCCCATGTAACCGCCACTTTCCTCACCCCCTTGAAGGCATTGGGTTGAAAAGTCGATATTTTTGATGTTGTTATCGGTGACATTGAAACCACCATAGCCTTTCCCGCAAACATGCACATTGCCATGGTATCCGGTGAATACCCTCCTCGTTGGGGCGGTATCGGTTCAGTGGTCTACCATTTAGCAGGTCACTTGGCAGACCGTGGCCATAGTGTAAGTGTGATTACTCGGACACACAAAGCTCGTACTCCGGCTCAACAAGGCGTCTCTGTCATCGAAGTGCCTTGGCTTAAGGCTCCGATGGCATTTACCCGTTCTTACGGAAAGCACGCTCTGAGAGCACTTCAAACCCTCCATCGAAAGGAACCGATAGATGTTGTCCACACACTCCTACCTTTGGTGAGTTGGACGAAAAAAGAGTTTAGAATGGTTGAAGAAACCATCGCCCCAGTTGTTTCAGCGCTCAACGGTAGTTGGATTGGAGAGCGAGAAGGAATGCGGTTAGCAGCCAAACACCGCGAATCAGCTACATGGAAAAATCCCAATGACTTGGCCATTTTAATGACTGCGAAATGGTATGCGAGGTATGAGCAAGCAGGGGTATCGGAATCCTCGGCATGCGTTGCTATCAGTGAATCGACAAAACAAGAGTTTCAACGTTGGTATTCTCCTCCAGACCAATGGAATTGTGAGACGGTTCTGTATGGCGTGGACCATTTGGTTTTCCGACCGTTGAATACCGATAACGAAGAGGAACATCTTGAACATGAAGCACTTCGTAAAAAATACGATGCAGCAGATGAAGATGCTTTGTGCGGACGTGCTTCGAAAAAGACTCCACTTTTACTTGCAGTTGGACGACTTGTTGCTCGTAAAGGTCATCGCACTTTACTCAGAGCCATGCCTGAAATTCTTCAGCGGTACCCCGGGGCGCGATTATGTATTATCGGCCGAGGTCATATGGGTAAAACTCTCTTAAAGCAAGCAAAGAAACTCGGTGTAGGCCATGCAGTTTTCATTCGTTCAGGAATGTCTTTCGAAGCCTTAGCACAGCACTTCCGTAGTGCTGATCTCGTTGTCTACCCGTCATACTACGAAGGTCAGGGTTTGATTCCTTTGGAGGCATTAGCGAGTGGTACTCCGGTCGTGACGGTTGACCAACCACCTCTCACTGAAATGATTGATTCAACCGTTGGGGAATTATTTGAAACTGGCAACCCGTCAGATCTCGCAGATGCTGTTTGCCGTTCTCTTGATGACCCAGAAGGTCGTACTGCTCAAGCCTTGAGGGGTCGAGAACGGGTTCTCAACACCTATACCTATGAGCATAATGCTGAAGATTACGAAAAGATCTACCAAAATCTTGTATCGCCCTCTTGAATTTCAAAACTCAGTTGGCGGAACCTCCAAAGCACCCCGCTACTTCAACACACCATGGCGAACAAAGTTCCAGAGGGAAAATTGCTCGCTGATGAGGCCACTTCACCTGATTCATCGGGTAAACGCGACCTCAATTTTGCAGCCGGTTCAACCATTGCTGTGGCGCTCATAACACTTCTCTTTGCTGCAATCTTGGGCCCC
>MDSX01100481.1_pt1 | contig 35751 bp, 25 predicted proteins | sample 811141 | NCBI WGS metagenome assembly MDSX01 (sample SAMN05326642, study PRJNA326480) | marine metagenome | isolation source: seawater | place: Atlantic Ocean: South East | collected 2010
CACCTCCAAATTTGAATACTCTCATTAAAGATTAAATTTGTGGCAATATTACCAAATAATAATTTTAATGAGAACTAATAAAGTAATAAGTCTGAGTCAATTTATTGCAGATCAGCAAAATAGATTTCCTGACGCTAGTGGAGACCTATCCAAAATATTTAGGGATTTTAAATTCGCTGCAAAAATCGTTAATAGGGACGTCCGTAAAGCAGGTCTTGTTGATGTACTGGGTGCTTTTGGAACAGTCAATGTCCAAGGAGAAGAAGTAAAAAAATTAGATATCATAGCAAACGAAGAATTCAAATCCTCTTTAACACTTGGCGGAGATTGTTGTGCAATCATATCTGAAGAAGAGGAAGACATTCATCAAATAGAAACAACACTAAATCAAGATAGCAAATACATCATAGCAATAGATCCACTCGACGGAAGTAGTAATATTGATGTCAATGCATCTATAGGAACTATATTTTCTGTATATCAGCGTAAAAGTGCTGTTGGTGGTCCAGTTACCATGGAAGATGTGCTTCAAAAGGGAATTAATCAAGTAGCTGCGGGATACATTATTTATGGAAGTAGCACAATGCTTGTATTTACCACTGGCCAAGGAGTAAATGCCTTTACACTTGATTCATCCATTGGTGATTTCTGTTTAAGTCATCCTAATATTAAAATTCCTTCAAAGGGTAATATATATTCTGTCAATGAGGGAAACTATGATCAATTTGATAAAAACATCAAAGACTATATTGATTATTGTAGAAACTCTATTGACAAAAAAGCCTATAGTGCAAGATACATTGGAAGTATGGTTGCAGATTTTCATCGAAACTTGCTTAAAGGAGGCATATTCATGTATCCTTCAACCACAGACTCACCAAATGGAAAGCTAAGACTCATGTTTGAAAGTAATCCTATGGCTTTTATTACCGAACAAGCAGGCGGAATAGCTACTACAGGTAAGGGGCGTATACTTGAATTAGAACCTACAAAAATACACCAAAGAAACCCAGTTATAATGGGAAGTTCAGATATGGTTAAAAAGGCATTATCCTACTAAATGAAAATCAAATTTGTAAAAACAATATTGCTTTTAGGATTAATAATTGCACTTACACCTAGCTGTAAAAAAGAGTGCATTACAAACGCTAAATGTAAAGAAAATCCTCAAAATGACTCAACACTATGTCAGGCATATTTTGAATCTTGGATATACTATGCTGATGAAAAAAAATGCAAATATGAGGGATATAGTGGATGTTCTCCAATTGGATTTGAAACACAATCTGAATGTGAAAAATGCGATTGTGATCGTTAAGAGATAGTATTACTTATTCGATTTTTTCGATTTTCGTTTGAATGAATTATATCGCTTACTGTTTGATTTTTTATTTTGAGTTGGGTTCTTTGAATCTCTTGAATATTGTTTCATTCGTTTCTTCCCTCCTTTAGCAGGACCTTTAGATGGCTCAAATCCCTCAACAACCCCACTTTGGATTTGTACACCTAAAAGCTTCTCAATAGAAGTCAGATATTCTTGTTCTTCACTACACACTAATGACATAGCTATTCCACTGGCACCAGCTCTTCCTGTTCTTCCAATGCGATGTACATAATCTTCCGGCACATTAGGCAACTCATAATTGATGACATAGGGTAATAGTGGAATATCCAAACCTCTTGCAGCAATATCGGTAGCAACTAAAACACTTACTTCCCCACTTTTGAAATTAGCCAATGCTTTTGTTCGTGCAGATTGTGATTTATTTCCATGTATTGCAGCTGCTGTTATTTTTGCCTTTTCTAATTTTTGAGCAAGTCGATTGGCACCATGTTTGGTTCGGGTAAAAATAAGTACCTGATGCCAATTACCTTCCCAAATTAATTTGGTTATTAAGGCTGTTTTTCGTTTTGCATCTACACGATAAACCGCCTGATCTATTCGCTCTGCAGTAGAATTTTCTGGAGTAGCTTCGACAGTTTTTGGATTTGTTAAAAGTCCATTTGCCAACTTTTTTATTTCTTTTGAAAATGTAGCTGAAAAGAGGAGATTCTGACGTTTTTGAGGCATCATTTGAATGATTTTTTTGATGTCTCTAAGAAACCCCATATCAAGCATTCTATCAGCTTCGTCAAGAACCATAAACTCTAGTTTCTTTAATGATAAATATCCTTGTTGATGAAGGTCCATTAATCGACCAGGAGTAGCAACGAGTATGTCCACACCTTGTCTAAGTGCGGCAATTTGAGGATTTTGATTTACCCCACCAAAAATGACCGTACTTTTGACATCTACATATTTACTATAGGATTGAACATCTGCTAATACTTGAGCTGCTAATTCTCTTGTTGGAGTTAAGATAAGTGCCTTAATTTTTCTATGACCTGAATTACCACCTCTTGTAAGAATTTGGATCATTGGTATAGCAAACCCAGCTGTTTTCCCTGTACCTGTCTGTGCACTTGCCAAAATATCAAAACCTTGAAGGATTAGTGGTATTGATTTTTCTTGAATTGGGCTTGGATTAACATAGTTTTTATCTCCAATTGCCTTTAATAATGGGTCTATAAGACCTAAATCTTTAAATGTCATAATATTCAACCATTGTGAAATGACAATCCAAAGACCTCACTCCTTTTATGCAAAGGTATTCACGAAGCTAGAGGGAATTATTCGACTTATAATTAATAAGTTAATATGAAGTAAAATAATGGACACTTTAAAACAGAAATTAATGGTTATATCGAGCGACAATAGGCATTTGCCTACCTATCCCAAATGCTTTATGACTAATTCTAAGTGTTGGAGAAGCTTGAAATCGTTTGTACTCATTTTTATCAACTAGTCGAATAATTCTTCGAACCAAATCTTCCTCAATTCCTAGTTTAACAATTTCTTTCCAGCCTTTTTGCTCCTCAATATAATGAAAAAGTATTTTATCTAGGACAGAATAAGCAGGCAAGGAATCACTATCTTTTTGATTTGGTCTTAGTTCTGCACTGGGCTCTTTATCAATAATTTCCTGAGGAATAACTGGACTTGATCTATTCATGAATCTTGCTAACTCATAAACTTGTTCTTTGTATAAGTCTCCTATCACTGACAAGCCACCGCACATATCTCCATACAACGTGCTATAACCAACAGCACTCTCACTTTTATTACTCGTATTGAGGACAATATAACCAAATTTGTTACTGATTGCCATTAAAATAACACCTCGACTTCTGGCTTGAATATTTTCTTCAGTTACATCCTCTTCTAAGCCCTCAAACTCTTCTTCTAATGTCAAATTTAGTGACTTAACAGTTTGTTCAATTGAAATAATTCGGTAGGGAGAATTTAAATTTTTAGCTAATGCAACGGCATCATTTACAGAACCCTCGCTACTGTATTTACTTGGCATCATGATGGCTCTTACATTCTCACCTCCCAAAGCTTTGGCAGCCAATGTATGAACAACAGCACTATCAATACCCCCGCTACTTCCAATCACTGCTTTATTAAAACCCATCTTACCAAAATAATCTCTAATTCCCATTAAAAGAGCATCATGGATAAGTGATATATCATAATCATAGTAATCTTGATGGTTATCTGGATACACTGATCCACTTGACCACTCAATCAATTTAAAGTCTTCATGGTAAAATGTACATTCCTCAACTATATCCCCATTTTTATTGATAAACATGGAACCTCCATCAAACAAAATATCTGTATTCCCTCCCACTTGATTTACATAACAGAGTGGAAGACTATAGATTTTGGCATTTTGTTGCATCCGATTGCGGCGTTTTTCAACATGATTATAGCTATATGGAGAGCCACTCAAATTGATCATCAGGGTAGGATTATCTTTCTGCAACTCATCCATTGGAATGAGTTTATACATTTTCTCATCGTCAATATTCCAAAGGTCTTCACAAATGGTAACAGCTAGTTTTTCACCTCTAAAAGATACACATTCGAATATTTTGTTTGATTCGAAGTATCGATATTCATCAAACACATCATAGGTCGGCAACAATGTTTTATCAATTCGTTTCAACAGTTTTTTATTCTCATAAAAAAAAGCAGAATTGTACAGCTTTTTACCTCGATCTAGTTTGCTCCATGAGGGGGCACCAACAATTACACCTATATCAACAGAGTTTTCACCAATTAAGTTTATGGCAAACTCACAACGATCTATAAAGTTTGGATAGTCTAATAAATCTTTTGGCGGATAACCACAGACTGCTAACTCTGAAAAAATAACTAAATCGGCATTTTCATTTTTTGCCTTAGAAATTGCATCTAAAATTTTAGCCGTATTCCCATCAATGTCACCAATTTTATAATTAAGTTGAGATATGGCTATCTTCATAAGAGATTTTAAAATAGTACACCAACTGAAACAGCAAAGTAGTTATTTTTTGCATCTGCTGTTTTATCCTTAACAAACATATCCGTAAATGTGTTTGCAAAACGAAACCCCGCTTGTAAACTTGTACTTCCCGCCATTCTATATTCAACACCTCCTCCAATAATCAAAGGAAAACGAAATAAAAATACCTTATCATCAAAATTGTCTAAGGTATAATCATCGCCCTCATCATCATTGACACGATAATCTGTTGGATCTAAGTCCTTTATACTTTGTGGGATATCTTCGGATATAATTGATGCACGAGCGTTTAATGCAAAACCAGGAGAAAAACCGAAGTTGCCGTAATATAACAAATTACCAATTTCTTTGGTATTCAACTTCATACTCATTGGAATTTCTAAATACTGAATAGTATATTTAAAATTTAGATTGGTATGTTTAGTATTACTAATATCATTAACAAATGACTGCTCTGATGTTAGATTGAACTTACTATTTACTTGAGAAAGTAATAATTCTGCATGAAAACCGTAAGTTGAGTTAATTGCATACTCACCCATCAAACCATAGGCAAAACCCACAGTCGTTCCGTCATTTTCAATAGTTTTATCAGTACCTGATAACCAGCCAAAGTTAGAGGCACCTTTTAGTCCAAACCTAAATGAGTTTTGTGCAAAAGATAGTTGCGTTAATAGCAAAGCTAGCGTTAGTATTGTAATGTTTTTCATAATTATTAACATTTAAATGGATACAAATATTAGTACTAAAAGTTTAAAAACCCTACTTGCTTCATTCATTTTTCTAGGAGTTTTTACATTCCATGGCTGTACGAAAAACAAACACTCCAAAAATCTATCTAATATAAATATCAAAATGAAAATAGAACGTTTTGAACAAGAGCTATTTTCATGTAAAAGTGTGAATGATATCATTCGTCTATCTGAAACTCAACCTAACTTTTATGAAGTTTATACAGAACACATTATTGCATCAAACGTCCAATTCTCAGGTGCAACAGACACCGATATTGCAGTAGGATTATATAAGTATATTTCGCACCAAGATATGGATTCTTTGTACAAGATTACTCAGAAAGAATTCAATGATTTTCAATCCTACTCAGATGAGCTCTTGAAAGCTGCTAAGTACATATTGAATTATTTCCCTGAAGATACAATTGGTGAGGTCACAACATTTATATCGACCTTTCATTATGGGGCCGTATATGATCAACAATCCAAAAAGTTTGGTATTGGTTTAGATATGTATCTAGGATCTGATTTTGAAGTATATACATTGTTGAATCCTGAGAACTTTCCATTGTATCGCATCAAAAAATTTGAGCCATATCGAATAGTACCTAATTGCATTCAGACTTATGTGGATGTAAAAGTTCCTGAACATATTTCAACTACCTTTATTGATCAAGCTATTTATGAGGGTAAAAAACTCTATTTATTAGATCTTCTTCTACCAGCATATCATGATTCGCTTAAAATTAATTATTTATTCAACCAATTAGAATGGTGTGAAAATCAAGAAGAAAATATATGGGCCTACCTTGTTCAGGAAGAAGAACTTTTCAACTCAGATAAAAATGAGTTTCAAAAAAGATACTTTAATGACGGACCATTTACCGCTCCTTTTGGTAACGAGAGCAGTCCTAGAATTGGTGCGTGGGTTGGTTGGCAAATTGTACGTAATTACATGGAAAATCACCCAGAAATTACTATTAATCAGCTAGTAAACAATAGTAATCACATGTTAATATTCCAGGAAAGTGGATATAGACCTTAGATTTTTTCTTCAAAAAATTGGTACGCTCCATCAGGATGAACAATAACTCTTGGAATTTTTTTATTTTTTTCAAAATAAGTGTATCCTTTTTTGAGTTGACTCCAGAAATCAATCAACTTTTTATCATCGTATTGATTTGACAATAATTGAAAATTTTCTTGATTTAGACGGGTTGGAAAAAGATGAACAGGTATCATATCCTGCCCATTATTTCTTGCCTCAACACACAAAACATATAATTCTTTGATAAAACTATCCGTTATCGGAATGCACCCTATGGTCTCACAACCACCATGGATGAATATTAAGCCCCCTGGAGCATAACGATTTGAAAGAATCTGATCACTTTTATTGGGATAATTAACCTGTAAAGAAAGAAAAAAATCACTATTGGGATTAAATTTACTAAGCATGTAGATACCTTCAGGTATTTGTTTATCACCCTCTTTTCGTTTAGGTCCTAACTGACCAATATTTTGACAAAACTTGTAAGTAGTCACCAATTTATATCGATTGTCTTCTTTATTTTTAGCCCATACTTCAAGGTCCTCCTCGAATTTAAAGCCACGAATAAATATATCAAAATTCTGTCGATCAATTCCTGCTTTCTTTAATTTTAGATAAGCATCTTCAGCTTTGTCTTTGTATGCTTGAAATACTCGATCGTATGCTAACTGTTGATCTTTAAAACTAGGAGAATCTGAATTGATTAAGGACATGAAAAAAAATGTTAACATGAAAAGAATCTTGGCCATCTGTAATATATGACGACAAAAATGCACGATTATTCTATCAATCAACATAAAATACTTAAAATACTTGCTGTCGGTATAGTGGGCTTTAACCCCTATTTTCGCAAAGTATTTTGAAGGGCAAATTATATATAGTACCAACACCCATCGGTAATATGGCAGATATTACCTACAGAGCAATAGATGTACTCAGATCTGTCAATGCTGTTTTGGCTGAAGATACACGACAAACTAAAAAACTTTTAGATCACTATAATATTAATCAAAAACTCATTCCCTATCACCAACACAACGAACACAAAAATTCAAAAGGAATTATTGAAAAACTATTGAATGGTGCGTCTTTTGCGATATGCTCCGATGCAGGAATGCCAGGAATATCTGACCCTGGATTCTTACTTATAAGAGAATCTATCCATGAAAAAATTGAAGTTATTACTCTGCCTGGTGCAGTTGCTGCTATCGTTGGAGTAGTTGGTTCTGGTTTACCTTGTGATTCATTTGTTTACGAAGGTTTTTTGCCCCACAAAAAAGGTAAACAAACTAAAATCCTGAATCTTACTAAAGAAAAACGAACTACTATTTTTTATGAAAGTCCACACAGAATTATAAAAACACTTCAAATGATTCGTGATTTACTCGGTCCGGATCGTTCTATAGTTATTGGCCGTGAACTAACTAAAAAATTTGAAGAGTATATACGTGGAAACCCTATTCAACTTCTAGAACATTTCAAAAAGCATGAACCAAAAGGAGAATTTGTACTAATAATAGCTGGGTATGACAAAAAATAAAATTCAATCGTTTTTGTATGTTATTGCCCCAGCTTTATTTTTTTGGTTGGCTTGGCCTCCTCGCGATTTATTTTTCCTTAGTTTTTTTGCTTTAGTACCATTATTCTTACTTGAAGATAAAACCAGAAATATACGAGCAAGCAGTTGGTTAATTTATTCATCACTTTTGATATGGAATATCGTAATATCTTGGTGGGTAGGCTATGCTGAAATTTATTCGAGTATTTTTATGCTACTTGCAAATTCTTGGCTCATGTATTTACCGTGGCTAGGATATAGAAAAGCTCGAAATTTGGTCAGTGACCAAAAAGCCTTACTTATCTTCATTTCTCTTTGGCTTTCATTTGAGTATCTCCATCTCAATTGGCAAATTAGTTGGCCATGGTTTACACTGGGGAATATTTTTGCAAAACACAATGAAGTAGTTCAATGGTATGAAATCACGGGTGCCCTGGGTGGAAGTCTATGGATTTTAACTACCAACGTTATAACTTATATGACTCTCCAAAAGTCAAAAATAAAAGCCTGGTGGAAACCCATTGGATTCATAATTATTCCCATACTCTTATCCATCCCTTTTTATATAAACAATCTATCAGATTATACCTCGTCGAATAATAATTCTCATTCAGCATTACTAGTTCAGCCTAACATTGACCCCTACCTAAAATTTGAAAAAGATAAAGAGATTCTTAATTTGAATCAAATGCTAAAATTAGTCGAACCTCTAATAAATGATAGCACAGATTACATAATTTTACCTGAGACAGCCATAGTTGAATATGTTAATGAAAACTATCCCTATCGTTTTGAGAGTATTCAAATTCTTAAGAATTTTGTACAGGAATATCCACAAATCCATATCATATCTGGTATCTCAACCTATAAGTTTTTCAAAAAAGGAGAACCGCTATCACAAACAGCACGAGAAACTGAAAATGGTGATTTTTATGATAGTTATAATACAGCAATAGAAATTGACAAACATGGTAATCTTGACTTTTATCACAAGGGAAAACTTGTTCCTGGTGCTGAAATCATGCCATATCCTAGATTATTTAAGTTTCTAAATTTTCTAGCTGTAGATTTAGGTGGCATATCTGGCAGCCTTGGGTCTGACAAAGAACCAAAAGTTTTTGGTGCAGGCAATAAACCAAACCTTGCACCATTAATTTGCTATGAGAGTGTATTCCCTGGTCATGTTGCTGAATTTTGCAGAAAAGGAGCAGAGATTCTATTAGTCATAACCAATGATGGATGGTGGAGAGATACTGACGGATACAAACAGCATATGCATTATGCCTCTTTAAGAGCAATAGAAAATAGAAGAGAAGTGTTAAGGAGTGCCAACACTGGCATTACTTGCAGAATTGACAAATTAGGTAATATTCATGAACAAACTCAATGGTGGGAAAAAGAAGTCATCGACGTGAAAGTTCATTCATTTAATAATTTGACATTCTATTCACAATATGGTGACTATATTGGCAGATTTGCAAGCTTTATAGGTGTTTTCTTTATACTTGGTATGATTGTAAAAAAGAAAAGTGAAAATGTCAATTAACATCAAACATATTGGCCTTACAAATTATTCCAATGCTTTGAATATTCAAGAACAAACCCATCATGATGTTTTAAGTGGGGCTTCAGATAGTATTATCATGTGTGAACATCCCCATGTATTTACCTTTGGAAAAAGTGCCAATAAAAATAACTTACTAGTTGATGCAAATCTTTTAAAGAGAATTAATGCTACAACACATCAGATTGACAGAGGAGGTGACATTACATACCATGGTCCAGGTCAGTTGGTATGCTATCCTATCTTAAATTTAAGAAAATGGGGTATAGGCGTCAAAAAATACGTAGAAATACTTGAAGAATGTATAATTAAGACCCTTAAACATTTCAATATTGATGCATATCAAATTAAGCATCTAACAGGAATATGGGTGGGGAAAAAACCACAAACTCCCAGAAAAATTGGAGCAATTGGAATTCGCATCAAACAAGGTGTTAGTATGCACGGATTTGCATTAAATATTAATACAAATCTTGACTATTTCAATTACATCAATCCCTGCGGAATAAAAGACAAGCAAGTGACATCCACCAGTCAGGAAGGCATTCAATGTACCTTGGATCAATTTTCTAATAAATTTATAGAAATATTCCTAAAATCGTGGGAATCGATTTAGGAGTAAATGACAATTCAATAATTTATTTAAGACAAACACCAATTTATTGGTGAGGACAAAAATTGATTGGCTCTTGAAAAAGGCTTACTTCCAAAAAAACCTGCCTTTCCTCCTGTATAAATCTCCGCTGCAGGATGGGCAGATTCAATAATTAAGTGCTTGTTATGATTGATTAAGTCTTTCTTTTTTCGGGCATAAGCTCCCCAAAGTATAAAAACAACCTTTTCTTGATTTTCTGAGATTGTTTGAATAACCTTATTTGTAAAGATTTCCCAACCAATTCCTTGATGACTTGATGGCTTCTTTTCCTCAACAGTCAAAATAGAATTTAATAAAAACACTCCTTGTTCTGCCCAACCAGTAATTTCACCATGTTTAGGTATTTCGCATCCAATGTCTGCATTCAATTCTTTGAAAATATTTTTCAAGGAAGGCGGAACTTTAGCTCCTTTCTTTACCGAAAAACAGTAACCATTAGCTTGACCATATCCGTGGTAGGGATCTTGACCAATGATGACTACTTTTACATTTTGAGGAGTCGTTTTATTAAAAGCATTAAAGACATCCTTTCTAGGTGGATAGATCACCTTTCCTAACTTATCTTGCTGTTTTAAAAACTTTTGTATTTCAATGAAATAAGGCTTCAAAACCTCCTCAGATAATAGTAGTTCCCATGAAGTTGGAAGCTTATCTATCATCGAGACCCTCTTAATTTAAGCTCAGTGTGATATGGGCTATTGGGTATCACATATTTTTTATACATCCAGACTGCTGAACCAATAAAAATAGCCACAAACAAAAACAGAATAATCAATTTTATAAGCTTATTTTCCATTGAATTTATTCAGAAAATATTATTCACCTGGATTAATAAAAGCATATTCTTTACCAAATCTAAGCATTTGTTCTACATATCCTTCCTCACTCACATGGAGATTTATGAAGTTACCTTCATCATCAAATTGTGGTTCTAATTTTGGCTGAACAAATCCACTATATGGGGCTAAATTTAAACTTTCGTATCTCGACTTAACCTCTTTATGAATAGCAGGATCTACATTGACTCCATAACCTTCAACCAAAGCTTCAGCAGCTTCATAATCACCCTCAGACTTTATACGCTGAATTTCTCTTAAAAGGTCACCAAAGATTTTACGAAGTTTAGCATAGTCATTAACCACAAAATAGGTTTTGTTATCTATTATTTTCTTTTCAATAACTTGATCATTAAGTCCTTTTTCATATGCCCAAGATGCATTTAACTGACGGTTTCTCATGTGGTCTTCTTCTATATTTTCACCCTCTTCTAATCTTCTCAATTGAAGCATCATACCGTTAGCAATATAACTGTCATACTCAGCCATTCCAACATCTAAACTAGGCATCAAGCCCAAATCTACTAGTTTTTGATCATAGATATAATATAAAGCGACTAAATCTGCTCGAGCTTCTTCTAATGTATTGCTATAGTTTTTCAGTGTTTCTTTTGGAGTACCTATGCCATCATTAATTTTACCAGAGGCATGCCCAATAACCTCATGCATGGCAGTATGCATCTTGCTACTTAATTTACCATGTTCTTTAATTCTAGCTCTTACATTTTCATCAAAGTAAAATTCATTTAACGAACTATTACCACCAGAAGAATTATAAGCTTCTACAATATTTCCAAGACTAATTGACTTACTACCATGAGTACTTCGTATCCAATTACTATTGGGTAAATTAATTCCAATTGGAGTTGCAGGAGCGGCATCTCCAGCCTCCATAGCTGCATTGATAACACGATAACTAACACCAACAACATTTTCTTTCTTATGCTCCTCCATAATTGAACTGTTGTCCTCAAAATACTGAGCATTTTCACTCAAAACAGCCATTCGTTCAGAAGCTTCTTTATCATTCATTTGAATAACAGCTTCATATGCTCCTTTATAACCAATTGCATCTCCATAAACCTCAATAAATCCTAAAATAAAATCAATATCCCCCTCAGTACTTTTAAGCCAATTAATATTGGTTGCATCCCACTGTTTTAAATCTCCTGTTTTAAAGTAATCCATGAGCATATTAATATGACTAGCTTGAGCATCATTTTCAGCTACAATTTTCGCTTTTTCTAACCAAAAAATAATCTGATCAATAGCACCTCCATATAGACCCCCAGATTTATATACTAAATCCACTAATTGTCCATCTCGTTTAACTAACCTGGAATTCAAACCATACTCAATGGGAGTCTCTTCACCAGATACACCCATCGCTCCGTAATAAGCAATAGCTTCTGTCTCAGTTACACCTTCACCGTAATAATTATTGGCACTCAAAGCTACCTTATCCACGCCTCTATCTTTAATTACTTTTTTTGAATCAACAGAAGGATCAAAAATTACCCGCACAAGCTTATTAACCATCTGTTCTATGGTTTCACCTTTTAAAGTAATTGATTCATTTAATGAACTTCTTTCAACTAAACTATCAAAATAGTCTTTAGAAAATCCTGGTAAGAACTTCTTCTCTGCATAGTGATGATGGATTCCATTCGAAAACCAAAATCGTTTTAAATAGATTTCAAAATTTTCCCAGTCTTCCGTGCCTCTGTCCCCATTGTAAGTATCATAAATTGTTTCTAAAACCCGCTTAATTTGAATATTATGCTTGTAATTCTGAGCATACGTAATTTCTCTTCCACTCAATGCAGCTTGAGATAAATAATATACCAACTCTTTTTGTTTAACTGATAAGTCATTAATTCCTGATGCATCGTAGGTCAAAATTCTTAAATCAGCAAAACGATTAGAATCGTTAACTGAAATGGTATTTTCATTCTTATTTTGATCGTGATTTAAATCACGGTTACATGCAGTTAAAGCACTTAATATCAAAAGTAACAAAGCTAAATTTTTCATAATTTTCAATATTTTTTTCTGATTGCGAATCTAACTATTTTTAAGCATCTTTATGAGCTTAATCACATTGTAGTAATCACAACGAGAAAATACTTGTAATAAAGATTACCCAGTGGTGTATTAAAAAAACTATAGTTTAATCGAAAATTTCCTACCTAATTGATGAAGATCTTCAAGGACCTTATCATTTAAAGGTATTCCTGTTTTCTTGCGTTTTTCCTCGATGTTAAATTCAATTTCTCCAGGAATATAAACCGATTTTTTTTCATCCACCCTTTCTGCATTTTTAAAAGAACTAATCCAAACATCCATGCTTGTTTTGAATTCATCTACAGATCGAAAACCATCTACTTCCATTGCACCAACAAAATGACCAAGACCCTTACCTGGCAAATTGGGTAAGAGAGGCAAATAGCTCACAAATGGAGGCACCCATTTGCCGAAATTAGCCCCAGACAAAACTCCAGACATAATATCCACTAGGCTACCAAGTGCATATCCTTTGTGACTACCTAATTCTTCTAGACTGCCTAAAGGAGTTAACATTCCACCGTCTTTTAGTTCATCTACATTTTGACTAGTCCTTCCATCCTTATCTAGCATCCAGCCTTTTGGTATTTTTCTTCCTTCTCTGCGAGCAATTTCAATTTTCCCTCTAGCTACTGATGATGTTGCAAGATCAATCACCAAAGGTTTTTCTTTTTTGGTAGGAAACGCATACGAAATAGGGTTCGTTCCCAACATAGCTTGCTTGCTATGAGTTGGCGGAATAAAAGGAGTTGCATTGGTCATTGCCATGCCAATCATTTCATGAGACAATGCCTTCATTGCATGATATCCTGCTATTCCAAAATGATTACTATTTTGAATAGCACCCCATCCACTTCCATATGCTTTAGCACGCTCAATAGCCATATCCATTGCCTTAGGTGCAACTACAAGTCCTAAGCCTGAATCACCATCAATGGTAAAAGTTGATTTATTTTCTCTAATGATTTTAACTCTCGGACACATATTAATTCTTTCACTCTCCCATAGATTTACATATCCAATCAAGCGAGAAACACCGTGACTATCTATACCCCGTAAATCTGCTGAAATTAATACATCCGTAGCAATTTTTGAATCATCGTCTGATGCACCCATAGCATTAAATAATTGAATAGAAAATTTAGTTAGATCCGAATCTGAAATGTACCTCATTTTACCACAAATGTGCAATTTTTTAAAGCTAGACTGCATTATAAATTTAAATAATATCAAAACAACTTTTCAAAACACATCTAAACATGATTATGAATATATCGCAGTTTCAATGTGATTTTTACCCAAAAATGATTTTTATAAATTATAAAATATTAACTTGCAACTTATATAAACTTCAATAAACTTGAGCATGGCAAAATTTATACTTAAGCGATTTTTTCTGATTGTATCTTTAATACCATTATTGTTTTCTTCATATTCTGCAAAAGCCACCCACATGATGGGAGCAGATATTACGTATCGCTGTATTGATACGCTAAAATTTGAAATCACGCTTAAGTGGTATCGAGATTGTAGAGGTATATCTTTGAATAACGGTGGAAGCTTAACCATACGTTGTACTTCGGGTGGTAGTAGAACAGCTACACTCACTCTAAAATCAATCCGTGAGATTACCCCAGTATGTGCTACTGAACCCTCTCGATGTAAACCTTCCAACACTTACGGAACTGGTGAGGGTGTGGAAGAACATACCTACACCGGTATATTGGACTTTAATAAATCACCGCTTAACGCTCTAGCCAACTGTTCTGGACAGATTGTTATTGGTGGAGCCATCAATGCTCGGAATGGTGCTATTACCACAGGCCCTAGCGGCACACTTTACACCGACTGTACCATTGATCTTAAAAAAGCTCCTTGTAATACCTCTCCTGCTCTTACCTCTGAGCCTATTGCTATTCTTTGCTGTGATCAGCCTTTCTACTTCAACAATGGTGCATTAGATACAGCTAACTTTGATTCATTATCATATGCCTGGGCTAACCCTCAAAGAGCATATAATTCCAACACTAACTATAGCGGTACATTTTCATACTTAAATCCATTTACCGTATACGATCCGAGACCTAACGGTGGATCTCCAATTCCTGGAAGTAATCCTCCTATTGGTCTATACCTTGACCCCTTGACTGGGGACATCGTTCTAACTCCCACCAACTGTAGTGAGGTAACGGTTGCTGTTATCGAGATTACCGAATGGCGTAAAAATGACAAAGGAAAATACGAAGTCATCGGCAAAACACGACGGGATATGCAATTCATTGTTAAATCTTGTCCTGGGAATAAACCTCCTATTGTTAACGGCCCATACAACTACGAAGTCTGTGAAGGAAATCAGCTTTGTTTTAATGTCACTACCAACGACCCTGTATTTGTTCCACCGCCGCCTGCTCAAACACCTGCTCCGGACTCTGTAAAAATCAGCTGGAATAGAGGTATTCCCGGTGCTACTTTTACTGTTACTAACCCTACGGCTCGTCTTCAAACTGGGCGATTCTGTTGGACTCCTGGCATTGGACAGGCCAGTCAGTTGCCTTATACATTTACCGTTACTGCTCGTGATGATGCTTGTCCACTGAATGCGGTATCCGTTCGGGCATTTCGTGTAAAAGTTAAACCTCGTGCTCAAGCTACTATTGACATAGACACCATGGATTGTGGGGTTTATCCTCTTGAAGCTGATCTTATTGATGGTTTTAAAGGCAATGCATCCTACAACTGGACTATTTTAGATTCTAACAAAAACATTGTCTTTAATAAAAAAACAGCTGCATTCAAATCCTCTGGAAATTTCTTAAGCACATCTAAACAAGACACTATTCGATTTAGAAAAGGAGGAAAATACTTCATTCAGCTATCCTTAAACAATGCTCCTATTAATTGCCCAAGTACCTTCTTAGATACATTAATTGTTCCACCACTTTTAGAGGCTAACCTAACCATTGGCCCAGACACTTTTGTGTGTGCCGGAACTGACATTGTGTTCAGACCATTCTTGAGTAACTTCTCTGCTCCGGCTACCTACCAATGGAGTACCATGGGAGTAACCAATGATGGAAAGTTTCTTAAAAATGCCACGGCTAATCCTGCCAACAATAAAGATACCTTCTTACTCTCAATTCCAAATGTTCAATATGATACCGCAGTAAGTATATTCATTAAAGATGCAACAGGTTGTACTTCTGAAGATACCATACAGGTATTCCTTAAATCAAACCCTATTGCAAAATTACCTCCTGATCCCAGAATTTGTTCCTACGACAGTATTAACATAGTACCTAATCTTGACTCTGCATATTGGGTTGACCCAATAAAAGGAGACACATTAGTTCAAGGCGATACCCTCTTTAAAGAATGGTATTATAACGGTATGCTATTTGACACGCAAGATAGTGTCACTATAAATAAACGTGGGACATATGTAATTCGTGTTGTAGATAGTCTCAATTGTACCGACACCGACACATTGTACCTCAATGTTAATGATACTGTTAAAGCCTTTGCCGGAAATGATACAACCCTATGCTTTGCCGACACCCTCGTGCTCAAAGCTGGCGGAATTGATACTGCAGGCAACTCTAACACTGGACTCTACCAGTGGTCGGATATCACGCCATCTAACATAAATGATATTATCCTTGGTACCAACGAAAGATATAACATTGTCGCCTCGGATGATAAAGAATATCGCCTTGAACTATACATAACTCAAGGGGGTATCCAATGTTTTGATGATGACTCCGTGATGATTTCCGTCAATGCTTTACCCAACATTGTTCTGGGTCCTGACGAATCCGTGTGCTGTGATTATGGTGCCATTAACCTTAACTTTAAAGTTACCACTCCGTCGGGTAATCCTTCGACTGGATCTTGGAGTTGTACATCCTCTCCTAGTCTTGTTACGAACAATGAATTTGATACCGATGCCGGTTGTGGACTAATTGTATCTCCAGCTACTTCTATTGATAAACACGCGATATATACTTATCAAGAACCTACCACGCTCTGTATTAACAAGGATTCCATTTTGATTACCATCAATGGTCTGCCTCGAATGATTCTTCAGAAGCGGGTCTATTGTCAAGACATTGGAGCTATTCGTTTGGATGATGATGTAGTTATAAGCCCATCAAATACATCACTGGGTTCTCCATCTTGGCGATGCCTGGACTCTAACTCCGTTAATAACCGTTTTGTTGCTGATATGCTTGAAAACAGAGGCTCTCAATTCGCTCCTGACTATTGGGTAAACCTTGGCGAAAGTGTCTACACTATTCAAAATAGCAATACCGACACCATCGTTCTTGAATTTACTTACGTTAATCGTTTTGGATGTAGAGCCAAGGATACTATTTCCATTGAAGTGTCTAAAGTACCTAAACTTTCATTCTCTTCTCATCGTGATTTATGCTATGACGAAGGTGACATCTCTTTGAACAACCTTATGGGTGTCAACCTTACTGATGGGGTTTGGTCTGTCGTTAATGAAACTTCTGGTTACAGAGACACCAATGACCTGGGTGGAATATCTAACAACTCAATTAACACCTTTAATAGTGTTCCTATGGCTAATGCCAATGTGACTCCTAACTCATGGAGAATTCGGTATACTCATACGGCTACGGGTTGTCCTACTTTTAAGGATACTACCCTTCGAATTAACCCTTTACCGGACATCAATCTCACTGCACTTACCCCTAATCGTTTGTGTGAAACTGCTACTGATGTCCCTCTTAATGCTACTCCTGCTGGGGGTACTTGGTCGAGTAATGACCCTACAGCTATCGTAGGTGGAAATAACTTTAGTCCAGGTTCTGCTTCCATCGTTGGTAACGGTGATATCATTAAACTATACTATAATTATACCGATGCCGCTACAGGTTGTAGCAATAACGATTCTATCCAAGCTCAAGTGGACCCTAAACCAACCATATCCCTACCTACCAATGCGGTATATTGCCGTAACAAAGGAGAAATGGTCATGCCACTTACCCTTCCTATATCCGCTACCAACAACTCTAGCTTGATTTGGATTCCTACCAATATATATGGCAACAGAGACCGCATCAACGCTGGGGCTATCGATAATGTTCAAGGGGAAGGTACAATTACCCTTACCCTTCAAAATCAAAAAGCTGACACCTTCAGAATTGGTGCTAACGCCGGTGGGCTTGCCTCTTGTTCGGATGTCAATGGTTCATTTGAAATTATCATTAATCCTATTCCTGATGCTTCTATTACAAACAGCAATCCTGAAGGTTGTAACCCTGTAACCACTAATCTTGATATAGTGTTTAATAATCAAATTGATCCTACTACATCTACCTTCTCGTGGAACCTTGGTAATGGAAATACATCAACAAGTGCTTCTAATAGCGTCACCTATACTGATGATGGCCAAGCAAATATCTCATTGGTTGTTACCTCAGACAAAGGTTGTGACACTACCATCACTAGTTCTGTGCTTATCAACCCGATTCCTGTGGCTAGCTTTGTGCCTAATCCAAATAATTATACCACGGCAGCTCTTCCTCGTTTTATATTTACCAACACCAGTACTGTTGACCCGTTTAACGGTAGTGTGATTGATCAATTTGAATGGGACTTCGGTGACCCTAATACTACAGATGATGTCTCTTCTGAGGAAAATCCATCGCACTACTACCCTAGTGATACTGCTCAATACTGTGTGAATCTCAAAGTGACAACCAACAAAGGGTGCTCGGATGAGTTTAACTCTTGCGTTGTGATTGGTCCTGACTTGATTGTATTTATTCCGAATGCATTCACACCTAATACTTCTGGCCCTGACCAAAATGAAGGATTTAAAGCTACCATTAGTGGCGAAAAAGCAATGGAACTCATCGTATTTGATCGTTGGGGTGAAATTATGTTTATCACCAATGATGTCAACGAAAAATGGGATGGTACATACAAAGGTGAGCCCGCTCAACAAGACGTGTACGCTTACCAACTCAATGTTACCGCTCTTAACGATGAAGTTTATAACTACACCGGGACTATTACACTTATTCGGTAAATGAAATGGTTAATTGAAAAACAAAAAAAGGAAGTAACTAGTTACTTCCTTTTTTTGTCTCATGCTATTGTAAAAGAAAATTTGAATCCATCCTCAAGAAAAATAATACTTATTATAACTTCGCAATAGATTATTGAACCGTGAAAAACGAAAATTTATCTGAAAATAAAGAAATAGTAAATAAGTATCGACAGCTACTGAGAGTATCTAAGTGGTCAAGGGAGAAAGGCGATATTACCATTATTCGAAAGGCATTTGAAAAAGCTATGAAATCCCATAACCAAATGCGAAGAAAATCAGGTGAACCCTATATATATCATCCAATTGCTGTAGCTAGAATTGCAGCTGAAGAAATTGGATTAGGAACAACGTCCATAGTATGTGCACTATTGCACGATGTGGTAGAGGACACAGACGTCACTATAGAAGAAATACAAAAGGAGTTTGGACACAAAGAAGCTAACATCATTGATGGTCTAACTAAAATATCAGGCGTTTACGACACTCACTCTCCACAGGCAGAAAATTTCAGAAAAATGTTATTGACCATGGCTAACGATGTTCGGGTCATTCTCATTAAATTATGTGATCGATTGCATAATATGAGAACACTAGAACATATGAGTGATAAAGGACAACTTAAAATTGCATCTGAGACTAATTTTATATATGCACCACTAGCACACCGACTAGGATTATACGCAATTAAAACAGAATTAGAAGATCTTTCACTAAAATACACTCAGCCAGCTCTTTATCAAGATTTAAAGCATCAATTAAATGCTACTAAAGATCAGAGGAAAAGATACATTCGATCATTCATCAAGCCTATTAAATTAGAATTAGAAGAACTAGGCATTAAATATGAAATAAAAGGAAGACCAAAATCTATCTATAGTATTTGCTCCAAAATGATCGCAAAAAAATTGGAGTTTGAGGACGTCTACGATCTTTTTGCTATTCGAGTTATCTTGGATAGTGAGCCTGAAGATGAAAAAATGGACTGTTGGAATGTCTACTCAGTAATAACGAGTATATTCAAACCTAACCCAGAACGTTTAAGAGACTGGATTAGTATACCCAAAAGTAATGGTTATGAGAGTTTACACACTACTGTAATGGGACCGAGAGGGCAATGGGTAGAAGTCCAAATTCGAAGTAAACGAATGGATGCAATTGCTGAGAAAGGATATGCAGCCCATTGGAAATATAAACAACATAAAAAAACCCAAGAATCCAGTAATGGTCTTGACACATGGCTTGAGCAAGTTCGTGAGATAATAGAAAATCCTGAGAGCAATGCACTAGATTTTTTAGACGAATTCAAGATGAACTTATATGCTAAAGAAGTTTTTGCATTTACCCCAAAAGGGCTTCTAAAAAAACTTCCTAAAGGATCTACCTCACTAGATTTTGCATTTGATATTCACACAGAAGTTGGTGCAAAATGCCTAGGTGCAAAGGTGAATGGTAAATTAGTTCCCTTGAGTTATGAAATTCAAAATGGTGATCAAATTGAAATTCTAACCTCTGCCAAGCAAAAACCTAATAAAGACTGGTTAAGTTTTGTAAAAACTTCCAAAGCAAAGAACAAAATAAAACAAAGCCTAAAAGATGAAAAAAGAGCTATTGCTTCCATTGGTAAAGAGTCTCTAGCTCGGAAAATGAGAAACGCTGGTTTTAATTACACAACTCAAAATCTTAATAAACTCATTAGTTTTTTTAACCTTGAAGATGAACTAGAACTAACTTTTAAAATTGGTAATGGATCACTGGATAAAGAAAAAATTAAACTTCAAGAAATTTTAGTTGAGACAAAATCTGTACATAAACCTGGTACAGATCGTAGATTAAATTCAAACGATAAAACAAATCCATCAAAAGAACTAATTATTGGGGATGCATCCATTGATTTTGATTATGTACTAGCTGCTTGTTGCCATCCTATTCCAGGAGATCAAGTTGTAGGTTTTATAACTGTTGGCGGTGAAGTTAGAATACATCAAACTAACTGTAAAAATGCTCAAAATCTGATGTCGAAATACGGTTATCGCATCATTAAAGCTCGGTGGGCTAATCAAGCAATTTCATCTAAATATTTTGAAGCAACCGTCGAAATATCCGGTATTGATTCGCTAGGTCTCGTAAGTAAAGTTACTGACATTATTTCCAAACAGTTGAAAGTAAACATGAAATCCATCAGTTTTGAATCTTTAGACGGAACATTTGTAGGAAAGTTAAAAGTAAATGTATCAGACAAATATCATTTAGAAGAATTAATGAATGAATTGAGTGGAATAGACCAATATATTAAAGTAAGCCGAGTCGCAATAGAACACGACTCCAACTAAAAAATGGAAAATTTAGAATCTATAAAAGAAGACGTTAAACAACTCTTTATTGCCTATTTAGAAAAAAAAGGACAACGTAAAACTCCAGAGCGATACGCTATTCTTGATGAAATTTACAGTAACAAAAAACACTTTGATGTAGACACACTCTACATACAAATGAAAAACAGAAATTACCACGTTAGTAGGGCCACTGTATATAATACTCTGGACCTTTTACAAGAATGTGGTTTAGTAATTAAGCATCAATTTGGACAAAATATGGCTCAGTTTGAGCAAGCTTATGGCTACAAACAACACGATCACATTATATGTAATACATGTAGTAAGGTCATGGAATTTTGCGATCCTCGTATTCAACTCATCACCACTAAAATGGCTGAATTACTCAATTTTGAAGTATCGAGACACTCCTTAAATCTTTATGGAAACCCAAAAGTAGACAAACATGGACTATGCATGAACTGTGATAATCAAGTAAAAGCTGTAGATTTAAAATAAATGGTAGACGTATTATTAGGACTCCAATGGGGAGATGAAGGAAAAGGTAAAATTGCAGACTACCTCACCCCAAAATATGATGTAGTTGGACGATTCCAAGGTGGACCTAATGCTGGTCACTCCCTAGAATTTAACGGTATTAAGCACGTATTAAATACTATCCCATCGGGGATATTTCACGAAAATTGTGTGAATATTATTGGTAATGGAGTTGTTATTGACCCCGTACTATTCATGGCTGAAATAGACCGAACAATTGCTGCAGGTGCTGATGTTATGGAAAACTTAAGAATTTCCTATAAAGCACACATCATCATGCCAACACACAAGATTTTGGATGCTGCTAGTGAATGGAGCAAAGGCGATAAAAAGATAGGTAGTACACTTCGTGGTATAGGGCCAACATATCGAGAAAAAATAGGTCGTGGTGGCTTACGAATCGGTGAGATATTTGCTCCCAACTTTGAACAAAATTATCATGAAAAGAAAAAACGATCGCTCCAACTTGTAGAACAATTTGGATTTACTGATTTTAATCTTGAAAGCATGGAAGAAGAATTTTTCTCAGCAGTAGAAAGGCTTCGTAAATTCAAATTTGTAAACAGCGAGTACTTAATTAATGAACACATTATAAATAATGACAAAATTCTTGCGGAAGGTGCTCAAGGAAGTATGTTAGACATTGATTTTGGATCATATCCATTCGTTACCTCCAGCAATACAACTGTGGGTGGAGTATCTACAGGACTTGGTATAGCTCCCAAACACATCAATAAGGTCATTGGTATTTTTAAGGCATACTGTACTCGTGTAGGTGGAGGACCTTTCCCATCAGAACTTAATAATCAAATTGGTCAAAGAATTCGTGATGTCGGCAATGAATATGGTGCTACAACAGGTAGACCAAGAAGAACGGGATGGTTAGATTTAGTAGCATTAAAATATGCTATTATGCTTAGTGGTGTAGACGAACTATGCATGATGAAGGCTGATTGTTTAAGTGGCTTCAACGAAGTATTAGTTGGAACTAGTTATAAGGGTGATTTAATCGAAACTGATGAAGTACCATTTGATTTGAATGCAGATAATTTCAAGTCTCAATACGAATCTCATCCTGGTTGGCAAGAAGATATCACACAAATCAAGGAGCATTCTTTACTTCCAAAAACTTTTAAAGATTACATCAAAACAATAGAACAACAGATTAATACGCCAATTAATATCATATCTGTTGGTCCAGGTAGAGACCAAACCATAAAAAAATAGAATGAACGCATTTATATTTCCCGGACAAGGAGCCCAATTTGTAGGAATGGGCCATGAACTTTATAGCACAAATAACAAAGCCAAACTTTTGTTTGATACTGCTAATGAGGTATTAGGATTTGAAATTACCAAAGAAATGTTCGACGGAACTGAAGAAGGGCTGAAACAAACAAAAATTACCCAACCTGCCGTATTTCTTCATTCCGTTATTTTAGCTAAAATACTACCCAATTTCAATCCAGACATGGTAGCAGGACATAGTTTAGGAGAATTATCTGCATTAGTTGCTAATAGTACACTTGATTTTGAAGACGGACTCAAGTTAGTTGCCATACGTGCTCAAGCTATGCAAAAAGCTTGTGAAACAAATCCAAGCACCATGGCTGCAATCATTGGCCTTGAAGATACGATTATTGAAGATGTATGTCAAAATATTGATGAAATTGTTGTCGCAGCTAATTATAACTGCCCTGGCCAATTGGTGATATCTGGCACCAATGATGGCATAGATAAAGCATGTAAAATACTAACCGAAAAAGGAGCTAGAAGGGCCCTAAAGTTACCTGTCGGTGGTGCATTTCACTCACCATTGATGGAACCTGCAAGAGAAGAATTAGCTGAAGCCATTGAAGCAACCAAATTCAATACTCCCTCCTGCCCCATTTATCAAAATGTGAGCACTACTGCTGAAACAGACATTAAACGTATTAAAAATAACCTCATAGCTCAACTGACCGCCCCAGTAAAATGGACGCAGTCTGTGGAAAATATGATTGTATCTGGTGCTACTAAATTTACAGAATTAGGTCCAGGGAAAGCCTTGCAAGGCATGCTAATCAAAATCAATAAAGACGTAGAACGATCGGGAATTAGTTAGAATAGCTCTTTACCTGATATCAAAATATTTTTTTGCATAAAATTTAACGTAAAAATTACTTATAGTTTTTTTTACTATAAGTTATTTATTTATATTCGTACCTGAAATTCAAAAATTTATGTTAAACAGGAGTTTAAATTTTATCATAGCAATATGTTTGTCTTTAGTTTCTTTAGGACAAATAGGTGCAGTATCAGGAGTTGTGTCTGACAGTTTAGGTCAGAAAATCATGGGTGCTGCAATCGTTGTTAAAGGAACCAACTCAGGGAGTATCACCGATGAGAACGGACAATACAGAATCATCAATGTTGATCTTACCAATGCTACATTAGTAGCTTCCTATTCTGGTTATAAAACTAAAGAAATCAAGGTAAAAGGAAGAAAAAATGTAAATATCATGCTTTCGGACGCATCACTTGGACTTGGCCAAGTGATGGTTGTAGGATATGGTACTGCAACAAAAAAAGAGTTTACTGGAGCTAGTGCAAATGTTATTGGTGAGGATTTGCAAAAATTAAACATCCCTCGAATTGATCAAGCCCTACAAGGTCAAGTATCAGGTGTAAATATTAATACAAATTCAGGTTCACCTGGAGGTTCTTCAAGTATTCGAATCCGTGGCTTATCTACATTTGGAGACAATGACCCACTAATTTTAGTGGATGGTGTAGTATATGACTCTGAAGGACTAAATGCTCTTAATCCTAATGATATTGAATCTGTCAATGTTTTGAAAGATGCCACTGCCGGTATTTATGGGGTAAGAGCTGCAAATGGTGTCATTTTAATTGAAACCAAAAAAGGAAGAAGAAATGTAAAGCCTAAAATTGAGTTAAGTGCTTACACTGGAGTTCAACAGGCCACTAAAAAATTAAATTTATTAAATGCTAGAGAATATGCTGTTCTTAAAAATGAAATGTTTGCTAATGGCAATAATACCCTTCCTTTTTCAAACACCAATTTAGGTGAAGGTACTAACTGGCAAGATGCTGTTTTTCAAGATGCTCAAGTCCAAAACTACAATGTAACTGTAACCGGTGGTACTGAAAAAACAACCTATTCTATTGGTGGAAGTTACTTTTCACAAGACGGAATTGTTGGTCTAGACAAATCTAATTTTACACGTTTTAATGGACGCGTTAATCTAAATACTGAAATGAGTGACAGACTAAGACTTTCTAGTGTATTACTTTATACCAATGAAGAACGACAAGCACTTCCAGAGAATGGAATAGGCTCTGTTCTATACAATACTATCAATGCCTTTCCAACAGATCCGATTAGGGATGCTACCGGACAATTTACATATCTTGAGGAAGTAAGTGATATCATTAACCCAATTGCTCAAATGCAAAATACATACAATACCTCCTGGGTAGATAAGCTGGTTGGTAAGGAAGAGATTGCTTTTGATATTACTGATAATTTAACCTTCACAAATAGATTCAATTACAACTATGCAGCAGTCGATAATAAGGTATTCTCACCGTTAGTATGGTATGGTCCTGGTAAAGCTCAAAATACAGCAATTAATGCAGATTTAGATCCAACATTAGTGGAAATTGCACCTGGGAGTACAATAGAACGTGGTGCAAGCGTATATGAGGGAAGAGCAACATATAGTGACCTAAACTTTGAGAGTTTTGTGAATCACAATACTAAGTTTAATGATATCCATACACTGAAAACAACAGCTGGTGTATCTATATTTAGTAGAAACGGAAAAGGACTTGGAGGAACTGCTTATAATATTCCTAATAATTCTTTAGATTATGCAGATATTTCGGCGAATCTTGCCCCAGGTGGTTTTTTAAATAATACTAGTTCTTTCCAATTTCAAGAACGATTAGTTTCAGCATTTGTTCGAACACAATACAAGTATGGAACTAAATATAATGGTTCATTAATTATTAGACGAGATGGATCTTCAAAATTTGGGCCTAACAATCGATTTGGGATCTTTCCTACTGTTTCTGGTTCATGGTTACTTTCAGAAGAAGATTTTTACAATATTGACCGAATTAAGTTCTTCAAACTCCGATTAAGTTATGGAGTCAGTGGAAATGACCAAATTGCCAACTTTGCATATCGAGGTCTTCTTAATGGTGAGGGTGTATATGTATTTGATGACATCATCACAACAGGTGCTGCTATTGGTAGAGCTGCTAACCCTGACTTGAAATGGGAAACTACACGCCAATTCAACATTGGTGCAGATTTGAAAATTCTTCACACATTTGATTTAACACTTAATTATTTTATTAAAAACACAAAAGACTTACTGTTTCAACCTGATGTATCAGGAGTACTTGGAACGGCAGGAGCAGGTAGCTACCCTCCTATTATTAATGCTGGAGATGTGTCTAATAAAGGATTAGAAATTGAGCTGGGATATGCTATGAAACAAGGTAAAAAGTTCAACTTAAGTACAAACATCAATGCAACATTTATCAATAATGAAGTTGTTAAGATTCCTACAGGGATAGATTTCCTTCCAGGTGCTGCCTTTGGAGTTGGCGGAAATATTGCTACACGTTTTGAGCGAGGATTTCCAATCGGATATTTTATCGGTTATGAAACAGATGGTATATTCCAGACACAAGAAGAAATTGATAATTCACCTGTAACACAAGAAGGTGCAGTTCCTGGAGATTTGAGATTTATCGACCAGGATGGCGATGGTAAAATTAGTTTCAATGATGATTCTGACAAAACGATGATTGGCACCCCTATTCCTAAGGTAACACTCGGATATAATATCAATATCAGCTACGAAGGGTTTGATTTGTCTGGAAACTTTTTTGCAGCTCTTGGTCAAGATATTGTTAGAAATTTTGAGCGACAACAACCATTTGCCAACCAGCTGAATTATAATATTGACCGTTGGACTGGAGAAAATACGACAAATGTAAACCCCAGACTAACAACTGAGTTAAACAGAAACACCATTTTCTCAGACTATTTTGTTGAGGATGGATCTTTCTTAAGGTTAAAAAATCTTCAACTTGGTTATACCTTTAACCCAAAGCTAACCCAACGAGCAAAAATCAACTCTGCTAGAATTTATATAGCAGCAAATAATCTACTAACTTTAACCAGATATCGTGGATATGACCCTGATATAGGATCAGCTGGTGGACCATTAGCATCAGGCATCGATTATGGTTTTTATCCTCAAGCTCGAACTTTTATGGCAGGCATTTCACTTAAATTTTAATATTGACATCCATGACAAAAAAAATAACAACAATCATCCTAACACTAGTCATCATTCCATCGATGTTTAGCTGTAAGAAATTTCTCGATATTGATCCTTTGTACACTCAAGACGCTGAAAATTTCTTTGAAACACCTAATGATTATCAAAGAGCATTAACAGGAGCTTATGACCTCTTACAATCTTCTTTCATGACCGTTTGGGTAGGTGAAATTGCTTCAGATAATTCCATTGCAGGTGGCGAGAGTGTAAATGATACTGAAGGACTTCATGAGATTGAAGCCATGAGTCACGATGCCGTAAATAACGAACTTAGGAGCATCTTTCGTTGGAATTATGCTGGAGTTACACGAGCAAACTATTTGCTTGAGAATAAAAACAAAATTGATTTTGAAGGAAAAGATAAAATAATAGCAGAAGCTACCTTTTTAAGAGCATATTATTACTTTGAATTGGTAAAATATTTTGGAGATGTTCCCTTGGTTATTGACAAGAGGTTAGGTGCTGATGAAGTGACTAAAGTTGATAGAACACCAAAAAATGAGGTTTTTGCTCAAATTGAAAAGGATCTAAGTTACGCTGCATCTATTTTAAAATGGAATGACCCCACAAAAGGAAGAATAACAAAAGGAGCATGTTTAAGTCTATTGGGCAAAGCATATTTATACCAAAATAAATTTAACCAAGCTGCCTCAATATTTGATCAGGTAATTAACGAAAACAGATATGCACTAATTAGCGATTACACCGATCTATTTAAAGTAAATAATGAAGGGCACTCAGAAGCTGTTTTTGATGTTCAATACTCAGGTGCAGAGGGAGGTGGATATGGTTGTCTAATATGTTTAGAAGGAAATGCTGCTCCTGGATTTCAAGGAATTCGTCAATATAATGGTCCTACCTATGGAGATGGAAATAGCTACAACCTTCCTACACAAAATTTATATGACGCATTTGATGCATCTGATATAAGAAGAGATGCAACAGTCCTAGACATTGATGCATTCATAGCAAAACAACCTAACCCAACTGAAATTACATACGCTATTGGAGGTGGAGGCCATACCGGTTTTTACAATAACAAGTATATTAAAAGACAAGGGGAAATAGGATTACCTGACAATGATTTGACAAGCCCTGTCAACTATCTTGTAATCCGATATGCTGATGTTCTTTTGATGGCTGCTGAAGCTCATAACCGAGCATCAACCCCTGATGACGCGAAAGCAAAAGCATACTTAAATCAAGTAAGAGATCGAGTTAATATGCCTTCAATAAATGCTGGAGGTAGTACTCTTACCGAAGCCATTTGGAATGAAAGAAGGCTAGAATTATCTGGTGAAGGACACCGATTTTTTGATCTTGTTAGAACAGGAAAAGCTGCAAATGAGATTAATGGATTTGTTCCAAACAAGCATGAATTATTTCCAATTCCACAAGTTGAAATTGATTTAGCTGGAGGAAACTGGACACAAAACAATAACTATTAAAAAGAGATTAACACATGAAAAAAATATTATTATTAGCCATATCGTTAGTTGTAGTTTTTGGATTATCAAATTGTGAAGAGGAAGCATTCACTCTAGGAGAAGGCCCAAGAGAAGCGGATGCTGCATTTACATTTGAACCTTCTGCAGAAAATGCTAACATTATCAACTTTACTGCAAATGATCCTAACCTCAATGCAAAATGGGACTTTGGCAATGGAACTAAAGGTGATGGCACAAATGTTACTGCTACATTCCCCAATAAAGGCACCTACACTGTCACATTAATTGTATTGAACTCAGGTGGAAGTGCTAGCTCCTCCCAAGAAGTCACAATAGCAGAAGATGATCTTTCTTTGCTTAGTAACCCCTTATTTAAATTACTCACAGGAGGAATCGATGGACCTGGTTCAAAGACTTGGGTCATGGACTCAACAGAAAAAGGACATTTCGGTGTTGGACCAAACCCTAGTTCTGCACAAGGAGACATTCCAGAATATTTCTCGGCCGAACCATTGGTCAAAAAAGGTGCAGGAATGTATGATGATCAATTTGTATTCAAACTTGGAGGATTCAAATTTGATCAAATCACCAATGGAAATGCTTATGTTAATTTAAACGATGATGGCTCTCCTGGTGCCGAAGCTGAATTCTCAGGAGGCTATGAAAATCAAGGTGATTTTACCGCATCATTTGAAAATCAATTAGGAGAACAATGGACTATCAAAGAAAATGAAGAAGACACAACACTCCTAGTTTCTGGAAAATCTTTCATTGGTTTCTATTGTGGCACACGTACTTATAAGATACTTAAGTTAACTGAAAATGAACTTTCATTGCGAGTTGTAGATGCATATAATCCTCTTGCATGGTATTTTAGACTTGTCCCAGCTGAATAATAACATAACAATAGATTTTATTAAATTTACGTTGTAATACTTTAGCTCTTTTAACCCAAATGTATAATCGATTTATAGCATATCTTCTAGTTTTTATCACGCTGAGTTCTTGTGATGATAAGCCAACAGAAACAATTGTCCTTCCTACCAATCTTCAAACTACAATCACACAATCAACTACGGTTGAAGGGTTAGTCAATGTAACTGCAACAGCATATGACGAAAATTATTTTACGATTTATTTTGATGATGGTGAAGAAAGTGAAAAAATCGAAGACGTTCAAGGTAAAGCAAGCCACACCTATAGAAATTCTGGTACATATACTATTCGAGTTAGAGCACACATCACCCCAGATAAATACATACAAAAAATAGATACAATTATTATTGAAATGGAGTCGAAAACTGATGAAAATGGGATACCACTTCATGGTTATACTACTCCAAAGGCTTATAATGGCTATAACTTAGTTTGGAGTGACGAGTTTGATGGAGAAGCATTGAATGAAAATGATTGGAATTATGAATTAGGAACTGGAGATAACGGATGGGGGAATAACGAATCCCAATATTATTTAAGAGAAAATACTGAGGTTAAAAATGGTTTCTTAACTATAATAGCAAAGCAACAAATTTACAATACTAGTAATTACACTTCCTCACGTATCACGACACAAAACAAACAGTCTTTTAAATATGGAAGGATCGATATTCGTGCAGCACTTGCAAAAGGTCAAGGGATATGGTCTGCTTTGTGGTTGCTAGGTGATAATATTACATCTGTTTCTTGGCCTGCATGTGGTGAAATTGATATAATGGAACTTGTTGGCGGTACAAAACCAGGTAACTCTGACAGAGTAGTACACGGAACTTTACATTGGGAAAATAATGGTAATCATGCAGAATATGGAACAGGACATACGCTACCTAATGGTGATTTCTCAGAAGAATTTCACGTATTCTCAGTCATCTGGGACGAAAAATACATCAAATGGTATCGTGATGATATTCTTTATTCAACAGTTGATATTTCACCATCTAGAATGTCTGCATTCCATCAAAATTTCTTTGTTATTTTCAATCTAGCCGTTGGAGGTAATTGGCCAGGATATCCTGATGCAACTACCAAATTCCCACAAAGAATGCATGTAGATTACATCCGCATATTTCAAGAAAAATAAAAATTCTAAAGGGTAATACTTTCAGTTAACCCTGCTATACTAACCATGTAATCGCCAGGCTCTGTAACCCATTGGTTATTGCTATTTACAAATGCAAGTTCATTTGCTTCAATAACAAATTCTAAAGTTATAGTCTCCCCTGCTTTAATAACTTGTTTATCAAAAGCTCTTAGTCTCCTAACTGACGGCGTTATACTCGCATATAAGTCCGATACAAACACCAAAACAGACTCCTTACCATCTAGCTTTCCTTTGTTTGTGACATTCACAGAAACACTAATTGATTGATTATCGGCAGCTTTATTTACTTTCAAGTCTGAATATTCAAACTCTGTATAACTCAAGCCATGTCCAAACTCATACTGGGGTTCGAAAGCCTCCAATCCGAAGTCAATATTCAACTGATCAGTATACTTATGGTCGTATAGTATTAATGAATTCGTATATTTTGGATAAGTAATAGGTAGTTTACCACTCGGATTAATTTCTCCAGATAAGACATCTGCAACGGCACCTGAGCCATTTTCTGAAGGCTGATAAGCCAAGACTATGGACTCACATAATGGTTCAATTTCACGTATAACGCGAGCTCTATTTTCAACAAGAACCATTACGATTGGCTTACCCAATTTTGCTAGTCCTTTAACATATTCTATCTGAGCTTCCTCAAGATTCAATGAGTGGATATCACCTGGCTTTTCAGTAGAAGGAAACTCACCCATACAAGCGATTATTAAATCTGAACTTCGGGCTTTATTATATGCTACTTCCTTATTCATAAAAGTGTCAATATCACAACCTTGTTCAAAGGTAACATCAGTGAAATTAGCCAGAATTGAACCTAAAATTGTGTTTTTAGTTGTATCGTCCCATTGCTCATCTGTACCTTGCCATGTTCTACCCCACGAACCATTAATCATGGTTAAAGAATTAGCCATTGGTCCAGTAACAAAGATTCTCTTGTCTTGAGAAATCGGTAGGGCTCCATTAGCATTTTTTAGTAATGTAATTGCTTCTGCTGCAATTTGATAACTATGATTTACAAAACTATCTGAGGCCACCAATGGATATTCATGATTATCTGGAGTAAAAGGATCCTCAAATAATCCTAAACGTTGCTTCATCACTAGGATTCTTCGAACCGACTCATCAATTCTTGACATGGGAACTTCCCCCTCATTTACCAATTCCAACAATAAATCAGAAAATTCGTAATCATTCGGAACCATACTCATATCAATACCCGCATTAATTGCCATTTTAACCGCTTCCTTCAAGGTTGGAGCAACTTTATGAAATTGATGAAGTTTGATAATATCTTCCCAATCTGTTACTGCAACACCATCAAACTTAAGTTCTGTTCGTAGTAAGTCTGTCAAAATGCCTTTATCCGCATGAACTGGTATTCCATTAACATCACCAGAGTTAATCATTACACTTAATGAGCCAGCTTCAACTGCTGCCTCAAAAGTGGGTAAAAAATACTCTCTCATTTGAGTCTCAGGAATATATGCAGTCGTTCTATCTTTACCGGTAAAAGACCAACTATAACCCAAAAAATGTTTCATGCAACTAGCTACTCGATATGGATCAGAAGCATCGTTTCCTTGATAACCTTCTATGGTAGCAACTCCCATTCTTTTACAGAGATAAACATCTTCACCATACGTTTCAAAAACTCTACTCCATAAAGGCTGACGAGCTACATCTAAAACTGGAGAAAAATTCCAAGGAATTCCTGATGCTCGAGTTTCATATGCTGTCATTGCAGCAGCTTGCCTAGCCATATCAGGATTAAACGTAGCTGCCTGAGCTAATGGCTGTGGAAATAATGTTCCTCCAAGCAAATAATTTGCTCCGTGAATAGCATCGATCCCGTATATAATGGGGACACCGTGATTGGTTTCTGTTGTTGCAATCGATTGAATTGTCTTTATAATATGATTCCAATTTTCTAGGGTGTAGGCATGTCCACCGACATTTAATATACTGCCAACTCCATATTCGACAATCGCTTTTCTAAGCTTCGCAGAATCTAACTCATGAGGTTCTTTCAAGTCGAATACCTCACCTACTGAAATTACATCCAGATTCAATTGTGTCATCTGACCTACTTTTTCTTTGACAGACATTTTACTGATTATGTCATCGACATTAACAGATGTCTTTTCTTGGTTTTGAGGCTGATTACAAGCTACTACAGCTAAAAGAAAAAGGTATAAATAATTTGAAAATAATTTCATTAAAGTTTGTGTTTTTAAAATTATGAAAAGTATATAAAAGTAGAGATCACAATAATACAGATTACTATACCTGTTACTGTAGAATATTTCCAAGGTTGAATATCTACTTGTTCTGTATATTTTTGGTTATACTCCACCTCACGAGGATATAGTTTACCAATAACAAGCATGATAATTACGTTCAATGCAAATAAGATAGCCATCACATGTAAAAAGTGCGGATAATTCTCTGGACCAACCACATAAGGCTTGATAATAAACTGGCTAATGATGTATAAAACTGATCCTGAAATAATACCAATTTTTGCAGCGATTGCAGGAACGCTTTTGGTCATATACCCAACAATAATAATTGTGAGAATAGGAATACTATAGATTCCGTTAACTTCTTGAAGATAAGCAAACAAACCATCTGACGCATAAATTAAAAGCGGAGCAATACACATGGATACAACAGCTAAGACTGTTCCAAAAGTTTTCCCAGCTTTTACGGTAGTTTGCTCATCAGCTTCCTTATTAATGTATACTTTATAAATACCTAAACCGAAAAGTGTAACAGAGCTATTTAATGCAGAATTGAAAGAACTTAAAATAGCACCAAATAATACTGCAGCAAAAAACCCAACTAAGACAACTGGAAGCACATTCTTTACCAATAATGGATACGCTTCATCTGGATTAGTCAACGAGTCACCAAACATATGAAAAGCAATAATCCCTGGCAGAACAACGATAAGAGGTCCTAATATTTTTAAAACTGCAGCATAAAGAAGACCTTTTTGACCTTCCTTTAGGTTTTGAGCACCTAATGCTCGTTGAATAATTGCTTGGTTAGTTCCCCAATAAAACAATTGGACTAACATCATTCCTGTAAAAATAGTCCCAAATGGAATTGATGAATCTGAGGAACCAATCGAGTTAAACTTATCCGGATGACTTTCTAATAAAACAGAAACTCCTTGAGTAATACTACCGTCTCCAACTGCCAACAATCCAAATACTGGAATCATTAAACCACCAATAAGTAAGCCAACAGCATTAATGGTGTCAGATATAGCTACAGCTTTTAGTCCACCAAAAATTGCATAAATAGAACCTATAATACCTATTGCCCAAACCGTTATCCACAGGGCACCATTTTTAGACATTCCTATTAGAGAAGGCACATCAAACATTGAATTTATAGCTAGTGCTCCTGAGTACAATACAATGGGTAAAAGGATTACAGCATAACCAGTTAAGAAAAGTCCTGAAGCTATCGTCCTTGTAGTTTTGTCATAACGGCGTTCAAGAAACTGAGGTACAGTTGTAATTCCACCTTTAAGGTAGCGTGGTAATAAAAAAAATGCTGTAACTACCATTGCAATAGCTGCCAGGGTTTCCCATGCCATGACTAGAATACCCTCTTTAAAAGCGGCACCATTTAAACCTACAATTTGTTCTGTAGACAAATTAGTAAGTAATAATGATCCTGCAATAACAACACCTGTTAGGCTTCTTCCACCAAGAAAATATCCATCAGATGTATTTTCATCATTTTTCCTACTCTTATAGTATGAAACAATGGCTACAAAAAGAGTAAAAGTAATAAATGATAGTATTTGCATTTTATTAGATTTTAGTTTTTGGTTTATTTTATATGTCAAATACGAAACCATCCTCTCGGAGAATTCTGTATCGATTTTCATCAAATTTAAAAAGTTTTGCAGGGCGATGAGAAACATTCTCTTGCAATTCATCTAATTGAATTAACAGATCCATACTTAATATTTTTTTTCTAAAATTCGGCTTATCAAACTTTGAATCCAAAAGTGCTTCGTATAAATCTTGTAATTCAGACAATGTAAATTTTTCTGATAAAAGTTCAAAACCTACTGGTCTATACCTAACTCGTCTTTTCAGGGTATTAATCCCTTTCTGCAAAATTCTTTTATGATCAAAAGCTAAAGCAGGTAAATCATCGATATCAAACCATCTAATGGATTTAGCCCATGAAGAAGCAATGGGTCTGTAATTATTACTTCCAACAAGTGAATAATAACCCACCGTAGCAACACGCCCAGCAGGATGACGATCTACACTTCCGAACGTAAAAAATTGTTCCATAAAAATGTTACTCAAGCCTGTCAGATTTCGTAAAACATCGTTAGCCGAATCCTCTAAATTGGCATTCATTGGCACTAATTCACCTGGTAATGCCCAACTTCCCTTAAAAGGTTCTGCATTTCTTTCAATCAATAAAACTTGAACTTTTCCTTCATTATATCCAAAGACAACACAATCTACTGATAAACCGAATTTAAGGTAGTCTTTAAATGGTATGTTGTTCTCTGAAAGAAAAAAATGACTTGGTGTATTCACTATATCTAGTAATTTTTTTTAGTAATTTAAAATTCAAAAATAAACGAAATTTTTACTTATAGTATTTTTTACTTTAAGTTTTTTTAAAAAAAAAAGTTTTTTAAAAAAAAAAATTTATACCTAAAATTATGCTCTTAAAACATATTAAAATACTGATATTTTGGAAGTTACATCAACATAAAGTTATGTATAAATCAACCTTATGTTATAGTATTTTTTAAAATAAGATATAGTAATTTTTACTTTAAGTAAAATAATTTATATATTAGCACCAATATTTAATCAACTATATACAAAATGAAAAAAAATTACTTATTATTATTAATGATGACCGTTGCATTCTCAAGTGCCTTCGGTCAACTTGGAGGAACAACATGGAAGTTAGCTCCTGAAGCTAAGTCTCTAGGTGTTGGACCAGGAGAAGGAAACACAGATTGGTGGGCTATCGATGACGCTA
>MDSX01071088.1_pt1 | contig 35700 bp, 26 predicted proteins | sample 811141 | NCBI WGS metagenome assembly MDSX01 (sample SAMN05326642, study PRJNA326480) | marine metagenome | isolation source: seawater | place: Atlantic Ocean: South East | collected 2010
AAGTTTAGGCTGAGGAGGACACATGTTACTAGTAATACTAAGCTCGAGTGTCTGATTAGGATTCTTGTTTACATAATCTAATACTTTAAAAGTGTTCTTATCCATAAGAGGTTCGCCGCCAGTCATGCGGAATACTTTAAGATCACTATATAAATCAGGCCACCACTTCCAAAATGCTTCTACATATGGGTTTTCTTTTGCAGCGCCTTTGATAGGCATTAGTCCTTTATCAACAAGTGCGTTAATGTCATTATGTTTATTATAGCCTATATTAATTGGCCCGTGTTCATCGATTTCCTTTTCCCATTCGGTACTTAGATGAGGACTGCAATAGGTACATTTAAAATTACAACTTTGGTTAAAATTTACTTCAACATAGTGAGGATTAATGTTTTCGTCCCAGCTGCCTTCTAAAACTTTACTAAACCCAGTTTGTGCCCATGCTTCACTGCTGCGATAATGTCTATCACTTAGATCTCCTTGATCTTCGATCTTCCAGCAATAACTGCATCCTGCGGGTCGCTTTCCTTCCCACATTTGTTTTCTTTCGAGAACTTTATGTGTAGTATTATGAAGTGCCCGTGGATTATTTTCAAGCTCGGATAATGGGATACTGTGTACAGGAGGATGATAACAACTTTGTGTTAGCCCAGCAGGTAAATGTATACTTACTTGCAACCATTTAGCCAAGCAAAAACTAGAGCTTACACTATTCAACTGTTGTCTAATTTCATCTTCGCCATCGAGTTTAGACATTATCTTCTTTCTATATCTTCTTCAATACATTTTTTACCGTATTGAACTTCTAATATGTGACAAGGTTCGTCATAAGGATTGTACGCTCGATGCCAGTCATATATATTAATAACATGTGTTTTATTTTGTGTCAATAGAACAGTTTGATCTCTACCTGCATTTGTTTGTATAACATCATCCTTCTCTATTTCTATTTTACAACTTCCACTTAGTATATACCAATGTTCACGTCTATGAATATGACGTTGATCGCTTAAACTGCATCCTGGGTTGATCACAAGTTCTTTTACTTTAACTGTGACTTTATCATCTAACACACGCCAGTAACCCCATTCACGTTGAGTCTTTTGTGTCTTCCACTCGTCTAATATCCAACTACTACTATTGGCTTTGTGTTTGCCGCCAACACCAAAAGCAAATTCAACTTTTGGATGATCACCATATATAATATATTCAGGTGTTGTAGTATCTGTCCTATCGCCACCATTGGCAAAAATAATTTTTCCTGTGTTAGTTGACATGGTTTGAAATATCGCATTGCATGCTGAGTCATCTTCATCGTTAAATCCAATAACTTGATCAACACACGCAAGTTCTTGAATGATACTACAACGTTCATGAAAGGGCATAAATGGTCTGCCTTTTTTACGAGTTAACCATTCGTTGCTATTCAAACCCACAATTAATTTATCACCTAATTGTTTAGCGGCTTTAAAATATTCAATGTGACCCGAATGTAACGGATCAAACCCTCCTGTTACAAGTACAACGTTTTTATTCAAGACTGTCTTCCACCTGATCTTCTCTGACCATAGCGCCAAGTCTAGCGGGATTTTTATAAACAGTTTTGAAAAATCTACTTCCTTCTACACCAATATCAGCTATCTCTAAATCTAACTTTCCTCTGATATCTTCTCCCAATCTAACAGTCTCTTGTTTTAATTTTTGCATGTCCCACATCATACCTGTGCGTGGACACAACTGTTCGCCACCTTCGAATTGTGGAGCAAGTTCTTTGTTAAAATATTCTGTGAGCCAATCAAAGTCTCTAACGTTTTTCCAATCCCATTCAGTTCTAGCAATATTAGTCATGTGACATCCTAAACGAGCACCATACATGGCCCATAATCCATTGGTAATATCTTCGCCAACTGTCATCCATACCATTAAACGTTTGTAATTTTCTCTAAAAATATGTTTGATTCTGTCAGGATCAACTACATCTCCGCCTTCTAATCCCATCTTAACACCTTCACGGAATCCAGCTCTCCATGCTTGTAGTGGACTTCCGTTGTTCATAACATCACAGTAAATATTATTCATTTGTACATAGTGTATGTTCCAGCAAAAGTCTACTTGTGCAGCTTTGTCATTGGCTGGTGCAGCTTCGTGTGTACGCATGCGATTAACAACATCAACGGGCCAGCACTTAATACCTCCGTTGCCGTATACTAATCCATTAATGGTATTCTTACCTGCCCAACTAATAACATCTATATCTCTAACACGATCCATATCTATTTCAATGTTAAAAAAGTCTTCTCTGACCATGTTGTCAGCGTCTACTGTGATAAATCTATCAGTGTCACTAAGTGCCGCAGCGGCTTTGTGTGCTGCATCACTACCCCACACACCATGACTGCGCTTTGCCCACGGGCATTTTTCTAACAGGTCGCTGTAATTTTCATCTGCATTTGGTTCGTCATAGCTGATAAACACAATATCAAATTCTGTAATAGGTACTAGATTTGTCATTTCATTTCCTCGATTTTAAACGTAATGTTTTTGGCGTTTTCACCTAGCAATATTTTGTCTTCAAAATTTAGTTCAGTGTCTACTATGTATTCTTGTCTCCACCCGATATTATCGAATGGTATTTTTATTCTATGTGTGAGATATGTAGGATCATCTTTGGTAAAAAATAAAGTCATATCTCTGTATATTTTTTGTTCTTTTGGATCATCAAAGTTACTTTTAAATATCCAACCTGTGTTTGCTTTACTAATGCTAAAGGTTGCATATTCTTCATGTGTTTCAATTTGTTTGTGGACTCTACGCTGTGTTTTTCTTCTGTGATAATCACTTCCTGTGTAGTGTTGTTTGTATTTAATGCCATAACTTTTGAAGATACGCTTGGTCAACACATTGATGTCTCCCAGTCCACATATGGTTCTTAGTTCACTTAGGTCATAAAGTATATAACCCGAACTCATTAAATCTATTGGATCTACTTTAATGTGCTTGAGCAAGAATGTAGGATCATTGCCTTTGATAAGATAAAAATCAAACGGTTTTGTTTGATCACTTTGTATTCTTGCATTTCTACTGTCTCTTGCGCCTGTCATCCTAAACATAGTATCTTGACTAAAATTAATCTCAAGTTTCCAATCATTGATATAGAAAATTATATTGATGTCACTTTGTATTTCAAGTTTTACACTTTCAATTTGACTGAGAACATTTTCTGCTTGTCGTAATCTAATCACATTGTCTTTGGGCATAAGTTTAGGCCCGTCGACTAACTGTGCAACTTGATATTTGCTAAAACTAAGCTCTCCCATCATTAGCTTTTTAGCTGTTTCATCAGGAGTTTCTATATGAGGGTGTCGGCTATCCTTGGGACGATTGGTGATCTGTATGATCTCGCCGTTCCACTCGTCGTAGTAAACACAGAACTTATGTGGAGGCGTTTCTTCGATCGCTGATTTCAACAACGGCTTTAATTGCATCGATTATATCCTCGGTTAAAAAGTTTTCGTCTTGGTAGTGAATAATTCCACTGTTTACTACACTGTTTTCAATCATAAGTTTATGTTGATCTGTATACCAGTAGTTGAGCATATCAGTCCAGTTTTCAGGAATATCTTCTCCCCAGTGTCGTTGGCTTAAATTATGAAAGTCATAAAGGTTGTTTATGGGACAACTTACTAAATTTTCTATATCGCATAAATGAGTTGTAATATTTGCTAACAAGTTTTTATCAAATGTTAAAGGCTTTTTTTCTTTGAACATGTTTTGATAAACTTGTCTCCAATTTTGGAAAACTGGATCTGCCATCTTAAACCATTCAATTGCAAGCTGACTGTCTCTTTTAAAATAGATGAGATTGTTGTATAATTGTGGTAAATTATAGTGCATTTCAATTTCAAATCTATAAACTTTGTTTGTGAGATAATCTCTGTATGTTCGTGCTATTGAACTAATCGCTAAGTCATAAGTTTCAAATTGATCCCACAAAGTTTCGATGTTAATATTTTTAAACATTGTATCACTGTCTAGATAAATTGTTTCTTCAAACGGACTACAATGTAATAGTTGCCACAAGTTCATACCATGAAACCCATCTTTATATGCTGTATTACCAAATGGCAGTTCTACGATATAATCAAATGCATGATGATATTTTGCAGGAACTTTATCGCTAGCGTCTTTGTCTACTACAAGACAAAACTCACTGTCAGGATCACACTGTTTAATACTTAATGCAAGAGCATAGCTGTATTTGATTCTATCATCTTCTGTGTCAATACCTATTGTTATAAATCCTTTAGACATTTAACATCTTTCCTATGTGTTTCCACATATCTTTACTGTTGCGGCTAACTGCACGTTTGTTCATAGCATGAATATTTTGCTTTTCTAATCTTGTTAATATGTTTTTCCAAGGCTCTTTTCTATCATGACTGAGCATGATCCAATCGTCAACGGACTTAACTTCAACAATGTCATCTTTTTGATCCATGTTTAGTAGAGGTACTCCGCCAAAGTCATGTACGAAACTTCCGTTATTGAATCCGTTCATCATATGACATGCGATGCTCACACAAAAGTCAGTTCTAAATAGTGCTGGAGGGAATTGATACAATAGTGCATAATAATCCCAATTCTCTTTGACATGCGCCCATATATCAAAGAAGATCTGCGATTCGTAATTGTTCTTGTCAAAGTACACAGCGGTACTCCACCAATGATGTATGCCGCCTTCATTCAACTGTATTTCATTCAAATAAGGCATTTGGCCTTCTAGGTAAATTGCATCTCTGTGTAATCCTACACTGATATCACTGTCAAACAAATAATCATAAAAGTCATTCATAATATAATAATCACTGTCTATTAGTAGTGTCTTATCATAAGGAGTTATGTTTACTACATTATTTTTATTCTTGTTACTGAACTGTGCATTAAACTCAGTCCACGGACTATCCATATGTTTACGTGGATTATCTTCGTGAATAATATCTTGTACTACTACTTGATCAAAGCAGGCTTCTTGTAATGTTTCAGGAACACTGGTTTCCATCCAATCACTTGTTCCCTGATCTGTCAACAATGTAACATTGTTGTTTTTCATATGTGTTTTTACATAAGCTGCCGCTAAACTTGCAAACTGAATATAGTCTAACTGATTGTTATTGTAAGCGATTATGCAAACACCTTTAGTTGGTTCTGCCATTTACTACCAATCCATTAGTTTTTTAATGTTTCTTGCTTTGTTGACTTTGTCAATTTGCACCTTGTATTCATTACTCGCTTCAGTATAAGATTCGATTAGTGTGTTTTGAAAGTCTTGTAAATCTTCAATATTAATAGGATTTTCTTTTGTATCAACCATGATACCCGCTGTTTTACCTGCACTTATTAGTGCATTTACTAACCCAATTGTTATAGGATCGGCGAGAAAACTGCCTTTGTTATAGTGTACTGTTTGTAAGATTTGCATTCGAGTTCGAATGTTTCTTTTCTGATTGCTCAGTGTAATGCGATAGTTAGCAAACTCTAACGCACGTTCAAGTCTCTCATCCATAGTGAGTTTCTCCTTATATGTGCTATATTATAATTTATCTATTCTCAGATGTCAAGTATTATGAATCAAATACGCCATTAAAATCGTCTGAGATAGCAACTGTTGGATCTGGGTTTACATCAAACGTTGCAGATCCTCTTGTAAGTGTGTCGGGCATAAGGTAGCTGAGGCTTGCACTAACTGTGCCATCGATTACTTGATCAAAACTAGTATCATCTAGTACTAGTTTAAAGTGTAAACGTCTTCCATTCAAGCTGTATTTGCCGTATAATTTAAATTTTAAGTTCTGATAACTGCTATATGTACTATAACTACTGGTGTAGGCATTATTTGCATAAAAGTTAGCATACGCTGGATGATTTCCTGATCCAGTAATAAAACCATATGGATTGCTTGCGCCATAGCCATATCCATATCCTGTTCCACTAAGTGTAACACCGCTACTAGTAAACAATAAACCTTGATCATCTGTTGCGCCATCACCGTCACCGTATAGCTCCGTTAGATCATAAACGCCTTTGTTCTCACTGGTGCCAACTGTAACACTATTACTTTGTATTACATTATTCCACGTAAAGCTGAGAGTTCCCATTTCATTGATAACATCTGCCCAGTTATAATAACCTGCTGTACTGCCACCACTCATTGACAAGCTCACTCGAAGTTGTCCACCACTGTTAAAAAAATATCTACAGTGATTGTAGCTGTCAAAGTCCCAGTAGTATTCACCTGTCAATTGATGTTGCCAGCTATTGGTTCTTTGTAATGGGCCGCCACTTGTGGGTGTTGCACTTAATGCACTTGCGTTTGTTGGATCTACTGTGGTGTGTGCATCATTTACAAGTATAGTTGTATTAAACTTGCTTTCAACAATGTTTAAATCTTCTGCTCTAATAGGTGTGTTTACTGTAACATCGTCTCTGCCTGTAGGAACAGCAAACACAAGTAAACTATCAGTAACATCAATATGATCTACACTTACATTGGTTCTGTCTACTAGATATTGCAGTCTTTGGGCGGTGATCAAATCACCAATTGGAACAGCATCATCAATGTTTACTGCTCCCCATCCAAATTTATGAGTTGCCTTTCTGTTGGAATCAGTTACAGTCGCAGTGTCGTATTTGTCACCAAAAACTTTGTTGACATCTTCTGCTACTGTATTATAGTGTGAGGCTTCTGCTAATTGGCCAACAGACACTACCATTTACTTTGCTCCTACTACTACTTCGACTGTGCCTGCAACATCAGTATCTTTGCTTGCAAGAGCTCTGCCAATGATCCTTCTATAATCGTTAAGTTCAGCTGGGTGCGCTCTTCTTGCATGTCCTGGCATATTACTACTTACCAGTCTATCTCCTTTGGCTACAGTACCTACTACCAAACAAGGTACACGCCCAGCTAGTGCTACATAAGGGTGTGTTTCGTCTGTACCTGCGGCGGCATTCATTTCAAAGCCAGGTTGTGTACTTACGATTCCAAATACGTCAATATCACCTTCTTGTAGTGTTTGTGTAATTTCATGTGATCCGCCTAGACGTACAACTGTACCATGTGCATACGTCTGATCAGTTGCATAGCGTTCTGCTAAGTCAGCGTATTCTGCACTAGTTGCTATACCTCTAAACTTAAAGTTTGTTGTGTTGTTCATTTGGATACCAGCTTGAATAGTTGGAAACTGTGTTGTGAGTGCAGTTGACCCATCTTCTAAATATTCAGTGGCATGTGGTGTCCATACTGTTGCATCATCTGTACAAATCCAAACAATAACATTGTCTACCAAACACTCAATTGTGTTGTGATATGTGCCTAGCGTATCCTGTCTATATCTATATTCAAATCTTGTAGTACTTGCAGGCGCACCAATTTGATACCATTGACCGTTGTCATATATCATAAGTTTGCTGTTACCTGTATCGTACCAAAGTTGTCCTTCAGTGGGGTTGCTTGGTGCGTTAGCATCACTAAAGTTTTCTAGCAAATGCAACAAGTCCTCGTTGAGTAGTTCACCGAAGTTTGTGTAGTTTTTACCAATTAGTCCTAAACTAGTGCTGGTGTCAACTGTACCGTCGTTTACTACGATTGCTGTCTTTGCACTGTCGCTATAATCTACTGTATATGGCATATCGTCTTCCTATTATAAGTCCGCAAACGAACTTCTTATTCTTAGTGTGTAAACAACTTGTATTTTTCTGTTTGCACTTTTTTGTACAGGGTGAAAAATTACATGAGTCAACAAATCGTTGTTGGCTGTATACAGTGCTAGTTCGTCAAATACATATGTACCATCCATATTCGTCGCTGTATCTAATGTATCTTGTCCACTAGGTGTTGCATAATCCAATGTGCATGTTACAATTACATCGCTGTATGTGTTTGGGCTAGTATGACTTGCTTCCACACTATTATTTGCACTACCTGTAACAGATTCATCAACTGCTTGACTAAGCGTCTGATTATACAGTGAGCCTGTGCTACTGTTTGTGTTGGTTGCTTTATATGTAACTGCACCAAGTCCATCAATACTTGTCCCACCATTGCCAAAACGCATAGTGCTTACTTCGTATGTGCTTGTTGATCCAGCTTCACTAGCTAGTAGATTTGCAATTGCAATGCTCATGTTTTCGTAGTTCACTGCGTTGCGTCTACGAACCAGAACTTCGCCTGACTCTGGATCCCAAATCTTAATATGTCCTTCAATACCTATTAAAGGTGTTTCAATATGTTGTTCTAAACTCATAGTCTTTTCCAATTTATAATATTTATATCGATCCTTGACCCGCATTTCTTATAAATGCATGCTCGGGCGAAATTCCTGCGGCACTAAGACTAACACCGCTATCGTTGTATGCCATACGCAAGTTATCTCCGTGATCAGAGAACTTCTCTAGCGTAGGTATACGTGTTGTTGGGCCACTGTTAATTACAGTTGCACCACTATTATGTGCTTTTGCACTTGTACCTAATGTACCTCTAATACAGAACAGTAAGTTGTTTCCACTTATTGCGTTGTATTCAATACGTTCACCGTCTATGTATACCACACATGGTACTTCGCCTTTTCCAAACACAGTGTTTGGATTATCAAGCAGTGCAGCATTTGTTACTGGTATTATTGTATCTGTGCCAGAAACGTTTGCAGTAGTTGTAGTTTTATTCGCATCAACAATAACATTACTTATGTGTATGTCCATTGGTTGATATTGCGTCATTCTATAAGTTCTAGTATCTGCGGTTTCTGTGCTTCCGCTGGCATTTGTTTGTACTGCTATACTAATGTTTTCTACAAAGTCAGTTGGGTAAAGTTCTTCACCCCATCCTTCACACGCAGGTTGGTCAAACAGATTTCCATTATATATGTAATCTAAGTTTGCGTCAAGAGTAGTGAATGTGGAAATATCTTCATTTCCAGTAGGTGTACTTGTAAAGTTGCCGCCTAGCAACACTTGATCACATGCCCAATCTCTAAGTGTGTGATCACCATACACCATAGTAATATCAGTATTTCTGCTTTGCTCGTCGATCTCAATGTTTGTAGCTTCGCCATGTGTATTACTATCCACTAAGTCTAGTAGTTTTGTGTGGAAAGGTTTGATTGTGTCAAAGTATTTTTCAACAACATCTACACCAAATCTTTGATAAGTTGATTTGTTAAGTAATAGAGGATGATTAACACGCAATCTAACATAAGTTGTTTTGAATGCAAAATCGTCTGTTGTGTTTTGTAATACTGCACTGTACAGTAACTTAAACCATAGTTTGTTATACATCACATGATGTCTGCCTACAAAAACATTTTTACGCAATAGATCCATTAAATGTCCTATTACAATACTGCTATCACTATCAAACGGCATAAGATCATAGCTCATACTGTCAAACCCGTGTCCAAACTTGCTTTGTAACCACATCTCTTCACTGAGTTGTACTGTTGACTTTTCTTTGAAAACAAGTTTATCTGTACCGCCAACGAAGTGATACATTTTTTTCCTGTCAACTAAATCTGAACCTAAGTCATGTTTGATTAAAACATAACTGCCTTCTGGCGGTTCACCTGCATTCAAATATTCTTGATTCGAATCATATACAAAGTCAGGAACAGTGTTTGTATCGAATCTGTATGTTATAGTGCCTGCTGTATTTTTTTCTACCAGTTTAAAGTCTGTTAAATTTACATAATCTTTGACATCATATGTTACTGCGCCTCTGGTAAATGTAGTTTCAAAAGTATCTTCCCAATTTTGCAATTCGTCTACAACGTTTACTTGACTCAGCATGTCGTTTACTGTATAAACAAAGTTTTGTCTTGCTTCAACTAAGTCTCTGAACAAACTTTGTCTTGGACGCACAAGATGACCGTAACGATTGTATTCGTGTAAATCTAAATCTGGAACATGTTGTCCTCTCCAAATTCGTATATCATCTACTTGTGTTCCGTCTACAAAACTGTAATCGTAAATTTCACTCCAGTGACTTTGATCTGTGTCATTACTTGGCGTTTGTGCTTGATTGTTTGACTGTAAACTGATATAGTAATCATTACCTTGTTTAACAACTGCATCTTTGGCATACACTGTGCTGCTACTCCAAGTTGTATATGTACTATCAATTGAATAGTTATTGAATCCTGTTAAACTATCACGCATTTTAATATGCAAGTATTCAGGTATTGTAGTATTTGGATCATTCTCTGCTAACAGTGTCCATTCATTTAACGGCATACTATTGCTGTCTGGATAACGCTGATTAATCTGTACCACACTATATTTGTTTACATAGTCACTTACATTGCTCAAGAATAGTTGACTACTGCCACTAGCCGCAGCCCAGCTTAATCCAAATGCTTCTGGATTAGTAAGTATTTGACTGAGTTGTGTAACATTGTATTGTCTAATTCCGCTGAAGTTTGATTTATTTTTAACCCAGAAATAGTAAACAGTTTCATTTCTACGTGTTCTAGGATTGTAATAAACTTGCTCTGTCCAATTGTATATACGTTCGTTATCAACTACTGTGAAGTATGCTTCTCCGCTTGCAACATTTCCATCGATAACTGTTTCTACATTTACTGCATCTTGCCATTGTTCTGGAAGCACAGGGCTGCGTGTCCATTCGTATATATCAATACTAGCACCTGCTGTCAGTCTACCCCAGTTCATCTGTTGATAGTCAATTGTGCTTTGTTCGTAATCTAAATAAATTGCTGTACTTATATCCCACCAACGCACTCCAATATATTCTTCCGTCCATGAACTAGTGTTTGAAACTTCACCGTCAATGCTGTTGTAATTGTAGCTGGCAATATCACTTGCTAATTTATAGTCAATCTCTTTGTCAACAAATCCGAATATAATACCTTTTGCTGGATCCCATGTCTCAATATTTGCAATACTACTTCTATTAAGTGCATCGTATATTTTTACATTTTCAATTAGATCATTTCTTGCTTGTGTATTACCTGTGCGTACTTTTTCAAATACACCATTGTAATGTCCATTGGCATTGGTCCATAATCCACTCCATTTGTAAACTGCACTTTTATTTGTACCGTCATTGTCCACATATGCATATATTGGTTGTGCTGTGTTGTTTTGTCTAAATCCACTAAAGTTGTATTTGTACACACCATTAACTTGATTGTTTTTAACACTATCAAGTTCATTGAATGTACTAAATCTCACAGGACGTAAAGGATAAATGTTTCCTCCACTACCTTCTTGTGTGATATATTGATCAATATAAAACTTATTTGTATTATCACTATCGATTTTGTGTACTCTGTGAATGCCATCAATGCTAGGAACAGTTGTACTACCTCTAATCAACACATAATCACCAACAGATAAATTGTGTGCTTGTGTTAAATTACTAGGGTATCTTGCAACAGTTATTTCAGCTTCATCTGCATCAATAATTCCTGCACAACTGTAATTAACATACATGCTTAGATCCATTGTTTGATATACTTGATATCCTAAATTGTAGTTACTTTCAACACTGTCATCTGCAATATGAATACTAAAAATGTTTGGATCATTTGTCATTTCTCTAAACACTTGATTGCTATCACTGCCTACAATAGCGTTAAACACGTTACCAACTTGTACAGTTGCGCTGTTGTATGTTTGTGCAACTAGTCCTACTTGTCCGTTGCTCGATCCTGCACCAATTACAAACTGACTGTTAACACTAACCAGTTTTAGTCTGTTGTTACTGTTGCTTGCACTTACTCCACTAATACCAGCTTGATTAATTTTATCAACAATATCGTTAACGTCAAGACTTGTATTACTTGTGGTTGTAGTAGATCCTGCAGGTGTAACACCTGGTGTAATGCCTATTACACCATTTGCAGTTCCGTTACCTATATACAGTGTTGCTCTGTTGCTGTTAATTTGTAATAGGTTTGTGTTGTTTGCATTAATACTTGCTGTTATACCTGTAATGCCAGTTGCATTAATTTGATTAACAGTTTGTTGTAGTGTTAGATTAGGGAAGCCAGTTGAAGTACTACTTGTTGCGGCAATTGTTTCTGTTTGTGTGCTAAATCCTACATCGTTATTTGCAGTTCCTACACTAAGTGTTAAATCAAATGCCACAGTAGGTGTATTAGTTGTTTTTGTTAGTCTTAAAAATGTACCTGTATTGGTTGCAACAACGTTGGGAATACCTGCATCATTAATTTCTTGTACAATTCCTGCCAAAGTATAAGTTTTAAAAGTTGTACCGCTTTGAGTAGCAACCACAGTAGTTGTAGCAAGAGTTACACTTGGATTGCCTTTAACATATGTAGCAAAGTCATCAATGTATACACCATTGTCTACAGCGTTTTGTGTTGCTACAATATCGCTGTTTGGTATTACTGTGCTGCCACTAATCACTGCACTTGCTACATAACTGTTTCCTGTTTGCTCATTGATAAGAGCAACATCATTTGTAATCAAACTCGCTAGCTGTGTGGTATAACTAGGACTAGTACCATGTTCATTCAACAGTTGACTTAAATTTATACCAGCATTATTTGTAAAGTAAGTTGTAATAAATGTTTGCCAAGCACCACTGCTGCTTGCACTAATGTATGCTGTTCTTAATGCTTCTATTGCATTGATTCTATTAGTAGCTAAACTTGCTGCATTATTAAAACTGTTTGCATTGAAACTGTTTTCCAATGCCGCTTGTGCAGTAATATTTGTTGTGGTTGCTACAGTATCATTGAATGTAACTGTTTGTCCATCAATGATTAATGTTTTGGTTGCACTGCCTACAAAGTTAGGATTACTAACAGTTCCTGTTTTAACAACATCATTATAAGTTGTAGTTGTTACTGGATTACTAAATGTAATAGTTTGAGCTAGCGCACTTGTTTCTCCTAATACAACTGTACTACCATGTGTTACAACATTACTGTTGGCAATATCTTGCGTTCCAATAATGTTAATAACACCAAGTGTTGTTGTTGTAGAAGTTTTAGATAGTGTTACTGTTGTATTGTCTAACACCAATGTGCCGCCGCTTGCAGGCACAGTAGGAAGTGTAATTGTTCCTATAACTTCAATTGGATCGTTACCTGTTGTAATACCACTACTACCATCTGGATCTAGCATTGCCCAGCTACGTCCTTCATGTAGAACTTTGTCATTGTATTTGTAACTAACATAAGGATCCCAAGGTAGTACATCTCTCCAGTCGCCTCCGAAGTCATATGTATCAATTGAGTTTTCTACTAGAGATAACATATCTTGTCTATTAATAATTTGATAGTCTGTTTCTGTTGTAAGTGGAAGCCCACTGTTCACAAAGTCGCTGTGATATTCGTCAGCTGTACTGTTTGAATATGTGTTTACTGCTCTTGTTGTAAAATTATTGCCCGGAGATCCAGTTACAAGTAACGGACTATTACTGTCAACGTCAATGGTTAAATCAGTTAGCGTATCGTTTAGTTCACCTTGTGTAAACCTAATAGACTGAGGACTTGTTGTCAATAAATCAGATGTTAATTGAAACTCTATAGTGTCTCTACTTCTTGTATCTCCAAAGTCTGCAATTCTAATAGCCCATTCTTCGTGTAGGTCAATTGTAGCATCAGCGTCGAATAGACTTTTGTTTCTTGCAAATGCATCTAGTGCATACTTGGTACCTTTGTATTTTAGACTACCTTGTACAAATTCAAACAATGTGTCATCATCGATATCTAAGTTGTCTGCCCAGTCTGGTTTATTATATCCGCTGTTATACTTCGCTACATCACTAATTTGACTGTTACTAAGATTAGCAGTTCTTCCATAGTATTGATCAAGTTCTTTTGCAACTGTGTCATAGTTCGGAATAATTGTATTGTCTGTGATCACAAAACCTGGACTATAGAATCTTCCGTTCCAGTCTTTGGTTCTTGTACCTTGCCAAACAATTCTATTATGACGTTGTCCGATAGCAGGATCATATACTACATCATCAAAGTTTGTAGTATTATCAAACACAATCAAATGTTCTATTTGTGTTTTGTACAAACGTAATCCGTAAATTTCATCATTCGTATCTTTAACACTAAACGTTGTTTCTTTGTCAAGGCTTAATATATTTCTATCAATGAGTAACTTGCTGGTTTGTATTTGATTACCTTTACTGTCATTAACATTGTAAATGCCATCATATCTATTGTTAATGTTATCAAAATATCCATCATTGCTATCTTGAACAGAGATTTTTGTATCATCTGGAATAATTTTAAGTTGAATATTTGTTTCGCCGGCTGCCCATGTTATAAAATCATTGGCGGCACTGCGCCATTGTTGTGTAAAGCCTAATGTGTTTAGATAGTAACCATATCCTGTAATAAAGTTATAAACTTCTTGTATGCTTCTAAGCTCTGTATTGTAGTCTAATGTACTTGCAATTGTTTCAAAGTCTGTATATCTGAATACTTCAGTACTGCTTACAACTGTGCTAATTTTACTGCTACTGGTTACCGGGGCATAGTATGTGAATGTAAGTTTACTGTTGTCATATCCTGCAATCTTATACCCGTTTGCTGTTTTATCAATTTTAATTCCACCAAAAAAGTATTCAGTGCTAGGGCTGTTTGTAAACAGTATTGTATTAAAGTTTTCTTCTGGAACAAATACACGACCTTTGCCTTGACTGCTTTCTAACATAAATTTTTGATTACTATTTACAAAACCGCCAGATTTAGCCACAGTACTAAACGACATATTTTCTAATCTAGTTTGAAGATCTTCAATAATTGTACTATTACTTTTTGCAAAATCAATAATACTATTTTGCATACCGATAAAGTAGCGTTGGCTATCTTCAGCTAGAACAGGTTGTAGTTTTGCTGCACCTGTGCCTACTACTAGTGTTGGTCTGTTGTAGTAATTTTTACCAGGATTAATTACGCTAACACTTGTAACCACACCACCTGTAATGTGTGTTTCTATTTGTGCATCTTGTCCAAAGTTATCATATACACTTACTACGGGCGCACTGGTATAACCAGTGCCGCCATTGACAACTCTTACAGCCTCAATAATTTTACCAGTTTGTACGTTTCCACTCAATTGATGCGACTTCCAACTTGTTAGTTGATTTGTAGTACCATTGTACAATTGTGCATTATCGAAACTACTGAGAGTAGATTCTTTTCTTTCATTGACAGCAAAATAGTTGTTGGTAGCAATTAATGGTCTTGCTTTAAGTAGTGCTAAAAATTCTACAATTTTATACTCAGCACTGCGTCTCCATTCAGCTTCTACCGGACCCCAGTCTCCAAACTCAAATGCACGAGCAGGATCTGTTGGCGTAGCAACAACACCAGCTGTGTCTGGATCATTTAGTACACCTGCATTTGTTACTAGTGTGTTGGTTGCCCAATCATAATTGTTATAGCTGTAATTGATATCATATACAGCGTTTAGTGCTGGATTATTAATTTTACCGTACTTGAGTGCATTGATTAAGTTTGCTCTTTCAGTAGCATCTGTCCAGCTATAGTTTGCGTCCCACCAGCTAGGTTTGCGATTGTATCCCATCATTTCCCAAGGATGTGTGTGCGGTCTATCTGTGTTAAAGAAGTAATGATACAATCCTCTCCAGCCGCCAATACCCGGAGTTACATCGCTGTAGTTCCATGTCCATTTGTCACTAGCATCATAGTAGGTATCACTTTGTAGAGAAGTAACATTATTGGCTACTTTCCATTTGTTAAATTCGCTTTTTACAGTGTCTTGGAATTTGTTCCATGTGTATACATTTGCTCTGTGTGCATTAGGCGTATAAGTTTTTATACTTTTTACATTATCTAATTTTGTATGTTGTATGTTGTTGTAAATTCTACACTCTAGATCCCACAGAGCAGCATCTACAGGATCAAATCCTGCTTTACTTCTATCATATAGTTCAGTACCATTACGAACATGCACACTACCGTCATGTCCAACAATTACTGTGTCTGTGGCTGTTCCTGTACTGTCTTTGCTGTAATCACTACGTAGCTCAGGCAAGTAACTTTTACACAATCCTAATTTAACTGCACTAGGTGGTACAAAGCTAACACTTGCTCTAGGATACCATCTTACGTGTAACTTTGCTTGTCCTCCTGATGGGAATGTTGGATTTGTTGTCACTGTAATTTTATTACTGCCTAGCGTATAATCTTGATCTTTGATCAACGCTCTCCAGCGGGTGTTTCCAGCTCCGTCATCGTCATTTAGCCAAACCTGTATATGATTTTGTTCGTCGTCATACGTGTTAACACTTTCAGGTAAATCAAACACAGGTGTTGTGGGATTGTTCCAGCCATAGTCTGCACTTTCATAATCTCTATACATAGCCATATTGCTGTTGGCAAACAGTGTACTTTTATTTTTACCTACAAACATTGCTTCTAATGCACGATCCACTAGTATATAAACAGACTGTGTGATATCTAATGTATTGTGCAGTTGTGCTACTTTAAGTTTGAATTGTTTTTTAAACATGCTGTAATGATTAGCATTAAACTTAACACTACTGTATGGATTAGTATCTTTATCCATTAGTAACTGATTTATTAGTTCTGTACTGTATGGTTGTTGTCTAATAGTACCACCAAATTCATGTACATGTGGTAGTTGATTATAATTATTAATACCAAAATAATCACCTGTAAATCCCGGAATGCCAGTCATTTGCTGTCTAACGTGTTCTACTAGATCTCCAAAACTAATATTTGCAAAATCTAAATTTTGCGCATTGTGTGTTTGTGTGTTAGCTATCAGTTGTGATCCTTCTACTGTATCACTATAATCTGCTTCTGTATAATACTCTACTTCGTAAATATCATCTATAGCTGATGCGCTTGTAATGCTAAGAATGTTGCCACTTAGACTGTATGCACTTATTTTTGTTCTGTTTCTATATACTGTGATGTTGGTATAATCGCTAACAGTGTTGATATAAATTATACCTTCTTTGTTGGTTGTACCAACAACACGATATTTGATTGCTGTTTGACTTGGTGTTGCAATTGCAAATGTAAACACATCACCTGTACCAGAACTTCTTGTGAACCCACTGCCCAATGCTGTGCCATCAAAATCTACAAATTCAATTTGATTTTGTGCAAATTGTGTTTGGAATGTGTATGTTGTTCCTGTGTTCATAAACAGTGTAGGCAGTGTGCCATTGACGGAATTTAGTCTATTTGTAAGACTGCTATCTTTTTGACTGCTTACTCTAAGTTTATCGTCGCTGGTTTTCGTGAATACAAAATACTTGTCTTTGTCAAAACTATTATGACCTAGATCAAATTTTAGTGTTTGCCCTGCTGTTGCTTTTGTTATTGTTTTTCTTACTACACGTTTTACTGGCTGGCTATTTCTAATAGTTACCCATCCGTTGTGTGCAGTGCCATCTAACATTTTATAATAATAGTATCCGGTTATTGATCGTGTAAGACTCTTTTCAGTGTTTGGACTGCTTTGTGTATACTTAAATTTTTTGTTTACTAAATCAACTGAAAAGTTAATACCCGGACTGTTACCATAATCAACATAGTCAACTCCAAACCCTAGTGCAGCATCTGCTGGGTTTGCGGTGTTATGAACATAATCAAAAATATAACCACCTTTGAAATTACTGTTAGGATATGTAGCAGTATTATCTAATTTTACATTGTTGATATCATACAGTTGTGCCAGCATACCAAAACTACGTGCTGTTTTTTGTTGTCCATAAATCCATGCACTTCCATTCCAATACCATTCACTACCATCATACGGCTCTGATGATTCGTTAGTTGTACCAAACTTCATTGAATTGTGACCATTGATAATTACAACTTTGTCGTTGGTATTAATAGCTGTACTTCCACTGCCATAAATTTCTGTCAGAACAATGCTAGTACCTACACCACTTACTCTAAAAATTTTGTTATTGTAAACACTGTTGGTTGTTTGCAAGAACATTACAATATCATTGTTTTGTAGTGCTTGTGGAACGATCCTTTTCCAAAAATTGTAATTTTGTGACTGTGAAGGGTCTTTTGGATCAGTGTGTTTGGCAATACATTCATAGTAAGTGACGTTGCTGTTTACTGACAAATAAACTAAGTCGCCTGGTTCGTAACCACTACCGGAACTCCATTGAGTAGTAATACCAGAAATAGTCCAATCCCAATCTGTTTGTCCAACAATAGCTGTGGCTGGATCAATATTATCTTCCACTAAGTGATCGACATATGAGATATGATTTTTACCAAAGTTATATTTTTCTATTCCTGCTTTGTATTCAATGATAGGACGCACAGCTCTGAATGTGTCAACAATATAATCACTAGCTGTTATTCCTTGGAATGTACACATAGCCTGCGCACTATCTTCATGTATCCATAAATTGCTTCTAGCCCATGCACTACGATCCGGACTCCATCTCTCTTCAACGACATAGTCACGTTTTGAGTTTTTAAATTGGTCAACTCCTTGTGGGTCGAAATTAAATGCAGAAGCATTGTCTACAAACGTTACATTTGCTTCAGAATCATATATTGATGTTTGTAAGAATTGTTTTGAGTAATGCGAAAGCAAATTAGTTGTTTCATAATGTTTTGTTAATTTAATACCGGTTCCAACACCATCAACAATATATATTGTATCGGCTTCGTAGTTAGAACTTGTGCTTCCTGCGTATGTTCCTTCAACTGCTATTTGATCATTTATACTTGGCGCAGTTACAAAAGTGATAACACTTGTGCTAGAATTATAAGAATAATCAGTAGTAAGTGTTTGACGTTGATTATTCTTAAAGACATTAATCGAACCTGTTGCTCCTGTTACTATTGATGTTGCTATAGTAAATATTTTATTCCCAGATACAGTCTGTGTAAATTTATCATAATTTGCTGGAGAAAATCTAATCCTCATACCATTTTGTAATGTTAAGCTATTTCCTGTAACTAATGTAGGTGTGGTGTACGAAACTTGCCCGATGATACTGTCGATATTAATTGGCGCCGATGATTTTGGAATAATAACACACGGAGGAAGAATATCAGTTAGCCAAAAGTATTTGTGATAGTTTATAAACATATCATAGTTGATTGGCAAGTCCAATGTGTAAGCAGTTTCATTCAATGTTTTGTTGTGATTGTTGACATCAACTTCATTAAATTTCATTGCATTAATAAGATCATCATACGGCATTGCACCTTGTATGTTTTGATCTGGATCTTTGTTTACAAGTCCAGGTGTAAACTGATATGTGTCATTGCTTCTATCATCAATGATGTAGTTGTCAGCTACAGTATTTTTAAGATACTGTTGCCCTATGTAGTTCCTAATAGGCTGTAAGCTACCACTACTAAGCAATTGCTCCATAGTAGTATCTAAAAACTGTCTGTTGACCTGTGTTTGAAATATCTCTGGTAAAAAGTTTGAGATATTGCGTGTACCAAAGTGTTCGTTAGACTCACCTGGTCTTGTGATCATCGGTGCCTTTATAGGTCGTGGACTACGTTCGCTCATTAGTAGGATACTCCAATGCTTTCAGCTATTGTTGTGCTGTTGGAAACAATACTGTTAGATACAATAATGTTTGATGCTTCAACTACAGGAAGAAATAGTTCGTCTCCTGCACTAGTTATTTCAAATAGTTCTTTAGTGTCTGTGCTATTGCCAACTGGTTGAATTGTAACTTGACTTATTTCACCAATCATGTTATTGTGAATGTATGCTGCCATTTCAGTAAAGTAAAAGTCTTCACCGAAGTCCCAATTTTCAACTGCAAAGTAATCATTAATAAGTCTTATCACTTGCTGTTTTACTTCAGTGTCACTGAGTGTACTGTTTGCAGTTTTAGTTACGTTAAATCTAGCCTGTAGTTCGCTACTAGCTAAATCACCAAATAGTATTTTATACTTAACCGGTCTGTAAATAACTTGATCACTAATACTCTTTTTAGTTTCTAATACTTCAAACATATTTGTAAGTTCACTGATAGTTGGCGGATTAGGTTTAGTTTCTGTTCTGCCATCATATTTTGCCCAAGTTCTAAACTGTCTATCGTAGCTATTCATTAATACATAAGTATCCACAATGTTTGTAATAGCAGGATCAATTACATTATTGATGTCACTGATTCTATCATATTGTGTATGTAAGTTGGCTTTGCCATTGACAACGGTAGTGCCGTTGGCATCATAACATACATAGTCAAATCCGTCTACAGTTTTTGTTCCTAGTTTAATAGTTTGTCCAGCCAGTACATTATTAAATGCTTCTGGATTAGTAGGATAGTCTCCGTTATTAGGATCAGCAAGTGTAACTCTCACATTGTGAGGATCTGTGTAGCCATCTTGATATACAAAATACCCAAACAAATTAAACTTATAGTCTTTGCCTAAGGCAGTTGAATCTAGTTCACTAACAGGATTTATTCTCAACACTTTCAAACAGTCTCTGAGCGGCTTTTGTGTTTCACTGCTAAATGTACTGTTGAAGTTTAAGTTGCTAAATTTCAGTTTAGCACTACTACCAAATACCATTTGTGTTTTGCGAGTAAGTATTTCCCATTGTGTACTGCTATAGTTGAAGCGTATAAGCCAACTGTTGTCTATACCAGTACCGCCTGTGTCACCTTCGTACTGTCTACTCCAACTACTCACTGCATTTAGTGTGGTTGTGTTAGCAGGAATATTTCCACTTTCAATAATGTGCCACTGTTGTGTATCACTGTTATATCTCAGTGCAAAACTTACTTTTGAATCTATCTTGTTTACAACTTGTGTTTTGATTGTGTCTGTAAAGTCTTTAGCAAACACAGGAACAATACGTCTAACTCTTGCACCATCTTCTACTACACCACTCAGTACCACAGCACCTTTACCTGTGTTGTCATTTCCTGTTGGAATACCGTCTGCTGTATCATCACCTAAGCCGTCTTTGTAAAGTCTATCAACTTTGACCCATTGTGTGTTACTGTCAGCTAATGTTACTCTAGCAGTAGCATTGCTACCACCGCCACCTGTGATTGTAATTGTAGTACCGTTTTCATATCCGCTTCCTGCATTAGTAATTGCAATAGCTGTAACTGCGCCACTTGTAACTGTGGCTGTGGCTGTTGCGCCTGATCCAACACCGTTAACTGTAACTGTTGGAATACCTGTGTATCCTGTGCCACCGTTTACTACTGTGATAGTTTTTACATACCCCATCTGATAAGGCGCACTAATAAATTCTACTAAACTGTTTAAACTTGCTTTTTTCAAACTGTTGGTTTGCACAAGTCCTGTACGCTGTACAATACTGTCTTTGGTAAAATATCCACTGCTACTTCCGCTTGCTTTTGTAACTTGGTTCCAGCGGAATACTCCAGTGATGTCTGTTTCTGTTGCATTTCTAAACACAATACCACTTGTTGTATTGTTAAAATCTGAATTGCTGTTAAACGTTGTGCTTGTGTAACCTTGTCTTGTGTAGTAAAAGTTTTTAACTTCTGCATTGCCCAGCATAGGTCTAATATACTTTTTATAAATCTGTTCACCATTCAATGAGTTGGGTAAACTAACAAGACTTCTATTGGTTACATTATTTTCATACACATACCCGTCGTCTGTGTATTGTGTTGCATCATTATAAGTTGCTGTAGGATCATACAAATCACGGAATCTACTATGCCCACTGTGTACACGGTTAATACTTTTAATCTTGCGAATATTTTCACTTACTGTTACAGGAAAAATACTGTAATCAGCAGCAGTAACCATTCTATCTTGTGAGGCAAAAAATCTAGGAGCATTAGCTTTAATACTAGCAACACTTTCTCTATTACTAGCGTTGGTTACATTACTTTTTAAACTTAATGTAAACAATGCATTGTATACATTGCCATCGCTTCCTACATAATCCATGTTCATACTTGTGCTATTAAATGAATCAGGGTTAAGTGTATAAGAAAGGTTTAATCCGGTTCTATACCAAACTCTAATGCTACCACGTGGAATATTACCAAATGCGCCGTCACCAAAAACAATGCTTACTTGGTCATTTTCTCTACTTGTAACACTGTAAATATCTCTGATAGCATTACTTGTACTATTAAATATAGCACTGTTTCCAAATAGTTTATCAACTTTCGTCCAAGTTTTTTGTACTTGTCCAATTTCATCTATAGTTTGTACCCATACATTTCCGTTAGCAATATTATCAACATTAATATCTAATACCATGTTAGGCAATCCATTTGTAATATTAAAGTCTTTATATTCCATTGCACCTTGTTTAAATCCTACAAAGAATCCAGTATTTGCACTACTGTTTCCGCTGTTATCATTTTTGTATAAAAGATCGACTACGCTGTATGGATCAGGCGATTTTTCAATTACTGTGTTTTGTGAAGTAGTTTTGCTACTATAAAAACTAAATGTAGCACTCTTGTTATTAATTCTATTTTGAAAATTACGAGTTGCTAAATTGTTTGTACTGTTAGTCCGATAAATCTCATTAGTAACACCGTTGGCTGTAACTTTACTATAAGGTGATCCAAACTGACTACTGCTTTGAAACATGCTGTTCATAATAGTTAAAAAGTTTTTATAACTGTTGGGATCAGTTGTGTCATCAAACTGTACTGATATGTTTGCTAAACTATTACCATTTGCATCAAACACAGACTCGTTTGTTCTAACACTGTCTATCTTTAAAAATCCGTTGGCAACAACATTTCTAGTAGGTGTATATCCTAAGAAGTCAGCAATACGTAAGGCGCTTTCTCTGCGTTCTGCTGTGCTTAGATAATTTTCTCTGCTGGCTAAGTCTGCTCTGTATGCTAAGTTATGACCTAAGAAAGCCATAAGTTCTAACAAACTTACAAATTCACTTGAGTTGATCTAGTCATTAAAGTTTTCTGGATAGTTATTATTAATATAATCAACCATAGCGTTACGAATAGTTTCAAAGTCATAAGCCTGAAAATTAGCTTCACTAAAACTTTCGTACACTACGCTGAAATCTTCAGCAGCAAATAAACTGCTCTGTCTTGCGCCTTGTGCCATTATTCTTCACCTACATATGTTAACAACAGTTCTTCTGCTGTTCCTGTATCGACATATTCTAATCTTACTCGCACTTCTAGTGTATGCTCGTTGGGTTTGTTCAACAGTGTTTCTATAACTCTCCACCTAGGATCGTTAGTTACTATTGTGCTTACATCGTCTAGTGCTTCTGCTTCTGTTGTATAATCCAATGGTTCAAAAACCAACTCTGGTAGTATGCTACCAAATGTTGGATTCATTACACGCTCGCCTCTGCGAGTGTAAAAATGATTCATCAAGTCACGTTTTGCAATATCAACATCTTCTAATGTTTTACTGCCTGTGACTGTGTCTATTGTGCTATATCCGATATATGTTGCCATACTAATATTTATGGCAAAATTAACTACTACTTTTTATATTTTGATCTGAGTACGTATAATATCGCCATTTGTCATGCTTTTTGTAATAGTAACAACTAAATCACTCACTGTGAAGTCAAATAGATGATCTAATACCTCTCCGTTGAGTCTTACTTCTAGTTTTTCAATTGGATCCATACTAAAACTAGTATCCATAGTAAATGTATTAGATCCGCTGTATGTGAATGTTTGATTTACTAGTGTTTGATTGTAGCGTTTAGCAATGTCTCGTTTAATACTTTCAGGAGTAAATGGTAAAAACTTCAGTGTTTCTGCATAGTATGCAAATCTTGCACGTTTGAGTTGTACATCAGTTAGCAAGTTCTTTTCATTCTGATCTCTCATATAATATATGCCGTTGGTGCGCATCCATGATCTGTTTTTATTGGTTCCGTAGTCTGCAAGTCTCAGTACACTAGCACACCGCATACACTTTTCTTTATTCATAACACTTCTAGACATCATATTTGCTATTGTGTCTATGTCTTTTGTTAAGATTGCGTTGGTCATATTGTACTGACCTTCTGTGGCATTACTGTAAAATAAATTACCTGTTGTCCAATTAAACAATATAAGTGCATCAAACATTGTTTGACTCATTTGCACAATATTTTTAGATAGTAATTGTTTTTTTGCAATTTTTTGATATCTATTAAATTCACTGTCCCAAAGATCATATGCTTGTTGTTCAGTTACACCAACACTAGTCGAACTTTCTCCGTAACCTGTGCCTACATAACCATGGTATCTACTAAAATTAAGTGCAGTAAGTTTACAATTGTCGCTTGCAGTTAGATCTGATAATAGTAATTGGGTATTGTATAATGTTGTATTTTGCACAACAAAGTCTTCCCATACAGTTTGAAATTTTCTATCAACTTGTTCAAGTGTCATTAAAAAGGTCTCCCTTTTCTAGGATTAACATTGACTTCCGTAGGTGTAGCACTTTTAGAGGTATTATCTGAGATCATGCCAACATTTTCGTCATCTAAATTAGGACTAATGCCCGGTGATGAATAGTTTTGATATGTTGCATTACTATCAACCCCATCGTTTGACAAGCCAGTCTTATTAGAATCTGTATTAGTATTACTAATATTACTGAGATCTATATCAACACCTTTAAGGTCTAGATTAGTACTTGCACAACTTGCAACAGGAGTTTGTGGTTCTGCATGTCCGCCCCAAGGCTCAGATTCTGGAACTCTACTTGTAATACTTTGTTTCACTGCTGTGTTAACTGTAATATTGTTGTCAGTGGTCTTTGTTGCTGCTGTTGCCGCAGGACCATTCAAATCTATCAATGGAGCAGTTGTTCTACTTGTGCCTTTAGCAACCAAATGATGATTTAAGTCTGTGGTGAATTTAATATCTTTAGCACTGTGTAGATTAAACTCACCTGTTACAGTTTCAAATTTTGTTCCGCACTCGCCTCTGGATTTAATATTCACACAGTTAGCATCTAAATTAAAATCGCCGCCTACATGTAAGTTGAAGTCTGTTTCAGTGTGCATACTAATATCACCACTGCTATAGATATCAACTTTACCATCACTGCTTAATTGTACCCAGCTGTTGCCTGCTTGATTTATTACATAAACAATACCAGCAGTATCATTGAACAACATTTGAGCGCCGCCTGCGCTGCGTAGTCTAACTAAATTACTGTTACCTGCTTGTCTGTCAGGATCAGGACTTAAACTTCTTTCACTTTTACTTACTGTGCCATCATCAAGTACCAAACTGTGGCCACTAGGCGTGTTAAATCCAAATACATTACTTGGACTTTCTCGTCTAGCACTACTACTACTGAGTCCTCGAACACTGTCAAGACCTAGTCCTTGATTTGCAAGTGCTCCAGACAGTGGATGTCTAGGTCTGGTATTTTTAGTTTGCTTTTTTCCGACACCTTGCTCAAACGTAGGAGCAATTTCATTTTCTTGGCCTTCTACAAAACTCACAGCATTGTCAGGATAACTGCTGTTTCTTCCTGTATCTGCTAGAACTCCAAGTATAATGCCTTCTTGATTTGATCTTGTAAATGCAACTAGTACTTCTGTTCCTGGAGCAGGAGGATGTGTACTCATACCGTAGCTTCTTGCATGATCTGGAGCTTGATAGCTACCGCCATAAGGCATAGCTCGTCTACATCTTACATAATTTTTTCTATCTTCAGAATTGCCAAGTTTAGCTGAAAATTGTTCTTGACCAAATAGTTCTACATAGCAATAGCCTTCATATCTGTCATCTACAATTTCAACAACCATTCCCAGGTGTAGTCCTTCAAAATTACCAAAACCCGCGATATTATCTTTATTTTTATATTGTCTAGATGTACCGTTGCCATCACTAGTATTTTCTCCGCTTCTTCTCATGTCTTCATCCTGTAAAAATATCTCTTAGCCACGGCGGAGCGTTTCTTGCTCTGTATGTGCCAGCGTCTAATGGTCCTCCCCAGTAGCCTGGAGCTCCTTGTCCTACACTATCAGCTATATCAATGTGGAAAGTATCATCTCCCATATATCCGTTGCCTGCTCCAATACCTGTAGCACCGTAACGTTTGGTTTGTGCTATAAAGTTTTGTATGATAGGAACATCTGCTGGATTGTTTAAATTTAGCCTTCTTCCTGTACTGTCTCTGAGTGCTACGTCTGCAGCCATTCCATTGGTATGTCTATCACTGCCTGTAAATCCTGTACTACTATTTTGTCCACCACTACGAACATCAACATTTACACCAGCGGCAGCACCTGCATTGGCTAGTATAGATTTAAGTTCAGAATCAATGGGTAATTTTCTTATTGAGGCTACACTTGATTGACTTTCTGTAACTACTCCTGTGCCGTCGGCACTAGCAGGAGGAGCTGTTTCGTCGCCGCCGGGTTCGTTAGGGAGAACATCATTTTCTGGATCAGGTTCTTGTGCATCTGCCTCATCAGTAAAACGCTCAGCTTGTGTTTTAGTTTCAGCAGTGTCTATAAATCCTTTTTCTAAGATATCAATGGTAAGACCTACATTAGTACTTGTATCTCTGAATGCATCTAATGTCATTATAAATTGACCATCACTATAACTAGCATCAACTCTTACAACACGATATATTCCTATAATGCCAAAATTCTGTTCACTTACATCCATTAAACCTGTTTGTTGATCAGGATATGTTGGGAAGTTTAAGTTTAAGAAATAGTTTAGTCCGCCTCGTTGATATGGTGCACTTTGTTTATCGTCAGTTATATCAATTCTATCTGTTACTTGTAATCTATTAGATGCACTCTTTGGCTTACCTAACCAGTAAGGATCGCCTCTTATTTGTATTTGTTGCTGAACTAGGTCACTTAAAGTATTGAGATTGAGTTCGACTGCACCTAACATCACTGCACTTGTTGTATCACCATCATCGGCTCCTACTGTTGCAGTACTAGTCACTGGACCTTCATTAAATGAAAGTATAGCAGGATTATCTGAGCTATTATTTTTTAATGCAACATCATCTTGTGTAATATATCTCTGTAATACAGTTGGTAATCTCTGAGTTTTTGTATTTCGTTTACTATATTCTTTGTATGCCTCTGTAGCAAGATTGAGTGCATTATCTGCTTCTTCTTTTTTAATATTAATCTCAGATTCGAGTCGTGAAATTCTATCTCTGGCATCGTTTTGAGAAAGCTCTCTTTCTCCAGTAGCTAACTTGTTTGCTGCTTCTAGTTCTTTTTGAGCTGATGATAATTGACTTTCAAGTTGTAATAGCTCCTGCGCTAATTTCTGAGCATCCGTTTTTAGTATGTTTATTTCCTGCTTTTCCTCTGACATTCCTGCTAGTGCATTTGATCTATTTGTAAGTTTTCCATGATTAATAGCTTGTAATTGAAAATAGCTGTTGTTCAGTGTTACATCTAAATTTAGAACTTCTGTATTCATTCCTGTCAATGTGTAATCAAAACGTTTTCTTAGTAAACCGTTTTTAATAATTTTCTTCATTCTGTTAATTTGAATACTTGAATTGCCTAGCATTTCTTGATGACTAACAGGATCGTGTATAACTTCACTTGCAGCAAATTTTTTCAAAAAGAATGTAATCTTCTTTTGATAATTTTTAGAAAGTTCATCATACTCTTTGTATTCTACATCAGTATCGAAAACAAACCAGCTGCTTAATTCTGAGAAAGTTGGTGCTTTTGCTTCTCCATCATCTGTATTGTCTTTGTGAAAGCCTCCGCCGAAGGTTGGCAATTTTCTAAATTCTACTGTTTGCATTAGTGCTATAACAATTGCAGTATTCACTGCTGAGCCTTGTTTAAAAGTAAATGTAAGTGTACCATCTCCACTAACACTTGTGCTTTTTAGACTAGTATCACCTGATTGCGCAGCTTGGCCAAATTTCCAATTTCTCCATTCTGCTGTATCTCCTCTTGCATCTAATACATATTCAGTGGGTAATAGTTGATGCTGATTTAACACAGTCTTTGAAAGAGATTGCTCATTTATTTTTTCTTGCAACTGATCTAAAAATTGCCCAAATGTGTTTACATTATTAATAGTAAACTGTCCTTTAATATGTAAGTTAGTTGTTTTATATGCATCTTGGTGTGTTTCAATCATATCTGCTCTATAAGAAGTTGCTCCTTCTTTATAATCAAATGTTAGTTGTGACATACTTGTCATATAATAGTAAGGCCCTACTATATTATTAGTTGCAACACCATTGTTATCATATCCTACAAATCTTAGTTCTAGTAGATAACAAGCATGAAGATGATTTTGTATTTTTAATTTCTGCGCTGCTAATAATATTCTGTTAAACAGTGTAGCGCCACCTGGTTCAATTAAATCAAACACAAACATATTAGCAAGTGCGTTTCTGTCTTTGTTATTTTTAAATGCAAGTACCATATTTTGTTGAACAGATTGTATGTTGATTTCACTTTCAACACCACTCTCTGCAAGTACAACTACTTGTTTTTTGCGTATGTTCTCTTCAAACCTGTGTGCATTCTGAGGATGAACCATATACATGGTCCACTTATAAGTGTAGTTGTCATAACTGTTAAGAATGTTTTCTTGGTATATATAATCTCTACTAGCCATTAGCTATTTCCGGATGATTTATATGTTTTCGGCGCTTGGATTTTTTTACCACTTGTAAAATCCATTATAGGATCTTTGATAGAATCTCTATTATAGTGTACAAATATCCACCATAGTCTACTACTACCATACATGTCATATGCTAGGATGTCAGGTCTCTTGTGATATTTTGGTTGTATTACAAGTGTAGTTTGATTTTCATCTAATTCATCTTGAACAATAATAGGTTGTAACAAACCTAAATATTTTAAATTTACTGTGGTTTGACTGTAACTACTTGTGGATTTATATTCTACCGACATTAAATGAACCCATCCTTATATCCGCTTCCATTAATAAAATTGTGTGTGCTATATACACGTTTTTGTCTATCTGGATTTATTTGTATGCTCATGCCAATAAAGAAGTTCATCAATGTAGGAACTTGTGTTCCGTTAATATCTTTGAGATCTATACTGCTGTCATATGTTGTGCTAAAACTTTCTAGCACAACAGGTATGTTGTTAAACTGTTGTTCTCCAAATGCACTAAAACGTAGTACTGGAGGAGGAGTACCTGAACTAGGACTTTTACCTAAATCGTTTTTACCAAAAAACATCTTGCTAACACTACGCAAAAAATGTAGTACACCAAGTGTGTACTCGCCTTCTTCCTGTGTAATACTAGCAAACTGAGTTGTTATTTGCATAGTAGGACTAGGTGTATTTCTATAAGCATTATATGTATAGTTAGTGTGTGTCATGTCATAAGGACTATAGTTTACACTTTGACTATAAGTTATGTCAGGTTGATAAGGAAACAATATACCATTGTGTTGCCTCAGAGGACTTGCAGGTCCATTAAAGTAAAAAGCAGTTGTACCTGATGCACCACTACTACTGGGCGGGCCTTGTCTGCGAAGGCCTCCGGGTGCAAGTGTAAGTCTCGCTCTATTTTCAGCTAGCACTGCCATTTAGTTTTCCTTTAATAAATTCGTACACTTGTTGATTAATACTCCCAAAAAATTCTCTAAACTTCATCATCTTTTGATTATCGTTTAGACTATCATTTTTCATTGCGTTTCTAAAATCAGTAGCACTCATGCCACCTTCTTGTATTGGTACTTCTAGTATATATCCTGCTTGGTCACTTGGAACCATTTCTGCGCCTGGTTCATAATCTCTGAGATAATTGCCGCCTTTTAGTCTCCCTGCGTCTTTGGCACTGAACACTAATACAATTGCAGTGTTAGCAGGGTCTTTGCCTGTTAAACTAACATCAGGTCTGTATGGACTGGTTTGTACAATTTGCTTAGAAGGTATACCAAACATGTTTTGCATAATGCCAGTTTTTTCTTCATAGCTGAATGGATCTTTTTCAGGTGTTGCATTCTTGGCTATTGTAGTAGCGATAAATACGTTAGAGGAACCAAACTGTTCCACTAGATCCATATAAACTTTATGATGACCTTTGTGCATAGGCTGAAATCTACCGCCATAAAAAACAGCAATATCCGTAGCCACATCTTCTGTCAGTTGTACATATCTCATTGGATTCTCCTATATATGTATTTATAGCTGAATTAAATGCGTATTGATTGACATCTTAGTTTATTGACATTATACTATAGAAAATAAGGAACTACAATGAGGAAACAAAATTATTTAAACAACAAAGACATGCTCAAAGAGATACACAAAAGTAAACTTACCTTTTGTAGTGTTATAGATGACGAGTATGCAAGATTCGACGTAATAGTAGAAACTATCGAAGATATTAATAATCCCGAATTTATACAGTTAGCTAAAGAAAATAGAGCGCATCAATTGAGTGTGCAAGCATACGAAGCTGCATTCCATGAATGGAATGATGGTGCTCGTAAAGCTAGTCAAAAACCCAAACAAATTAGTCACAAAATAGACCCAGACACAATTGACGAAAAAAGTCTTGTGTTTAGATTAATGACATTTGATCATGTACCACTAGAGCCTGGTAGAAAAAGCAAGCCTAAAACTGTAGCAGATCATCACAGCAAATGTAACTTCCCTCCATTCAAACACTATGCATATGTAAATGGTGAGATTAGAGAATGTGTTAGAAGTCACTGGGAAGGTGGATTTGATAACGGAAAGTTCAACACACAGCATGGAAAGATCACAAACAATCTAGCAAAAATGTATATTAAATTGTGTGAACGTTACAGTATGCGCAGTAACTGGCGTGGCTATACATATGTAGACGAAATGCGCAGTCATGCACTGCTACAACTAAGCCAAATTGGACTACAGTTCAATGAACTAAAAAGTCAAAACCCATTTGCTTACTACACAGCCGCAGTTACCAACAGTTTTACAAGAGTTCTGAACTTGGAAAAGCGTAATCAAAACATCAGAGATGACCTACTACAACAAAATGGACAAATGCCCAGCTGGACACGCCAAATCGAACACGAAATGGCAGAACGTGCTAAATGGGACGAACAAGCCGACAAAGAACGCAAAGAACACGGCTTCAACATATAGGTTGACATCCTCAATTATCGACAGTAGTATAAGAGAAGTTATAACTTCTTTGAACGGAGACCCATGACATTCTTTAATAGAGCCGCATGTTTTACAGACATACATTTTGGCAACAAAAACAACAGCAAACAACACAATCGAGACTGTGCTGACTTTGTAGATTGGTTCATTGAACAAAGCGAAGATTGCGAAACTTGCATCTTTCTTGGAGACTGGCACCATCACAGATCAAGTGTAAACGTTAGCACACTCAATCATAGTGTAGAGAATGTAGGCAAACTAAGTCGTGCATTCAAACAAGTGTATATGATTATGGGCAACCATGACCTATACTATCGTGAGAAACGTGACTTAAACAGTTTACCATATGCAGGATTGTTTGACAATGTTACACTAGTTGAGGATATGTTAGTGCAAGATGATATTGCACTTGTGCCTTGGTTAGTAGGAGATGAATGGAAAAATTTACAAAAGACCAAGTGTAGATATATGTTTGGTCATTTCGAACTTCCGTTCTTTAAAATGAATGCTATGGTAGAAATGCCAGATCATGGTAGTCTAAATGCAGAACACTTGCAAGGCCCGGAGTATGTGTTTAGTGGACACTTTCACAAACGTCAAGTCAAAGGCAACGTACATTATTTGGGTAGCCCATTTGGTCACAACTATGCAGACACATGGGATGACGATAGAGGCATGATGAAGTTAGAATGGAATGGTGTTCCTGAGTATATTGATTACCCCGGGCCGCGATACAGAACTGTGCCTCTGAGTAGACTAATAGATGAACCTGAAAAGATTCTCAATGAACACACATATTGTCGTGCTACATTGGATATCAATATCAGTTATGAAGAAGCAAGTTTTATTAAAGAAACTTTCAGCCAACAGTACAACGTTAGAGAGATAGCGTTGATCCCTAGCAAAAAGGAAGAGCATACACAGGATTGGAAAGTTGTAGACGACATTGAGGTTGAAAATGTAGACCAAATCGTGTATAATAGTTTAAACGCTGTAGACAGCGAAATGATAAACAAAAAGATCCTAGTAGACATTTATAATTCCCTATGATTACACTTAACAATATTACCGTAAAGAATTTTATGAGTGTTGGTAATGTAACGCAATCTGTGCGTTTTACTGACAATGGCTTAACACTAGTGTTGGGCAATAACTTAGACTTAGGAGGAGATGGTAGTCGTAACGGCACAGGCAAGACCACTATCATCAATGCACTGAGTTATGCTGTATATGGAAACGCACTCACTAACATACGCAAAGATAATCTTGTAAACAAAACAAATAGCAAAAGTATGCTGGTTACACTGGATTTTGAGGTAGAAGGCACAAAATATCGCATTGAAAGAGGTCGTAAGCCCAATGTGCTTAAATACTATGTCAACGAACAGAACGTTGATGAAAACGAAGCACAAGGTGAGAATCGTCAAACTCAAGCACAAATAGAAAAACTATTTGGTATGAGTCATGACATGTTCAAGCACATTGTCGCACTTAACACATACACAGAGCCTTTCCTCAGTATGAAGGCAAATGATCAAAGAGCGATCATCGAGCAATTACTAGGCATAACAATGCTTAGTGAAAAAGCAGAGGCACTAAAAGAACAGCAAAGGCTGACCAAAGATGCAATCAAGCAAGAAGAATATCGAATTAACGCAGTTGAAGAAGCAAATGCCAGAATTGAAAAAAGTATTGGTGATCTGGAACGACGGCAAAAAATATGGCGAGATAAACAAACGTCTGATGTCGAAAGTATCCAACAGCAAGTCAACACACTCGAAAAGATAGACATACAAACAGAGCTTAATAATCATGCGCTACTAAATGATTACCTCGATAAGAAAACACAAGTAAACACATTAGAAGCAGAAATTGCAAAGCTAGTAAACAGTATTACTAGAGAACAAAAGCGTTTAGAAAAAGCACAAAAAGATCTGTTAGCAACCGAACAACATCAATGTTATGCATGTGGACAAAGTATCCACGATGCACAACACGAAGAGATTCTTGCGGCAAAACAAGAAGCAGTAAAAGAATCTCAACAGCATATTGACGATGATACAAATCTCAAAGTAGAATATGAAGATGCACTAGTACAACTAGGAGAACTTGGACAAATTCCAGTTACACACTATAACACACTACAAGAAGCACTAGAGCATCAAAACACTGTTAATAATCTAAACACAGAAGCAAAACGTATTGCCAACGAAACTGACACGTATCAAGAACAAGTTGATACACTAAAGGAAACTGGACTACAAGAAGTTGATTGGAATAATATGAATGATCTAACAGTAATGAAAGATCATCAGGACTTCTTGTACAAACTGTTAACAAACAAAGATAGTTTTATTCGCAAACGTATTATCGAACAAAACTTGCAGTATTTAAACAGCAGGCTTGCTTACTACTTGACCAAACTAGGATTACCACATGAGGTGCAGTTCCAACCTGATCTTACAGTTGAAATCACAGAGCTAGGTAGAGAACTAGATTTTGATAACTTGAGCAGAGGTGAACGCAATAGACTTATACTTGGTCTTAGTTGGGCATTTAGAGATGTGTTTGAAAGCATGAACACACCTATAAATTTCCTTGCTATTGACGAACTTATTGACAGTGGCATGGATACAAATGGTGTAGATGCTGCACTAAGTGTTCTCAAAAAGATCGAACGTGAACGCAACAAAAATATCTTCCTAATCTCTCACAGAGATGAACTAGTAGGTCGTGTAAACACAATACTACAAGTTATCAAAGAAGGTGGCTTTACTACATTCAGTACTGATACAGAGTTCGTAGATGCCGAGTAATCCTAAGATATTTGAAAGCCCAGACGGAGGCAAAACAGTATATCAAAGAGACTTTGGTTCTAGTATCAGAAAAAAAGTAATACATCCTCGAGAACTACTAACAAAGAAGATATTACCTATAGACGTATTCTATAAACTATTTGGAAAGCAAAATGAATCCTAAAGACGAATATGATTACAATATAACTGATATCAACATAAACAGTTTCAACAACAAAGCTGACAAAGGTGATGACGATTTTGAAGATTGGCTTGTTACTGCGCCTTTAATAAGCACAGATGATACCTATCAAGGAACATATGATAGCTCTACTACTATTACACTAAACAGTGATTATGCCAATAAGTCTATCAAGTATATCAATACACAATCACTCAAATACAGTATGCCAATAGATATGCTTTACAAATGGTATCCAGTACAAATGAAAGAATTAGATAATGATGACGAAGTTCCTTTTTGATGTAGACGGTACACTAACTGATCCAAGAAAGCAAATAGATCCAGAGTTTGAACAAGTAATGCTGGAGTTTGTAAACAGTCACCAATGTGTAATTGTAACAGGCAGTGACAGACCAAAAACTGTAGAACAGATTGGTTTAGAGCTCACTAATTCTTTTGAAAAGGTATATCATTGTAGCGGCAATCATGTGTTTATTGGTAGTCAAGAACACCATAAAAACACATGGACACTCACTCAACAACAACATGACTTTTTACAACAACAAGTAGACAGTATAGATTATCCAGAGAAAACTGGTAACCATATTGAACAAAGAACTGGTACTGCAAACTTTAGTATTGTAGGAAGAAATGCAGACTGGGATCAACGTGCTAGATATGCTGAATGGGAACAACACCATCACGGAAGACAGTTGGTGTCATTGGCGTTTAATGAAATGTTTGACGATGCTGTTGCACAAGTTGCAGGAGAAACTAGTATTGATATTTTTCCTCAAGGATGTGACAAAAGTCAAGTACTAAAACACTATACAGACACAAGAACAATCTTTTTTGGAGACAATTGTTACCCAGGCGGCAATGATTATAGTGCAGCACAAGCCAGTACACATTTTCATCAAATTGACCGAGGATATCAACAAACTTGGGAAATCTTAAAAAAGAGGTATATTTAGGTTGACATTAGCCAAGTTCGGCATATATACTAGTTGCTATATACTAACATGCAATGGACTTATCAAGGCAAACTTATTGAACAAATACCAGAGGAATACGTAGGTTTCGTATATCTCATTACCAACACCACGAATGGCAAAAAGTACATTGGCAAAAAACTGGCACAATTTAAAGTAACTAAAAAACCCCTCAAAGGCAAAAAGAACAAGAGACGATCAACTAAAGAAAGTGACTGGCGCACATATTGGGGCAGCAGTGACAAGTTGAACGCAGATATAGAAGATTTAGGCCCAGAGAACTTTACAAGAGAAATACTTTACTTCTGCACAGGCAGAGGCGAAATGAGTTACTTAGAAGCTCGTGAACAGTTCGATCGTAAAGTGCTAGAAACAGATGAATATTACAACGGCATCATAAACGTCCGTGTAGGCGGATCCAAGGCACTTGTAGAATCCCTTAATAGACACCAGTCATAATATAGCCTCCTAATCAAAAGCATTGAGATTGTGCATAGCAATATGTACCGTCGGATCTTGCTGAGGCAAAACAAACCAAAAGAGTGGGCTCTACTGTGCCATTGTAACCCACGGATATCCAGTAATGTTGACGTTATAGCATCTGGAGTTTCTGCGTCTTAAGCAGTGAGTA
>MDSX01026578.1_pt1 | contig 35676 bp, 32 predicted proteins | sample 811141 | NCBI WGS metagenome assembly MDSX01 (sample SAMN05326642, study PRJNA326480) | marine metagenome | isolation source: seawater | place: Atlantic Ocean: South East | collected 2010
AACATTCCTAAATTGTTTACAGAAGATTTAACAAATCCGTTATCAAATAGAAATGCAATTATTCCAACTTATCCAAACGGTGCCTATGTTAATAAAAACTTTATTGAAGAAACAAGAGACCGTGTTGATCAAGACGAAGATCTTACAAAATTAGAAAATAGAAGAGACATGGCATATGCTGTGCAAACACAAACACAAAAACAAGTTGCAAACTTAATTAGAAAAGCAGTTAAAATGACTGGCAACAAAAACATTGTTCTTAGTGGTGGTTATGGATTGAACTGTGTTGCAAATTATTGGTACTTAGAAGAACTAAAAGACGAAGGCATTAATTTATATGTTGAGCCTGTTAGTAATGATGCTGGTACAGCAATGGGTGCGGCAATGATTCAGCATAGACTTATTACAAATGACAGCAGTATACACGAAGCAGTTGATACATTATACAACGGACCACAATATAATTACAGTAATGACGAAATTAATAGTATAGCAAACAAGCATGAAGCAGAAGTTTTTGATACTTCAAACGGATATGTTGTTGATTTAATTTCTGATAAGAATATTGTTGCAGTATTCCAAGGACGTAGTGAAAACGGTCCTCGTGCATTAGGTAATAGAAGTTTCTTATATGATCCAACAGATCCAGACGGTAAGGATCATGTAAACAAAGTAAAACGCAGAGAGTATTTTAGACCATTTGCTGGAACTATTCTTGAAGAAGATGTACATGAATGGTTTGATTTACGTGGTATGAACAGTTCACCTACAATGATGTATGCTGTAAACTGTCAACCAGGTATTGAAGAAAAGATCCCTGCAATTATTCACGTAGATGGTACATGTAGAATTCAAACAGTAAATGAAAAACAGAACAAAAACTACTATGATTTAATCAAAGCATTTAAGGAAAAAACAGGCGTTCCTATGGTGTTTAACACTTCATTTAATTTAGGTGGTGATCCGTTGGTTGAAACATTAGACGATGCTGTGCGTACCCTTGCAAAGAGTGACGTAGAATACTTATATTTGCCTGAATACTCTAAACTCATTACAGTCAAAAATTAAATCTTCTTAAGCGATAAATATACTAAAGAGGACTATTATGTTTGATATTGGTAAATTTTTCGGTAAAGGCTTAAAGAACACAGTACTAATGAAAAACGGTACTAATTTAAGTTATCACGGACCGTGGAAAAAAATAACAGAAGATACGTTAATCGATCGTTGGTTAGTGGGCGACTTTTGCGCCGCTGAATATACTATTGTTGCTGATCTTGGAACTTTTCAAAAAGAAATCATTAAATGTTTAGTAGTTGCTGGTCCAAGTACAGCAGAATTAACTGTATATGGACGTAGTAACTTAGGTAATCAGATTATTGATTTGAGTGCTACAGTTAATGATAGTTATGTGAATATTATTTGCAACGCAAAACCACTTGATGATTCTGCTCCAGGTCGTGGAGCAAAGGTAGTGTTTAGTGCAAACTATTATCAGACACAAAACGTATTGGTACCTTCATAATGAGGAGCATATAGCATGGCTGTAAACTACATACCATTTGAGGCAGATTACGGATTTTCAAGTCCGGGATTTACTGTTGACGCTGAAGGTAATGTTACACTAAAAAGTCTAACATATTCAGTTGTAGAAGAAGCAATCGTCGACAATAGATTCTATATGAGACAAACTGGCGAAGGTGTAGGATCAAACTTTGTTGAGAATACAACATACTCAACAGGCACAGAAATTAATTTAGAAAATCCTCCATTCAGTTTTATTAGAGGCGCTGAGTATTCATTTAGTTTAGCGAACTTTCCTTACTTAACTTGGAATATTTTTTATGCTGATCCGGCAGGAATCTCAGCAACACAAATTGCTGGTACACCTGTTATATTTTATAACGATGGATTAACATATAAAGAGACAGCAGATTCAACAGCATTAGAAGGTGTTAACGCACAAGGTAAAACAACAGGAATTGTAACATTCAAAGTTCCAGCACTTGCGCCTGATACACTTTATTACTCTACAGGAGACGGTACTGTTTACGGAACAATTACAACTGCTGATCCAACTATTACAGGTGTTGGTGCATTTAGTAGTTTAAATGTTGTCGGTGATGTTACATTCACAGGACAAGATGCAGAAATTCAGATCGCCCCACAAGGAGAATACAGTACAGTACTAATAAATCCAGTAGGCGAAGGTACTATGAGTAATATGTATGTAAATGCATTAACTTTAAGTGCTACAGATACAGTAAATTTAAGTCCTGTGGATAAGAACGTTACAATAAGTCCAAGCGGTACCGGACAGTTAGTTGTAAACACTGGTGTTGCAGGAACAATAAATAACATGTCGATAGGACAAACCACTGCAAGAGACGGTTCGTTCTTAGCATTGAATGCATCAAATGGGTTAAATAGTACTGTAATAGGCAATACAAATCCAACAAGTGCAACGTTTACTACAGCAATAGGACAAAATAGACCAGTGACGCAACAAGAACTAACAAACAAAGCATACGTAGATAGTACAGCAACAGCGTTGGCTATTGCATTAGGAGTTTAAACTAAATGGCAAAACAAAAAGTTAATGATTATATTTTCCATACAGGAATTCCTTACAGTGGAAACTATCACCCAAGTGCTTATTACCTAATCCAACAAAACGTTGAGTTTCTAAAAGACGAAACTCGTGCTTGGATTAACGATGCAATTACAAGACATGTAACAGCAGGAATACATACTCCGACAGGCGCAGAGTATACACCTACAACAGGTGTAATGACACTTACTATTAACAGTCATCCATACGAAGTAGGCGACTATATTAAGTTTGAAACAGGTGCAATTACTTTTAGATGTGCCCAAGATGGTTACACAACAGATCATGCATATCCAAGAGCAAGTGGTGCTCCAAACGCCACAGGTACAGATCCTAAGTTTGGTGATATTGTTAGAGTTGATGCTGTTCCAGATGCAAATACAATTACAGTTAATGTAGGTATTAGTTCAAATACTACAGACCACACATTCGAAAGTGCATTAGCAGATGGTACAAAGAGTGTAATGTACGGTTATGTAAATGATAGTAGCGATAAGTGTGAAAGAGATATGGGTTACAACCTTATTGGTGGTGATCCTAATAATCCAGTAAAAGATCAACCAGGTGGCTTACTACACGATTTAAGATATAACGGTAACGAACAAGCACGTTACCTTGCTTCAACATATTGGGACGGAGCATTACCCCAAATTGACGGCGACAGACTGCCAGAAAAAGCGGCAAAGGCAAAGTGTGTTGACATTATTAATAATTATATTATAACAAATACAGCATACACAACTAAACAATCACCAATAGATACTACACAAACTGTAAACGAAGAATACATTGCAGAAGCAACTGCACCTGCACAAATTAAGAAAGTACTCGTTGATACTATTGGTAATGTTATTATTAATGGTTTAGATGCAATGCCTGATTTTCACAGAGCAGAAATTAGTAGAGCAATTTTTCCAACAAAAGTTACACAAGACAATATATTATTAATTACTGATACATCAGTAAACCAAGTTTTATTTAATTTTAGTGATCCTACTAAAGGCGCTGACGTAAAATATACTTATGATTCTGTAGAATTTACACCTACATATTTTTACTTTCAAAAGTTTCTTGAAACAACAGATACAATTACACAAGTATTATTTGATACTGATACAACTAACGAAGAATTTCTTACAGCCTCAAGAGCATTAATTTCAAGTAACAAAGAATTTATTAAAGATGAAGTACGTGCTTGGATTGCTGATCAAGTTGCAACTGCTGAGAACGGTTCATTGTGGTACAATTATACTTACAATGCGGCCAAGTGTGAAAGAGATACTTCTTTTAATATTGATGCTATCCTTGCTGATATGCAATATGGTGGTAATTCTAATGTAAGATCAACAGCATCAAAATATTGGAAAGGTCCTACTCCACAGATTGATGGAACACGTGAGCAAGAGATTCTTGCTAAGACCTTTATGCGTGATCTTATTAACAACTACATCTTAACTAAAGTAGGATACACAACAAAACAAACAGGTACTCCAGAAACTACACAATATTTTTTAGGCGATACTGCTGAATTAGGAACAAGCGGTAGAGTAAATGAATTAGTAGCAATTATTACTACTGTTATTACTAACGGATTAGGGGATCTTCCAGCAGAAGATAAAGTTACTGTATGGTCAGATACAGATACATTACAAATTTTTATTGATCAGGGTGACTTAAAAGTTAGACCATATGACTTTGGTACTGACGCTATTGAAAGACACAGAGTTGCAAACTCAGTATCCATGCTTGATGCTGACTTTGAGTACGGACTACAGCCTACCAAGTGGCAGGCAATTGGTACAATGCGTGGTTATCCATCAACATACGAAGTACCAGGAACAGACACTGGTGTTAGTGCAGTATCTACTGATGCATCATCAGGCAGTAGTGGTGTAGGTCAATCATTAATTACTGTATCGACAGTTTCACCACATGGAGTTTTAGCAGGAAATCCAATTACTATTAGAGGTCTTGATGGATCAGTTAAAGGTAACGGTCGTGCTGAAGGTACATTTATTGTTAACACGGTTATAGACAGTAGAAATTTTACATATTACGCAAAGGCTAAAGTTGGTGTAACACCAGGTACAGCACTTGTAACATTCTATACAATTTTAAGACAAGCGGCATTCTACACAGGGGCAACTATTCAAGGTGACACACCATCATATGCTGTTACTACACAAGGTGCAAGTGGTTCATTTAGTTTACCATTAGGATCGGCAACTGGCGCAGACAGACTTACATTTACTGGTGCAGTACCGTCACTTGGTGCTCCTCTTGTTGCAGTAGGTGGTGGCATACCGTTAGGTTCTCAGGTTACTGGTGTAACTGGAACAGGTACAATTATTGATACACCTGTATTAACATCAGATATAGCACAAGGCTCAACAACAATTACAGTTGAAGATTCTTCAGCAGTTGAAATTGGCGCTGGTCTTGATAGAGGAGATGGTACAGCAACTTTCGTAACAAACGTTGCAGGTAATGATTTAACAATATCAGAAGCAACAACAAGAATACTTGTTGGTAACACAGTAAACTATGTAGGTGTAACTGGTAATAATGATAATTCAATTGGTAACGGTGCAAGTTTTGATGTTACAAGAACAAATGGTACATATGCAACTGTATTAAACGCAGGCGGACAAGATTATAAAGTTGGTGATAGAATTAAAATTGGCGGACAACAACTTGGCGGTAGTGACGGAACTAACGACTTAACACTGCTTATTGATACTGTTGACGCTCTCGGAGAAGTTCAAACATTTACAGAATCAGGTACAGGGTTTGATGGTAATGGTACATTCTTTGGACAAGAAGGTAATTTAGCAGGTGGAATTGGTAGTGATGGTAACTTTGATGTATCATACACTAACAACGCTTATACAGTTTCAATGGCGTCACCAGATACATCAACAGGTTATACAGTTGGTGATAAAATTAAAATTAGTGGCTTCGACTTAGGCGGTGCTGATAGTACAAACGATGCAATTATGACAGTATCTGGAATTGGTGCAGGAGGTTCAATTACTTCTCTAACTACAACAGGTACAGCAGTTGATGCAGACGTAAGTTATAGTTCACCTCCAATGACAGCCTCAACAGCAAACGGTGTTGATGCTTCGTTTAACATACAAAGAATTGGTACAGTTTACTCAATTAACGTTACTAACGGTGGTACTGGTTACTTGGCGTCAGAATCATTTGTAATACTTGGTTCAGACTTAGGTGGTACTGACGGTGTAAACAATTTAACAATTACAATTTCAACAGTTGACGTTAATGGTACTATTACTGGAACATCAACTTCAGGTACAGCAGTTAATACTAAAGATTATCCAAACGTAACTACTATTTCAAGAATTGTTGGTAACGGTGTACAGTTTCAAGTTGGACTATCAGGAGGAAACTACACAGTTACTATTGATAGTGCAGGATTTAATTACGGTATTGATCAAGAAATTACAATTGTAGGAACAAATTTAAGTGGTGCTACTCCTACAAACGATTTAGTAATTACAGTAACAGGAGTCGATTCAGGCGGCGGTATTACAGCAGTTACATTTACTGGTGCAGGTGCTACAGGAAGTGGCAGTGTAACAGCAATCCAAGGTAATAACGAAAATAATTCAGGGTCGGGAGCAATCTTTACAGTTACAAGAAGTGGCGGCGCATACAGTCTTGTTGTTGCAACCGATGATGGTTCAAGTTATGAGGTAGGTAATAGAATTATTATTCCAGGTGATCAACTTGGTGGTGCTACTCCTACAAACGATTTAACATTACGTTGTACACAAGAATCAACAGAAGGTGATTTTGTTGGTGTTAATGTTAGTGGTACAGCAGTTGCAGGTGAAACATTAAATACTTACAGTTCTGTCACAATGTCAGAAGAAACAACAGCACCTATTGCAAGTGGCGTTGTTGTTACTTACAGTGCATTAGCAAGTATTAGGATTACATTCTTAACACCACATGGACTTGTTCCAGGAGATAGTTTTGCTGTAACAATATCGTCAGATGACGGTACAAACAATCATAATTTAGCGGCAGGACCGTTTAGTGCAACAGCAGTTCCAAGTTTAACACAAATTGATTATCAGTGTAGAGCACCTGGTACAATTAACGTAACAGATCAACAAGTCACTGGTAACGTTTACCCAAGACCAGATAGTTTCTTTATTCACAGACCATATGATGGTGGTGTACAATTAGGGACAGGCGGACCGCAACACGGTGCTCAAGCAATTAGACAGAGTAAAAAATATATTAGATATCAGTCAGGTAAAGGTATTATGTATACCACTGGTGCATTGTTTGCTCCAAGTTATAATATTCTTGATATTACAGCGGCGGCAACATCAGTTGGTTCAATTATTACAGTAACTACAGATGAAACAGAACACGGATTACAAGTTGGTGGAGTAGTTAGACTTATTGGAGTAAAAACTGTAGGCTATAATGGCAAATATACAGTTACAGATATTAACGATGAAAATACATTTGAAGTTGTTGCTCAAACAGCATTAGGTTCAACTACTCCTGAATTAACGTCAGAATGCCAAGTTTCAGTTGTAACGTTCCACGGTGCAACTGTACGTTCAGGAGCGTTTGACGATCAGAACGGTATTTTCTTTGAATATGATGGTACACAATTTAGTGCAGTACAAAGAACTGCTACACTACAGTTAGCAGGAGTTGTTGATATTGATATTGACTCAAACACATGTACAGGTATAGGAACAAGATTTAGAGAACAATTAAAAGCAGGTGATAGAATTGTGTTAAAAGGTATGACACACGTTGTATCACAAGTTGTTGACAACACAACAATGTATCTAACACCAGACTTTAGAGGTGTTACTGATGTAAGATCAAGTAAATTATGTTTAGTTAAAGATAAAAAGACAGAACAGAAAGATTTTAACCGAGATAGAATGGACGGCACAGGACCAAGTGGATACAACATTGACATCAGTAAGATGCAGATGGTAGGTATACAGTATTCATGGTATGGTGCTGGATTTATTGACTATATGCTTAGAGGAGCAGATGGTAATTTTGTGTTTGGTCACAGAATGCGTAACTCAAACGTAAACACAGAAGCATTTATGCGTACAGGTAATATGCCAGTACGTTATGAAATTATTAACGAAGGTCCAAGTGGCAAATTAGCAAGTGATATTACAAATTCACAACAAATTATACCACTACAAGATGCTTCATTCTTTCCACCCGAAGGTGGAACAGTTTACATTGATGCTGAAATGATACGTTTTACAGGTATTGATGGTAAAAATTTAACAGGTTGTACAAGAAGTTCGCCAATGACTAACTTTGCGGCTGGTGCAACAAGAACATACTCAGGCGGTCCAGCAGAAACACACACAAGGAATACAGGAGTTGTTCTAATTAGTAATACTATATCACCGGTTATATCACACTGGGGTTCAGCGTTTATTACAGATGGCGGCTTTGATTCAGATCGTGGTTACTTGTTCTCATACAAATCTACAGGAGTTGAGATTAGTACAACAAGAGCAACATCATTCCTATTAAGACTTGCACCAAGTGTAAGTAATGCACTTGTTGGCGATTTAGGAGAACGTGAACTTCTAAACAGAGCACAGTTGCTACTTGAAGGTCTTGAAATTACAACAGATCAACCAGCGGCGGCAGATACAGGTGGTATTGTTATTGAAGGTGTACTTAACCCACAAAACTATCCACTTAACCCTAACGATATTGGTTGGCAAGGATTATCAGGACTGGCACAGGGTGGACAACCAAGTTTCGCACAGATTGCACCAGGTGGTTCTACTAACTGGAACTCGGGTGATATTCCGACAACTACTGCGGTAACTACCCAAGCGGCTATGACTGCTACTTGTACAGCAATTGATAGAGGATATACAAGTGCTAACAGAAACTGGGATAACGCACTTGATAATGGCAGAAATTACTTTTGGGTTTTAGATAGTTTTTATCAATCTAACGCGGCAATATTTGAAGTTGGTGCTGAAGTACAAAGTTCCAGCAATAACTATTATCCTGCAGGTACTGTAATTACACAAGTATCAACATATACGTATAATACCAGATCACAAGGTACTGTAAGACTTATCTTTACAAGTTCAAATCCAACTACGGATGTACTCGTTAACACTGAATTAACAATTACAAAAACATTTAAAGGTGCACCTACTAACAACATTTACTTCCAAAAGGCGGCTTACGAAAGTGCTGAAGTTGTTGAAGGTACTGCTGTTAGTGATGGAAGATTTCCAGCGGGAACACAGGTTTCCACAGTTCAATTAAAGAGTTACGGTGGAACAGAATATTATGATGTGGTATTTAACCAACCATCAGATGGAACTGCAATTACAGCAGGTACTACTACTATTGAGTTTGAATTCCAACAACCTCCATACGCACAGCCAGGTGAAACAATCTTCTCATTCATTGCACAACCTGGAGAAAGATCAACATTGGATTTATCATTTATTAAAGAATTAACTAATACCACACTTGGTGGTAGAGGTACTTTTCCAAATGGTCCAGATGTATTAGCAATTAACGTGTTTAAAACTGCCGGAGCGGCTATAAACAGTAATATTGTATTGAGATGGTCGGAAGCACAAGCCTAAGGCATTGTGGGTGGCGGAGAGTTTTTCTTAATTACGTCTTTTTGACTATCACCAGGTATAATACGATAGTTATCTTCCACTGAATCAGCAGTACTCACTTCACTAATACTACTATTGGCTTCAAGGCAGGTTAATTGGTGTGGTTGTAATGGAGGATTGTGCCAAGTATCTCCAGGATTTAGTTCTTTACTGTAAAGCATAGCATCTTTAGTGTCAATCCACTTAACTTCAAACCGTCCTGAATTAACAAACCATGTTTCGTCCTTCTCTTTATGGAAATGCATGGAGAATTTTGCTCCTGCTTTTTCAAATACCATAAGTTTACCACAATACTTGTCATTGGTTGCCCATATTAATTCATATCCCCAACCTTTTTCTACTTTACCTTCGAGTCTACTCATTTTTTACTCCATACTTCTTTGAATTTCTTGTAAGCACCCTTAAACTTACTTTGAAATATTAAATTACTCACAAAACTTGCACGATACTTCTCTTGATCTTCATCTTGCACCGTAGTTTCAAGGTTTGCAATCTTTATTGGTACGTACATTGCTAATGGTGTACCTTTTTCCAGTAAAAATTCACCTTGTTTCTTGATTAACAGTTGCTGGTTAATCTGATGACTCCATTCAGTGTGTGTTACACCAGGCATACATGTAAAATTTTCATTAAAATCATAAAACATTGGTAATTGCATCATTGCCCAACCAGGACTGGTACGCACACGCCAAGGACAATCAGTTTTTGCAACACATACAAAGTCATCTTTGGCATTTTGTGGTGCATGTTCTAAAAATTGCTTGTCAGTGTGCAGGCTCATAGTAAAGTTTTCATTACTCGAGTGCCATGCAAAGTTTTTATTGTCCGCCTTGATGTGAAAGTCGCACCACATAGGTACAACATACGCATTTTTGTATAAATCTATAAATCCAGGACAGTTCTTGATAGTGCCTTTGTCTGCAAAGTCCTCAGTCAAGTACTTAGGTGCATGTTTGAACCATTCAGGCATGAACTTTGTTGCATCTTTGATTGGTTCGACTTTAGTAAGTCCAGGAACAACGCTCCACCATTCAACTTTACAATCAGTTTGATTGGCCATTTACCCATTCTCCTACACTAAAGCACTTATGCTCAATAGTTTCTTTTAATTTGTCAGTGTCAGCACACGTATATTTTTGATATTGTGCCTTAATGTTATCCGGCATTGGTATTTCTTCAATCTTTGCACCATACTTGTTTGCAATAACTTGTGCAACTTGTAAAAATGAAGTAGGAACTCCTGTACCAATGTTCCAAATACCACTTTTATCAACATCAAGCATTTTTTCATGCATCACTGCAACATCTTCAACACTGATAAAATCACGTTTAAACTTATCACTGTTTTCAAACACTTTTATAACACCTGTGTCTTTGGCTTGTTTAGTAAATTTACTAACAGGGCTCATCATATCGCCTTTGTGTTCTTCTCCGTGACCATAAACATTGAAATATCTAAAGCCTTGTATAGTGACTCTAAAATCATCTAAGTGTTGTGTTATAAATCTATCAATAAGATACTTTGTCCAAGCATACGGACTACGAGGATCTAATTCTAAGTCTTCTCTAAAGTGTGTTTGTTCTCCATATACGCTTGCCGAACTTGCATATTGTAAAGAAGTACCCATCATGTCACAAATTTCAATTAACTTCATTGTGTATTCAAAGTTGTGTTGCATAATCTTTTCAACATCACGTTCAGTTGTACTTGAAATTGCACCTAAGTGTATAATTCTATCATACCGTTGAACATCTGGGTACTTGTGTAGTTCCCAAGGGAAGCCTTCTACATCGTGTCCTTTTGCTTTTAGATATGATGCTACATTTGAACCAATAAATCCTTGGTAACCTGTAATTAAAATTTTCATATCTTCATCTTCTCTATAATGTTTGTTGTTGATTGATCTTTTACTGTTGGAAAAATGTCAACTTCTGCAAGTTCATGACCTACAACAGTGTCAACAGTATAATCGCCACCTTTAACTATTAAGTCTGGTTGAAATCTTTCAATGGAATTAATAGGAGTATCTTCATCAAAGATAACAACTTCGTCAATCCATGGTAAAAGTTCAAGATTCATTTTACGCTGTAGTTGGTTGTTGATAGGCCTGTCTTCACCTTTGAGTCTTTTTGTACTTGCATCACTATTAATACCTACAACAAGTTTTCTACCCTTGGATTTCGCATGTCTTAATAGTCTAAAATGTCCTTCATGCAGTATATCAAATACACCATTAGTCCATACTATTTGTCTTTTTAAGTCTTCAGGTTGTATTGCATACACACCTCTATGTTCTACTGATCTTGCACCAGCATAACAGGCTAACTTACATGCGGCAAACACATCCATACCTCTCTCGATACCATAAGCAATAACAGCAAGTACAGTATCACCGGCACCAGTTACATCTGCAACTTCTCTTACAGGTTCTTGATAGTGTTGGTAGTATAATTCGTTACTTAAAACATGTACTCCATTTGCACCATCAGTTACTATAAGGTATTTCCACCCATACTCTTTTAATTTTATAAGTGCAGTTTCTTTTTTAAACTTTCCAAACCATGCTTTGTATTCTTTCATGTTTGGCTTTACAAGAAATGCTCCTTTGTACACATCTGGTCCTTGTTTAGGATCAACTAAAACTTTACAGTCTTTGTTTACTAATTGTTCTACTAAATTAACACCAATAGTACCTTTGTTATAATCACTTAAACATACAATATCTTCTTTGTTAACACTTTCAAGGAATCTTATTTGTGCTTGACCTTTGTATTTTTTCTCTTTATCCCAACGCATGATGTGTTGTCCACGTTGACCTACTAATCTTGTTTTAGTAGTTGTAACTTCTGCATCTGACTGTATGCTACAATCTATATTATTTGTTTTTTCAAGTATTCTTAAAACGTCAAACCCTTCATCGTCCATACCTACTGCACCGTACAAAGAAACATTGTCAATAATGTTACTAAGATTAAGTGCAAGATTAGCCGCACCGCCTATGCTGTTTTTCTTTTCAATTTCTTTTAATACTGGTACAGGTGCTTCAGGACTAATTCTACTGGCTTTACCAATAATCCAACTGTCCAGCATTATGTCGCCGTAAACTTTTACCATGTTAACTCTCTAATATATCGATCAATTCAAACACTGTTTGTAACTTTGTGATATTAGTTTTGTTTTGTAGTGTGTTCCTCAACCCTTGATGTAAAGGTTTTGGATATTTGCTAAAACTTGCCCATGCATAGCCATCATGTTCACTGTTCAATGTTGGTAAGAATTCGTCCTTAACAACTATAAGATATGTATGGAAGTTAAACTTTTCGTCAGTACTGACAAAGGTTTCTAAAGGGATAGTTTTAACAGAGTTTGGTGTATTACCAATTTCTTCTTGAATTTCTCGATGTAACGCATCAATAGGTGATTCGTCAACAGCACCTCGGCCGCCTACAAGTCCCCAAACATTGTTTTGTTTGCTTTGAGTTCTATGTAAAAATAGAAAACGTTTTGTTGATAATGCATAAAATAATGCACCACTGCAATTGATTTTGTCGCTCATACAAGTAATTATTTAAAATTGTATGCGCCACGCTCCATTCCGGTATTCGCCTTCAATGGATTTGACCCATTCTGAGCCAGTCCATTTGTATTGGATACCTGTATTTAGATTGGTTGTAAATTTAATATCTGTTTGTGTACTTGAATCAAATAGTATTGACCATGCTGTACCAGTCCATTCAATAATGTCATTTTCACCTGCTACAAAGTCTGTGCCATTATTGTTTTTCCAAGCATCAGCACCATCAGTGTTTGTTGCACTACCAATAGGACCTAATAATAATACCCTAACCCCATTAACTGATTTAATAGTAGTTGGATTAAAGTTAAGAGGATCAATAATATAATCTATTTTATTTCTATCACCAGTTGATCCAGTAATAACCATATCACTTGGAATAGTATCTTCGTCCCAATTAATAGTTAACGTTGATTCGTCAGTTGGATTAACTGCTACAGTTCCATTAACACTTTGATTAACGTCTGCCCTTGTTAATTGTATTTGGCTTAGTCCTGGTCTAAATGTACCTGGTAACGCTTCAAAGAACCCATTCCAGTTAGTATTGCCAACAATGCCTCTGTGTATAAGTTGTGCAGTATTACCTAACACAAGTACATCATAATCGTTGTATGCTGTAACGGCAATTCCTGCACTATCCTTACGTGTAATAGTTCCGTCTTTATCTTCTTGAAATACACCTTCAGCAAATTCATCATTGTAACGTTTAAGTTCAGGCATTGTAGCACCAAGGTCAATAGTACCTTTATCTTCGTTAAAGATACTCATTATAATATTCGTTATAACACCAAGTTTTTTAACTTTAACCGGAGGCGAAATGTATATAGGTGCACTAAACGTTAATGACCCAACATCAATCTCGCTTTCAGTACCTGTAGGCATTGATCTACTACTAAAGTTTACAGCATCTAATTCGACTACACTTAAACTTGTCCAGTCAATATAGTTGTCAGTAGTTTGTATTTCTAAACTCGGGTTGAACAGCATTAATATCTGTTCCATAATTTGTAATTTTTGTTCTGTGTTAGTTGACCATACGTCAGCGTTAACAGTTAACTTGTAAGGTGTAGGCATTAAACGCTCTACTGTTACATTTTTACCTTGTGTGTTTAAGTATTCGTTGTTTACACTATCATAATCTCTTTCACGCAAGTGTACCTTACTAATAAATGAAGCATCTGCAAGTCTATCTCTATCTAATTCTAATCCTGTAATATAAACACCAATACGTGGCGCACTTGGAATTTTATTCTCACTATTGTCTCTAAGAATATGCCCAACTTGACGAGTAATATCTCCGTACATCACAGGTACTTGTGTTAACTCGCCCTTACCGTCTTTGTAAGAGAAGTTACTCATTAGTCTAACCATCTGAGTAATGTATCTTCTTATTTGCCCATCATAAAAATGTTGCATTATTTTTTACCTCTGCATGAAGCACATCTACAGTCATGTAAACAAAAATGTACAACTGCCATTGTAAACCACATCCATGTCATTTCACCTATACCAAACAAATTAGGTCCATGACCCATATGTCCCATGTCTTGATATAAGAAATACATTCCTAATATTGCAAATAGTAGTCCTGCAATGTTATGTCCAAATCTATACATTAATTATCCGCCTTTGGTTTCATTGCTTTACTTAAACTTTGTCGTTCAACAATAGTTTCACCAGCAATAGTTCCTGAATTTGTATTATTAATAAATCCAGTTTTGTGTGTATTTCTTGTATCTTTGTTTGATAGGTCCATACGCACTTTGTCTTCCATCTTAACCCAACGCTGTCCATCAAATCTAAATAATCTATTTGGCATAAGATCAGTTCTTAAGAAGTAATCGCCTTTTGTTGTTGCAGTTGGGAAACCAGTGCCATGTCCAAATGCTTCTCCGTTTGGTGGAATACCGTCACCTAATAAGTAACCTTGATAACCTTCTCTGTCTGGTGTTTGATTAACTCTATCTGCAAATTCTCCAGCAGTACTTGCATCTAACTGATCAATATCAGTAGTAACAAGTTCTGGTTTTCCTTCTGCGTCTGTTTGAAGTGTGTATAATGAAGTTGTATCATAACCTGACTGTGGTGAATCTGCTTCTGCTTGATTTAGAATAGCATTATTAATTTGCATTTCCTTATCATATGTACTAAGAACATCACGCAGTGTTTGTGACGATCCCTCTTCTGTTGGTAAATCAAGTATGTCTTTAAATTCTTGTGAGTCAACAATTTGTTTCATTTTTACACGATACAAATGTGGGTACCAAGTTTGACTAAATCCTTCTGCCGCTCTGTTTACATCTTCAACTACATAGAAACGTTTTAGTGCTACTTGATAATCATTAAGAGCATATTCGTCTTTTAAGTGAGGTAGTTCAAGTACATCACCTGGCATAATTTTTCTTCCAAGTGTTTTTACACTATAATTAATTGGTATAGTCATAAACAATGTGTCGTTGGTTAAGAATAGACCAAATTGGCTCATGTCAAAATCAACATCTTGGGTGTTATATATTCCACGCATAACGTAGATATCCGGATCATACTTTCTATCACGGTTTTCCATGAATAGCATGTCCTGTATATTCGTTTCCTTTACAGCATCATAGCGAGGCTGTGACGGAGTAGCATCTGCTTCGTCTGGATTCTTAGGACCTAAGTACTTGTGTACAAAAACATCGGTTCCGCCAACTGTAAACATCTCTGTTATAGTCTTATCAAGGAAATCGTAGTCTTTGCCCTTCTCGGGTTTGTATAAACTTATTCTCGGCATTGTACTTGTATTTATCGAACGCATAAATACTAATGGAGACGAAAGATTATGGCAAATATAACAACAGCAAAACAAGAAGTATTTGATTATGTAAACGCAATGTTAGGCGGAGGCATGATTGATGTTGAACTTGATCCAGAACACTACGAAATAGCAATTAGAGCATCATTTGACAAATTCCGTCAAAGAAGTGATAATTCAGTTGAAGAGTCATATATGTTTCTTGATCTGGTACTTGATCAGAATGAATACACACTACCAGATGAGGTGGTCGAAGTCCGTCAAATGTTTAGACGTTCAATTGGTTCAAGAACAGGTGGAGGCGATGGCGGCACAATGTTCGAGCCATTCAATTTAGCCTACACAAACACTTACTTGTTATCAAGTTCTAACATGGGTGGTTTAGCAACATACAATTTGTTTGCTGGTTACCAAGAACTTGTAGGACGTATGTTTGGTTCATTTATCGAATTTACTTGGAACACAGCAACTAAAAAATTAACTATTCTACAAAGACCAAGAACAGGCGAAAATGTTTTAATTCAAGCATACAACTATAGACCAGACTTCCAAATACTTACAGACTACCTTTCAAAGCAGTGGATCAAAGATTATACACTTGCTAAATGTAAGTTTATGCTTGGTGAAGCAAGAAGTAAATTTGCCACTATTGCAGGACCACAGGGTGGATCAACACTTAACGGTGACGCACTCAAAGCAGAAGCACAAGCCGAAATGGACAAACTTGAAGAAGACCTAAAATTACAGGTTGCAGGTGGCGTTGGTTACGGTTTCAGTATTGGTTAAAAAGTACTTGACAAAAGCATAAATTTATACTATACTATAACTTAAAATAAACTTATAGGAGTATTATTTGTGCTAATAGGCATTTGCGGTTTAATTGGATCTGGTAAAGACACAGTCGCTCAAAATTTAATAGATAATCATAACTTTGTAAAGATATCATTTGCTGACAAACTAAAAGACGCAGTTGGTGTTATGTTCAATTGGGATAGAACATTACTTGATGGCAAAACTGATGAGTCAAGGAATTGGCGTGAGCAAATAGACCAATATTGGACACAAGAAACAGGTAGGGAAATTACACCAAGACTTGTATTACAAGAATTTGGTACAGAATGTATGCGTAATGGATTTTATGATGGCATTTGGGTAAGTCTTACTAAAAAGCACATTATAGATAATCCTAATACAAACTTTGTAATACCAGATGTACGTTTTCCTAACGAAGCAAAAATGTTATACGAAATAAACGGAGAAGTTTGGCGTGTAAAACGTGGACAAGATCCTATCTGGTTTAGAATATATCAAGATGTTGGTGTTGAGCCTAAAGATGTACATGCATCTGAGTGGGCCTGGGCACATACGAAGTTTTCACAGACTATTGATAATAATGGTACGTTATTAGATCTTAAAAATCAGGTTCAAGATCGCCTTGTTTCCAACGTGACCCCTCTCTCTGCATAGCAATCTGACAATTACTACAAATAGTTTTCATATTACTGGGTCTATTGTTATTTAGATCACCGTCAAGGTGAAACACTCGCATTTGCTCTCTATATATGGCTTTGAAATTACATTTTTCACAATGGGTTTTCTGTCTATAACCAGCAAGATACCATTTTGGTTCACCCAGTTCTTTACCCTTGTTGCGAACACATATATCGCACTTGGTTCTATAAAAAGTCTTGTTGCCTTTCTTATAATTAACAGCAACAGGTCTTTTACCGCACTTGCATAAAGGTCTCATACTTGTATTTACCTACCCTTTTAATGCCCTTTTTCAATAGGTGTTTTGGATACTTTTATTGCAACGTTGCTAAATACATATAATAAGTTCAACAGGAGAACAAATATGGCAAACTTAGTATCACCCGGAGTACAGGTCAGCGTTATAGATGAAAGTTTCTATACACCTGCTGAACCAGGGACTACCCCAATGATTTTTGTTGCAACGGCGCAAGATAAAGCGAACGCCAGTGCAACAGGTACAGCAAGAGGAACAACGAAAGCGAATGCTGGAGTTCCGTTTTTGCTTACATCACAAAGAGATTTATCCGAAACTTTTGGAGATCCTTTATTTTATACAGATAACAACAATAACCCAATTCATGGATCAGAGATTAATGAATATGGTCTACAAGCGGCTTACTCATACTTAGGAGTTTCCAACAGAGCATTTGTTGTAAGAGCAGACATTGACTTAAATGAGTTACAAGCAACTGCTACTGCACCAGCGGCTGATCCGGCTGATGGAACTTACTGGTTTGATACGCAAATTAGTAGAATGGGCATTTTTGAGTGGAACGGCAACGCCGCTACTACTACAGGTGGACAAACGTTCACTATGAAAACACCTACAGTTATTACAGACGCAACTAAATTAGTTGGCGGACAAGCAACGGGTGCTCCTTTAGCATCAGTTGGTGCAATTGGTGACTACGTAACAGTAGCAACAACTACAATTAACAAAACGTACTACAAAAACACAAGTGGTGCTTGGGTTAAAGTTGGAACTGATGCATGGCAAGCAAGTTGGCCTACAGCAGTTGCAAGTACAAGTAATCCAACTGTAACAGGTGGTAAAACATTAACTATTAACAGTAACACAATTACAGCATCAGGTACTGCGTTAGCAGATGTTGTTAGTGATATTAACGGTGCAGGTATTGCAGGCGTAACAGCAAGTGCAGTAAACAGCAGATTGAACATTTTTTCAACTGGTGTTGCTCTTGTAATTGCAGACGGTACAGGTTTAGCGGCTGAAGTTGGTTTAACAGCGGCAACTTACAACGCACCAGAATTACAAATTTCAGCACATACAAGTGTGCCAGAATTTAAAACAGCAGACACTACTCCAAGACCAAGCGGAAGTATTTGGTTTAAAACTACTGATGCAAACTTGGGTGCTAAATTAAGTGTTAAAGAATTTAATGGTACTACTGAACTATGGGATAACAAAACTGTTCCATTGTATTCAGATAACATGTCAGCATTAAAAGGCTTAGATTCAACAGGCGGAGGTGTAAACCTTTCAGTTGATACTTACTATGCTCAAACAAATGTTACTGAAGGCGCAAGTCCAGAGTATGATTTTAAAATCTTTAAAAGAGTTGCTACTGGATCTACTAAGATTACATCAGCAATTATTACTGATCAAGTATCTGCGGCAACTTATACATTTACAATGAGCGAGTCAACTACTAACTCAAATGTAATGAGTGCGGCAGTAACAGTTTCGGCTGTTGCAACAGGCGCGGCGGCAGACGCTGAAGAAATTGCAGGTCAAATTAACAGTGCTGGCTTTACTAACATTGTAGCAAGTGTAGACGCTTCAAACAGAGTTGTAATTGAACACAACGATGGTGGAGAGATTAGAATTGTTGATACCGATGGTGGATTAACATTAGCAGGATTTACTCCATATGTTGATGCAAACACAGGTACAGCGAACTTATACTATGTTCCAGGAACAGATAGTTCAACTAATCCTAAGCAGTTTATGGCTTCGAATTGGCAAGTACTATCATACACAGCAAGTGATGATGCACCAAGTGCATTAGCATTAGATGGTCAGTTATGGTACAACAGTATTGTTGACGAGTGTGATATTATGTTACACAACGGAACTACTTGGGTAGGTTACCAAGACAGTTCTTCAGGCTTTCCAAACAGTTCACCAAATGGTCCAATTGTTAGTGCAACACAACCAACTACACAGTCAGATGGTTCAGCACTTGTAAACGGAGACCTTTGGATTAGTACAGCAGACTTAGAAAACTATCCTGTAATTTACCAATACAATGGAACTACATTGAAATGGGTATTAAGAGATAGCACAGACCAAACTACAGAGAATGGTGTGTTGTTTAGTGATGCACGTTATAACACTTCGGGTGCTAACAGTGGATCAGCAGGTACTATTGCAGACTTAGCGGCAAGTAATTACTTAGACCCAGATGCTCCAGATCCAGCACTATATCCAAAAGGTATGTTGTTATGGAACTTAAGACGTTCTGGATTTAACGTTAAGAAATTTGTACGTAACTCAATTGACGTAGCAGAAGATAATGCACGTAACGGCGACGAATCAATGGCGGCTTACTATCCACATAGATGGGTAACTGAAAGTGCTAACCAAAGTGATGGTTCAGGTACATTCGGTCGTAAGGCACAGCGTAAAGTTGTTGTACAAGCGTTACAGGCACTAATGAATAGCAACCAAGACATTAGAGATAACGAATCAAGAATCTTTAACTTATTAGCAACTCCTGGTTATCCAGAGCTAATTGGTGAAATGGTTACATTGAACAATGACAGAGGCTTAACAGCATTTGTTGTTGGTGACTCTCCAATGAGATTAGCAAGTGATGCCACAGGAATTAACAACTGGGCAACTAACGTTAATGGTGCTGTTGAAGATAACGACAATGGATTAGTAACAAGTGATGAGTACTTAGGTGTGTTTTATCCAAGTTTATTCACAAGTGATAATGCAGGAAACAACGTAGTTGTTCCAGCATCACATGGTATACTAAGAACTATTGCATTAAGTGATCAAGTTAGTTACCCATGGTTTGCTCCAGCAGGAACAAGACGTGGTGGAATTACTAACGCTTCAAGTGCAGGCTTTATTAATAACGAAGGCGAGTTTAAAACAGTTGCTCTAAACGAAGGTCAAAGAGATACATTGTATAGCAACAAGGTTAACCCAGTAACATTCTTAACTGGTGCAGGTCTTGTTAACTTTGGTCAAAAGACAAGAGCAAAAAATGCAAGTTCATTAGATAGAATTAACGTTGCACGTTTAGTAATTTACTTACGTGGACAGTTAAACAAACTTGCTAAGCCTTACATTTTTGAACCTAATGATAAGATCACAAGAGACGAGATCAAACAGCAGGCTGACAGTTTAATGCTTGAGCTTGTAGGACAAAGAGCGTTATATGACTTCTTAGTTGTGTGTGACGAAAGTAACAACACTCCATCAAGAATTGATAGAAACGAACTTTATGTAGACATTGCAATTGAACCAGTGAAAGCAGTGGAATTCATTTACATTCCATTAAGACTTAAAAACACTGGAGAAATAGCGGGCCTATAATATGATAAATAAAAGTAATAGGAGCAAATAAATGGCAATTTCATCACTTTCAAGACTAACAGTACCTTTGGACAGCAATTCATCTGCAAGTTCACAAGGTTTGTTAATGCCAAAATTGCAGTACCGCTTCAGGGTGTCACTGGAAAATTTTGGAGTGTCAACACCAACTACAGAGTTAACTAAACAAGTTGTCGATGTAACAAGACCTAACGTAACTTTTGAACAGATTACACTTGATGTATACAACTCAAAAGTATTCCTTGCAGGAAAACATACTTGGGAACCAATTACATTGAACTTACGTGAAGATGTAAGTAATAACGTTCAGAAACTTGTTGGCGAGCAGTTGCAGAAACAGTTTGATTTCTTTGAACAATCAGGCGCGGCATCAGGAGCAGACTACAAATTCGTTACACGTATTGAAATATTAGACGGTGGTAACGGTGCAAACACTGTTAATGTTCTTGACACGTTCGAGTTATACGGTTGTTATTTAGAATCAGCAAACTATAATCAATTAGCATACGCAACATCAGACGTAGTTAGTGTAGCATTAAGTATTAGATACGATAACGCTGTACAAACACCACAAGGAACAGGAATTGGTACTGCTGTAGGCAGAACTATCAACACACTTGTTACTGGCGGTGGCGCAGTATAATCAAGTTTAAGAGTTTTAAAATAAACATGGAAAAGGCGCTTAGGCGCCTTTTTTATTCTATACCCACTTTATTTTTTAGATAAATATTAGTATGGCAAATAGATTAACACCATTCCTCGACAATCTTGTATCTGGAGCATTAAGTCCAAAAGGTAACCTTGCAGACTATCAACATGCTTCAAGATTATATGTAAACGATGCATTTAAATTTGCACCAAAAAATAAGTTTTTATATCATGTTAGTTTTAATATTAACAGAAGAGCATCGTCAGTTATACCACAGTTAACAGAAAAGCATTCTAACACAATTAATATGTTAGTTAAAAGTGTTGACTTACCTAAGTTTGATATTACTACAGAAGTTAAACATCAATACAATAGAAAAAGAATTTTACAAAAGCGTATAGACTATAGTCCTTGTAATTTTGTTTTCCATGATGACAACTACGGTCTTACAACTGCAATGTGGGAAGCATACTACAGATACTATTATAAAGATGGTAACTATGCATCAACTGATACAGCAGGTAGTCCAAACACAACTGCGTCTGCATATAACAGAGCAAACACTTTTGCAGATGCTAATTCAATTCAATCACAATACCGTTATGGTTTTGATAATGATAGTAGTGATCCTTTCTTTGACAGTATTGTAATATATCAAATGTCAAGAAAACGTTACACAGCATTTACACTTGTTAATCCTATTATTAATAGTTGGCAACACGATACAATGGACCAAAGTGATGCAAGTGGGTTAGTACAAAGTACAATGAGTTGTCAGTTTGAAACAGTATGGTATACAAGAGGGGCAGTATCTGAAGGAGTTGCTCCAAAAGGATTTGCTACAGAACATTATGATAAAACACCAAGTCCATTATCACTTGCCGGCGGAGGCACAGCAAGTTTATTTGGTCAGGGCGGAGTTGCCGCAGGTGCCGCAGATGTATTTGGCGATATCACAAGTGGAGCGGCATTTTCATCACCGGGTGCATTATTAGGTACAGTATTAAAAGCGGCTAACACCGCAAGAAATGTTAAAGATTTATCAAAGGACGGACTTAGACAAGAAGGCTTTGGAATTATTAAAGGAGCCATTGGAGATGTTGGCGGAATAAATGTTGGCGGAGTTGCAAATACATTCTTTCCTAAGAGTGGAGGCAATGGTGGTACAAATGCATTAACAACTGCACTTGCAGGTATTAGTGTTATTGGGGCAGTACAAGCGGCAGTACAAAGTTCAAGTGTAGCAGACGTAACAGCCGAATTAGCAAACAACAAAGACAAGTTAGACGCTTTATCAAAAGCAACAACGCACAAGAAACAGCATTTAGCCGCAGGGGGTGATGCAGGTGTTAATGCAATTAACGCGGCATGGGATAGTGCAAGTGCAGGTTATCAAGAAGCGGCAAATAATAAAACGCTTGAAGACATACCTAACATTATAAGGACATAACAATGAGCAACTTACCTAAAGTAACCCCAGTTGATAGTTCAACAGATACTAAAAGATTTTACAATCAGTATTTTACTGCCTTTATTAATTTTCCTACTAACCAAGTTGATGCTGTAATAGGATTTTTTACAAGTAGAGGATTTGAAAAAACTTCTGCTATTGCTGTGGGAACAGTAATGTTACAACAAGCAAAACTTGATAGTATAAATGTTTTTGAATTACTTGACACACTTAAGAAAACAGATAGTGTACAGTTGAGCAGTGTTGTAACTGAAGTATTAAATTTTAATAGAGAAAAAATAAGTACGTTAGGTTATAGAGTAGTCGACGTTCAAGATAGGACCGAAGCAAGAAACATAGGAGTGTAACATGGCCAAGTATGCCCAAGGACGTTACAACATAAAGTTTCAAGAAAAGTATATCGGCCGCAAAGCACCATTATATAGATCAAGTTGGGAATTTGCATTTATGAAATTCTGTGACGAAAATCCTAACGTTGCAAAGTGGGCAAGTGAAGCAGTAAAGATACCGTATGTAAATCCTTTTACAGGAAAACAAACAGTGTACGTACCAGACTTCTTTATTAGTTACATGGATAAGAATGGCAAACAACGTGCAGAAGTAATAGAAGTTAAGCCAGATAATCAAACAACAATGGAATCTGCAGGTAGAAACAAGCAGAAACAAATGGCAGTTGCATTGAATATGGCTAAATGGCAAGCCGCAAGAGCGTGGTGTAAAGATAAAGGCCTATATTTTAGAGTTGTAACAGAGAAGGATATGTTCCACTCAGGCCAACGTAAAGGCTAAATAATAGTAGCATTTAATGGAATCCAAAATATGAAGAAATTAGAAGAATTACTTAACATGCCTGATAGCAAAGAAATTGTTCAAAAAGATAAAGAACAATCATCTAAGGCAGAAAAGAAACATGCTATAATAGAACATGAGAATACTCAGCGTGATATTGCAGAGTTGGATAAAATTAGTGCGGCACTACCGCAAGTAAAAGGCTTAGGCGAATTAGCAGATAAAGAACTAAACGAAGTTGCTGAAAAGTCTATGAATGCATACGAGGACTTAATGGACTTAGGTATGAATGTAGAAGCACGTTATAGTGGTAGGGTGTTTGAAGTAGCAGGTAACATGCTAAAGACTAACCTTGATGCTAAAGTTGCCAAATTAGACAAAAAACTTAAGATGGTAGAATTACAACTTAAGAAAGAAAAAATAGACAAAGATGGTGGAGAATCTCCAGATGGTATAGTTTCAGGTGAAGGATACGTGGTTACAGACCGTAATAGTTTATTAGAAAAACTTAAGAACATGGATAAATAGTTTAGTAGGGAAAATACAATTATGAAAAAATACAGCGATTATTTAAACGAAGCATACAATGGAAAGGTTTATCCTTTTAAAATTGGTATTGCTGGACAAATAGCAGATGATATGGCAGATCAGTTAGAAACTGCTTTAAAAAAGTTTGGAGTTACAAATTGTAGTCCAGGCAAAAAGACACCAATTCAAGAACGTCCATTGGACTTTCCTGCACTACAAAACCAGGAAGTAACTTATTACGAGTGCGAAGTAACATACCCTACACATACTGAAATGTTACAAGAGTACTTAGGATATCAACTTGGTTTACCACAATCACATATTGTAGTACGTAATCCTAATGAACCTCAAGAGTTATATCAACAGGTTGATCAAGGAAAACCATACGAAGTGAAACTTACTAAAGAAGAAATGGAATCAGAAAGTGCTCAACAAGATGTAGCCGGTAACAGAGTAATGGGTCTATTAAAAGAATTAGAAGTAGCACGTAAGGAAAGAGATAATCCGGTAGCGGCAACAAAAGAATCTTTTGCTACTGAAGCAAGTGATATTAAGCAAATGGACACAACTGCTGATATCGGAAACAAAAGTCCAATAGGGAGTTAATAATGAAATTAAACGACATATACAAAAAAATTACGGCGTTGGACGAAGCGATTAATGAAGCGGCATCGGCGTCAATAAACATGAGCGGTGATAATGCCGAAGATGTTATTAAATTAATGAATGCATTAAAAGGAACAGAAGGTGCAAAAGCAGGGGAACCAATTCCAACTGCAATTAAACCTGCAATGAATCCTATGATGGGTCCAGCAGATCCACATGACGACATGTTATCTATGATGGATCTTGTAAGTGACAAGCCTAAGGGCATGAGCATGGACAAGCCAGGCATGGACATGGACAAGCCAATGGACGACATGAAACCTTGTGGTTCTGAAGAAGATACGGCTGAAGGCGAATGGGATAATTCACCAGATGAAAAATATCAAGATCATACCTTTATGACAAAAGACATTGCTAAAGGACATGATGGCGCAGAGAAGAAATCATATCCAAAAGTAGCAGGCGGTGATAATCCAATGGCACTTGAAGATGAATTAAGAGCAGAACTTTCTGCTAAACTTTCAGAGTTCATGAAAGAAGGTGATGATTGTGGTTGTGACGAACATGACGATCATGGACAGTGTGAAAGCGATTGTCATTGTGATGAAGATGTTGCTGAAGCAAAAGCAAAACCAGACTTCTTAGATATGGACAAAGATGGCGACAAAAAAGAGCCAATGAAAAAAGCAATCAAAGATAAAGATGCTAAAAAAGAAAGTGTTCAAGAAGCCGACGACAAAAAAGTTCAATTACCAAGCGGTAAAGAAATGAAAAAATGTGCAGACAAAGGTATGTCTAAAGCAGATATCATGAAGAAATACACTGAAATGGGTTGTGAAGCAAAACAACTTGAAAAACTATACGCATCAAGTTGCGGTGGACACTAAGGAGAGATAAATGGCTGGAATAACAAGAGTACACGGATCAGGACTATCAACAGCAGGAAATGTTTTCAGCAATGGCTCTGTATTCGCTTTTAAAATTTTAGTAAAAGTTGCAAACGGTACAGCAGTTGATTTGAGAGCAGAAGATGATGCTATTGACGAAGTAGTAGAAGCAATTTGCAAAGAAGTTAATCCTTTAATTTATCATACTACTAACGATGCCAGTGGTACAATGACTGTAGTATGTGATACACTTGATGGAGCGGCAGGCTTACAAGCACGTATTAGAACAATTGGAATTGCGGCAAACTATCCGACTTCCACAATAACAACAGTTGGACCTAACAACATTGATGTAAGCGGTACATTAGTTACTCAAGCGGCAACATTAGTAGCCACATAATATAATATAAAATTACTTTTACTCAAGTAAGACTCAAATAGGACCTTCGGGTCCTATTTTTTTGAGTAAATACTATACAATGGCAAATAAAAGTTTAGATGGCGTATTAACCAAAAAGGCTAATACAAGAGATGCATATACAAATGAACAGATCAATGATCTGATGCTTTGTACTGATAAGGACAAGGGTTACTTACACTTTGCAAGTAACTTTGCATACATTCAACATCCTGTAAAAGGAAAGTTGTTGTTTGATCCTTACAAGTACCAAGTAGGATTGATGCAAAGTTATCACAATCATCGTTTTAACGTAAACATGTTACCAAGACAAACAGGTAAGACAACTTGTGCGGCTGTGTACCTTGCCTGGTACGCAATGTTTCATCCAGACCAAACTATTCTTATTGCGGCACACAAATATACAGGTGCCCAAGAAATTATGCAACGTATTAGATACGTTTACGAAATGTGTCCTGATCATATTAGAGCAGGTGTTACAAACTACAACAAAGGTTCAATTGAATTTGAAAACGGAAGTAGAATTGTAAGTGCTACTACAACAGGAAACACAGGACGTGGTATGTCCATATCATTATTATACTGTGATGAGTTTGCGTTTGTGCAACCTACTATTGCAGATGAATTTTGGACTTCAATATCTCCTACACTTGCAACAGGTGGTCGTGCTATTCTTACAAGTACGCCTAACTCAGACGAAGATACTTTTGCTACTATATGGAAAGAAAGTCAAAACAAATTTGACGAACATGGTAATGAAAGTGAAGTAGGTATAAATGGATTTCATGGGTTTACTGTCAAGTGGGAAGAACACCCAGACAGAGACGAAGAATGGAAGAAAACAGAAATTGGTCGTATTGGTGAAGAAAGATTTAGACGTGAGTATGGTTGTGAATTCTTAGTATTTGACGAAACACTTATTAATAGTATTAAGTTAGCAGGCATGCCTGGTATAGAGCCAATTGAGAATATAGGCCAAACACGTTGGTATAAAAAACTTGAACGTGATCAAACATATTGTATTAGTTTAGATCCAAGTATGGGTACTGGTGGAGACTATGCCGCTATTGAAGTATTTGAATTACCAAGTTATAAACAAGTTGCAGAGTGGAGACATAATACTACACCCATTCCAGGACAAATTAGAGTTTTAAAAGATATATGCGATTACATTAATGCTGAATGTAAAGCCCCGGGTGCAAACAATATCTATTGGAGTATTGAAAATAATACTATTGGTGAAGCGGCGTTATTAGTTATTGGTGACGTAGGGGAAGAGAATATACCAGGACTATTTGTAAGTGAACCAATACGTAAAGGACATATTAGAAAGTTCCGTAAAGGATTTAACACTACACATAGAAGTAAAATTAGTGCTTGTTCAAAGTTCAAGACTATGGTCGAGAATGACAAAATGCAGATAAACAGTAAAGCATTGATATCAGAGATGAAAGGGTTTGTAGCATCAGGAACAAGTTATAAAGCAAAGCCTGGCGAAACAGACGATCTTGTAAGTGCAGTACTATTGAACATACGTATGATGGAAGTACTCAAGGATTGGGATCCACGAGTATACAATACGTTCAGACAATTAGACACAGACCAGGAATACGAGGCTCCTATGCCGATATTCGTAACTGGAGTGTATTAGGATAAATATTAATATGATAAACTTGGACAAAATTGCAGAAGAACTGTTTAACAAGATTAGAGGTCGTTACCCAAAGATTACTATTGGTGACGAAGAAAGTACTATTACAAATGTACCTGAAAAGGCACGTTTCTTTGATTTTGACTTTAGCAACGGTAAAAAAGTTAATGTAACCATTGATGAGAAAGAATTAGTTATACTTTATAACAACGATTTAATCACAGATGCTACAGAATCAGTAAAAAACAACTGGTACGGCTTTATGAAAGAACTAAGACAGTTTGCTAAAAAGAGAATGTTAAATTTTGATACAAGAGATATAACAAAAACTAACTTAGACAAGAGAGATTACGATTACCTTTCGCAAAAAAATAGACCCGGAGAAAACCAAATGAGTGAATCGAAACTATACGGAACTTCTAAAACAAGTTTCCAAGACGTTGGCAATGCAAAGATCATTGTTAAACATAATGAGGCAGTTGATTTTGAAAATCCTGCAGGAAGAACACAAAGAATTCATAGCATATATGTTGAAAGTGGTGACGGAGAAAGATACAAGTATCCATTCAAACATCTAAACGGTGCAAGAGCAATGGCACAACATGTAAGCGAAGGCGGAAATCAGTACGATTCATTTGGAAAACATATCGTTTCACTCAGCGAAGAACTTTCTAAATTACGTACTTTCAAAACTTACATGAACAGATCAAGTGTAATGGCAGAGGGTCTTGCTGGTTACATGGACATTGTTAATAACAGAATTGACACTGTAAAAGAAACTGTACATAAGTTACAAAGAAATGCTTACTACAAAGAAGCAATGGAAAACTTCCAAGAAACAGTAATGGAAGAAGTACCAGAAGACATAGCAAGTAACTGGATTGATGAATTAACTATTCGTCAGTTTAACGAAGATTTGAAAGGTGTATTTCCTTACATTTACAGTCTTGTTAAAGAAGGAACTAAATCAATTGAATTAGGTCCAGATGATTTATTTGTTGAAGACGAAAAAGAAAAAGACAGAGAAGAAGTTGACACAGATAAAATGCAAGTTACTGATGCTGATAAAAAATTAAATACGCCTGCTTACAAAAAAATGAAAGACGGTGACAAACGTTACGTTGATAAAACTACTAAAGAAGGCGTTCAAGTAGAAGGTGCAGTTAAAAGAGCATTAGAAGATGATGCTGAAAGCATGAGCAGAGAAGAGTTTATTGAAAAGCATGGCGATGCAGAATTCTTTGACGAATATAATGGTGTTGATAATGAAGGCATGAATATGGACAGTGATTTTGAAAATCATTTAAATGATGTTGTAGCAAACGCAAAACATGAGCAAGGTCCAACTTCAGAAGTTTCAGACATGGGTATGAACAAATACGGACTTGCGGCAAAACACACAGGCGGTAAGTTTATTTCTTACAAAGATGGTAAAGAAACAGGTACGTTTGATTCTATCGAAGAACTTGAAAAGCATCAAAAAGAATTAATTAAAGACGAGTCAGTACAGTTTGAAGGCAATGCATTTGCACAAGCAGTACAAAAAGCAAAAGCGGCTGGTATGAAAAAAGGTGATAAGTTCAAAACACCAGACGGTGAAGAACACACACTCGAAGATGCTATTGCAATGGCAGGACTTAGATTAGAAGATTTTTGGTCAGCAGATGAACTGATGGCCGAGAAAGAACCCGAAGGCGACATGGACGACATGATGGGCGGTGACGCTGATGATGACGACACTATGGATGTTAAGATTGGACCTGATGGTTCAATTAGCAAAGCAGACGGGGACGCAGAAGAAAAAGGTGAGAAGAAAGAACTTGAATTAGACGAATTCATTAAAGGACATTTTGATTATACAACTAACGCTTTTCCAAAAGGTGAAACAGCAGTTCTTACATCATGTGAGAAAAAGTACGGAGAGCAATCACTTGCACCGGCGGCAATGATCATGAAAGGATTAGTTACTAATCAGGATCCAGAGATGGAAAGAATTAAACATTTAGCAGGTTTGGACGGCTAAGTCACTTTTTTGACAAAGTTTCACTTGACTTTATAAGTAAGTTTGTGTATTATAGTAACTGTACTGCACAATCAAGGCAATACAACTTAAAACAGCCAAAGGCATATATAGGAGGCAACAATGGCAACATTAGCAGAAATAAGAGCTAAACTTAAAGAGCAAGAATCACGCACAAGCGGTGGTTCAAAAAGCGGCGGCGACAACGCAATTTACCCATTTTGGAATTTAAAGGAAGGCGAACAATCTACTGTACGTTTTCTTCCAGATATGGATGACACAAACACTTTCTTTTGGAAAGAGCGTTTGATGATCAAACTACCATTCGCAGGTATCAAAGGCGAAACAGACTCACGTCCAGTACAAGTACAAATTCCATGTATGGAAATGTACGGCGAGTCATGTGCAATCTTAAACGAAGTTCGAGGTTGGTTTAAAGATCCTACTTTAGAAGATATGGGTCGTAAGTATTGGAAAAAGCGTTCATACGTATTCCAAGGCTTTGTAACTGAAAACGGACTAACAGAAGATGGTACTCCTGAAAATCCAATCAGACGTTTTATTATTGGTCCACAGATTTTTCAACTTATTAAAAGTGCGTTGATGGATCCAGATATGGAAGAACTTCCAACTGATTACACAGCAGGTGTAGACTTTAGAATTATCAAAACTTCTAAAGGTGGTTATGCAGACTATTCAACATCAAATTGGGCACGTAGAGATCGTCCATTAACTGATATTGAAACTGCGGCAGTTGAGAAGAATGGCTTGTACAACTTGTCAGACTTTTTACCTAAGAAGCCTTCAGAGGTTGAGGTTAAAGTAATGCAAGAAATGTTCCAAGCATCTGTAGATGGTGAAGCATATGATGCAGAAAAGTTTGGTCAGTATTTCCGTCCAGCGGGAATGCAGGCAAGAACAGGTGATCCGACTAAGGCGGCAAGTGCAAGTGCAACTGCTGTAAGTCAGAGTGCACCAACTGCACCAGTAGAGGCTCCAGTAGCGGCACCAGTAGCAACTGCTCCAGTAGTAGAAGCAACTGCGGCGGCACCAGCGGCTGAACCAGCAAAAGACAATAGTGCGGAAGACATTTTAGCAATGATCCGTTCACGTCAAAACTAATACGGCTTTATAGTGAGGGGTCCTTGTGGCCCTTCACAATAATCTGAATAAGGAGATACTATGGCTAATAAAGCATTTGACGTTTCCAAGTTTCGTAAAAACTTGACTAAATCGATCACAGGCATGAGTAGTGGTTTTAATGACCCTACGGATTGGATTAGTACAGGAAACTATGCCCTTAACTATCTTATTAGTGGCGACTTTCATAAAGGCGTTCCATTAGGTAAGGTAACTGTATTTGCAGGAGAATCAGGAGCAGGTAAATCATATATCTGTGCAGGTAACATTGTAAAGGCGGCACAAGATCAAGGTATCTTTGTTGTACTAATTGACAGTGAGAACGCACTTGATGAAACTTGGTTACAAGCACTTGATGTAGATACCAGCGAAGATAAACTACTTAAACTTAACATGAGTATGATTGATGACGTTGCTAAAACTATTAGTACGTTTATGATTGACTATAAAGCAATGGACGATGCAGAACGTCCTAAAGTAATGTTTGTAGTTGACAGTTTAGGTATGTTACTAACACCAACAGATGTTGATCAGTTTAACAAGGGTGATATGAAAGGTGACATGGGTAGAAAACCTAAGGCACTTACATCACTTGTACGTAACACTGTTAACATGATTGGTTCGCATAATGTAGGACTTGTATGTACTAACCACACATACGCATCGCAAGATATGTTTGACCCTGATGATAAGATATCAGGTGGACAAGGATTTATCTATGCATCTTCAATTGTAGTTGCAATGAAAAAATTGAAACTGAAAGAAGACGCAGATGGTAATAAAATTAGCGAAGTACGTGGTATTAGAGCAGGTTGTAAAGTAATGAAAACTCGTTATGCAAAACCGTTCGAAGGTGTACAAGTTAAAATCCCATACGAAACAGGTATGAACCCATATAGTGGTCTTGTTGATTTGTTTGAGAAAAAGAACATGCTAAAGAAAGACGGTAATAGACTTAGATTCGATTCTAAACACGGAGAAGAAGTTAAGGAATATCGTAAGGCATGGGAAGCAGGTGGTCCATTACTTGACAGAGTCATGATGGAGTTCAGTGAAGTATCCGATGAGGTAATTACAACTGAAGAGGAAGAAATTCCAGAAGCAACCGAAACAGTCACAGAGGAATAAATTATATGAGTATGGATAGTTCACAAATCGTAGACACCTGGAATCTTTTTAAAGAGCATACAGATAAAAAACAAGTAGAAACATTAGCCGAAAGGTTTGTTGATTTACTTGCTGATTATGGTGTAGGTGATGACCAATTAAAAGAATCTTTAGGTACTGATGATCATCTTGATGCGGCAATTAATTATTATCTTGATATTGATGATGAGTTGACTGCGGACGATGACGATTGGGATTAAACATGTGGTATAGCCAAATATCAAAAGATATTAGTAAAATACCTGAGGCGTTAGATTATTATAACGATCAGTTATTACAGGCAAAAAAAGAGATCCGTATTTTCGGAAGTCTTGAGAAGGCCGCGGCAGAGATGCCCGGCCTTGTCGAACAACGTTTCAATCAGTTACAAGAACTTGAAGCAATTTTAGAATATCTTAATATAGAACTACGCAGATTACGTAGCACATTTTTTAAGAAGTATCTTGAAAATTATCAACGATCATTAAGCAGTAGGGACTGTGAAAAGTATGTTGACGGTGAAGCAGACGTAGTTGATATGGAAAAGATTATTAACGAATTTGCATTAATGCGTAACAAATGGTTAGGCATTACTAAAGGCTTAGACCAGAAGCAATGGCAAATTACTAATATTGTTAAGTTAAGAGTGGCTGGTATGGAAGATGCAACAATTTAAACCCAAGTTTCAAATTCCAAAAAGATCACTTGAATTACGCGGACAATTATTTCCATACCTTATTGATAACTTTGACACAAAAATTATTGAATCAAAAGATCAAATCGAACAAGATAGAATTTTAACATTTAGTCACCCATTTTGCGATTGGGTATTTGATGCATTACAAAACAACAAAGAATTAAATTTCTTCCATTTAGATAACGGTTATATAGGCAATTGGAATTACAAACGCCCTATGTATTATCGCATTAGTTACAATTCCCTACAAAACACTAAACCAAGACCTATTAAAAAAAGTAGAATACACACACTTGAATTAGACGATCGTTATCAAGATTGGAATGACAACGGTAAGTACAACCTATTAGTGATGCCACGTAACACTAATATCTTTAAATACTTAGGACAAGATTACGACGAATGGCGTGAACAAACTATTGCACATTATCAAAGTTTAGATGTGCCATTAGTAATAAGAGAAAAGGAAGGTAAACGTAGACACAGGTTTGCTGAAATAATACCTATGATGAATAATGCTAAAAAGGTTATTACATATCATAGTATGGCAGTTGTTGAAGCATTGTGTTTAGGTAAACCGATTGAAGTGTTAGGACAAAGTGCAGTTGAACATTGGCAAGGACAGTTTGGGTTTGATAGAACTCCTATGCTTGAACATATTGCACACAGTCAGTTTAGTAGAGAAGAATACGAAAACGGCACTGCACGGGAAGAAACATTTAAGTATCAGGTAGCAAATGGATTATAAAGCAAAGATTATATGTTTACAGGACAACGCTCACAGTGTACAAATGGCCGCTGAGTGTGTTGCACAAGCAAACAAATTTGGAATTAAAGTACAACAGTTCAATGCTGTCAACGGCAATGACTACAATATTGCTTGTGCAAAATACGGTATTACATCTATAAGCAAAGTTAAAAAAGGACGTTTAGGAGTACTTGGTTGCTTTCTAAGTCATTACGGACTATGGAAAGAATGTGTTGAAAGTAATACACCATATCTTATTCTTGAACACGACGGATACTTTATTAGACCATTGCCAGAAGATATACTTACAAAATTTAAGCACGTATGTAAATTAGATCAGTATGATCCTTACAGTGGTGCATACAATAACGTAGTTGAACAAAGCATGAAAGAAGATATTGTAGTAGGACCATATCATAACATACATGCAAAAGGTAAACGTACTCTAAAGTATGTAGGTAATTATTTTAGAGGTGCTTGGAGTTACATTATTAAACCAGAAGCCGCACAAAAATTGTTAGACTTTGTTGCTGAACATGGTTATGTTGTAGCGGCTGATCAACAAATTGGGTCTAAGTTATTAGAACTATCGTCAACAAATGTACCAGTGGCACGACTACACCCATTCTACTCTATTGGTATTAACATAAACTCAGAAAGTTTAACACAGCATTTAGGAGCAAAGAGTGAGCAAGAAAAATAAAAACTTAATAAAAAGAGATAATTGGTTCAATGACTATCACGAAATACCACAGTTAGGTATTAAAGGTAAACGTGATCTTAACAGTAGAATCGCTCACTATAATCAAGATGATTTCAAAAATTCTACTGTAGTTGACTTAGGGTGTAACATGGGTCAAATGACTTTTCAAGCACAGGCATGGGGAGCAAAACATGTTATGGGTATTGAGTATGATTCAACTGCCGTACTAAATGCAAATCAAATTAAGGATCAATTAAACATTGACAATGTTACGTTTGTTGTAGATGACTTAGACAGTAACTTCCTTTGGACAAGCATGGACAACTTTGATGTTGTTATGTTTCTTGCAGTTATAGATACTATTGAACTTGAAAATAGATACGGAATTTTAAGTAAAGCATGTCGTAAAACTAATAAAGTTATGTACTTTGAAGGTCACGGCAAACAAACATATAACAAGTATATGCAGAATCTTGTTGAATATACAGACTTTACAGAAATCAAATACATGGGTAATACACCTGTAAGCAGACCTTTCTTTAGATGTACAAGAGAAAAAATGACAAGCGAACAAGCAGTACAAGCCATTGCTAACAGCCCCTACGATAAGATTGCAGTAGTAGGCAAATCACTTGCAGGAAAGACTACTATTAGAGAACAACTACAAAAACTTGATCATAAGTTTGATGTTGTAGACGATCTTGTGTATTGGGAAAACGGCCAAGATGCAGGCAGAATTCAAGTGTCGGACTTAAATAATATGGATAGGTTTGTACTTTTTGATTACAGAGGTTTGGAATACTACCCAGACGTTGACGTAGTATTTTTTGTAACACCAAATGGTAGTTTAATTGGACAATCACGTAAACCGTCAAAGCCTTTGATTTCACCTTCAATCAAAAGTTTTGCAAATGTTAAAGAAGTGTACACAGTGGAAAGCAGATAATGAAAATTAAAAGTGCAAAAAAATTAGGTAAAAACTTCCATTACAGATGGAGTACGCATCAGCCTGTAGTTAGAGCAATGGTTGAATTAATTAATCCAGAACTAATACTTGAGTTAGGAGTTGGACGTTATTCAACACCGTTGTTTATTAAATTTCCTGCACTAAAGATTATTCATATTGAAAGCGAACAAGGTTGGTTAGACTTAGTTAAGAAAGAAAATGCAGACGGTATTACAAGCAAGAGTGAATTTAGACATCACGACATTGCTCCACTTGGTATTGAAAGCATTAAAATTTTACCAAGCCAACTTAACGAATCACAGAAAAGTGCTATTGACAATTACTATCAATCACTTGCAACTGAAATAGAGATAATGCCATACAAGTCAAGTTTAATTTTTACAGACGGCTTTGCTTCTTGTAGGAAATCAACAGTTGATTGCTTAACAAGTGTAACTGATGTTATGATATTTCATGATGCAGAAA
>MDSX01096900.1_pt1 | contig 35676 bp, 24 predicted proteins | sample 811141 | NCBI WGS metagenome assembly MDSX01 (sample SAMN05326642, study PRJNA326480) | marine metagenome | isolation source: seawater | place: Atlantic Ocean: South East | collected 2010
ACCAGACCCAGAGCCAGAGCCAGAGCCGGAACCAGAGCCGGAACCAGAGCCAGAACCAGAGCCAGAGCCGGAGCCAGAGCCGGAGCCAGAGCCCGAACCAGAGCCCGAACCAGAGCCGGAACCGGAACCGGAACCAGAGCCGGAACCAGAGCCAGAACCAGAGTCGGAGCCGGAACCCGAGCCGGAACCGGAACCGGAACCAGAGTCAGAACCAGAACCGGAGCCAGAGCCTGAGCCAGAGCCAGAATATGAACCCGAAGCGAATGTTGTACGTGAAATGGGACCGTATATTTTATGGAATATTAATCCATCGTGGCAAAGTTTATCTCATATTTATAATAGTGAAATTCCAAACGCTAATAAAATAGCATATAATTCTTCGTTTAGTAGAAGTTTACGATTACTTAACACTGATGAAATGCCAATAGATAACAATAATGTAAATACGAGTACTTTATTTATTAATGGTACACATTCTATTAATACAATTATAGACCTTATAATATCAGATCATGAAACTATGATACCATTGACAGAAAAATTCCCAAGTACTACATTAATAATTCCAGAAAGAGACGGAGTGACGTATCCATTGAACATGACTCGATATATAAAGGTTGATACGGCTGGGATTATGCCACCTACTATTGTAAGTGGTGATTTTTTTTCACACTATACATCTGAAGACGATTCGAATGAAAACTTTTATATTATAATGTATGATGATAAACTCAATGAACCAGAGCCTGCACCAGAGCCAGAACCGGAACCAGAGCCAGAACCGGAACCAGAGCCAGAACCGGAACCAGAGCCGGAACCGGAGCCAGAGCCGGAGCCGGAGCCAGAATCAGAACCAGAACCGGAGCCAGAGCCGGAGCCAGAGCCAGAACCAGAACCAGAACCGGAGCCGGAGCCAGAGCCAGAGCCGGAGCCAGAGCCAGAACCGGAAGCTATAAGAGCAAATGACGTAATATACCCTTATGCTGAGTATGATTTCAGAACGAGTTATAACATAACTGATACTGATAATAATGGTAATGCGATTAGTAATACACGTATTCAAAATACTACATATACAACAGGAACAGTAGGTGATTTTGTAGTGAATCTAAATAATTATTCAACTAATGCTGGTTCATTGAGTTTATCTAGAGACGGTATTACATTTGCAAATGCGAATAGTGTAAATACAGATTATCAGTCACGTATAGATTATTCTGCAAACACGTTAGGGGATTTTAATTTATTTAGAAATGGATATTCATTTACAATTGAAATTTATTTTGTAAAGGGTATAGCTTCAAACGCTAGTAAATACGCACAAATATTTGAAATGGGTTATACTAATAACGGAATTAATTCATATATTAGTTTACAATTTTGGAAAAACAACACTAGTGGATCAATGAATAATGTGAATAAGATTTTCCTCAACCTCGCGCAGCCCTCGGGATATAGTCCTTATGGTTATCCACCAAATTATGTTCATCCATACGACGTGACTCAAGTAACTACTTATGAAACTACTGATGGTGTTAATGTAGGTACATTAGAAGATGTACCTTTACATATGGTTATAACGTATGGTGATGGAGAAATAAAATGGTATGTACAAAACTCATTGAAGTATACATATGATTTTGATTTTGGAACTACGTTATTTGACGCAGACAGTAGTTATTCAATATATGATGATGACTATGGAAAATTTAATATAGGAAATCACAAACCAAATTACGGGGCAGCTCCAAATAGCTGGAAAAAACAAAACGGAACGTATAAGTACATAAGATTTTGGGATAGTGCCTTGGATGCGGACGATGTGACAAATTTGTATAATTCAATTAATTCGGTAGAACCGGAGCCAGAACCAGAACCAGAACCAGAACCAGAGCCGGAGCCAGAGCCGGAGCCCGAACCAGAGCCAGAGCCAGAACCAGAACCAGAGCCAGAACCAGAACCAGAACCAGAGCCAGAACCAGAACCAGAACCAGAACCGGAGCCAGAGTCAGAGTTTACTATTTATACAGTAGGAGACGGGGCTATATCGGCTGGTGGCTCGAGCCCTACATCATTAAATCCAGGAGTAATATTTGAAAGTGGTGGCGCATCAGTAGGATTAGCATTTGGTACAAATAGTGATGGCACTATGCTTGTATTTAATTATGGAAGCAACGGAGCCGGGGGTTATATAACCGGAGAAATTCCTGTTGGAAATTTACCTGAGCTAAATAACTTTGTAAATAACTCATTGGTAATTCAAATTGCGGAATATAATGATTATGCATATACAAGGATATGGATAGACGAAATGAAATATATAATAAGTCAGATTCATGGTCTGGTAACTATTTCTTCGCTGGGTCGGACAACGCCGCGTTTGGGAAGTTGAGCCCGGGGGGGGTTGTCAATAAAATAACTATGGATACAGGTGATTGGGGTCTTGATAGTAATTCAGCTAAGTTAAATGTGTATAGAAGTGTAAACTTCCAGACTGGGGCGTACGGTACATCACCGACTACTGATGAACATTTTATAATAACCGATACATATTCTGTGACAGATTTTATTAATGATGCGAGTGATGATACGGTTACGTCGGGAGGTGGTGGATTATGGACACGTGATACTGGGCCATGGGACTTCAACACCAACAGTCATAATTTCGGTAATTACACCACCACAGACGGTGGTACGAATGATAGAATGGGTGTAGATAGGTGTTGGATAGTATATATTAAAAATTTTAGTTATTTAGAGCCGGAACCGGAGCCAGAGCCAGAACCGGAGCCAGAACCGGAGCCAGAACCGGAGAGTGGTCCAATTTTAAATTTATTCGCAGATGGGGCATTTAAGGATGTGCAGTGGGGTGTCGCGGCCGGGTATGGTGCCCAGTATATGTTAAGAGAGTACATGAATGTAACATTTAGTTATCCATTAAATGTAGGAACTACCGAAGGACTTGGCGCCGATGTTTCATTTACTATGACAGATAATCCATCATGGTTGGAAATAAACTACCATGCCGACCCCGGAGACTGGGTAATTACTGGTACACCAAATGGGTATGTTGATGAAACGACTGTTACATTTTATATAACGTCAACATACTTACTTACAAATCAAAGTTCTACCGAGACTGTACAAATAGAAATAAAACATGAATTTCAATATTACAATGACTATGCCGGAGATAATACTGCCAGTTATTTCCTAACACGTTCTGGTAGAGTAGTAAATACTGCAATTGTAAGTTGTAATTGTTCAACAAGATTGTTATTAACTGGACTTTTATTAGCCGAGGTACAAACAAGTGATGCATCTGGTAATGTGTCATTAAATATACCAACTGAAATCACTGATGATAATGGAAACAACATAACTGACTTTCTTGTATTAAGTGAATTTAGTGATGGACAAACAATTAGTGTAGAAGAAGAAACAGCATCAGCCAACATTTCTAATGTAACATTGAATAATACTAATATATTTTTTAGAGTATTTAGAATAAAAGATGGTGTTGTAACTGGAAGTAGTACAGATGTTACGATATTTGGTCCAATAACTTCAACCTCTAATTCTTTAGTGTATGATATTGGATTAAATGATTTATTAAGTTACATGAATAATAATAGTAGTTATACGTTTAATTTATTAAGTAGCGACATTTCATTAGTACATGGAATATCCTCAGATCTGCATCAGATAACAGATCAACAGACTTCTGGTAGTATAACTACATCACAAATACATGAATATACATGTGAATATATAATTAATGAAATAAATAATCATGATATAAGTTTAGCAGACAGTTTTGGTGTTTCAACCGATATATTGGATACGAATCCTTATGATAATGATGATTTAGAAAGAATACATTCAATATTGATTTGTATGGGAAATTCTGTTAGTCAATCGGGTGCTGCTAATGATAGTAATACAACATTTTCAGAAAAAAGATTATTAATGAGAAATTATTTCAAAACAGTTAAGAATAAAATATCCGATAGGACTAGGAGTCAATTATTAGAGATAAAAAATGAAATAACTTCATTTACAGAGGATGTATTAAGTAATATCACTTTTCCAGTTAATGATTACCGCAGGAGCAATTTTAGTTCTCATATAAATATTATAAAAGAAAAGGTAGGAGAGTTAGTCCCGCAATTTATTTCAAAATCCCAAGATACTATTCTAACTGCTAACGGTACCAGAAAGAAAATAAAAAGATCAAGAAGTTTATTAAAAGCGTTTAATAAAAAAATATCAGGGTTTGCTTCTGGGTCGGGGTCCTCTACCGATCTGAATTTAGAAACGTTATCAAAGGAAGTTATAAAACAACGTGAAGACAATGTAATTACAGATATTGCCGAGGAAATTATCCCGTTGTCTAAGATAACTATATATCCAGAAAACAACCGCGATATGAACATCGTCGGTGCCCGTGATTTACACATGTATCCCGTAAGTTCTGGTGGTGTTCATGACTTCATTATATGGTATTTACAACCAGGCGTAACATACGCCGGAGGAGGTGGTGATAGCGCAGATGATTATCCATCTATATCGGCATATAACATAATTATCGCGTCTAAGTCGTCGGAAGTGCCGGGCCGTATAAAAATAATAACAGGACCAGATATTTATATACGAGGAGATAGTTCAGATGGTGTTGAACGGGTAAATGCGGGTTCAAACAAATTAATGGAGAACAATTGGGGTGAGAAAACGACGGAGACCCAGTACGGTCTGGGAGGTTCCGGCAGCAGCGTCACTATTGATTATATAATGAGAGTGGAAGATTATGATGCCAGGTTGATTGACCCATATGGTGCGGGTGTGACATACTGGACTAATCCGCTTATAAAAGTTTATAACGACGATTGGGGTGTTGATATCGAGCATATAATATCTTACATTGATTCAAACGATATTCTTAATGTACATCAAACCCAAAGAACATTTAAAATATTGCAAACTCCGTAAATCTACCAACAATTCAATTATATTCTCAATAATTAAATAAGTAATATATATATATATTTATATATATATATACAAATAAATGGATATTCAGAAGATATTTGATGTAACAGCGTTGTTTTCCCCATTTTTATTAGTTAGTTTTATGGTATTATTATCAATATATAATCAAGATCTCAAAGCCATAGTTTTAGTATTTGGTTTAATTGTGTTAACCTTAATTGTGAAAGGAACAAATTTTGTAAATGAAAATAATGACGATGAAGATAATTACACAGCTATGTGTACACTTTTTAATGTAATAGAAGTTCCGGGTATATCTACAGCAATTATTTCATTTATAGCAATGTTCTTGATATTACCAATGATCTTTAATAAGCAATATAATTATTTTTTAATCACTGTTATGAGTATCCTTTTAACTATAGATATAACATTTAGAACTGTTAAATATAACTGTTATCCTAAAATAACAAGTGTCATTGCGGCAATAATTGGAATGGCATGTGCGGCGGTGTATTTTTTTACGATTTACTACATGGGGGAAGAGTATTATAATTTATTGTATTTCAACGTGTCGAAAAACAATTTAGTGCAATGTGATAGGTCAAGTGAAGAAGTATACGAGTGTACTGTATACGATTCGAATAACGATGTAGTAGCAGGTGTTTTAAATGGCACAAAAGACGAACTTTGCGATGAGCTCCAGACCTTGGCGCCGACATCGGATGCTTATAAAAATAATTGTCAATAATAAATAACTTTAGATATTATGTCATAGATATTTTTGCAAGGAACAAACACCATAGTGTTCAATACATACGCGTGTTTTTCAATAAGTTTATCAAAATCATATTTATTTTCTTCAGGGAAAAATACTGTTTTAACCCCTGCTTTATATGCACCTAAAATTTTTAAATCTAGACCACCAATTTGTGTTATATTTCCAAAAAGAGTGATTTCCCCAGTGATAGCAATATCATTAATAATTTTTTTATTTGCTAGCAAACTATATATAGCCAGTGTTATTGCGGTACCAGCAGACGGACCGTCTTTTGGTGTTGCACCATCTGGGCAATGGACATGAATTGCCTTTTTACAAAGGTCGTCGGAGTAATTAATATTATCAATATCTTGTAATAATTTAAATGCCAATGATTTGGCAACATTCATACTTTCCTTCATTACGTCACCTTGCATACCGGTTAGTTTGAAGTCGTAAGACGTATTAGAAGGAAAATATGATACTTGAATAGGTAATATACCACCTTGTGCGGATGAGTTGGCCCACATGCCGTTTATCAAACCAATAGTAGGTTTATCGTGTATAACCACTTTATTAATTTTGTTATGATTTAAAAGAAATATATTATTGACATCGTCAATAGTTATGATATACGGGAATGATAAATGTTTTTCATTTTTTAAAGCAATTACATTAATCTCGCCGATTATTTCGAAAAATAATTCTTTTAATTTTCGAACACCTGGTTCTGATGTATATGTATCAATTATAAAAATAATAACGTCATCATCGATAGAAATTTTATTCATCAATCCAACGCGTTCACATAATTCGGGGAATATGAATTTTTTAACAATTATAACCTTATCATCAATAGTCATGTAATCGAATTTTATTCGATGAATTCTATCAAGAAGAATTTTATCGATATTGTTAACATCATTGTACGAAAAAATAAAGAGAACCTTACTAAGGTCTAAATTTATACCAGAAAAGTATTTGTCTTGGAAAGCGTCATTTTGTGTATAATCGGTAAGATGTGTTAATACGCCAATAATTTCTTTACCTTGTTCACTTTTGCTAACTTTATCCAATTCATCGATAAATATAATAGGATTCATGCACTTAGAATCAATTAAAATATCGACAATTTTCCCCCATGTTGAACCTACGTATGTATAATTATGTCCATCAATAGTGCTTGCATTACTAGAACCACCTAATGCAATAAAAGCAAATGGTCTAGGACAATCGTTTTCATCTTTAAGACAATTGGCGATTCCTTTTTTAGCGAAAGAAGTTTTACCGATTCCTGGGGGTCCTTCAAACCCTAAGCAATAGCCTTGATTATTTCCACTAATCCATTGTGCAATTATTCTCTCAATTTGTCGTTTTGCGGTTTGATGGCCGTGTATAGCTAATTCAAGATTATTAGATATTGATGATATATCGTCTTGAATATCTTTACAAGAATTAGTTATTTCGTATAAGTATTTTTTTTCAGTGGAGAAAATAAAGGGACAGTTTTTAAAAAAATCAAGTTTTAATTCATCGTTAGTACAGATATTTTGTATAACATGTTGTTTAGATAGTTTTATAGTTTTATCTGATGATATATTATTTAAAAATTTTTTAGCGTATTGAAGGATTTTACTTTTATTTTCATTATTGAAAATGTCCTTATTTATTTTATTACATAAATATTGTTCAATATATTTAATATTATCATAAATTTCGCAGCAAGTTATATTTGAAATAAATAGGTCTTTTAAAAAGTCTTTGTCGTTTCCACGTAAATATTCAACAAACTCTTTAAAATTTTTTATATTATATTTGTATAATTTCAATAATTTAGTATCTTTAAAAATAGAAAAAGGGATTTTTAATAAGCCATCTAAATATTGGCGCGATTTTGCACCTGAATCTTCAGATTTCGATTTGATTTCTTTGAGTTTTTGCATAGCCTTTTCTTTTACACTATCACTAGTTTTGAGCAAACAAATTTGCTGTTCTAATGGTATTTTAGTATCATCTATCTGAGACAATTCATCTATACGCGTAAGTGTATTTTTGATGGAATTTTTAAATATTATCTTTATTTCATGTGGCAAGGAATCATAAAGTTGAGTTTGTTTTTTAGAGTCTATTTGTTTAGTATCGTCATTTGAAAGTAAATCGAATAGGAGATATGCTAAATATTGATTTTCTGCATTGTAATAATCAATTAATAGAGCAATAGTAATGAGTCTTTGATGTATAATATTAGATGAACTATATTCTTTGATTATTTTCATAACAGGTGAAGAAGTTATGTACTTAGACATATTCATATATTTGATATAAAGATCATGATTTTCTTCTGGTGAAAATAATAGTAATTCTTTTAATGATAAAGAATCGCAAAAAAGACTAAAAGATGAATTAGACAACAAGTTTGTATGTATTGTTTTAAATTCGTTCAATTTATTGGATATGAACGGTGAATTTAATATAATAGGTGGGATATCATGTAAAATACCGGATACGATGATACATTTTTTCTCTTTTTTATCTTGAAAGCATACACGTAAGCCATGAACTTTTAATAGTAATGCGTTTTTAGATGATTCAATATTTTCAATATCAATGCAATCAAGGCTTTCATTATTGAATTTCTCGGTCATTTTTACAACACAATAATTTAATGGAAGAAAGTAATCACATAAAAAGTCGAACTTTGAACAATCTTGAAAAACATTAGCACCGTAGCATACAGTTGTTAAATCATGTAATTTTTCTGTACCATAATCTTTGAATATAGCAGATATTTTGTTATTTATTTGTTGTAAATCGTTTATGTTGTTACAACCGTCAATTAATTTTTGTATGGATGATATATTTGTCATACAAATTTTCAAATCATTTTGCGAAAACAACTCTAAACTTTTTTTATAATGTAAAGATTTAATTGTCCTTAAAAGTATTTTTTCAAAAAAAAGTTTTTTAGAATTAAACAAATTAGTAAATTTGTTGTTTTCGTCATTCATATATTTTATTAATATATAATTTTAACCGGTAATACGAAATATTCAAAATATGGGGAACTTAGGTCCCCCCCATTTTAAAAGAAATTATAACTTATTACCCTGTAACTATGTTGTGATATGATATAAAAACTATAATTGTTTTACTATATGGGTATACCTTATTATTATACACATTTGATTAAACGTCATAATCAAATTTTAAAAGAATTTAAAGTTCTATCACAAAATGTAAATTTATTTATAGACGCGAATTCATTAATTTATGATAGTTGTATTGATGCGTTAGACGAAGAATCGATAATAAAATGTGTAATAAAAAAGATAAAATTTTTAATAAAAGAATGTAATAGCAAATATACATTCATAGCATTTGATGGAGTACCACCTTTTGCTAAAATAGAGCAACAACGTAATAGACGATATAAATCAGCAATAACAAAAAGATTATTGAACTTAGAAAATGAAAAAAAATGGGATACGTGTGCAATTACACCGGGTACACATTTTATGAGTAAAATCAATGAACAAATAAGTAAAGCATTTTCATCGAAAAGTAAATTTCATGTTAGTGGAAGTAATGAACATGGAGAAGGTGAACATAAAATATTTGAATACATAAGAAATAATAAAGAAACACTTAATTCAAAAGATATTATTTTATATGGACTTGATGCGGATTTGATTATGTTATCTCTACATCATTTGAAATATGTATCAAACATACATCTATATAGAGAGACACCAGATTTTATACGTTCGATTAATGTTGATATGGATCCAGATAAGAAGTATTTAATGAATATATACGAACTATCATTGATTATAGAATCGGATAATATTTCTATTGATGATTATATGTTTCTTGCATTTTTCATGGGGAACGATTTTTTACCACACTTTCCCAGTTTAAATATACGTAAAAAAGGAATGGAAAAAATATTGGAGATAAAAAAAAAATATAAAATGAATCTTATTAATGAAAGTGGTAAAATTAATTGGAAAAACATTCGCAAAATTGTTACCGAATTAGTATCATTGGAACGAGGTTCATTTAAAGAAGTGTATGATAGAAAAATACATATTCCTAAGTTTGAAACACGTGAAGAAAAATTATTGAATATTCCTACATTAGATCGCACATTAGAAAAATCAATAAATCCATACTATGATGATTGGAAATTTAATTATTATAAATGCTTATTCGACATTGATATAAGACATAATGAAAATATTATTGGAGTTATATGCAGAAATTATCTAGAGGGGTTAGAATGGACATTAAAGTATTATACCGGTTGTGGAATAGATTATAATTGGCATTATAAATTTGAATATCCACCTTTATTTGAGGATTTAATAAACTATATTCCGTTTTATGAAATGGAATATACTAAAGAAGTAAAAAATAAATTCAATGAACTAATGCAATTATGTTATGTTTTACCACATGATTCATTACATTTAGTTCAAAGTGAAATTCGATATAAATTAGATAGTAATTGGTATAAGCTAGATTGTAATATCATTTGGGCTTATTGTAAATATTTTTGGGAATCGCATGTAATATTACCACCTATAGATATAGATAAACTTAGACAAATAGTAGATGTATCTAAATCCATTATTACATAAAAAATAGATTATGTGTTATTATTTGCAAATTATATAATTGTCCCGCTTACCTTTGTAATACCACCTACCTTTGTAAGGCCACCTACCTTTGTAAGGCCACCTACCTTTGTAAGGCCACCTACCTTTGTAAGGCCACCTACCTTTGTAAGGCCACCGGAAGCTATTGATTTCTTTCTATATTTTGAAAGATAATAAAAAAGTCCAGTAAAGAAAATAATGATTAGGACAATTCCAAGTAAATTGTTAGTGTCAGACACAACTTCTTCTTCAACTTCTTTAGCTGCTGCTGCGGCCGCGGCGGCAGCAGCTTCTTTATTGCGCTTATCAATTTCGTTACGCATTGCTTGTGAAGCAAGCCAATTTTCGCATTCATTCATTGCAGTTGAACAGTTAGTACCTACTATCATATACGAAGGGTCACTTATTTTACCCCAACGTACTTTTATATTTTTAAACAATTGTTTCCATCGTTCCGTTCTACCTTTTATTGTACCATCATAAAGTACGTTTGAACAAAATTTGTAAAACCCTTTATCAGACCACCATATAGTCATACTAAGTATGAAGAGGGCTATACCTAAACCCACAAGTGCCTTCCATAGTTGGCTTATTGGGTGAATGTTCATCCAGCCAATAATTGTGTTAACCCTGTCCCATTTTGTTTTTATTTCCGCACCTTCGAATGTTTTTTTAGCAAAAAATCCTATCACTGCTGTTATTGGTAATATTAAACACCAAAAAATGATTTGTACTGGCTTTGGTAACACATTATAAAATAAAACGGTAACCACCCATATTAAGTTTATTAATAATAAAGGAATTAATAAAATGGTGTATATTAGTTCTGGTATCAAATTTAGAAGTGATACTCCAAATTTTATACAATTTTTACCATATTTCTTCGAATTCTTATTTATTTTACCAAGGTTAAACTTTCCCTTCTTGCATTTTTTACTATTTTCACATGCTAATAGACCGTTACATTTTTCTTTTTCCTCAATATCCTCCAGATTGTCACACTCTTCTCTTTTTTTGCTAGAAGTCGCTCCCTCAGCCTCTATAATTGGTTGTTTAGTAATATAACAATAAATAGACGCTAATGATAATAATATCAAATAAATTATCATTATTATATTATATTTAAATATAATCATTTATAATAAAATAATAAGTATGACTAATTTGAACGTTGAAGAGTTTAGAGAAATTATAAAAGAGAATACAGGATGTATATTAATGAAATTTAGTGCGGATTGGTGTGGCCCGTGTAAAAAGATTGCACCTTATATACAAGAAAGAATAGAGAATGTTAGAAATAAAGGTCTTAAATTTTTAGAAATTGACATAGATGAAAATTGCGATTTATACATATATTTGAAAAAAAAGAAACTAGTTACCAAAGTACCTACATTTTTGCTATATAAAGGGGGCAACGATACTGAATTTTGTGATTTTTCTGTTATAGGTACGGATATTAAAGAAATAGATGAAATGTTTAAGATGATTGAATAGGAGGGGGAACCTAGGTTCCCCCTTACCCCCTCCTTTGTGTCTTTTAAAGTAAGTGATATGAAAAATATATAATATTTAGGTATATTATTATACCTAAATATGGAGTATACGAGGTGCGGAAGATGCAGCGGGCGCTATCTAGAGCAAAAATGTAGCGCCAAGTTTCCTGACAAGTTTCCTGACAAATTCCTAGCAAAATCAATACCGTTAGACGCCGCCGCGCTCCCCGCCGAATTCCTTGTCCAGACGGATCCCGTCCAGACGGATCCCGTCCCGACGAGGAAATCTGTCGCGATCGGTGGTAGAAAAAAACGTCGTACAAGAAAACCTAAAAAACGAAATAAAAAATCAAAGAAACATAACAAAAAGCGTTCATATAAAAAGCGTTCATACAAAAAACATTAATTTTTTATGATATAAAACATCTTAATTTATATAAGTATATTTCAATGAAGAACCTTGATTTAAATATACAAAATTACACGTTTGATGATATATTAAACTTGTTTCATTTATCAATGCCAATATTGTACGAAGACCTGAAAACAGCACGTAAAATTGTGTTAAAAACCCATCCGGATAAATCAAATTTGGATGTAAGTGTATATCATTTTTTCGTGAAAGCGCTGGAAATATTGGTATATGTGTACAACTTCAATAACAATTCGCAAGAAATACGTAAATCAATAGACGAGGATATAGATGAAAACGTTATGAGATTTTCTATGATGAGTAAAACAGATAAAAAAAAATTTAATGAAAAATTTAACGAATTATTTAATGAGACATATGTAAAGACAGAAGAGGAGGAGCATGGTTATAAACAAATGGTTGTTGAAAATCGCAATAAGGACAGAAATATGGCCTTGATGAGACAAGATAATCCAACAGAAGTTACAAAAACATACAATAACATAACAGGACAAAAACCGAATGACTATAATAGCGATCTAAATGGTGGAGAACTACAGTATGGTGACCTATGTGGAGTACAAGAGTTGCAATCAGAACAATTAAATGACTATGCTCATGAGAGAATATCATTGTACAAGAATATACATGATTTGAAACAAGAAAGAAGTAAACAAAATATTACTCCTGTACAAAACGGGAATGAGATATTAAACAAACAATATACAGACGATGACAATTTGAGTGTAAATAGAGCATTTACAATAGCTCGACAAAATGAAGTAAAAAAGGAACGTCAAAAACAGGCGTTAAAACAAATTAAACAAATTACATTCCATTAATAATATATGCAAATTTATGGATAAAATAAATTTGAATTCTATTTTAAAAAGAGAAACAATTGGTAATGAAATATTAACAATATTGGATGACATAATAAAAAGCGATGAAATTACAATGAAACGATGTATATTTCTGCATGGGGAACCGGGAGTAGGGAAAACTAATTTCATAAAGAGTTTATTACAAGAGAAATATGATTTAATATATTTTGATGGAAGCGATCCGAGAACAAAAACATCAATAGAAAATTTAGCGGATCATAACATTGCAAAATATAATGTATCAAATTTATTGAATGGAATAAAAAAACAGATTGTAGTTGTAATGGACGATATAGAAAGTATGAATTCTGGCGACAAAGGTGGTATAAATGCTCTAGCGAAATTGATAAGACCTAAAAAAACAAAAAGACAAAAGAAAGAGTTACGAACAATAAATCCAATTATATGTATTTCTACCAACAACATAGACAAGAAAATTAAAGAGATTATGAAAGTTTGTCATGTGATACACTTACCTACACCAACACCAAATGAAATGAAAAATGTATACGAAAAAATGCATGGTGATGTAAATAAAGATATTGATTTTACAGGGTTTGACGGGGATTTACGTAGTTTAAAATTAAATAATAAAAGGGACAATAAAGTAACTACGCACGATGTGAAACAAATTGTATACAATTTATTAAAAGAGAAATGTGATTTTGATGACCATGATATATTGATAAATGATACTCATCGAACAATTGTTGGTTTGATATATCATGAGAACTTAGCAACAATAATAAATAAAGTTGGTTATAACATAAATAATACATTGATGTACAAAAAAATATTAGAAAATATATGTTATGCTGATTATTTAGATCGGATAACATTTCAAAAGCAAATATGGCAATTTAATGAAATAAGTTCATTAATAAAAACAATGAAAACAAACCATATATTACATAATACTGTTAAAGAACCGAGTAAATATATAAAAGCTACCGATATAAATTTTACAAAGATATTGACGAAATATTCAACAGAATATAACAATAATTATTTTTTTCAACAGTTATCGTTTAAATTGTTAACAAGTTATGATGAATTATTATTATTTTTTAAAAGTATTAGAAATAACATAGAAGAATATTATGAATTAATGACAATTTATGATATAACAGAAATAGATATAGCACGTATACACAAGTATATAGATAACATTGAAAATTATGAAATTAAAAATATATCACATACAATTGATATGGATTTACTCTAGTGTATCGCCGTTTTTTTTTAATAATAATTTGTCAACGTAATATAAATGCAATTAGAATTAGGTGATATTATAAAAATTATTTCATCACAATTAAAAGACTATCATGAGAAGGTATTCGTGATAACGTTTTTAAATAAAGAGAGAATAGTATTACAAAATATTGTATCGAATGAAATAAGCGAATTAATTATTAAAGATAATAAGTTGTTAAATAAATTTATTGAGAATATTCACATATTGAAAAGACATGAACGTAAAGGGTTTGTACAGCAAAACAAAATGGCGATTAACATGTGGATAGATATACATGGATTATACAATACTGATATACCATTTTCAATGACAGGACAAATAACGAACATTATCCAAGATATGATAGAAGTAACCATTCATAGTTTAGAGGAAAATACAATAATATATATAGACTTTGCATATCAAGGAATATCGCCGGAGTCATTTATAAAAAATATAAATATACGCGATAAACCATTAGAAGAAACAGACCAACAATCGGATAATAATCTATCGGACGCATTAGGGGATATAAATAATGAAACGATGAATATAGACAAAATAGTATTTCATGAGGATATTTTAGATACACTTAAAGTAAAAGAAATAAAACATTCGCATCAACATGCATATAGTTTGGACACACAAATAAATGATATGGTTGAAGACATTTTAGGAAATAATTCAAATCCAAGCAGAGGGTTATTACGCGAGATATCTATATTAACCGAACGATATAAGCATTTACATAATCAATATATTTCGAAAACCAAAATAGATAAAAAATATGAACCTCATTGGAGTATGAACGTAGTTACTAATAAACCGGTACTTTTTATAGACGATGAAGAATATATAGATGAATACATAAGTACTGATTTTGATCAACATTTATATGATTTAGAAACGGAACTGAACAATCAATATACAACAAATTCATATGCTGAACGATACCAGAAAACAATAGAAATAATAAATAATTTTTACAAACAATATGATAATGAATCATATGACAATACCGAAAAGGTAGAACACAGAAATGAATGTATACAATCGAATTCACAAGTAATACCAAACGACATACAAAGTTATTCGGTTTGTATAATGAAAAATCCAATTGGTAAATATATTTCTACGCCATCATTTAAAAATACTATTGTTTTACCTGGCGATATGATACACATAGACTCAATACTATATTTACCAGAAACAAGTACTCTAAATGGAATAGCCAAATTGAAATCCACTAATATATTAGAAAAGGTGCTGATAAATGAAGCAGGATTGTCAAATTACAATAAAAACAAAAGTAAAAAATATGATGTTGTTTATGTAGCTCCGGATGCAGATGATAAAATATTTGAAAAATTATTTGAGAAATATTTGCATGTAAAATATGATCCGAGTACGATGACACATGCGGAGTTTAAATCAAAAATGATTCCATCTAATGATGTGATAATAAAGCGAATTATCAAAAAGCTGAATAATAAAAATTTGTCGTTTCATTCATTAATAAAACACATTAATAAATATTCACTTGATAAAGATGATGTGAATATAGAATCTCGTACGATGATTGATGAATTTATAAATATGAGATTATTGGAATTTAAACAGGAGATTATATCGAATAAAAATACAAAGGTAAATGTGGTGGATTTATCGTCAACCAGATCATTTTTTTTAGAATTATATAAAGAAAACATTGAAAAATATATAGATGAATTTGATATAAATGTTGAGTTTGAGAGTACATCTGAAATATTATCAAAAATGATGGAATATGATAACATGGACCTTTTTATATCCTCTATTTTATTGAAAAAGAATGATTTCTTAGATTTTACTAAATTTAACAAAACTGTGAACGACTATATAGATATAAATGATGGTATAGTAAGTAAAAATAAGTGTTCTAATTATTATTTGAGTAAACAATATAGTACATTGAAACAGTTGGAAGCGGATAATGAAAAGGACATATATTTTGACACCGAATTTGACAAAACAAATTACAAAATGTTTGATGATGAAGAATTACAAAATCGAGATAAATGTGTAAATGAATTGATAATAAAATACAAATTAACAGAAGAAGATGCTATGTATGAATATGAATCGATGAAGAATAAACAAAGAAAGGTTCGTGATGGCGACTTTGCATTATTTTACACAGAGGGTAAATTTAAAATGTTTATTCGTAAGAAAAACATATGGGCTGTTACAGAGAAATTTTCCGGAATGTCGGGTAAAGAAATATTCTGTAATATACAAAAGGATTGTTTTACACTTCCATCAAATAATTGTTCTGACTTGAAAGACAAAAAGAAATTAACAATATTAAATGATGCAAAAGATTCTTTGAGTGACTTTGATAAGGATATTGTAAGTAAAAAAACTATATTCAAAGAAATAATGATGAAAACATATCAAGGTAATATACAAAAAATAGGATTAAATGCAAAACATAGGGTAAATCAAGCATTTAAACAAAGTCGTCTCTTATACAAAATAGGAACAACATATATACCATCAGGTGCAGAAGAATCTCCATATAGTGATATTTTTCAATCTATATTGAACATTAAAGATTTAGAGTTGAAATATAAATATCTAATTAAATTTTGCGCAAACTTTACTAGAGATGCGAATGTTTTAGGTACAGACGAATCATTACATTGGAAATATTGTGTAAAAACAAATTTGAAATTGGTTCCGTTATTTATCTACAAAATGGCTGTTAGTTATCATAAGTCAAGACTAACATATGAACAAGAAATAACAAATATATGTAAAAATCAGGGTGTATTAAGCGATGATGGGGAAATGTATATTGATCAACATTCGGGCTATGTAATAAAACAGATTGAATTCAATGATTCGTATCAACCAGATTATGCACCGATAAGAGTGACAGATTCTCCACAAATTAATGTATATTCTGTAGTTAAAGATATTTCAAAGGACTATCAACATTACATAAAAAATATTATTGAAAAGATGTGTGAAAATATGGTAATACAATTACAGGATTCACAAAAGGATTATATATTCCGTAATGTTGTAGATGATTTTAATAAATATTTTGAAGCAGTCCCGACACCAGATGAGAAAAAGAAAGATACAGTTCATTCGTATTATATAATGTACTACACATTGTCATATTTATCAATAGAAATATTGACATCAATTCCAGATATACAAACAAACGATCAATATCCGGGTTGCGTAAAATCATTTACAGGATGGCCAATAACAGATAAGTCAGATGTTAGTGGATTGTTATATATATCGTGTATTGCGTTTTCAATAGCTAAAAATATTTTTCCGTGGAAAGTGCTGCGTCAAAAGATTCAGAGTGTAACAAAACCATCTATTGATGTTGTGTGTTCAACTATTCAACTTTTTTTAGAGAAAATAATAAACAAAAAGATTTCTGTTGTAAAAAAAATCAATAGTAAAATAATATACAACGAAAAAGTAATAAATCGTGTTAAACCGATTGTACCCAAAAGTTCTAAGATATTTCTCCCCCCTCAGAAACCATTTACTATAGATTTTGTTTTAACAAACAAAGATATGACTAACATGACAAGAGAGCGTGTACAAACGAAATCGTTTTATTATACTATATCATTGTTCAAAAATATTCAAGATTTAGTGAAAAGAAATACAGACGATTCACTTTTAGTAGACGAACCAATGTTGGAAAAAATAAATGATCTGGGTTCATTTATTCAAGATAAGAATATTCAAGAAAATTTAAAAGTACTTCAAAAAATAAATACATTACTTAAAAATAAAAAGTATACTACAGTTTTAAGTAAACAAAAAACATTCGATTTACATTTTCCGAACACGTTGAACGATTATTTAAAAAACAAATCTATAATACATTCTTATATTTTGAACAATATTGATGATTATGAAGAAGAAATTAGATTAATGTATCCTGGATTACCGGAAGTTATTCCTCGCGAAGAATTAGCATTTTCTGATATGTTAAAGGAAAACTCAATTAATATAACAAATGAAAATTTTAAACAAATATACAGTTCAAATAATTTGAAAACATTATTTGATAGTTCTCTGTATTATAAAGAACAATTGAATAATAAAACAGAATTTGAAAATATATTAAATGACAATAATGACAATGAATATATTACAAAATTATTTGATATGGTGTATATAGAAAAGAAAGATATAGCTAAAAACAATATGTATAAAGAAATACAAGAAAAGTTTGAAGTTATTTCAGACTATGTAAATATGCATGGGAGTCAAAAAAATTCTGATAAGAAAATATTCAAAAATACATTACAAAATTTAGTAGATAGTACTATAGAGATAACAAATTTTTGGGAACCTATTAGAAAAACAAAAGACGAAGTTAATATTTGGCACACAATGTCAAAATCTTTATCCGATATTGAAAGTGAAACAACGAACAATGCTACAAAAAATTTAATAAATGTAATAACATATTTAACACACCCCCTACCAGAAATGATAAAAAATATAAAATTAGACTTAAATAACAGATTTGATAATGTACCTTGTCCTAAACACTGGGATATATCGGAAATACATAAGGATGACATAACGAGAATAATAAAACAACATTACAATTTTCTTGAAAAATATAACAGATGTCCAGAAGAAATTATATCGGAATTAAGTATTTACACAAATATAGTAAAAGATTATCCTAAATTATGTGTAATAATAAAAAAACATTTCGAGATGTCTAGTAATAATGAAACTTTATATTTAACAATATTGTACATGTTATTCGAAACTATTAATTCACTAATAAATGTAACATCAGAACTAGAAGATCGAAATATTTCAATATGTTTTGCAAACATTATTTACGATGTTATTGCATTACATTACTTTAGTAATACTTTCAAACAATTTAACATATCGAATGAGGATGTGTATGCTTCTGTTAAAAGGGTTAAAGAAAGTGAAAAAAATACAATATTAAATAAATTAGAACAAATGAATGACGAACAAAGGGATATAGACAATGAATATAAAAAATACTCTATAGGGGATTGGTCTTCTGGAAAATTCAGAACATATGATAAAATAGAATATGACCAAGCACATGAATCGAACATATACAAAAACGACGAATTTATGAGCGAATTACTAGGGGATGTTTATGTAAAAGGGGATTTAGATTTTGAAGAAGCATATGATATGTCTGATATTCACGAAGACGATATTGATCCTAATTCAGATGAATAAAATATTTATATAAAATAATACAATGTTAAAAATATTAAGTTTTGTTATATTTATTGTTTTACTAATTGTACTTTATTATGGTTTACAATCAACAGGAAAAAAATCATTTGACGATGTAATTGATTTATTTATTGGGTCAACAATTAATAATTTATATATAAATGAAAAAAAGGATGGTGCTAACATGTTTGAAACGGGTTATAGTCATTGTTTTTATTTATTCGTAAAAGAACCACAATATACTGATGAACGAAATATTGTGCAACGTGGACAAGGGACGGCGGTTGATAAATTTTCCATTACCATTAATGAGTTCAATGAATTAAAAGTTAAATTAGGAAATGTAGAATTATTGACTTATATTGTTCCATTAGGTAAATGGATACACGTGTGTGTAAATGTAAATCCACATGCAGTTGAATTGTACATAGATGGTTCATTATTAAAATCGAGAGTGAACTCGAAGGGGAGCTCGACATCTGATTTGTATGGCGAACATATTATACTAGGACACCCCGTGACAGGAACTAGTCATATAGAATGGATGGCCTTATATAGTTATTACGATAGTGCATTAGATTCTTACACTATTAATAAAATGTATCAAGATAATGTTAATAAATTCAATAACACAAGAGATGAATATGGATTGAATATCAAAGTAGATAAAAATGATGTAGAATTAATAAATTATAATATTCTTTAAAAATTTATATTTGTTATATATTTAAAATTATCTCAAGAATATAATTTAATAATGGATGTTTCTTTATTAGAAAAGGAAAATCCATTTTTTACTAAATCTACAGCAATTGAATTAGCAAATATTCATATATCTGAAAAGGATTGTTATGATAAGTTATATGAAGTATTAGAAAATAAATACAAACCGTTAATTATAATAGATAACAATTTATTTGACAATTATTTAAATTTTTTTAGTAATATTAATAAACCATTTATTTTAACAATAATATCAAGTAACAACGCTTCTTCTTGTCTAGATAATTTAAAAGGAAATGACTTAGATTTTGTTAAACTTTTAAATAACGATAATATGATTGTTATGTTTTGTTCTCAAAAAAAACACACACATCATAAAATATCTTCTTATCCTATTGGACCTTTGCGTGTAACAAAACACATAGAAAAATTTGACGCAAAATGTAAATTTTTTGAAACACATAAAAGAAATTTTTTATTCTATGATTTCACACAAGATGATGATTCTACTGATTATTTGTTTAATACATATGATAGAGTAGACACATCAAGTATGACAGATATTGAATATTATACTGTTTTAGAAACATATAAATTTTGTGCAATTTCTCCATCACAACAACAGCAACATCAGGTATGGGAAGCATTGTTAGTGGGTACCATACCAATTATACTATCATCTGGTTCTAATGATCTTTATATTAATTTACCTGTAATTATTATACATAACTGGTTTACTATAACACCAGAATATCTTGAAAATATGTATATAGAATTAACAAATTATAATAACTATGAATATGAAAAACTATACAAATTTTATTGGTTAAATAATATTATTAAATATAAAAATAAATAGAATAATAAATAGAATAATAAATAGAGTAATATTATTAATCAAAATTGAAATATGTTATGGATTTATAATGATGGATAAATAAAGAATAGAAATGACGGAGTTTGATGATAATTGTGTTATTGATATGTTAATAGAACGTGTGAAAGCACTGAATGAATGTGAACGTACGCAATTAATTAATAGTATTGATGAAATGAATACTATTAATAAAAAACGGATATATACCGAAGAAGAGAAAAGTGAACGTAAAAAACTGGCGATTGAAAAACGCAAAGAAACCATCGCGCGTAAAAAAGCAGAGGGGAATGATTTATGTGTTACTAATAATGCGGCTAAAAAAAATATAACACAAGAGGAAAAAGATGAGCGTAAAAAACTAGCAAATGAAAAACGTAAAGCGACGTGGGAACGCAAGAAACTTGAAAAAATTAATTTAAGAATTGTTGATGATACAACGAGCGATGATGATGATTGTAATAAAAGTGACGAGATAAATAAAAATAAACCAGTAAAGAGAATTATAATTAAAAAGAAATCTGTAGAAAAAGATGAAGATAAACCTATGTAAGTAGAAAAATTTACTGATATATGAATATAAACCTAATTTATGTAAATTATATAAATATTACATGAAATTGATATTTTATTCTTTTATATCGTTATGTAGAGGGTTTATTTTTTCTGGTGCAACCGCACCACTGGGGTTTTGGGATCCACTGGAGTTGTCAAAATCAGTCGATATTGGTCATTTAGCGTTTTTGCGTGAAGCGGAACTTAAACATAGTAGGTGGAGTATGGTATCGTTATTAACGATGCCGGTTATAGAATGTAAAACACGTCATCCTTCTATAAATGAATTTAATGAGTTAACTACTGAATTAAAGATAATAATATTAATATTAATTGGTTATGGAGAATTTAATACAATGATAAGAGGTTGGGAAAATCCATTTAATATAGGAGATTATTCATTGTATTCAAATACTAAATTTTATAATGCATCAAAAATGTTTAAATTAGTAACTAATTATCAGCCGGGTGATATAGGATTAGGAGTAATTGAAACATTTGATTATATAGAGCATGATACAATAAATAACTTAGAATTAAATCATGGGAGATTAGCGATGATTACATCAATAATTGTGATAATATTAGAATATGTATATAAAGTTCCGTTATTTGCTAGTGCAAATATAGATTTAATGTAGGATTCAACTAGTTCCAATAGAAAAATAAGTATCTAATGTGAGTTCTTTATTTCGAACGCGTATTAGTTTTGATTTAGGTTCAAATTCTTTATAATGGTCTTTATAATAAAGATAATTAGAGTAAATACTATTATTTTCTGCAAGCGACGATGTCAATTTATTCACATTAAATAAACCACTTTTTAGTTCAGGAGTTTGTATAAGCATTTGATATTTAATGGGTTTATTCATTTGTAAGGCCGATGCAATAATGAAAATATACGAAGTATTATCTTTTTTATCGGACGAATTTAAAATAATCATTTTGGATCTTACATATTCATCAAATCCATTTTGATTATTGGATAAAAGAATTGTGGGTATATTGTATTTATCAACAAACATCCAAATGTCTATGTTAGATACATAAAAATCATCATTATTTACAATTTTATCAACATCAATATTTGTATCAGACATTTTAAAGATATTTTTTTTTTGTTTTTGCATAGCTTTGTAAAATTGTAATTTATTCTTTGTAAGTCTTTCACTATATAATGATATAAGGTCTTGTTTGATTTGATTTTGTGTTATAGGTTTATTCATATATAATTCATATATATCAGAAAGCAATTGCAATGTACAAAATGATATATTATCATAAATGCGTACATATGTTTTGTCTGAAAAGTGTCCATCCTTTACTTGTTTTGTGGATTTTCCCAAATATTTTGTAATAACACAGTCTGTTGTATCTACGTTACTATATTCAAAAGAACTATTGTTTGTAATATCATCTCTTGTTTTGTTCAATGTGAAATCACTTTTATGTGAAGCACGGAATGTATCTAGAAATAAATTATTAACTTCAGAGTCATATACTAGGATTTCGTCTTTATTTAGAAATGAACTTTCAGTTGGGAAAAATAATAATTGTTTAGGGTCTAAAATAAAGTCGCGTGTTGTTTTATATCTTAGTAACTCGTCTGCAATTTTAATCAAATAAGTTTTAGAATTATATTGATTAGTAATTAAATCTTTTTCAGGAATAAGCAGTACATCTTTATCACAAAATAAACTAGTGTTGTTAGAGTTACATAGTGTAACGTTTGATATTTTAGATAGTTGTTCATCGGTATATGTTATGAATTTAACGTGTTTTTTTGTGATTTCTTTAAGAATATTTGCTATTCTTTTAATTTTATCATCGTATGAAAGTGTTTTATCGTTGATATATAAAACGATTTGACTATGTATACGCATATTTTTTAATAATGAAAGTTTATCTCTACATAAGAGTCTGAAAGCATTTAAAAAACTTTGATTACATTTTAATTTATGAGCGTAAGAATTGGTAAAAAGGTTTGCATTAGATCTATAAACTGAACTATCAACATTAATAGGGTTGATAGATGTAGATTCTATAGGATATTCGCGAACAATGTCATTAAGAATTGGTGGGTTAAACTGAATAAATTGATTAGTTTCGGTATAAAGTCCAATCAACATGCCTAATTCTTCTAATAAAAAAACAGGTGCACAAGGAATTTCTTTGTTGGAACGTTTTACTTCTTTTAAAAAGTTGATAGTATCATCATAGGTTGACCAAATAGCAGGGTTGTCTATGAAAACAAACTCAACATTTTCAGTTTTAATATTATTACCTATAGAAGAGGGATAACATGGAATGAAACCGATTATGTCATTATGAGTTTTAAATTTTATTCCAATGCATTTTAAATCGAAACTAAATACGAAACAAATAGTTTCTTTATGTATTTTTTTAATTTTTTCATATAAAATTTGTAAGGTATTGTTTTCTTTAAATTTAAATTTACCAGGAAAATTGGGTACATCAAATGGACTACATTTGTCATACAAATGTTTTTTAATAGATTTTATTGTATTACTAACTGAAATTGGAACTGATTTATTAGGTTCAAATAATGGATTGTAAATTTTTTGTGTGGTTTTTTTTTTATTATCTGATTTAATTTCAAACATAATTATAGGTTCAAAAATATCATAATATTCATTTGTTTCATCATTTATATTAGTTTGTTTTATTAGCATTATAGATTTTGTATTATTGTAGTAAAGGTGTTTACTGTATTGATTTGATGGACATAAAACATCTACACGATTAGTGGAATCGTTGTTTGTTATGTCTAAAATAATCAAATTAACCCCACCAACAAATAGTTTTGAATCGGGTGAGCAAACAATATCCCACAAATATGTATAATCGATGTATTCTGTATTACTTTGAATAAATTTTTTAAAGTTCTCTAATGCATTAATAGCTGTATATAAAAATAATGTGTTACTTTTCGATATTTTATTATAAAGTTTTGAATCAATATGCTGTGTTATTGAGCTATATGGATTTTCGGATGTGTCATTTGATTTAGCTTCAATATTTAAATTAAAAGGCGAATCATCGCGAATTATAGTTATTTTTTTTACCTTATTTACTATAATTAAATTAGGTATATTTGTTTTGTGTGAATTTTTAAAAACTTGTACGAGGTTACCATTTTGTAGACTAATAAATAGGTCAATATCAATTAAATCGCAAATATGTTGTTTCATAGATTCTAATGTAAAATTAGTTGAGTTTACATGATTATAAATTTTTGTAATAGCGGCAATAAAGGACTGTTTTTCATTATCTTCTACGCCCCAACGTAAAATGCACGGTTCATTATGTTTAATTAAATGTTCATTTGAAGATTTGTAACAAACGGTATTATCAAATTTAAGTAAATATTGTAATTTAAGTGGTAAATATCCGAGTTGTCCTTCATTCAACTTACTAAATCTGGCATTTAAATCACTAACTGATTCTTGTTTGTATATAAAATCATCTGTTTGTTTTTTTAATACACGACTTTCGTCTTTTGGTTTATCTTCAATATTATAGTGATTACTATAATCAGACGCACAAGATGTAACTCTTTTTTTTTGTTCATTACTAACCTCTAGTTCATCTGTATTTTTATTTTTTGTAAATTTCATACAACACGGCATACATAAGCCATTTTCGTGTTTAGATTTATCAATAAATCCGGGATAATTTGGACGGTAATTTTTTTGGTCGTCGTGTTGCGTTGGGTGATAAAACTCGTATATATGTTTTCCGGGTGGTAAGTCCTCTAATGTTTTAGGGACTTTATTGTAATCTATTACAGCATCTAGGCCACCACACGCGCCTTCTTCTACTTCTTTTCTACTGAGACTAACTTGATTTTTTAAACACCAATATCTAGGACAAATATAATATACTTCCTCGACATCGGGACCACTACTGTATTTAATGAAACCATCAAAAGAATCGGGATGGTTTTGAGATATATCCATAAATTCTTTTTCAGTTAACATAACCGGTTGTCTTTTATAATTTGGCGGACATGATTTTGAATAAGCATTAAATTTATCACTATTTGTTTTCTTTGGAAATAATATTTCATCATGACTACTCATTTTCAAGAAAAATGGTGTAGGGTTTTTTAAACTATTGGTTTTCCCCCCACCAATCATATCATCATCAAAAAAAGTGTCATCATCATCAGGAAAATCTTCAAAATTATAATCTTCATCAACACCTTTATCAACAATTTCAACTACACTAGGTTTTTCTTCTTGTTTAGATTTTTTACAATTTTTAATAATATTATCATCTAGATAATTCATATAAAAGGCAAAAATAAACTTAACATATCCTGATATTATAGGTATATAATTAATATTATTTATCTTGCTTACAGAAATAGTTAATGTATTATTACTTTGATGTTTTTCAAATTTACCTAATGTAGGGAATCCGGGGTGTTTGATACTTCTAAATCTTATGTTATGAAAATGTTCTGTTTTTAACTCAAGATCTTCAATAACCTTCATAACTAAAATACGAGCATCGTCATAAGTTATATTAGAATCGTTAAACATTACATAATTAATAAGTTCTGATGGGTCTTGTGTTTTTTGAAATTGGGCAAGAATAAGTTGTTCATTGGCTCCCATTTGAGCAAAGTTAGATATTTTTGTATAAACAAGGTTGAAAAATTTGTCGGTCATGTCTTCTATAAAATTAAACCCATCACTTATACAAGGTAATATAGTTTTGATTGACTCTATTTTTTCTACAATATTTTTACATTCATATGTGAGGTCTACTATTTCAACATTGTTGTCATACATTGATTCAAAAGTAATTGTTGAATAACCATACTGAGTTGTAAAATTATTTATATGTTGTAATAATGGGTTAACGATATATTTAATTTTATCACTTATAATGTCAATATTTGTAGTTTGTTCAAAATTCATGGTAATATGTACAACACCATGAATATCAAACTCACAAAATACATCTTTCAATATTTTATCAAAACTATTTATGTAAATAGCCAATTTATTACCAATACCGGTTGTATTTTTAAGTTCAATAATTTTTTTTTTAGATAGGAAAGGGATTTTTTGATTATCGATAGTTTTTCGATCAGTATACAATTTAATTAGATTTTCTATTTTATGTCCTGGATTAAATTTCATAAATGGATATTGAATTGTCGTGTGTAAGTAATCAAAAATTATTCTTAATGGGAAATTAATTTTAACCAATGGATATATTTTTAAGTAAATATCCTTGATGCCTTCGTTATCCAATGATAAATTATTATATTTTTTAATTACATATATATTTTTTTCATTAGCTTTTATATTTGAATATTTATCATCTGTTTCGTCGTTAGTCGTGGCTAATAATTGTGTAATATTTAAAATATTTTCTTTAAAAAGAAACGGGAAATAAGTTTTACTAATAAAAGATGTGTGTTCTGATTTATCAAAATTTGTAAATAAATCTTTTGCCAAACAAAAGTAAATAGTGGAATTAGGGGTATTGGTTATATCTAACAACAATTTATTAAATTGTGTATTTACTTGAATTTCATTAGAAAAGTCTTCGTTTTCTAAAAGAAATGGGTTAACAACAAAATTTTTATTTTTAGAATATAAACTTAATGATAGATAGATTTCTTGAGTTAAATCAAATCCTAGTTGCAATATATCATAATAGTCATAACTTGTTTTAATATTTAAACTACTTGTATCTATATTAATAAAATTCTTGCAAAATGTTTTCAAAGAAGACTCGGTTATAGAAGTGGAAAAATTATTTGTAAGAGTTTGCATAACATTAAGTGTAGATGTTTTTGTAAGGGTATTTGTATATAGATAAATTTCATTTATTGAGGATGGTTTTTGTTCTTTTGGGAGGGAAAACATAATTTTATTTTTTATTGTTTCTATTGTATCCTCATTGTTTACAAGCAGATCTGTTTTTATTATATTAGATGATTTGTTATTATTATAAACAACTTTCATTAATATATTGGTATATTAATTTTTAATATAAATTTAAAAAATTATATCTTGTCTAAAGAATATAAATATGAGCAAATAAATAAGGTAATGAATAAAGAATGTATAAACATACATGAAAATATTAAAGAAAAATTAATGAACTTTATTAAAAATGAACAAGTGCCAAATATTCTATTACATGGACCTTCCGGTGGTGGGAAACGTACATTAGTGAAGGAGTTTATAAATAAATTATACACGGATCAACAAAATGATTTAGTGATGTATGTTGAATGTGGACATGGAAAAGGGATAAAATTTATTAGAGATGAAGTAAATTATTTTGCAAAAACAAATTGTTTTGGTATATCATTTAAGACGATTGTTTTATTAAATGCAGATAAATTAACAATAGATGCACAATCCGCATTAAGAAGAAGTATAGAGCTTTTTTGTAAAACTACTAGATTTATAATTATAATTCATGAAAAGAGTAAATTATTAAAACCATTAGTGTCAAGATTTTGTGAGATTTTTGTACCATTACCAAATGTAAATGATAAATCAATAAACCTACACACAAATAACAAATCCGATGCATTTAGTGAACGGGAAAATAAGAAAATACAAACATTAAAAGAAATACTAAGCAAAATATCTAATAAATATCAAGCAGAAGACTACTTTAAATTAACAGAAGAATTATATATGAAAGGATATACAGGCATTCATTTTATTGAATATATGTTGAAATCAAATTATTCTGCAAAAGATATATTATGTGTGGAACAATTTAAAAATCATATAAAAAGTGAAAAACTTCTAATATTTTGTATATTAATAAAATCAATAAATACGTTTGATAAAAGTTATTAAAAATATTGTATGTAAATATACATGGACGATTTCAACTTACAAAATTTGAATGAATCAAGGAATGAATGGGTTGCACGATTAATTACCATGATGTCACCTAGTATTTTTCAAGGCTTAAAACAAATATTTGATGATGCTGTTAAATTAGCTATTTCTACAAACCAGAAAGATAAATATCTGATGACATTTCAAAATATGCTAACACAAATTCCAAAATGGAATAATGATATTATTAATAATGAAACAAATAGAATTATTGAATCAACACAATGTAACTATATAGAAGACTTAATAACTTGCGTACATGTTATACAACTAAAAGCATTAACTTGTGTAAGAGTTGGGCAAAATGAAAAAGATGTAGAAATAAACATACCTAAATTACACGACTTTATACATAAAGTTTATATAAATACCGCTAGAACCATATATTCAAACATATATTTATTTGAACAAGAAATTATGCCTGTACAAATTCAACAAAATTATAACAAAGTAGATCAGATTATAAAAGAAAATATCATTCAAACAATAAGACAATCTATGCCAATTGAAGAAATATTACGTGCGTATTTAGAAGAAACCGTATCAAAAGCTCTTGATGAAAAAAAGAATATACCACCTGTGAATTTATCCGATGATAAATTAGTCGATGTCAATAATAATATAGATAACCAAGCTACTAATACAAATGAATCAACCGTAGTGAAAGAAGAGGACAATGTTCAAAATAGTAAGGTGCTTCCAAATTTATCTGATATAACAATACCACAAGAACAACCACTTGAAGAAATACAAATAATGGCAAATGATAATACATTTGACACTAGTATAAAAAATGAAAATGAAATAGAATTATGTGAATACAATCCAATTGAAAATCAAGTACCTGATATAACCAATAATAATGATGACACTTTAAAAGAACATAGTGTTACATTTTCTGGTGTTCCTGATGATGACGAACCATTTTCTATTATTAATGATAATATTGGGTTAAATGATAGTGATGTTTTATTAGGCATCGAAACGTTATCCTAATATAGTTTGGTGACAAATAATGCGTTAAAAACCCCAAAAAAACATTCCCATTTATAGTAAATTAAATTATGATGTATATATATGTTTTAAGTGCTATAGCAATTTCGTTTATGTTTTTTATGTATAATTATATGTTTCATTTATCTTCTAGTAATAAAGAAGAAAAAGAAAAGTATTTGAAAGAACGGATAAAAGATTCCTTTGTTTTATTTGTATTAAGTGGAAGTATACATTACTTGATACACGAATATTTCCACAATGATTTTGTAAGCAAAATATTTCCCAAAGTATCCACTAGTAAAAGTGCCGATATTTTTACAGACCAACCCGGATTCTAATAATATGAGGAAAAACCTATGTTCCCCCTTTTTATTTTAATTCATTTAAGATATAAATATTTATACATTAGTTGTTTATATATTAAATGAATTCTAAATTCCCAGATATGCCGAATGCAGTGTTCAATATAGAAAAATGGTTTAAAAATACATTTACAAAAAATTATTCTACAGGGAAAACTATTGGTTATGATTTCAAGTACGAAGATCATTATAATTTATTTTTACATGCTAAATTCATTGTAGAAGAGAAAGTAGTAAATGTTGTAAACGCATTTGATGAAAAAATATGTACGATTTCAAGAGACGAATACAATAATTATATATCACATGGGGAATGGGATGATTTGTCTTTTACAGAAAACGAGAGAAAATTAGCATGGAGAATAGAATGTTTACATAAGTTGTTATTAAATGACAAAATAAATCGTTTAGATTTTTTCAAAACTATAAAAAATAAATCTGATTCAGACAATGAATTTGATTTTGGATTTTATGAATTTTATGATAGTGATAATAATAATAATAATAATAATATAATTTCTTCTGATGTAGAACAGTCGGTTGTTTTATAAATTTTGTAATTTTTTCTATTTTTTTTGAGATTCTTCTGCAAATTTTGCTTTTATTTCATCAATATTCAATATTTTTTTATTTTTTGCTTTTTTACTGGATATTTGAAATGCTTGGAATAATGGGTTTTGTAACTGATTATGTGGTGTATGTTCTTTTACATCACGGGCAATCATTTTATATAATTTAAATTCAGGATAACGTTCTTCACCATTAGATTTATAAAGAACATTACGTCCTTTATAATCCAAACACCAAGTTTTTACTAAATTTTGTATTTCGTCGTTATCTTTATCATTAACATCATCTATTGAATCAAAAAAGTAATCAAACAATGAGCAACCTAATCTACATAAATCAAAACTATAATTTGGTTTTATAATCGGGTTATTTTGATTAAAATATGGTGGCGTATTATATTGTGAATATGCATCTCCATCTTTTGAAAATGAATTACTGAAAAATGTATGTGAATTAACTGTGTAAATACTTCTACCAAAATCTATTATTTTCCATATTTTCCCGTAGGTAGGAACCTTATAATATATTCCATTATAACAATAATGTAAATATTCTTTATCGGTTTCTTTATACATTATATTTGAGGTATGTAAATCATTATGAGTAAAACTAAAGATATCTTGATACGTGATTAATGTAAATATTATTTGAATAAACATAGAAGCCCAATTATCTTTATCCAAATCTTCAATACTCATTAATTCATCTAATGTATATGACAATGATTCCATAACAATAATATTTACAGGATATTTTTCAATATACATATAAATATTTGGTATTTCCCCATCACTATCTTCTGTGTCATCATCATCCTCATCATCATCTTCTGTACTATCATTTTCATTATTAAAATTATCATTGTCGTCGTCATTTTCATCTAGTGAATCATTACGTGTAGTATTGGAAGATTTTGATGATAATGATTCAGAATCTACTGTTTTATTCAATATGAATTCTTCATTTGTTTTACTCAAAATATATTCATTTAACGTGGTAGTTGCTTTACATACCGTATCACATTCATCTACATCATGTTTCAATTCATCTACATCATGTTTCAATTCATCTACATCAAGTTTCAATTCATCTACATCAACATTGCTACAGTCTATATTTTCAATTACAATATTTTTTTTAAAAGACGATTCCTCTGTAACTAAACAATCAAAAGAAGCATCCATTGTGAACAATTTATTACGATTCTTCAAAAATACTTGCGAATCAATAATTGTTTCTAATTCTTCGTAAACATCATATCTATAATCATCTTTTTTACCCAAAAATGAACCATAAAATTGTATACCATGAATAAAATCTAATGAATTTAATAATTTACTTGTCAAATATGTAAATAAACCATCTATATATGATGTATTATTACTGTCTTTTATATATGAGTGTGATTGATTATTGATAAAACTTGGTAATTTAGTTAAATTGTCATTAACATTATCTATTTTTTCCATACCATATTTTACAGGATCAAATAAAGATGCATATTTTATAAAGACGTCAATTTCCTTACTTTCCTTTTCGTCTTCTACAAGACATTGCATCGAGTTATATGATATTTTTGACATAAATTTAACAATAGTATATCTAGATTTCAAAACAACTTTATTATAATTTGACTCATTGAGATCAAATATTTTCTCAAGTACTGGATTATATGTTTGTACATGCGAACAATTCAATAATTGCATATTAAGTTTGTCAATATCTGATATTTTTGAGTATTCGTATTTCATTATGTATAATTAAATATTATAATCATTGTATTTAAACGTTAATTTCAAGTATAATTATTATTAGAATACATTTTAACAAATGATGTGGGTTTATTATTTTCTTTAAAAAATATAATTAAAATATCTAAATACATATTCATAATATTTTCTGAACAATTAATTTCTATCCATGTTTTATATGCATATGGAACTCCACCATAATTCCCAAATAATATAACCCTACTACCGTGTGATAAAATAATATGTATACACCATCCTATATTTTACCCATTTTTCTAATGGATATTCTTTTAAAATTTCAAAAGCATATTGTTGGGAATAACACTGCATTACTATTTTTATATAACGAAATTACTTTATATATGCGTATATATAAAGGATATATATATATATATTTTATATATATATATATGACATTAGAATTAAGAAAATTTGATATGAGTAAAATTAAATTTAATGCAAATGAAAATGCTGGACCTGTAGTAGTGTTAATTGGTCGTCGAGATACTGGTAAATCATTTTTAGTCCGCGATTTATTATTTCATCAACAAGATATTCCTATTGGAACTGTTATATCTGGTACAGAAGCTGGTAATGGATTTTACTCAGAACATATACCAAAACTATTTATTCATGAAGAATATAACAGTGCGATTATTGAAAACATATTAAAGCGACAAAAAGCCGTTCTCAAAAATATGAAAAAAGAAAGACTAATGAACTCTACAAGAAACACAAATGACCCTCGAACATTTTGTATTTTAGACGATTGTTTATACGATGCTACATGGACTAAGGATAAATTAATGAGAGCCTTATTTATGAATGGGCGTCATTGGAAAATTATGTTGTGTATCACTATGCAATACCCATTAGGTATTCCTCCTAATCTACGTACAAATATTGACTATGTATTCATATTACGCGAACCTTATATTGCGAATCGTAAAAGAATTTGGGAAAACTACGCGGGTATGTTCCCTACATTCGAATCCTTTTGTCAAGTGATGGATCAATGCACTGAAAATTACGAATGTCTCGTTATAGACAACAACGCAAAATCAAATCAACTACGTGATCAAATATTCTGGTACAAAGCCGAATCACATCCACCCTTCAAATTAGGTTCAAAAGAATTTTGGGATTTTTCGAAAGATCTGGACTCGGATGATGAAGCACCATACGATCCAAATAATTCACGCAAACGTAATTCAGGACCTACTATTAGTGTGAAAAAAGCTAACAAACGTTAACTAAAATATATGAAAAATAAAAAGATCTATCAGAAAAAACAAAAGTAAAAAATTGAATTAAAATGTAATTACAAATTTTATTATAAGTTTCTTTATAATAAAATTGCATATGGCTATACTTGTGCGTTACCGACCAGTCGACGAACAAAATTACAATGTAGTCAAATACAAATTATATTGGATTGGGTTTGCGTGTCTCACACTTCTAATGTCATCTGGATTTATGGTCCTATGTGTAAAACGACGATATGGAGAATATCATGGACCATTCTTTCCTGGTGTTTGTGAAAGTTGGTGGGATGCTGATAGTAGACTTCCGAATCCCGCGTCATTACCAACCAACAGTGCCGATTGTGGACCCAAAAAAATGGTTTATACTTATGTTAACTCAACCAAGGTGTTTTCAGGATACATTCAATATTGTTCATTTGGAGAAAAACCTACACCCTTTCCAACTTTTCCATTCCCAACTTTTCAATATGAACCTACTCCTATTCCAACTAAAAGACGCTATCGTTGGGATGACGATTAATTATATACCATGGCACTTTGAATTTCTTCTAAACATAAATTTATTGTAGAAACGAAATTCACATCTGATTCGTATGTCGTCTTTAAATTACGAAGTCCGGCCGAGGCAGATAACAAATGACTACGGACACGAGGTTCTCGTCCTGCAATACTAATTGCGGTCTTTACAACTTCATTTATTTTTGTTAAGGTTATTGCACGGCAATCTTGATTCCAAATCCTACGAACCGCACGAAATGGACCACGACGTTGAATATTTGGAGTGTCTTGAGTATCGCCTACCCAACTAAGAGTATCCCCTTGATTTAATTGTGATATTACTTCTAGAGTAAGCAGTATAATATCTTCATCAAAGTCTTCACAGTCTTTATTTGCCATAATATATTAATATAACTTAATTTTTTAATATATTACTTATAAACATATTTAATTTTATTATTTTTATTGTTTTTAACCATATTATATAGTATATCAATATAATTTAATTATTTATCCTCACCTTGCATTTTAATTTCTTTATCATCTTTTAGTCTGACTTCCGATTTGTCGAATAATTCTTTTTCAATGTCGGCAACCGATACGTGACTACTAGTGTTATCTTGTGCCCTAAATAATTCTCCCTTTTCATTTACATTTTGTGTAAGCTTATTACCTGTTTCTTGAGCTAATTTTTTATTATTATCAATTGCATTTATTTTTGCGGATTTTACTCTTTCATCGAAATCATATTTTGCCTTTTCTTCATTCTTATTTTTCTCATGCATTAAATTATTTAGCTCTTGTTCTAAATATTCAATGCGATTTGTTTTATACGCATTTGGATGCCATGGCATCCACATTCCTACTTGTCCTACATAGACATCATGTGATGGGTCTGTTTCTCTCAGAAATTTGCACCGCTCCTCTGCTTCCTCTTGTGTAGAAAACGAACCCCTAACTTTAATTCCTCTAACATTTGTTTGAAAGGCGTGTTCAATATTAAATTCATTACCAAGTTTCTCTTCGTTGTTTTCGACAAACTCATAATAATCATCACTACAATTATACGACTTTAATGCCTCACTTTCTTCTTTTACAAAAAGTGTAAAATCTGACATGAGAGTAGTTTCATCAATTTTATATTTATAACTAATGAATTTCATAAACTCTGTGAACTTATTCATAGATTTTGTATAATCCCATGTATTAAGAAACTTTTCAAAAAAGAACAATTCCTTTTTTTTTATTATTTCTTCGGGTGACAAAAACGATAAACATGTAAATTTCTGACTTGATATTAGCGGATCTTCTCCTAATAAATCTTCTTTAAAACTAGCCATTATATACAATAAATAAAAATCTATTTAAACTATTTTATTATCTTTTTAATATAGTATTTTTTTTTTCTATATATAAATATATATAAAATATGATTGCTGGAGATTTAGGAGATTTAATTAGACGTGCGATAAAATACAT